>Ga0197142_1002736_pt1 | contig 15180 bp, 18 predicted proteins | sample GBS60_MetaG_FD_148614 | JGI IMG/M metagenome (GOLD analysis project Ga0197142, IMG submission 148614) | Sediment microbial communities from Great Boiling Springs, Gerlach, Nevada, United States - GBS 60_MetaG | ecosystem: Environmental > Aquatic > Thermal springs > Hot (42-90C) > Sediment... | reverse complement strand
CATCGCCTGCGTGCGCTGCGGGTCAATTATGGGCATCTGCATCGCCTGCGTGCGCTGCGGGTCGCTCAACGGTCCCATCTGTTGCGTCCGATCCATAGTCCCACCTAACGCTTCGACGGTTTCGGCGTGGAAGCGGGGTTTCCTGTCGGGATTGAGGCGAAATCGTTTCTGGCTGTGCTGGGTAAAAATCCTCAGTCTGGCTGAGGATTTTCACCTAACGCGCAGGTACAATTCCCCCAACGATGTACGCGCGGTGTCTGATGGAGCGTCTACCTGGCATTTATCAAAGCGACTCGTCCTCACTTGCTGCTCTTAGAATATGCTCAATCAGCGACTCGGAAAGGTACATCCCAGCAGCTCTTAGAGCTTCAATCTTTTCCGACACGGAAGGAATCGCTCCCGTTAACTTTGCTGCTAATAAGACACCCAAAGTTCCTATTGGCTTTAGTCCCAACTGTTGTGCAACGCGCCGTGCTGCCAGATCATCTATTGTTACCTGTTCGATGCCCAAACCTATTGCTTGTTCGATTACGGCTCTTTCGCCAGCTCCGAGCGATGAAGGCACAACGGATTCCTCTGCACGATATTCACATTCTATAAGCCATTTTCCTCTCGCTTCGAGAATGGCAGATGAGGCACTGTCATTCACTTGCACGATTTCCTGAAGCACGATTGACGGTATCAGAACCTCCTCCGCACCGAGACGCAACAGTTCAAGTGCGCCAATTTTTGCGAGGAGAATAGCGGGTGAAGCATCTACAACGCGCTTCATATTTTGTTTGCCAGTTCACGGGCAGCCGCTATCTCTTGCTCGATAGCCTCCTCATCAAGGTTGACAGGCGACACACGGTAGTCCGAGAGACGCGCGAGGAACTCTGGGCGGCTTAGCCCCGCCATCTGCGCTGCCGCGCCTGCGCTCAAGCGCCCCAATTCGTACAACTTGACGGCGAGAAGGAGGCTCAGCTCGCGCTGGAGATTCGCCTCATCCTGCGCCAGCAACCCCGCCACTTCGTCAGGTACGGAAATCGCAACGGTTTTCACAACATACCGATTATACCTCACCACGATGGCTAATAGGTCTGCCGTTTGTTTTGGGTGAAAATCCTCAGTCAAACTGAGGATTTTCACCCAGCACGCAGGTACAATTCCTCCCCACGATGTACGCGCGGTGTCTGACGGAACGGCTACGGCGGTTGCTGGGCGTGATGCCTGCGGTGTATCTGCAGGGCGCGCGGCAGACGGGCAAGACGACGCTGGCAAAGCAACTCTTGGAGGCGGGCGTGTTGCGCGACTATGTGAGTTTCGACGACCCATCAAGGTCTACAGCCCTTTCAATATCCTCTCGTAATCCGCGTGAGAGCCAATCCAGAACCAAACAATGGTATCACTCTCTCGCACTCCAAGCGCACGGTAGTCTTCTGAGACCCGTACCGAGTAGATTTCCTGACTCGTGTGAACCTTCTTAAAGCGCAGGCTTGGATGATAGGGGTTTTGTCTAAACCGAGCATAGGCTTGTTTTGCGCTCTTTTGAATGCGTGACGGCAATCGGTTATAGTGACTCCAGAAGTCTGGTGTTGCCCTTGATTTCACTCATCATCCTCAAAAAGCGGCGTCGTTCTCCCCGAATGGTAGTCTTGGAGTGCCTTCTTTGCCATTTGTGCAAGCAGGTCTTGGGAGGCACTGAATAACTCATCCCAGCGTCGCTCCTGTTCATCGTCGGTCAGGTACTCCAGGTAGGTCGCTTCGTCCACGAACCTTGTAAGTCGCTGCCCGTTGTAGTCGGCTTGCAAGGCGTAGCGCACCTGCCGCTTGCCCGACTTCGTGAGATGTTCGTACTTACGTGCCCGTACCTGTTCGCGGGGCACTTCCACCGTGCGGCGTTCCTTGACGCTGTAGAACTGCATAATGTGGAGTATACCCTCCACGCCAATCGTACCCAACCACAGTGACGGCTCACTCCTTGCGATTCCTGCCCTGTGCGGGTACAATTCCTCCACACGAGGCAGGAGTGTCGATAATGTACGGGATGCGCGGTTCTGGGCGGATGTTTCGGATTCTGATGCGCCATGCGGGCGTGTCGCGCGAGATGGGCGGCGAGGAACTCTCGCTGGCGGTGCAGCGCGTCGACCAGATGTTCATCCAAGCGCTCGAGGCGGGCGCGTCCGATATTCACATGCACCCCGAACATAACGCGCTGCGCATTCGGTTCCGCATCGACGGCGTGCTGCACGAACACGAGGTCGTCACGCAGCCCGACCTCATCCAAGCGATGATCAGCCGCGTCAAACTGGCGGCGAACATGCACCTGGACGAGAAGCGCGACACCCAAGACGGGCGCATCGACATGGAGTATCTGGACAGGCGGCTGAGCGCGCGCGTGTCGTGCATCCCGACCCTCAACGGCGAGCGCATCGTGATGCGTATCCTTGACCCCGCCAAGATGCAGGTCAAACTCGACTCGCTGGGCATGCCGCAGGATGTGATGGCGCACTGGCGACGCGCCCTGCAGGTCGCCTACGGCATGCTCGTCGTCACGGGTCCCACAGGCTCAGGGAAAACCTCCACGCTCTACGCCTCGCTGCACACGCTCGATCGCGTGCATCGCAACATCGTGACCGTCGAAGACCCCGTCGAGTACGAGTTCCCCGACAATGTGATGCAGGTGCAGGTGACGGAGAAAATCACCTTCCCGCGGGCGTTGCGGGCGATGCTGCGCCACGACCCCGATGTGATTATGATTGGCGAGATCCGCGACCGCGAGTCGCTGCAGATTGGCATCCAAGCCGCGCTGACGGGGCACTTGGTGCTGTCTACGCTGCACACGAACAACGCCATCGAGACGCTCAGCCGCATGATAGACATGGGCGCGGAGGACTACCTGATTGCGGCGACTTTGCAGTGCGCGATGGCGCAGCGACTGGTGCGCGTGATTTGCCCCGATTGTCGCGTGCCCTATCAGCCGACGCCTGACGAGATTGCCGCGCTCAAAATCCCGCAAGAGTGGCTGGCGCAGGCGCGCTTTTTCGCGGGCAAGGGCTGCCCCAAGTGTATGAACACGGGCTACCGCGGGCGCACGGGCATCTTCGAACTGTTGCGCATCAGCCCCGCCATCCGCGAGGCGATTGTCAACCGCGCCTCCAGCGACCAGATTCTGCACATCGCCGTCAAGGAGGGCTTTCGCACCATGCTCGACGACGGGCGCGACAAGGTGCTGCGCGGCATCACCACCCCCCACGAGGTGATTCAGGCGGTCTATGCGGGGGTGTATGAGTGAGAGGCAGGAGGGCAATCCCCATGGAACGACGACACCCGCTGTTTGACCGAATTACGCTCGATCCGAACAAGTGCATGGGCAAGCCGTGCATTCGGGGGCTGCGAATTCCTGTTGCATCCATCCTCGGCTACCTCAGCGCGGGCATGACCATCGACGACATTCTGCGCGAGTGGCACGAGCTGGAGCCTGAAGACATCTACCAAGCACTGGGATACGCGGCGTGGGCGATGGAGGAGCGGGTATTGCTGCCTGCTGATGTCGAGCAGTAAGTGTTCCCAACCGAGACGATACTTAATCATGAGATGACGCGGATAAAGTTCTTGGTAGACATGAATCTTCCGCGCACTTTGGCGGTCTTGTTGAACCAGAATGGCTACCCATGTCGGCATGTAGGCGACATTGGTCTGTCGCAAGCGACCGACGAGGAAATATTGGAAGAGGCGCGCCTCAGTGGGGAGGTGATACTCACCCACGACACGGATTACGGAAAAATCCTCGCCTTTTCGGGAGAAACTGCTCCTTCCGTCATTATCTTTCGTTTTCAAGCACGACTGCCCGAGGTTTTCATGAGACGGATCCTGAAGGATCTGCCTCAGATTCAGGGCGATTTGGAGAAGGGCGCAATCGTTGTATTAGAGCCAAAGATTACTCGTGTACGAGTGCTGCCCATAAAGAGAGTGAACTAACACAAATGGAAGGTTTCAGGCACGAAATTGTTTCTCAATCTCCCATCAGCCATGCGCGGCGGGGGCGGCTGCACACCCCGCACGGGGTCATCGAGACGCCCGTGTTTATGCCCGTCGGTACGCAGGCGACGGTCAAGACGCTCAGCCAAGAGGAGCTGGAGCAACTCGGCTTCCAGATTATTCTGGGCAACACCTACCACCTGTACCTGCGCCCAGGCGACGAGCGCATCGCACGGTTGGGCGGGCTGCATCGTTTTATGCGCTGGGAGCGGGCGATACTGACCGACAGCGGCGGGTTTCAAGTGTTCAGCCTCGCGAAGCTGCGCACCATCGACGACGACGGCGTGACCTTCCGCTCGCACATCGACGGCTCGGAGCATCGCTTCACGCCTGAGCGTGCGGTGCAGATCCAGCGCAACTTGGGCAGCGACATCATGATGGCGTTCGACGAGTGCCCGCCGTATCCCGCCAGCCGCGACGAGGTCGCCCGCGCGACGGAGCGCACCTACCGATGGGCGATGCGTTGCCGCGCGGCGTGGCAGGCGCAACCGAATGCGCAGGCGCTGTTCGGCATCCTGCAGGGCGGGGTGTACGACGACCTGCGCCTGATGAGCCTGCAGCAAATCACCGAGCTGGACTTGCCCGGCTACGCGATTGGCGGCGTGTCGGTCGGCGAGCCTATAGACGAAATGCGGCGCGTGGTGGAACTGGTCGCCCCGCGCATGCCCGCCGACAAGCCGCGCTACCTGATGGGCGTCGGCACGCCCGACGACATCCTGCACGCCGTGCAGCAGGGGGTAGACATGTTCGACTGCGTGCTGCCGACCCGCTTGGCGCGCCACCATACCGTGTTCACCAGCACAGGACGCATCAACCTACGCAACGCGCAGTACCAAGAGCGCGACGAACCCATCGACCCCACTTGCGACTGCTGGGTGTGCCAGCGGTACAGCCTCGCCTACATCCACCACCTGTTTCGGGCGGGCGAACTGCTCGCCTTTCGGCTGGCGACCTACCACAACTTGGCGTTCTACGCGCGGCTGATGGCGCGGATACGCCAGCAGATTGAGGCGGGCGCGCTGTAGGGGCTACCGAAACCGCCAGATGAGGTTCGCGCCCCTGTCTTGCGCCAAGATCGACGCGGCGGAGTAGGCTTTCGCGTGGCAGTCGCCGAAGATCAGCACGGCAAGCCCGCGATTGTCGCCTGTGGCGAAATGGCGGGCATAAAGCGGTTTCAGGCGCGACGGCGGCAGGTGGTTCAACTCGCGTACCAAGTCGCGATCGGCGATCAGCGGGGGGCTAAGGCGCGGATCGCGCGGGTTCGTCTCGCCCACATACGGGTCGAACACATAGCCGCGATACTTCTCGGCGGTCGGACCGCTGGGTGTGTCGCCGAACAGCGGCGTGCGGGCTGGCTCCTCCATCTGCGCCAGATAGACAGGAGTAGTAAATCCTTCACGCTCCTCAGGGTCGAACGCTGTCGCCGCCGTGTAGCCAATTGACCCGATGCCCCGCTGCGCCCAATCTGCAGGGAAGCCCGCCCCCTGCGCACTGGGGCAGATGAAAATCCCCGTGTCGCGCACATAGGGCTGAATAATCCGCGTCCAGATACGTTCAGGAACATTTGTCGGCACAGCGTAATTCGTAGAGGGGAGAAACGCCTCCTCGTGGTCTTGCAGGTAGGTTTGCACGGCAAGCGCAAGTTGCCGCGCGTTCGAAAGACACTGTGTCTGCCGCGCCTGCTCACGCGCCTTAGCAAACACTGGAAACAGTATTGCTGCCAAAAGCGCGATAATCGCGATAACAACGAGCAGCTCGATCAAGGTGAAGCCTTTCGATAGTCGCATAGTAACCTAAGTATACCTCAGATTGAGCTGGTAGATGCTCGTGGAGCCAGCAGCAGGAACTTGCGCAGTAAGTTTGAATCTTCTCGGCGATGAGTGGCTGGTGGTTCCGATTGTTTTTTGCACTGGCAGTCGTCGGTGTCATTGGCAGCGCGGTTTGGAATAATATCGCTACAAATCGCTTGATTGAGCAGGCGACGACTGGTAGTCGGGCACAGCAGGTCGTTGCGTTGACTGCGTTAGCGCAGCGCGACGACTTTTTTGACCTGCTCCAATCGCGCCAGTGGCGTGCGCGCATGCGGGTAGCAGAGGGCGTGGAGGCGATGAACAACGCGGACGGTGTGAAAATCGCGCTTGCAATGCTGCGTGATCCCGATTCGCGCGTGCGTGATCGTTTTCTGGAGTCGCTCAAGCGGTTGGGTAAGGCGAACCTTGCGGCGGTCGCCGATGGTCTCAAAAACAGCGATGGCAAGGTACGCAATGGCACAGTGCAGGTGATGATTGCACTGGGCGAGGTGTCTGTTGTTTACGCGCTGAAGGCATTTGAAGACCCAAGCGGGCGTGGCGCAGCGACTGAGGTGTTGGCACACTTTGGCACGCAGAGCGTGTCAGGGCTGCTGGAACTGCTGCGCACTAAGGACGACGAAGCCCTGCAATTGGATGCGATTGCCGCGCTGGGACGGATTAGTGACCGGCGCGCTACGGAGGCGATTTTACCGTTCCTGACCGTGCCTGCGGAGAAGCGGCGTGTCGTGCTTTCCGCGCTGGGCAGTATCGCTGACCCACGCACGGAGCGCGTGCTGATTCAAGCGTTACGCTCGGCGCAGGATGACCCTGATGCACGAGCGCAGGTCGCGTTGGGGTTGGGCGCGATTGGGACTCCGCGTGCGCTACGCGCCTTGCAGGAGGCGCTCGGCGAGTTGAACTTGACGGTCGCCGATTCTGCAGCACTCGGGCTGCAGCGCGCGGGTGCGCAGGCGCTGCCCTTCCTTGCCCAGGCAGCGCGTTCCGAGAATCCTGCCGTGCGCCGTCGCGTGGCGGTCGCCCTCGGCGGGATTGCCGACCCACAGAGCGTCGCACTGCTCAGCGAGCTGCTGCGTGACCCTGCGCCTGTTGTGAGCCGTGCGGCTGCCGACGCACTGGGACAGGTGAACCGTCCTGAGGCGATCCCAGTGCTTATTCGCGCGCTCCGTCATCCCGATGGTGGCATCGCTCAGAACGCCGCGCGCAGCCTCGCGCACATCGGCAAGCCTGCCGTTCCGCTGCTGCTGCAGACAATCCGCCACACTGACCCAGTGGCGGCGTACCTCGCTGCCACCGCGCTGAGCCAAATCGACGCCGCTGAACCTGCCCTCCTACAAGCAGCACGCGACCCAGCAACGCGCCGCTATGCCCTAATCGCCTTGATCGAGCGCAACAGCACGCAGGCGATCCCCTTACTGAAACAAGCCGCTCGCACCAACGACCCTGACCTTCGCCTAATCGCTCAGCGCGGCTTGCACCGACTGTCGCCATGAAAACGCATCGCGACTGGCTGGGGCGTACTGTTGCCCTGTTGATTACCCTGCTGGGGGTAGGGTTGATGGTCGGATGCTTCTACTTAGCCTACCAGCAGTTCTCCACCCCGCCGCGCGAGTTGATGACCAATCCGCACACGCACCAGCCTGACCTGACCAGCATCGCCACAGGCGTGTGGGCAAGCGTTCGCGCAATCCTCCTATTACTGCTTATGGTCATTGCGGGCGGCATGATTGCGAATCGAGGGGTAGGGCTGTATCTAAATGTTCGCCGCGCTGAGCTGGACGAAAGCGAACGCGATGCTTAGCAACCTCACATCGCTCACAGCCGAGACACCCGCGCACGACCAGCCCAATAAGTGCCTGTGCGTTGGTTTTTCGACACGCCTCTTGGGTTATTACCACTCCAGCACGCTGACCGACATCGGCGGGAAGCGGTGCGTGATTCGGTCGCCGCGGCTGCTAATCGTGCGCATGCCGAGCGACTTGCTGCGCTTGCTGTCCTGCGCCGCCGAGTAGAAGCGCACCGTGACTTGGCTGCCCGCGCGTAGCCCCTGCAGGCGAATCTCGGCATCTACCGCTATGCTGCGCATCTTGTTGATGACCAGCAGCCTGCCCTTGCCGCCTTGAGTGCGCACGGCGTACACGGCGAGCATCGGGTTGCTGCTGACCCCGCGCAGGAGGAGGTCGCCTGGCTCGGCGAAGCGCATAATCAGTTGCGCCGCGAAGAAGGTTGGGTACGGCGTGTTCAGCGGGTCGCCCACGCCCGACGGGTAGCCCGACGCCACGATCCCGTAGTCACCCCAGTTGCGCCAGCCGTACAGCACGGGCGAGTTGTTGTTGTTCGTCTCGGTGGCGTTGTGCAGATCCCACCATGCATAGGCGTCCGCGCCCGCCAGTATCGCCCGCGCCCACGAGTCCGCCATATACAGCGCGTTCACCATGCTGGTGGTCTGCTTGCCTGGGTTGTAGGCGACGGTGTTGTTCTCGGTGACGAAGATCGGCACTGTATTGCCCGCCGCGCCCAAGTAGTCGCGCAGGATTTGGCGCGTCTGAGGGATAATCTCGTCCCAAGTGCGCGTGTCGTCCAGCACGAAGGCGTCGTCCTCGCGTCCGGGCAGTTGCGGGTAGATGTGCAGGTCGAAAAAGTCGGGCACGACTCCAAGGCTGTTCAGGCGGTTCAGCAGCACGGGCGTCCAGCCGTTGTGCGATTGCCCTGTGCGCGGGTTCGTGACGCTGAAGCGTTGGGCAAACTCGTGTTCGTTGGGCACGCCGACCACGCCGACCTTGATGGTGGGGTCAACGCCCTTCATGCGGGTCATCGCGTCCTGCGTGAAGGAGGCGTAGGTGTGCGCGTCGTGTCGGTTGGGGTGCGTGTCGTACTCCCAAGTGCCGTAGTTCTCGTTGCCAATTGTCCAGTAGCGCACCCTACCGTTGCGCTGGATGTTGGCGTACTGCACCCAGTCGGCGGCTTCCTGCGGCGTGCCTGAGCCGTAGTTAATGGTGATATTCTTCTCCGCGCCGATGTCGTTGGCGACGCTCAGAAAGCCGTCCGTGTTCGTGCCGTAGGTTCCCCCGTAGCGGCGGTTGCTGTTATTGCGCCAATCGTATTCGTTAGTGGTAGAGCCACCAGGAAAGCGTAGCATCCCGAAGCCCACCTGCCTGAGCAACTGACGGCGTTCGGGAGTGGTCAGATACCAGTCCCAGCAGGCGACATTGATGCCGCGCATCGGCTGGGTGATGGTGCGCCCTGCTGCGCTGAAGTTAACCGTCACGGACGCGCGGTTGCTGACATTCGCCCGCAGGAACCGAATGTCGTCGAGGTAGAAGGTGGGCACGCTCTGCCCCGAGAACTCGCGGAAGTGGATGCCCGTGATGCGGTCGCCAGGGTTAACCCCCAGCGCGCTCAAGGGAACCTGCACGCGCGTCCATTGGTTCGCGGGCAGACTGCTGGCGAAGTCCGTGATGGGAACCAACGGGCGGTCTACGCCGTTCACCTCCGCGCGGATGTGGAAGCGGGGGTTGCCCGCGCTGCCCCCATGCACCCAGAACTCCAAGTGTGTAAACCCGTCTACCACGAAACCGCTGGGGTTTTTGAACCAGATGGACGACCATGGGGAGAGGTCCACGCGGATCGAGCGTTGTCCTGTGCGCACGGGGGTGGCGTTTTGCATGTCGCGGTTCGCCCACGACCAGTCCTCCCAGCGTCCTGCTGGGTAATCGCGATAGACAGCAGGGTGCGCGAAGTCGTCTGCATGCGCAGCTGTCATCAAGCCCACCCACAATACAAAGTACCAGCACATGATGGATTCCTTCCTTGAAGCGTTTCAAAGCACACTCTATTACGGTAATGGTTTGAGAGTCTGCGCACTGGAAGGAATCTGGGGTTCACCACGCATAGGCTTCGGGCGCGGGACCGCCAGGACCAGGGAAGATTGCGTCCAGTCGCTTGAGGGCGTCCTCGTCGAGGCGAATCTCCAGCGCGCGCATGCTGCGGTCTAACTGTTCCAGCGTGCGCGGTCCGATAATCGGCGCGGTGACGGCGGGTTGGTGCAGCAGCCACGCCAGCGCGACATTCGCAGGCTCCTCGCCCAGCTCCTCGCAGAACGCCTCGTAGCGTTCGATGCGGTCGCGATACTTCTCCAGCATCTTCTGTACGCCTTCCGAAGCGCGTCGCCCCTCCTGAACGCCCTTGAGGATGCCGCCCAGCAGCCCGCTCGCCAGCGGACTCCACGGAATGATGCCAATCCCGTAATGCAAACAGGCGGGGATAACCTCCAACTCAATCATCCGCGCGTTCAGGTTATACAGGCTTTGCTCGGAGACCAGCCCCATGAAGTGCCGCTGCTTGGCAAGCTCCTGCGCTTGGGCGATGTGCCAGCCCGCGAAGTTGCTGCTGCCGACATACAGAATCTTGCCCTCGCGGTAGAGTTGCTCCATCGCCTGCCAAATCTCTTCCCATGGGCACTCGCGGTCGATGTGGTGCATCTGGTACAGGTCGATGTAGTCGGTTTTGAGGCGGCGCAGGCTGTCCTCGCAGGCGCGTTTGATATGCAACGCCGACAGGCGCGATTCGTTGGGCCAGTCGCCCATGATGCCGTACACTTTGGTCGCGATGACCACCTTCTCGCGTCGCCCGCCGCCTTGCGCCCACCAACGCCCGATAATCTGCTCTGTAATCCCCTCGCCTTTGACCCAGCCGTAGGTGTTCGCCGTATCAAAAAAGTTAATGCCCAGCTCCAAGGCACGATCCATAATCCGATACGAGTCTTCCTCGCTGGTGTTGGGACCGAAGTTCATCGTGCCCAAACACAGGCGGCTCACCAGCAGACCCGAACGCCCTAAGTGCGTGTATTGCATACCTACAAGCCCTCCTTGCAAGGGGCGTTTTCGGCGTTGGGGACAATTTTCCTGCAAGTTGGCAGGAGTCCCCCAAAAATGGTGGAATCTTGTCTACCGCTATGACGGACTTCTTGAGGCAACTCGCGGCGTTTTTGCAGGAGCATTCGGAAGGCGTGCAGGTGGTGCGCCAGCTCAGCTCGGAAGACACGATTGAACCGCCCGATGAGGAGGGGGGCTTCAGCCGCGCGTGGCTGGTTCCTGAACCCAACCGTAAGGAGTTTGGCGTGTTCGAAGTGCCCCGCAGCGACGAGCCGACCCAGTTCACGCACTTCATCGACGGTATCCAGCACTCGCAGCTGCTGTATTATCAGCTTACCCACTATGGCGTGATGCCCGTGGTGTACGGTTATGTGGCGGCGATGGTGCTGGAGCGGCGCAACCGCGAGTTGCACCCTGTGCCTGCGCTCACCGAAGCGCACGAGGCGCTCTACCTCCCGCTGAAAGCGTTCGATGCGAGCCTGTTCGAGCGGGCGGGAATTGCGGTTCACGACTCGCTGGAGGCACGCGAGTTGGGCGAGTTGGGCGTGACCTCGTTCCAGACGATGCTGGTGCGCGCGGGGGCGACGGTGGCGCGGGTACGCGATCAACTGGAGCGCACGCTCGCCCTGCGCTGGATCGAGCAGCAGAAGCCCGACTCCGAAGACTGGCTGCTGGTGGACGGCTCAATTGCCGACCTGATGAGCGCGTTGGAGCGGCGACGACTGGTGAATGTGGTCGGCGTCTCCAAGTCGCACCGCACCACTTACTTGGAGCTGAACTGGATGCTGAAGGTGCTGAACATGCCTGCAGGCTATCGGAGCAGTGTGTTCCGTCCCGTGCGTGCGGGTCAGAGCGAGGTCTACAGTTGGTACTTGCGCTTGCGCTGGCAGCAGGGCGCGTCGCCGACCTACGGGCTGGTGCGCGTGGAGACGCCCGTGCTGACCAGTCCCGACGACACGCGCGAGTGGGCGGACAAAATCTCGGCGTGGCTGCTGCAAGAGACGCGCCCCGTGAGCCTGCCCGACCCGCGCTACGACCGCCTGCTCTACCCGTTTCGGATGTGCGAGCAGCACTTGCGCAGCCGCGCGCCCAGCGAACTCATGCTGCGCACTGCGCTGGAGCGCGTCGGCGACACGCGCGGCGTTGGGGTATCCTCATAGCACGGGAGGTCTATCGCATGCTACCCATTTCGTTGCGGGAAGAGCAAATTGCGCGACAGCTGTCGTCGCGGATCTACTCGCGCGCGCTGGAACTCTATCGCAAGGGCGCGGTTGCGAACCTCGTCTTACGCGGCAAGCGTTTGACGGCACAGGTGGAAGGTTTCCACGACCCGTTTTACACTGTGGTCATAGACTTTGACGAGCAGGGCGTCCAGCAAGCCTCGTGTACCTGCGCGTATGAGTACGGCGACTGGTGTAAACATATTGGCGCGGTGTTGCTGACCTGCGTTCGCGCGCCCGAAAAAATCGCGCAGCAGCCCCCCATCGAAGAGGTTCTCGAACCGTTGGATACGGCGGCGCTGCGGCGCGTGCTGCTGGAGCTGGCAACGGATCCCGAGATTGCCGACCGCATCACGCTGCTGGCGCAGATCGCGCAACAGCCGCCCCGCGAAGCCAGCGACGCGCCGCGAGCCTTGCGCGTCACGGACTTTGCACGCGATGTCGTCGACGGCAGCATCGAGGAACTTGGCGCTGCTGGCAAAGCCATTCAACAACTGATAGAAAAGGCAGACTATGCGGGCGCGTTGAAACTCATCACTGACGAAACCAAGCAACAGGTCGGCGACCTCTGGCGTGTGAGCGTCGAGGACTTCTACGACTTCCTGAGCGGTGAAAACCCCGCTGAGGACGCCATCAACGCCCTTGCTTGCCTCGCAGCGGAACTCGCCCTGAGCCTGCCCAACCCGAAAGACCCGCTGATGCAACAGATTGCGCAATTAGCCAGAGGCTGGCTCCAGCAGGAGTTGGATCCGTGGAGCGATGAAATCCGCACTTGCGTTTATGTGCTTGTTCAGCACGGGCGCGTTCCGTCCAAGTTCTTCCGAAGGGAATACGACTCCGAATTCGACGAGTGGCTGGAGGCACTTTCAGACATAGAGCGTGCCCGTGACTTGTGGCATTCCGATTTTGAGGAAGACTTTGTGGATCTTGCCAACATTATTCAGTTGCGCGTGCTTGAGCAGCGCGGCGCCATCGAGGCGTACCTGAAATTAGCTTGGGAGAGCGGGCAGTATCACCGCTACGCAATCATGCGGGCGCTGCAAGGCGAGGTAGAGTTGGCGGTTGAGACGGCGCGTCAGCAGTTCCGCAAGTTGTACGAGTGGGACAGTTTCGTGCGCGCGCTGGACGCGCTGGGGCACACAGAGACAGCGATTCCGCTGGCATACGACGCGCTGCGCGAATCGCACAAGCGGCGGCGCAGCGATCCCTACGACCCTGAAGCCGACCTGCGAGCGTCACTCGGAGAGTGGCTTGCTGCCCGCGCCGCCGAGAGGGGCGAAGACGCCATCGCGCTGGAGGCGATGCAAATCTCCGTGGAAGACGAGCCCACCTTAGAGAAATACAAACGGCTGGAGCAGCTTGCGGGCGCGCAGTGGGCGAAGCTGCGCCCTCAAGTGCTGCGTCGGATCCGAGAGCATCGGAATGCGGAGGAGGTCGCCGCCATCTACATCTACGAAGGCAAGCACGCCGACGCCCTGCAAATCCTCTGCGACCGCCACGCGCTCACTCCTGCGCTTGCACGACAGGTTGCCGACCATGCGCCCGAAGCGACGCGCACGGCATGCCTCGAAGAGGCAAACAAAATCATTCTGAACACACGCTCAAGAGACTACCCACTCGCCGCCGATTGGCTGGAAGTGGTCAAACGGTCATACCATGCGGAGGGCAAGCCCCACGAGTGGGAGGCGTTCATCCAGACCCTGATGGAGCAACACAAGCGCAAGACCGCGCTGATTCCGCTGCTGCGCAAGCTTGCAGAAGAAGCGTAGGTCTTCTTATAAAAGATCGGGCGTCCCTCTTCATCAATCGGATTATCGTAAAGATCGTCGCTCTGCAAACCAGACGGGTCAGCCGATACCAATCGGGTCTCGTTGCAGCCAGCGTGCGGTGCGGGGTCGTACTCGCGGGCGCCGACACGGTAGAGCCCAGTGAAGGGGATATACTCGTAGCCATACGCCCCGTTCCACAAGAAGGGCTGCTCAACCCGTTGGGTGGGCATACTGAGGATGTTGCCCCAGCTGTCGTAGTGCCACACTTCGGTAATCGCCCCGTTCGGCGTGACCAACGCCCGCACATGACCCAGTCCGTCTATCACATAGTAGCGGGTGTCAGTGGCGATTAGGCGGGCAAGTGTTCACCGTGCTGCCCATTGGCTTTGTCCTTCAGATATCTTTCTTCAACCCCAGTTGGGTCAAAGTAAACTCGCGCCATTCGTAAAGCTGTTGGACGGCTGCTTCGGGCGATTGCGCCAAAAGCGAGATCATCTGTTTCACACGCTCCGCCACTTGCCCCATCCACGGATAGTTCGGTTCATCCTGACGCAACTCAGTATACAATCGTGGCAAAATCCTCTGGGCACGGTCGCAATCGCCAGTCAGAATATATGAATATGCTTTTGCCTCTTGATAGTAAACATCTTTTGGGTTTCCGCTCTTTTTGTCAATCCACCAAATCACCCCACTGGGTGTCCGCACTCTCTCCAGAAATGGTAACCCATACTCTTGAATATACCAGTAAATCTCGTGCATCACTTGCTTCTCAAGCTCAACATCCTCTGGGCGCCACCGCCACCAGATATCTTTGCCTTTATGAAGCCATCCCAGACGCCCGCCAATGTTCAACACCAAGTGATCATAGGGCACATACAGCGGCTGAGCGAAAGCCCACACTGTGAAGGCATCCCTATCTAGATAAGAGGTTTGAAAGTAGAAGGCGCGGAGAATCAGTTCTACTGGTGTGGCGTACAAGATCGTGGTCGGCTTGTATTTGAAGCCAGGTAGCAGGGGCAGGATATGCCTTCTGACTGCCTTCATTAAATCGCTAGCTTTTATCAGGGTCGTACCTCCCGAATGGGAATGTTCTGACACTCTCTCGGCAAGTGGCGTCGTATTTGCTGGATGCGTCGCGAAGTCAATCGGGCAGCGCCCGTCTTCAAATCCCAAATCTCCTTTGGTCTGTCAGGGCGACCCCTGACCGCATCCACGCGTACCGAGCCACGAGTACCCCTTGGCACCATACTACCATTCCTATATGATACCTCAGTTTGGATTCGTCCACGCGAGACCCGTTGCACCTGCTTAGCGAACTCCGTATGAACGCGCGTGCCGTGTACAGGTCCACGACCCGAACCTACCGTGCGCTGCGCGATATTCGCCGCCTGCTGAACTTGACGCCCTGCACGCACTGAGCTGACAACCGACCCCGCTGCCCCTCCTCCAACAGCCATGGTCAGACATACGCCTCCCACCCCTGCCAAAA
>Ga0197142_1002735_pt1 | contig 15183 bp, 13 predicted proteins | sample GBS60_MetaG_FD_148614 | JGI IMG/M metagenome (GOLD analysis project Ga0197142, IMG submission 148614) | Sediment microbial communities from Great Boiling Springs, Gerlach, Nevada, United States - GBS 60_MetaG | ecosystem: Environmental > Aquatic > Thermal springs > Hot (42-90C) > Sediment... | reverse complement strand
GCCTACGACGGTTATGTTGGGGTTGCGACCAGGCCATTCTGCGATGCTGTGCCCAGGGAGAAGACTCCCATGACCAATCCCATGGTGAAGATGGCCCACGATTTCGCCAAGAAATACAGGCCCGAAGATTACAAGGAAGGAGGAAAGATCAAGGACATGTTCCTCTATATGGAGGGGCTGACTTACGCCCTCATAATCCAGGAAGCCCTCACCAGGGCCGACAAAGCAGGGCAACTCACCAGAGAAGGCATCAAGAAGGCCTTGGATGAAATGGTTTGGGATTTCAAGGGACTTTTCGATGGAAAGAAGTTCGACTACCGCTTCCACACCATCCCTATGGTCCAAATCTTCAAAGCAGAGGTCAAGATGCAGAAGGTAGGAGATAAAGAAGTCCCCACCGGTGCAGTCAAGCCCATAAGCGACTGGATAAATGTCAACGAAATAAAGTGGTGACGGTTCTTGGGGGGAGATGAGCTCCCCCCGAAGAGCCCCGAACAAATAGCCGAGGCGGTGATCCCATGATGGAAATCCTCCAGGTGATTTTCTCTGGCCTTCTTACGGGCATGGTCTATGCCCTTTTGGGGCTGGGGATAGTGATGATCTTCAAAGCATCCGAGGCCTTCAATTTCGCGGTGGGGGAGTTTCTGGTGATCGGAGCCTTTCTCTTTTTCATCCTCTTTTTCGACCTCAAGCTCCCTTTCATTGTGGCCCTTTTGGGAGGCTTGGGGCTTTCAGGCCTCTTTGCAGCGGCTGTAGAGAGGCTCACAATCCAGCCCCTTCTCGGCCGGAACCCCATCTCCATGACCATAATAACCCTTGGACTCGCAAGCCTCCTCAGGGCAATGGTTCAGCTCGTCTTTGGAGCCCACGCTTATAGCTTTTCATTAGATCTCCCTGATCTCACCTTGGAAATCGGCGACATGATATTCCTTAGCGAACAGGTCTGGGCCTCTCTCCTTTCGGGTTGCTCATTCGGACTTGTGATGCTATTCCTGTTCCGCACTAGGTGGGGAGTCGTCATAAGGGCCACATCAGAGAGTCAGGCCAAGGCAATGGCTTACGGTATAAATGCGAGGCTGATTCTCGTTGTGGTTTGGTCTTTGAGTGCAGCGTGCATAGCCATAGCCGGCATAGCCATATCCAATTTTGGAAGCCTCACGTACCTCACCGCCATGGTTGGGTTCAGGGCGATTCCAGTTGTGCTAGTAGGGGGGATGGACAGTATAGGAGGGGCCCTTGCGGGTGGATTGATCGTGGGCCTGTGCGAGGCCTTCGTTGGCGCCTACATAGAACCCTTGGGCCTCATCGGTTTCAAAAACGTGGCTCCATACATACTCCTTCTTCTCGTTCTCCTCGTCAGGCCCTATGGCCTTTTCGGAACCGTGCGCATAGAGAGGGTATGATGCTCCTTTCAGTGGAGAATCTCAGAGTGGTATATCACGATGTGATTTCGGTCCTCCACGGGGTTTCCTTGGGGGTCCGAGAAGGGGAGCTCCTAGTGATACTCGGGGCAAACGGAGCTGGAAAGACGACCCTAATGAGAAGCATATGTGGGATGATCGATTTTTACGATGGGAAGATCATAGAAGGAGATGTGAGGCTCGGGGGCAAATCCATAAAGGCTCTCCACACAACGGAAATACTGAAAAAACACAGGCTCACCTATGTCATGGAGGACCGTCCTGTCTTCTGGTATCTAACAGTGGAGGAGAACCTCCTTGCAGCCGCCCAAGCAAGGTGGGACAGAGAGGTGGCCAAGGACCTGGAAGAAGTTTACAGCTATTTCCCGGTTCTGGGACGATTGAGACAGAAGAAGGCTGGGTTCGCCTCTGGGGGCGAGCAGCAGATGCTGGCCATAGGGATGGCATTGATGACAAGGCCCAGGATTCTCCTTCTGGATGAGCCTTCCTTGGGATTGGCTCCCCTTGTGACCGAGGAGCTCTTCAGAATAGTTGGCAGGTTGAACGCTGAGAAAGAAGTGACCGTGATTCTGGTGGAGCAGAATGCCAATGCTGCCTTGGCCATAGGTCACAGGGGCTACGTGATGGAAACTGGTCGAGTGGTTCTCGAGGGAAAGGCATCCGAGCTTTTGGAAAATCAGGACGTGAGGGAATTCTACTTGGGCTCGGGGGAAAAGGAAAGGCGAAGTTACAGGGAGGCCAAAAGGTACAAGAGGAGGAAAAGATGGCTCTGAGTGGGGAGGCAACACCGGCCATCCTCGAGGTCAAAGATGTGTACCTCTCTTTCGGTGCTGTTCAGGTATTGAGCGGAGTGAGCTTCAGTGTGAGGAAAGGAGAGATTTTTGCCATCATAGGCCCCAATGGAGCGGGAAAAACGAGTCTTTTGAACTGCATAAATGGCCACTACAGGCCCCAAAGAGGGAAGATATTCTTCAATGGTTGCGACATCACAGCCATGAAACCCCACAAGATAGCATCCATGGGCATAGCCAGGACCTTCCAAAAAGTAGAACTCTTCCGCGGAATGACAGTCCTGGACAACGTCAAGTTGGGAAGACATTTCCTCATGAGCTTTTCGCCCCTGGGGAGTTTTTTGAGGCTTCCCCACCTCAGGGAAGAGGAAATGAGACACAGAAAGGAGATCGAGGAGCAAATCCTGGACTTCATGGGCCTTTCCAGTTTCAGGTATCATCCAGTGGCAATGTTGCCCATGGGCGTGCGAAAGAGGGTGGATATGGCGAGGGCCCTGGCCATGAGACCAAAGCTCCTCCTTTTGGATGAGATCATGGCAGGAATGGCAGTGGAGGAGAAGGAGGACATCGCCAGCTACATCATGGATGTGCACAGGGAGCTGGGAGTGACCATCATCTGGATCGAGCATGACCTGGCCGCAGTGATGGACCTCTCGGACAGGGTGTGCGTGCTCAACTTCGGATTCAAGATAGCAGAGGGATCCCCCGAGGAGGTCCAGGAGGATCCCCGTGTCATAGAGGCCTACTTGGGAAGGAGGGCCCAGTGAGAACCTCTTTCGGGAAAGGAGCCCAATGGAGCTGGAGCGAACCCTGATCGGCCTTATCCTGAGAAACGCCAAGGAGATCCCCACAGAAGTGGCAATGCGGGAGAAAAGATTCGGGATATGGATGCCCATCTCCTGGATGGAGTTCAAGGAGCAGGTGGAAGAGTTCGCTTTGGGGATATTGGACCTGGGCCTCCGGGAAGGGGACAAGATAGCCATCATAGGAGACAACAAGCCCCAGTGGATATTGGCCGAGTTCGGAGGCATAGCAGCTGGTGGAGTGGCGACTGGCATGTACTCGGATTGCCTACCAGAAGAGATGCTCTACCTAGTTCGATACTCGGACGCCAGGTTTCTGGTCCTGAGGGATCAGGAACAGGTGGACAAACTCCTCAAGGTGTGGGATTCCCTGGAGGGGAAGGTCTCCAAGGCCATAGTATGGGATTCGCGGGGAATGGGCCACTATTATTCCAGTTACCCATTTTTGATGAGGTTCGAGGAGGTTCTCGAGAAGGGCAAAGAGATGAAGAAGCATCACCGGAACTTCCTCGAGGAGAGGGCCAGCCAATTGGATCCCGATTCTGTGGCCTTGATGCTCACGACCTCAGGCACAACCGCCATGCCCAAGCTTTCCATGCTGAGCCACCACAATCTCCTCTTTGCAGCCTCAAGTTACGGAAAGCTTGTAGCCATGCAGAGGGGCGATGAGCTCCTTTCCCTGGCTCCCCTGCCATGGATTGGAGAGCAGCTCTACAACGTGACCCGATTCCTCATGGTTGGGGCGAGGTACAACTTCCCCGAGGAGACAGAAACCGTCAAGCGGGACCTTTTGGAGCTCCAGCCCTTCTATTTCGGAGGCACACCGGCGACCTGGGAACTCCTCATCTCCACCATTCAAGCGGCCATGGACAATGCAGATTTTTTCAAGCGAGGTCTCTATCGCATGGCCATAGATACAGCCCTTCGTTGCACCGAGGCCAAGGTCACAGGCCAGAGGGTGAGTTTGTGGAGAAACTTGATGGCTCAGGTCTTGGATTTTTTTGTGATCCGGCCTCTCAAGACAAGAGTCGGCCTTGGAAGGGTGCGGATGGCAGTGACTGGCGGAGGGGCCATCTCCCCAGAGGTCTTCATCTTTTTCAAGGCTCTGGGGATAGACATGAGACAGGTCTACGGCCAGAGCGAGTGCTCTGGCATAGCCACAACCCACAGGAAGGAGGATGTGAGACCTGAGACAGTGGGGATTCCCATACCAGGGGTGGAAGTGCGGGTCTCGGAAGAGGGGGAGATCCAGGTGAGGGGGCCCAATGTCCATCTAGGATATTACAAGAACGAGAAGGCTACCCGAGAGGGTTTCACGGAAGACGGATTCTGGAAGACAGGTGATGCGGGCTACATGGGGGAAGATGGACACCTCTACGTTTTCGACAGGTTCAAGGACTTAATGGCCCTAGAGGACGGCACCCGTTTTGCCCCCCAGGACATAGAGACCAGACTCAAATTCAGTCCTTACATAAGGGAAGCAGTTGTCTGCGGGGACAAGAAGCCCTTTGTCACAGCGGTAGTGAGCATAGATCTCGAGAATGTGGGCAACTGGGCCAAAAGGAGGGGGATCCCCTACACCACCTTCCAGGATCTTTCCCAGAGGCCCGAGACCTATGAATTGATAAAAGGCGAGATCCAAAGGCTCTGTCAGCGTTTTCCCCAGCAGATAAGGGTAAAGAGGTTCGCGGTATTGCTCAAAGAGCTCCATGCTGACGATGGCGAGCTCACAAGGACTCGAAAGGTGAGAAGAGCCTTCGTTTACGAGCGCTACAGGGCCCTCATAGAGGACCTTTACTCGGAAAAAGATACCCATGGCCTGGACATTCAGATCCGCTACGAGGATGGAAGGGTCTCCACTTTCCGGGGAAATGTCCGCCTTGCCACTGTGTGAGAGCCTCTATGGGAAGGCCTTGATAGGGGAGCGGGAAGATGAGCGCACTTTCGGATATCTATAACAGGTATCTGGCATCCAATGCAGTCTCCACTTACGAGGAGGACGAGAGGATATTCCGCACGAGGTTCAAGAGGGCGGCTTTTGCCATTTTCCTGGTCTTGAGTGCGGCTTCGCCATTGTTTGCCAATGAAGGTGATTTTTTCATCCTCAATCTGGCCCTGGTCAATCTCATCTCTGCCTTGGGCCTCAATATCCTTGTAGGTTTCACCGGGCTTCTCTCCTTGGGCCATGCGGCATTTGTGGGAGTTGGGGCCTATTGCTCAGCCCTCTGCATAACGAAGCTCGGCATTTCTTTTCTCCCTTCGGTTTTTCTCGCAGGGATTGTAGCGGCGATTGTGGGAATCCTCGTGGGAATTCCCTCCTTAAGGATAAAGGGATTCTATCTCATGGTCGCAACCTTGGCCTTTCAGTTCATCATTGATTACGCCATAATCCACTGGGAGAGCCTCACAAGGGGAATCCGGGGAATTGAGCTCCCAACCCCCACCCTCCTGGGGCTTCCCCTCCAAAAGCAAATCTACTATTTCTACTTCTGCTTCCTCCTGGCGATGCTCCTCACTTGGGGGGCCAAGAACCTCTTCAGGTCCAAGATAGGTAGGGCCTTTGTGGCCATAAGAGACAACGATGTGTCGGCTGAGATCATAGGAGTGCCGGTCTTCGGCTATAAGCTCCTTTCCTTTGCTATAGCCTCTTTTTACGCTGGAGTGGCTGGAGCCCTTTTCGCTGGTCTTCAGAGGGCAGCAATGCCCGGAGACTTCACATTCTTCCACTCGGTCATGTTTTTAGCCATGGTACTTGTGGGAGGACTGGGGAGCATAGTGGGAACAGTATTCGGGGTGTTGTTTGTGACCCTTGTTCCCTTCGGACTAGACTCTTTGGTGAGCTGGCTTGCCAGGATCTATGACCCCAATATCACCATATTGCTGGGCCCTGCAAAAGAGCTCGCATTTGGTCTCCTCATAATTCTCTTCATAATATTCGAGCCTGTAGGTCTTGTGGGCGTATGGATGCGGATCAGAGACTATTTCAGGATCTGGCCACTGCCTTATATCTCTGAGTGAGCACCCCAAAAAGAGGGAGCGCCCCTCGGGAAGGAGCGCCCCGCTTCCATATCCTTTCCCGGCCCCCGTCTTCACTTGAGGGCATCGGCTAAAATATCGCTCAGTTCTTTGACCGCTATCTTTCCAGCCTTGGAGGTCGATGCAGCTTTCCTCAACACCTGCTCACAGGTGGGACAGGCAGTCACCAGAATTTCCGCACCTGTGTCGAGAGCCTCCTCTATCCTGTCCTCGGCTATCTCAGTGGACATTGCCTGGTCGCTTGTGAGTATTCCTCCACCGCCACCGCAGCAGCGAGATTGGTTCCTGTTGTGCTTCATCTCGACCAGGTTATAGCCCAAAGCCTTGAGGATCTTCCTTGGCTCCTCGGTTATCTTCATGCCCCTGGAAAGATCGCAGGGATCATGGTAAGTGACAACCTTGCCATTGGATGGAAGCTCCCTTCCCTCCAGCTTTTGGGCTATGACCTGGAGGACGTGCTTTGCCTCAAAGCCATATTCCTCTTTCAGGAACAGGGAGCAGGAGGGGCAAAAGGTTATCATTTCCTCTGGCTTGAACCTGTCGAGAAATCGTTTCTTGTATTCTTCCAGTGATTTTTTGAACCCCAGGACTGCCATGGGATAGCCGCAACAGAGACCACCCTCTACCCTTGCTGGAAGGCCGAGCTTCTCCATTATTTTGAGGTACTTTTTGGTCTTGTTCAGCCTTGATCCATATTGGCAGCCAAGAAATACCGCAGCCTCTCCTTGAGTCACTGGAACCTCCATGGCCTCATCGCCATAGATGTTTCCAGTTCTCATGATGTTCTCCACAAGCGCCCTGTGGGTTTCATATGCGAACCCAGCATCCACGAGCTGAACCCTAGCTGCCTTTATGAGCTCAGGCGCATTTATTCCCGATGGGCATCTCCTGAAGCAATCTCCACAGAGCACGCACTGGAAGATCCTCTCGGCCACTGACTGGTCCATGGGGATCTCGCCTGTAACGACTCCGTATGAAAGGGCTACTTTCCCCCTCGGACTGAAGGAGTCCCAACCCTGTGCGCACTGGATACCAGGGCATACGCTCTTGCAATACCCGCACTGGGTGCAAGTGATCATCTCGTGGAAGAAAGGAGCCAACTCCCCCTTGTCTTCTGGGGTCTCGAAGGGATATCTCAGATGGGTTACAAATCCCTCTTCCCAGTCCATGAGCTTTTTGGGGTTCATTATGTTGTTGGGATCCAATGCCCTCTTTATGGCCTTCATGGCCTTGACAGCCCCTGCCTTCTCCTTGTGGAGGAAGGGGGCCTTGGTGATCCCTATTCCGTGCTCTCCAGTTGTCGTGCCACCGAGGGCCAAGACAGCATCGTAGAGCCTGGGGACCGCCTCCTCTGCCTGTCTCCAGTGATCGGGATTTGTGGGATCCATGAGCACCTTGGTGTGGAGATTCCCTGTTGCTGCATGTCCGTAAGCGGGAATGTGTATGTCGTACTGGCTGGAGATCTCATCGAAGGCTTTGAGGGCCTTGGGCACATTGTATATGGGAACAGCCATATCATCTGCCAACATGACAGTGGCATATTCCTGCTGAAGAATGCTGAGGGAGGGGATCATCTCCTTTCTTCCCTTCCAGAGGATCTCCATCCTTTGGGGATCATCTGTGAACTCAGTTTCGAAAGCTCCACTTTCCTTGCATACCTTCCCCACCAATTCCACTTCCTGGCCCACAACCCCGGGATGGCCGTCCACCTCGATGAGGAGCATACCAGCGCACTCGGGAAGGCCCAACCCCTTTGCCTTGTTGACGGCCTTTATGGATATCCCTGTCATGATCTCGATCTGGGATGGAACGAGGCCCTGGGCGATTATATTGGCCACGCACTGGCCAGTCTTCTCCAGGTCATCGAAAAAGGCCACACAGGCAGCCCTCGCCTTTGGCTTGGGAACTATCTTCAGGATTATCTCCGTGAAGATGCCCAGGGTGCCCTCGGAGCCGCAGAAGAATTTCTCGAACTGGAAACCGCCCGAGTTCACGGGAGTCCTGGTCCCCACATCTATGACCTCTCCATTGGGGAGGACCACTAGGAGCCCCAGCACATAGTCCCTAGTAGCCCCGTATTTGAGAGCGAAACCGCCCGAGGAGTTGTGGCCCACCATCCCCCCTAGTGTGGCGACCTCGCTCGATGCAGGCCCGGGGATGAAGTATCCATAAGGCTTGAGGGCCTCGTTGAATTTGTCGCAGACCACCCCCGGCTCCACAACCGCATACATACCATCTACGCGGATCTCCTTTATCTCCTTCATTCCCTGCATATCCACGACTATTCCCCCGACAATGGGGACGGCTCCACCCACAAGGCCAGTGCCAGCTCCCCTGGGCACCAGGGGTATTTTGTGCTCGTTGGCCAGGGCAACCAGTTTCTGGACCTGAACCGTGTTCCTCGGCCTCACAACAGCATCCGGCATTCTCCTGTGTATCCCCCCATCAAAGGAATACACATAGAGCTCGGATGTCCTAGTACTGACATCCTTCTCCCCGAAAATTTCCTGCAGCTTCTCGACAAGCCTCTCATCCAGTGGCATTTTTCCTCATCCCTCCTTAATCGGAAGCTCGAAAAAAGGGTCCCACATCAAAGCATGGGCACGGTTATGGAACCATCCATGAGGAAGAGAACCTTGGCGTCTTTTCCCTTGGCGGCAAGGGCCTCATCAATTGCCTTCTGGAGATCCTTGAAAGGCCTCATGAACACAGCCTCCAAGGTCGAGTCCGGAAGGTCAGTCACCGCCCACATCTCTGCCCAGAGGGCTATCTCAGCCATCTTGGCCGCCTTGTGATAGCCCAGTTTGTACCCTCTCTCTATCTCCTCCAGGGCCTTCTTGGGATTTCCACCAGCACCGGCCAGAAGATCGTAGAAGGCCTTCTCTCCTATCCCAGTTCGACACTTGCTCACCATTATGAGGATTCCCCCCTCTTTCAGGGCCAGTTTTCCGCTCTCCAGTGCCTTCTGGGATTGGTACAGGTCCACATCCATGGGATATGGTGCCACGGATACCACTATGTCCGCCTTATCCGGTATCTTCACGCAAAAGAGCTCGTTGGCCTTGTCAATGGCTCCCTGAAGGGAGGCGTGTATATCGCCAGAGGTTGCGGCGTAGATCCTCCTTTCCCTGTCCAGCACCACCTGGATCGAAAATATGGGCTTGCCCTCTATGCTCTTCAATGCGTCCACCATGTCCTCGTGGACAGGGTTGCCCTCCAAGGCGAGGCTCTTGGCCTCTGGCCTTATGGCGTACTTGTGGTTCTGCTCGATGGTCTTGTAGGAGGCTATGCCGGGAAGAAAGCTCTTTCTTCCCCCTGTGTAGCCTCCGAAGTAGTGGGGTTCCACGGAGCTTATTGCCACGAGTTTGTCAGCCTTGACCCCGTGGTGGTTCACGTACATCTCTGTCCCATTTTTGGAGGTGCCGAGATAGACCATCTCCCTTTCGTTTCTGGAGTCGTGCACATAGACTTTCCCCCTCAACTCCTCGTAAAGGGGGCCAAATATGAACCTATACTCCTCCTCCGTGGGGGCCCTGTGGCAGCCCGTTGCCACGATGAAGCGAGCATCTATTTTCCTCAGTTCCCCCTGGATCATCTCCAGCACCTTGGCCGTGGGAGTGGGCCTCGTGCCGTCGTTGACTATGAAGAGGATCTCCCCACCGCCTTCTATGAATTCCTCGAAACTTGGCCCCCCCAATGGATTCTTGAGGGCGGCAAGGAGGGTCTCCTTTTCGGGCTTTGTCTCCACCTCGTTGGGGTGAAAGATCCCCAGGACGTTCTCGTCCGGGACCCTCACTACTATCTCCTCCAATCCATATGGAACCTTGATCTCCATGGCCCCTCTTTCCCCTTCTGGTTGCTTTCATGGCCTCCTCCTGGAGGCCTAATGTTCCAAATACAGAGGTTGCGGCCTTCTTACCCCTTAAAGCCTCGCCAGTGGTTTCCAAAGGCCCTGTCATTTCTTGGCGTGCTTCTCTATCTCTCCCCTAAGCCACGCTATGGCCTCTTCGCCTTTCATGAGATTCTGGAGTTCTGAGGGATCGCTCATCTTGATCTTGAAGATCCACCCTTCCCCGTAAACGTCCTTGTTTATGATCGTGGGATCATCTTCCAGGGCCTCGTTTCTGGCTACCACCTCTCCCGATACCGGCGCATAGAGCTTCCCAAGCCATTTTCCCGTCTCTATTGTGCCCACCCTATCTCCCTGCTCTACCTCTTCTCCTTCTTCTGGCATGTCCACGAAGCTTATGTCACCAGCCAGTTTCTGAGCGAAATCCGTTATCCCTACAACGACTATGTCCCCCTCTACGCGGGCCCACATGTGCTCCTTGTGGTAGTACAGATCATCGGGCATCTCGTATCCATCTACAGTGGCCATCTCTCCCCTCCTCTTTCAGCGTAAATTTCCCTTTGCAAAAGGCAATTGCGCCCTTTCAGCCCAGACGCTTTATCACGGTATCAAGGAAAAAGGGGCGCGTCAACCGGAGCCCTTCATCTCCCCCTGGCAGGGATACGGCCTTCTTATCTCCGAGAGTATTTTCTCCACATAGTCCCTCCCCCAGGAGATCCTTTTCTGGATTTCCATGGCCTTCCTCGTAAGAAACTTCCTGGCAAAATCTGGGTGGGAAAGATACTCTCCCGAGTTCTGAAGGAAGAATTCCTTGAGTTGAGCCAATACCCTGGGCACATCCCCTTCAGCTATGAAATGCCTCTCCATGAGGCGTTGGAAGCATAGGTTTTCCCCTACCTCCTCCCTCATTACCTTCAATCCCTCGCCGATCCCCTGGGACTGTAACTCTACCTGGGACGGGATTCCCACTATGGCCCTCAACGCAACATACCACCTGTCGCCCGCAACTTTGCGGGATTCATCCCAAAACTCGAGGATAAGACCATTGGAGAGAGGCATTTTCTCCAAGAGCCTCACCTTTTATTCCTCCTTATTCTTCAATTTCCACGGGGCTCGTGGAATCCTTCACCAGGGGTTTACCTTGTTTCTTCTACTCGCTAAATCCGCCCGCCTTAGGGCAACTAACCGAGAGCCTCTGGGCTATGAGATCTCCATTTGCTCCACTGAAAATCCGTCCTCTTCAAGCCATTTGAGGATGGCCCTCGTATGGGGTGTCCCAACCATGGCCAGGGCTCCCCCCTTGGCCAAGTAATTCCCCATTCGATGGTATAGCACCCTATCCCTCCTGTCTATCACCTGTTCGCACCGGCTGGGGAAAGAAGCCGAGAGTTCCAGGAGATCTTCCAATCTTCCCTGAAGGTAAAGCTTGGCATAATGATCGCTGTATTTGGACCATCTGTCAGCGGCCTTGAGAAAGTCCCTTATCCGCTCCAGGGGTATGCTCTCCAAGGTCTGGATCTGTTCCTCCAGGCTCTCCAGGCATACGAGCTCCAGTCCCAGCTTCTTGGCCAGATCGTAGCCGTCCTTGTCCATCTGGTAAATCCAGCCCTTCCCCTCGAGGTGAGATACCCACAGGGTGAAGAAGGCCATCCAAGGCCTCATCCTCTCTATTGCGTATTCCACCACATCCTGTTTGGACCTCCCCGAAGGAAGGAGCCAAAGGACCTCCTTTCTGGCCCATCCTGGGGATTTGACAGCAGCCCTCAGCCTTTCCAAATCATCGTCTTGGAGCAAGCCCGCAAGCTCTCCCTTTGAGGGTGCCTGACCCCTTCTGGCCACCTCCCTCAAATCCCCAATATCGAGGGGCCCTTCCACCAACACGACCCGAGAACTCTTTATGAGCCTCTTGAGGGCTCTCCTGAACTTGTACGGGAAGAAGTGAACGGTTCCCACAAGATGGGATACAGCCCCCCTCGACTCCACTCTCCAGACCATTCTCAATGGCCTCTCCTCTGTCAAGAGATCCATCACCCTCAGAATTTTCCCACCAATGCCCATCCCAATCTCTCCATTACCGAGCCCCTTCTTATCCAACCGCACTCTTCATATGCAACCCAGGGATACCCTCCCCATTTCTCCTTAAATCTCCTGATTCCCGGATTTACCCCGAGCCCAAGGTGAATAAACTCCTTTCCCATTTTCGCGGAAAGGCGAATCATCTCGGCCATGAGAAGGTCCGAAGAGTGAGAGGCCCACCTCTCCCTCGAAGTGCATCCCAAGAGATAAACTGAAAACTTATCTGGCCACGTCTCGAGCACCGAGAAAGAGGCAAGCCCCATTTTTTCGTGCCAGGCACTGAGAAGGATCCCCGTTGGGGAAGAGGAGAGATAGTCCTCCATCTTCTCATAGAGCCTCCTCACCCTGGGTGGGAGATGGGTCCTTCCGAAGAAATCCCCCATGAGCTCCCTGTGGGCCAATGCGAAACTTCCCCCAACTTCCACCTTCAAGTTTTCTCTCGCCTTGGCGATGCTCCTTCCCAGTGTACCTGCGGGCTCCCAGCCCTGGTCAATCCCCTTTAGGTCGAGACGAAAGTAGTGGTCAGAGCCCCTCTCGTAACATCTCCTCTCCAGGATGGAGGGGACCTCCTTTCCCACAAACCACATCCGAGAAGGCCTGAAGCTCGTCTCCACATCCAGGATCGTCTGGCAGAGGTCCCCTATTTCCTGGGTTTGGGCCAGAGGATATCCCACGAAGATGAGCCATCCCGGCCCACGGAACACGAGAAATCCCCCTTTGAGGTGTGCCTCTCCACCCGAGATTGTCTCCATCAGGGGAACCACGTGCTCGGGAACCCAGGCTCGCTCCTTTATCCAGGTCCTTTCACCTTGAGTTAGCATCTCGTTCCTGGCCCAGATCCCTCTCCGAAAGATCCCTCTTTTGGGGACTTGAGACCCAGTGGGCTCCAGGATATCCTAGCTCAAGCCCAGAATCCGAGTCTCTTTCGCTACAAACCCGCTTTTCCAAATACGACATCAAGATGGCCTCAAGAACCTCAATGCGGCATTGATCCCTCTCAGTATACCCCCCGCCTCATACTCCGCCTCCTTGTAAGGGACAAAGCGCCATGCTCCCCATTTCTCCTTGAAAAAACTCACTCCCTCGCTTATCCCCAGACCGAGATTGAGGAACCTCTTGCCCCTCTCCCTTGCCTCTGAGATGAGCCTGTAGAGGAGGAGATCACACGCCCCCGGCACCCTGACAGAGGGGCTCGTTACGTTGAACATGTAGAAACCCCAAGGCCCCCTTGCGATATGACCAACGGTGAAGGCCACAAGCTCCCTATCCCGGCTCCATGCACTGAGGAGTATGGAAGAGTCCACCTGAGAGACATACTTGGGTATTCCCCTGATCACTTCCTGGGCTTGGGAAGCCAGGCCTTTGGAAGCGAGGAATTCTTCCAGAAGCCCAATGTGCTCTCGGGAGATCTCCCTCGTAGATAGCACCTGAATTTCTCTCGATGCCCTCTTCAACATGTTTCGGACCTTGGCCTTGGGCCTGAGATCTTGAAGCTCGAGCTTGAAGTAAAAATCCTGCCTTCCTCTGGGTTTGAGCCCCTTTACGGGAGGAAGCTCAGGGGCCAGGAGGACTATCCTCATTCTGGGGAAGGCCTCTCTCACCTTCTCGATGCAGCTTCCCAGGCTCTCACTTTGGAAGGAGCCCCTGAGGGGATATCCCACTACCACTACCTCTGAGGGACCAGAGTAACACAGGTACTCCCCGATGAGGTGAGGCTCCCTTCCCGTGACAGCCACTACATACTCCACCAAGTGCTCTGGAACCCATGCGAGGGAAGAGATCTCTGAAATCTGGCATTCGGTGAGCATTTCAGCTCAACTCTCCCTTTGCCAAAAAGGATAGTGTCATAGAAATGATAGCAGATCCTAGGTCCCTTTCCGCAGGGGCCCGAGCGCCCTAGGAAAAGGGGAGAAATTGGAAGCGTGGATGGATTTGCAGAGCACGAGGGCGAAGGCTATCATGCTAGCTCAGGGAGCTTGAGACCTGTAATTGATGCACCTTATAAAGGAGGGATCATGAAGGGTGTTGCCGAGATAGGTTTTGTGGGTGCAGGAGCAATGGGATCAGCCCTCATCAGAGGTCTTGTGAGCCGAGGGAAGATGGATCCTGGGAAGATAGCGGTTTCCGAGCTCAAGGAAGAGGCCCTCAAGGCTCTCGAGCGAGATGTGGGTCCATTCAAGGTGTCTCCAACGAGAGAGCTTCCGGCAATGGCGTCCTTTCTGATACTCGCTGTGAAACCTGGAGAGGTGGCCTCTGCCCTGGAGGATCTAGCCCCTGGCATGGGGCCCCATCACCTCCTCGTTAGCATAGCAGCCGGTGTCCCCACACGGTTTCTCGAGGCGAGGCTCCCTCAGGGGGTGAGGGTCGTGAGGGCTATGCCGAATGCAGCCTGCCTTTTGGCCTCTGGATGCACCGCCCTGGCGAAAGGAACCAGAGCAACTGCCCAGGACATGGACAGGGCTTCAAGGGTCTTTGGCGCCGTTGGAGATGTGGTGGAGGTGGAGGAGAAACACATGGATGCTGTCACTGCTGTGAGTGGAAGCGGACCCGCCTATGTGTTTCTTTTTGCCGAGGCACTGATGGAGGGAGCAGCTAGGGTGGGATTACCGTGGAATGTGGCCAGGACCTTGGTGAAGAGCACCCTCATTGGGGCTGCGCGCATGCTCCAAGAGTCCCAGGAACATCCAGCTGTCCTCAAGGAGAGGGTGTGCTCTCCAGGGGGGACTACCCTCGCTGGTCTTTTTGCCTTGGAAAGGGGAGGGTTCAGGGGCTTGGTGCTCAAGGCCATCGAGGAAGCAACCCGCCGGGGAAAGGATCTAAGCTCGGAACTCCGCTGAGGCCGTTGCTAGCGAGAAGGCCTCGGTCCGAATATGGCCGTGCCTACCCTGACCATGGTGGCCCCTTCCTCTATTGCTACTTCCATGTCAGAGGTCATTCCCATGGAGAGCTCCTCCAGGGAGTGAGGTGGAGAGACAAAAGGGGCCATCCGGTCTCTCAGCTCCCTCAAGGCGGAAAAATAGGGTCTTGCATCCTCCGGGTCCTCGCAAAGGGGTGGAATGGTCATGAGGCCCTTGATTACTATCCCTCGGATCTCGATCAATTCTTCCAGGAAGCCCATCAATTGCTCCTTTGGGATGCCGAACTTGGTTGGCTCCTTTGCCATATTGACCTGGATGAGCACCGGCATGGGCTCCCTTCCCTGGCAT
>Ga0197142_1002734_pt1 | contig 15184 bp, 15 predicted proteins | sample GBS60_MetaG_FD_148614 | JGI IMG/M metagenome (GOLD analysis project Ga0197142, IMG submission 148614) | Sediment microbial communities from Great Boiling Springs, Gerlach, Nevada, United States - GBS 60_MetaG | ecosystem: Environmental > Aquatic > Thermal springs > Hot (42-90C) > Sediment... | reverse complement strand
TGATCGTCGGCTGAGCGGGTCAATCGGGACCGCCACCACCGTGAACCGGCACGAGCTGCCGCGCACCCCCAAGTCCCGTGGGGGACGGCGCATGCGGTCAGCTGCCGGAGATGCGGCTGCCGACGGTGCCGCTCCCACCGACCGCCGGGCGGATGGTCGATCTCTCAGGGTGGCGCAACGTCACGGTCGTCGGCTCCTCTCATGACACCCGGAGGAGCCCGGCAAGTCGCCGCCGGCCGGCTGGGACGAGATCCCGGCCTTCCGAGGCTGCACGGCACAGGCCCGCGCTCTGCACGACTGTGCTCACGAGCGGCAGGAGCTCGGCGCGCAGCGCGCTAGCCTCAGCACAGCGGACGAGCAGATCGTGAGCGCGGTCTGTCCGGTCGCCTCTCCGTCGCCAAACCTCGCGGACCTGATTCCTTGAGCCGTCTCGACGACGGGCATCCGGAGCTCGAGTCGTCGGCTCGGCTCAGGCACAGGCGCCGGCGACTGATCCGCCGGCACGGATGATGTAGCAACAACGGTGGTCTCCCGCAAGGAGGTAGCAGCAGCGCTCGACCTCGGCTCCCAGCAGGTCACGGTACATCTCGACCTCAAGCCGGCAGGCGGCCGGGAACATGGCTGCGACGTCACGGATCGGGCAGTGGTACTGGCTGACGATGAACGTCGACTCGTCCAGCCTTTGACAGGTGACCAGATACCCGAACTCGTCCATCGCCTGAGCCAGGACCCGGACGCGCTCCTCGAGACTGCCGGCGTTTGCCAGCCGGTGCTCCAGAGTCGCTCGTGTCCGGGCAGCCCGGCGGGCCAGGAGCAACTCGACCTTCGCTGAACCGTCCAGCTCAACGAGCTCGGCAAGCAGATCCGACAGCAAGCGGCCGTACTGCTCGGGGAACAACCGATCGGCCCTCCGCGAGAGCCGGTAGACCCGGGCGGGACGACCGATCGGCCGGCGGTTCGGTGTCGCTTCGACCAGGCCTTCTCGCTCCAGTGCCGCCAGGTGCTTCCGGACAGCCATCGTCGTGACACCCAGCTGACCAGCGAGCTGGTCGGCCGTCAGCCCATTGCTCTTCTTGAGGAGGTTCAGGATCGTCTGCCGCGTCCCGTTGCGCGGCACCGACCTCGCCAACGCTGTTGCCATGCCCCCTCCTGCGGCTATCATAGCATACAAGCTGCCTGCTGCTCGTAGAGGGGTGGTGACGTCCACCGCCTCGTGACGAGGAGGATTGACGTGGCTGACGCGCGTACCCTCGAATGGGACGCCTCGCCCTCTCGCCTCTCGTGGTCGAGCCGTCTCCTTGCGGCAGTGGCCTATGTCGGCGCTGGTGCCTTCATCGTTGCCGTCTTGCCGATCCAGCGGCCTTTCGTGCTCAAGCATGCGCGGGTCGCTCTGACGATCCACCTCCTCCGGGCAACCCTCGTCATCGTGGTCCTGCTCGGATTGGCGGCTGTACGCGGCTCGCCCGAGCCCAATCAGCTCCTGCGCATCGCAGTCGCACTCGGGTTGACCCTCACTGCGGGCATCCCCTGGGCGCCCGGGCTCGAGCGCTCGGTAATCACCCCGGCGCTCGTGGCAGCCGCCGCAACCTGGACCCTCAGCCTCGCCGGCCTGGCGATCGCGCTGTCCGGCCGCACGGCGGACGTGCGCGCATTCCTCCACGCCGATTGGCCCGATCGGCAGGGGACACCACCAGACAAGCCGGACCGCATGACCGAGCGTCCACGCGATGAGGCGCGTCTTCTCTGGGAACAGCGGCTGGATCGGATGTGGCACGCAGCGGCAGTGGCGAGGGCTGAGCGCCAGCGCTGCACGCGGATCACTGAACTGCAGGAACAGATCCGAGGAGCACACGCCCGCATCGCCCACCTGCGTCACCTCCTGGAGATTGGAGAGGTGAGCGCTGGCCAGTTCGATCAGGCGCAACGGGATCTGCAGGGCTACGCGTCCGAGCTTGAGCGCGAGCTGGCGGCCTTGACGCAGCGCCTCCCCCTCGCCAGGCCGACACCCCAGCCTCCAGCCGCCTTGACGACACTTCCGGTTGCCGACCTGGTGATGCTCTCGATCGTCGATCCCTCAGGGACGCCGGTCTTCACCTGGGGACACTTCCCGATCGACGAGGCGCTGACCGCCGGCATGATGTCGGCACTCGACGCACTGGCCGAAGAGATGTTCGGCGCTCCGGTACAGAAGACCGCCTTGGCCGAGGGGGCGGTGGTGTCGGTCGTGCGCGGTGAGCGCACCCGGCTCGTGGCCTGGTTCGATGGAGATCCCTCGCCCAACCAGCTCCGCACCCTGCAGGGATTCCTCGCGGAGTTCGAGCGGGAGAACGCCGCTGTGTTAGCCTCGTTACCAGTCGACCCGAGCCGGATCGTGGCACCACCTCTGCTGCTCGGCTCGCAGACGCACTCCTGATCTCCGGCAGGTCGTCGAGCCAGGCTCGTCACTGGGCTCCTCTCGGACCCAGGTCGATCGCCCTCAGCTCTCGCGGTCAGCACCCGCTGTTCGGCCGTCTGTGATAGAGTGAAGCCGACCCGGTTGTCCCTGAGCGCGGCGACCGTACGCTGGTGCTAGGGGAGTAGCGAGACGGGTCGCCACGAGAAGGGGTCGAGCATGTCACCAGGGTTCATGCTTGCCCTCACGCTGGCCAGCATCGCCGGGCTGCTCTTCCACAGCCTCTTCGGGCAGCGGCTGTGGCAGCTCCCCGTATACTGGGCCCTCTCGATCAGCGGGTTCCTGGCCGGTGAAATCGCAAGCGGCCTTGCCGGCCATACCTTGTTACGGATCGGCACGGTGCCGGTGGCCGAGGGGCTGACCGGGGCACTACTCGCCCTCGGCCTCGGCTGGCTGCTGACGACTCCAGCGCCGCCAGCGAGTCAGCGACGAGTGGTGGAGGCGCGTCGGAGCTTGACGCTACGGCAGCGCCGCGCTCCCGGCGAATAGCCAGCGCGTCGGAGGCATCCAGGGAGGGAGGGAGCATGCGTCGGGGTTGGGTCGTGCTCGTCGGTGTCGGGCTGCTCGTCCTCTTCATCGGGCTCTTCGTCGTGCTCTACCTGCTGGGCGACCCCGAGCAGTCCTCTCTCGAGCGGATCCGCGATATCGCGGTGATTTTCCTCGCCCTGGCGATGGTACTGGTGGTACTCCTTCTCGGCGTGCTCGTCGGCCTCGGCATCTGGCTCGGCACGCTCGTCAAAGAACGCCTGATTCCGCTCCTAGAGGTGGCGACCGAAACTGCAGTGCGCACGCGGGGCACGGTCGAATTCGTCGGCGAGTCGGTTGCCCGGCCGATCATCCGGACCTACGGGAGGATCGCGGCGCTCCGCGCGCTGCTCCGGACAGTCAGCCGGCGCCGATAGGGATCCGTGTACTGCGCGCGACGGGTTTGCTCTCTCCCGGAGAGCGCTCACCACTCCCGTGTTCCAGGATCCCATTCATGCCGCTGCGCTTCGTGCGCCGACCGGTGCTCTTGCCCGTCCAGCGACGTGCGGAGGACGACTTCCACGCGGTCAGGCCAAAGCCCTCCCGATCGTACCATGCGTACGCCTGCGGATTCGTCACCTCGACCGTGCGCTCGACGAAAGCACAACCCTGCTCCCACGACCGCTCCAGGGCGTGCTCCAGCAGCACGCGACCGATGCCGCGCCCGCGGTCGTCAGGATGGACGACGAAGCAACGGCGGAGGGCGAAGAAGCCATGCCGCGCTTTGCAGGCGCGGCCGAGTTCCAGCTTGCCCGCCACTCGACCCTCGAGCTCGGCCAGCAGTACGCTCGAGGGTTCGGAAGCATCGTTGTGGTCCTCCGCGATCACTGCCTGGTCCTCGTAGCAGCGGTCGACCGACTGGTGGAGCGCTGCTTCCACCTCTGCGTCCTCGACTCGGCCGGATCGCACCGCCATCTGGGTGGTCTCACGTGCGCCTTCCCCCACCCACAGCTCTCCCTCTGAACGACCTCCCAGGGTCTCGACATCGATGCGATTGTGACACGAGGCGGCAGTCCCGGGGTCAATTGCCGGTCCTCAAAGCCGCCCGTATACTCCCCAATGCGCACGCTGGGCCCGATTGAGCCCCTCTGACTGTGCACCCGGCCTGCGATGCCGCCGGTTCGGTACCAGATCGGCAGCGCTCGACGCTCGTCACGCACGAGACGGCTCGTTTCAGCTCATCTTACGGGAAAGCAGGATCGGAGCAGCGATCGTGGAACAGGCACTCCAGCGGAACACAGCGACAACGCCCCTCGAGGACGTGCGCGACGAGGTTCGGCGCCTCCTCAGTGCTGCCGAAGAACGGAAGGTGGTGCTGCGGGTCCTCGGTGGGGTCGCGGTCTACCTTCACTGCCCCAGTGCCCGGCACCGCGCGCTCCAGCGTGTCTACCGCGATGCTGACCTCGTTGGTCTCTCCCCGCAGAAGCGAGCCATCGAGGCGCTCTTCGCTGAGCTCGGCTACCTAGCCGATCGTGAGTTCAACGCACTCCACGGCCATCAGCGCCTCTGCTTCTGGGATCCAGTCAACCAACGTCAGATCGATGTCTTCCTCGATCGGCTCCGCATGAGCCACACGCTCGACCTGCGCGACCGGCTCCTCGTCGAGCGTCACACCGTTCCGCTCGCTGACCTGTTACTGTCCAAGCTGCAGATCTGGGAAGTTAACGAGAAGGACCTGACCGATATCGTTGCCATCGTCCACGACCATCCCTTCGGCTCCGGAGACGAGGAGACGATCAACATCGACCGCCTCCTCGCCGTGCTCGCGGCAGACTGGGGCTGGTACCGGACGGCCAGGGAAAACGTCGAGCGGACGAGGGCCCTCCTCGCCCATCGCGAGCTTGCCAAGGAGTTCGGGCTGCTCCAGCGCCTCGACGAGTTCTGGCAACAGGTTGAGGCGGCGCCCAAGAGCCGCGCCTGGAAGATGCGTGCGATGATCGGCGAACGCAAGCGCTGGTACGAACTCCCGGAGGAAGTACGACGCGACTAAGCAGCGTCGCGTGCCACGACCAGCTGCTTGACGCGCAGAGGAGCCGACGACAGGTGATACAACGGTTTCGGAGAACCCGGCGGAACGAGTCGCAGCGGCTGGCGCTCTACTACACCAGCGACATCCATGGCTCTGAGCGCTGCTTCCTCAAGTTCCTCAACGCGGCGAGGTTCTACGGCGTCGACACCCTGATCCTTGGTGGAGACCTCACGGGCAAGATGCTCGTGCCGATCGTATCGATGGACGGCCGCTGGGAGCTGAGCTTCCTCGGCCGCCACGAGGTGCTCTCCAGCCAGGACGAGGTCGCCGAGGCAGAGAAGCGGATCCGCTTTAACGGCTTCTATCCCTACCACTGCGACCAACAGGAACTGGCACGTATGGAAGCCGACCCAGAGTACGCAACTGCGGTCTTCCGCCGCTCGATGCGAGAGTCGGTCGAGCGCTGGGTGCGGCTCGCCGAGGAGCGCCTGCGGGAGACCGGTGTCCGGTGTTTCATCATGCCGGGCAACGACGACGAGTTCGACATCGACGATGCCTTGGCCCACTCCGACGTGGTCGTCAATCCGGACGGGCGGGTGCTCCGGCTCGATGGCTACCAGCTCCTCAGTCTGAGTTGGGCCAACCCCACACCGTGGCACAGCCCGCGCGAGATGCCGGAAGACGAGCTAGCCGCCCGGATCGAGCAGCTCGCCCGCGAGCTCGAGCCCAGCGTGCCGACCATCTTCAACCTCCACTGCCCGCCGTACCATTCGACCCTCGACAGCGCTCCTCAGCTCCGTGATGACCTCTCTGTGGTCATGGTCGGTGGGCAGCCAAATCTCGTCCCGGTGGGCAGCTCCGCCGTGCGCCAGGCGATTGAGCGCTACCAGCCGGTGCTCAGCCTCCACGGGCACATCCACGAGTCGCGCGGCGCGGTGCGGATCGGGCGTACGCTCTGCATTAACCCGGGCAGCGCCTACGGGGAGGGTGTCCTGCACGGCGCGCTCGTTGTGCTCGAGGGCGATCGGGTCGTCAGCTACCAGCTCGTAAGCGGGTGAGGACACAGGGATGGCCTTCTACGACCTCTCCCATCCGATCGAGAGCGGGATGCCGGTCTTCCCTGGGGACCCGTTGCCTCGCCTGGTCCCTATTCGCGGGGCGCCGCCATGGCGCGTGAGTGCTCTCGAGCTAAGCACCCACACCGGCACCCATATCGACGCACCAAGCCATCGATTCCCGGACCGTCGTACCATTGACGAGTTCTCGCCCGAGCACTTCATCCGTTCCGGGATCGTCATCCCGGCGTCCGGGCTGGACGAGGACCAATCGATCGGGCCGGAGTTCCTGAAGCCGTTCATCGGGCGCGTGCGTGCTGGCGGCATCGTGGTCTTCGCGACTGGGTGGGAGCGCTACTGGGGCCAGCCCCGCTATGCCCGACACCCCTATCTGAGTGACGTCGTTGCCGCCATCCTCGTCGACTGCCGCGTCGGCATCGTCGGGATCGACGCGCTCAACGTCGATTCGACCGTACAGGGGACAACATCCGTGCACGAGCAGCTCCTGGGCGCCGACGTGCTGATCGTCGAGAACCTGCGGGGGCTCGACCAGCTCGTCCCGGGCAAGCGGTACACCTTCAGTGTCCTGCCGCTTCCGATCGGTGGCGGCGACGGCTCGCCGGTACGCGCGGTGGCCTGGGAACCGACAACGCGGTTCACCTGAGCTTCAGGGAGCAACGGGAATCCGCCAAGCCCAGCGCCCGTTGCTCTGGAGAGGACGAGAGGCAGAAAGCAGGCCCAACCGGCGCGGCTCACCCGTCGCGCGACAAGGCTGGTGCGCGGCGTCTGCCTCAGTCAGATGATCGGTCTGGTCGGAAGGATGCCAACGGCATATGGAACTGCCGGAAGACGTGGCAGCTCTTGCTCGTCACCCTGCGCCTCGCTCACAGGAGCGGCGCACAGGCGGCGTTCTCTGCTAGCCTGGCTGATCGCACCTCGGGGAAGTTACCCCGATCTCCAATCGGGGCCTTGGGCTCGCTGAACCGAGGAGACGTCTTTATACTTCCTTCAGGAACAAGCATGAGTGCCTACCTCGCAAGGAGTGATGGGGACAGTTTGTCCTAGGTACGAGGTCGCTATCTTCAGCTACCGAGATGGGCCTGCGCTCAACCGGTGTCTGGAGCGTGTCTCCCTGATGCTCGAGCGCTACCCCGGCGGAGCCGCGAGGCTCTACGCCGTGGACGATGGGAGCGGGCTCACTGATGTCCGAACCGCTTGTGAAGCGCTTGGCATCGAACTCGTTCTGGAGCCGCGCCGGTTCGGAAAAGCGTGCTCGGTCGCCGCTGCACTCCTCCACGCGCGGGCCCCGGTCGTGGTCCTCGTCGACGGAGACGGGCTCCCATCTCCTGATGCGCCGGCCATCGCTCTCGACGTGCTGGCTGACTCTACCAATGGTGGGGTCGGGGGTAGAAACGTACCGGTCAATGGCGGCGAGTCCTGGGCGGCGAGGGCGATGGCGCTTCTCTGGGAAGTGCACGACCGCGTGAACGCACGTAAGCCCAAGCTCGGCGGGGACATGGTGGCCGTGCGGGTAGCACCAGTCGCCGGTCGTCGACTGTTGGCGGTCGACGACGCCTCGCTAGAGGCGCTCCTGGTCGCGCAAGACCTCCGGATCGTCTACCGACCAGACTTCATCGTCGAGATGCGAGTGCCGACCACCCTGCGGGAGGCTATCGCCCAGCGGCGGCGGATCGCTGCCCAATACCACCACCTTGAGCGTGCCCAGCGTTATCGCGTCTCCACCAGGCAGTGGTCATCCGTCTGTCGAGCGCTGCTGACCCGGCCGTGGCCCCAGCATCTCGCCTGGTTGCCCCTCCTGTGCCTGATCGAGGTGATTGCCCGCGTGCTGGCCCTCATCGATGCCCTTGGAGGGTGGGACTACCACCTCTGGGAGCCCACCCGCACGACCAAGGTGGGGAAAGGTGAGACTGACTGACCGTCGTGCCGACGCAAGGATCGGCGGCACGCTAGCCGAGCGACACGTTGGCGAAGACCGCAGGCTGCTCCGGCGTCTCCTGATGCAAGCCCGGGGTTCCAACGCTGCTCGAGCCTCGGTGGCCGAGCGGAGACCACCGATCGCCGAGAATCAGCCACTGAAGATCGTGATGACGGTAGCGTACGCCGACGAGCGCTGGGGCGGGCACGAGATCGCGCTGTGTCGCGCGCTCGCCCAACGCGGACACGAGGTCGTCCTCCTGACCTCGACGATCGCACCACCACGGTATGGTCGGTACCGTCTTCCTGCTGGCACCCTTGAGACCTCGGGCTTTCGGATCGTCCGGGTGCCAGCGGGCCCGGTCGCGCTCGAGGCGCCCCTCCTGGCGAGCATGCGCCGGGCGCTCCGCATGCTGGACGCCGATATCTATCACGCGCACGAGAGTTTCCAGCCAGCGACGCTCTGGACGGCCCTCGCCTGCCGGAGGGCCCGTCGTCCCTTCGTCCTGAGCCAGCATGCGACCGGCTCGTTCGGCCGCGGGTGGGCCTCGCTCCTGTACCGCGCCCACTTGCATACCTGGGGCAGGTGGATCCTGCACCAGGCCGCGCGCGTGATCGCGCTGACTCCGAGCGCTGCACGGTCGCTCGACCCGTTCATCCCTCCAGAACACGTGCGGATCGTCTCCTCTGGCGTCGACTGTTGGCGTTTCACTCCAGCCGGACCGGGCGACCACCGGCTCGCGGGGCTCGAGCGGCCGGTCGTCCTATACGCGGGACGTCTGGCCCGCAACAAGGACGTGCCGACCCTGGTCCGGGCCCTCGCACTCCTCGAGCACGGGTCGCTCGTCATCGCGGGAACAGGGCCTGAGCAGGAGGAGGTGCTAGATCTCTGCTACCAGCTCCTCGGTGCCAGGCGGTACCGCTTTCTCGGCACCATTCCACACCAGCAGATGCCACCGCTCTACCGGTCGGCCGATCTCTTCGTGCTGCCATCGCGCGTCGAGCCGTTCGGCCTGGTGGCCCTGGAAGCGATGGCCTGCGGCACACCGGCCATCGCGGCGGCTGCTGAGGGGCCATCCTCGTTCCTGCCCCAGCACCTCCTCTTCCCACCAGGTGACGTCCAGGCCCTGGCTGCTCGAATGCTCGAGGTCTACGCTCACTTGGCAACCGAGCGAGTACACGCCCGCCAGCATGCTCTCGGCTACGCATGGGAACGGGTGGCCGCACGCGTCGAGGACGTCTACCGATCTGTCCTCGGTGACCACGGCCCAGGACACCTGACGTGCGGGTTAACACGGAGCGACGCCGATGCGGACGCGCCCTAGGAGCCTGGTCCTGTATCCCGCGCTCGGAGGAATTCCGGCCTCTGCGGCAGCGCTGGTCAGGTGGTTACCGAGCACAGGGCTCTCTGCCCGGGCGTGGAACGACGTCACGCGCGGGAGGTTCGTCGCCCGCGAGGCCGCGGCGACCTTCTTTCCGCCCGACCTGATCTGGCTTTCGGCACCACTGCGGCCCGACCGCGTCGTCGCGCGGCCGGCGGAGCACGCTCGGCATCCACTCCTCTCCGGCATCTCGCCCGCTGATACCATGATGGTGAGAGCCAGTGTCACGCCCTGGGAAGCACGGCCGCCTGGTGCGCTCGTCGCAGGCACCGTCGGGCCGCTGAAGCCAGTGCTGGAGCTTGTCCGTGCATCCCGAGCACCGGATCCGACGCCCTGGACGTGCAAGATCGTGAGGCGGTCTCCGCTGGCAGCGTCGCCACTTGGCGAGAGGCGCGCCGACCCGCGCAGGTACCTTCCCCTGGGACCCTCCAGCGACCGTACCGAGCCGCACGGTCGCGATCGTACTGGTTATCCTAGGCGCTGAAAGCGTGTCCATTTGCCTGCCCGGGAGATCCGACTGTTCTGGATAGTTATCGGCTGGGCTCGGGCGTCGAGTCACCGGAGCGAGTCTCTGCCTCGAACTGGCTCGCCTGGACGCCCGGTCAGACGAAGGATGGGCTGGAGCGACGAGCAGCATGACCTCGTTCAGAGAGCCAATCGGCTCGCATGTCGCTGCACTCTGGCACGACATCACGCCGCGCTTGGCCCCCGCTCTCGTTCAGTGTGGTGTGTTTCTGCAGCGACAGTCGTCGATGGTTCACCGGATGCTCCCCATCGTCCGTCTCTCAACGCGGTCCTCTCGCGAGCCGTTCTCGGCGTGGGGCATTCCCCAGCGCGGTACTCGGGTGAAGCGTAGTCCGGTACCTCTCACTGCACAGAACAGCAGCATGGGGGGATTCCAGAGGCGAAGCCGCCGCTGTCCGGTGCAGAGGAGACCAGTGTGGTCGACTCGCTCACGACCAAGCGGAGATCGCGGGTTCTCGCCTTCACGCAAACTGGAGCCTCGCAATGGAAAGGCCTGGCCGGATGAGCTCAAAGCCGGAGGCACTCAGGGACGCGACCGAGTCCGTCCTACGCGCGTCCGTGAGCGACTGAATGCGCTCCGTGGTCAGCCTGGTCTGCAGCGACTCGTCTTCGGGGTAGTCCAGAGATGACGAGAAAGCGCAGACGTAGGAAGGTCGCGATCACTCGTCAGCGAACCGCACGGCTCGATCGAGTGACGAAGGCTCGACTCCGCGAGGATCGGTCGGTGGCGGAGAACCGGCGAGCTGGCCTGTTGGCGCTCGTGCTGTCCGCAGCCGTGATCCGGCTAACATTGGCACCGTTGACCGCCTGGCCGAACGACGTCGCCACCTGGGTGCGGCTGGGCTGGGATGTGCTCGCCGGCTACGGTCCGTACGACCGCCTCAACTTCAGCTACCCACCCGGCTGGGCAGCGATTCTGGCCCTCTGGCTTCAACCACTCGCGCTCGTCCTCCCTCCGCAACGCTGGGCGACCATCCCGGAAGGCGGGTTCACCGACCAGCTCGTACCTCACCCGCTGTTCCTCATCGTTGCCAAGTTTCCGGCTATTCTGGCCGACCTCGGTGTCGGTTGGCTCCTCTACCGGCAGGTGAGATGGGCAGCGGCGCTCTGGCTCTTCAATCCCCTCGTCATCTTCGTGTCAGCCGTGCACGGTCAGTACGACTCCTTCGTCTCGCTGACGATCGCTCTCTCACTCCTCGGGGCGCTGAGCGGAACAGTTTTCACGTCCGGGCTCGCCTGTGGGATCGGCACCGCACTGAAGTTCGCCCCAGTCTTCACCGGGCCGGTGATACTGGCTGCATCGCTTCGTCGAGGCTTCGAGACCGGGCGACTCCGCCAAGCCGCCACCAAAGGAGCTGAGTGGATGCTCGGCGCTGCGCTGGGGCTCGCTCCAGCTGTCCCCTTCCTGCACAGCGCATTTATGGTGGTCGTTTCCGCGCGTCTGGCAGCCGCCGCGGCGGGCTCCGATGGCCTCAACCCCGGGGCGCTGCGCCGGACACCCTGGGGTGCCGACTGGGGGTTCTGGAGCACGTGGTATCCCGTGCTGTCGCAGGCATTGCTCGTCTTAATCCCGCTGCTGTTCGCCCTTATCGTCCTCTGGCGGGGCGAGCGTGCACTCCTTCCCGCCACCGCTGGCACGGTGATCGCCGCCATCGCATTCCAGCCGGTGACACAACCGCAGTACATCGTGTGGCTCGTCCCGGTGGCACTGCTCAGCGGATCCCGTCTCTACGCCGTCGTCACCACTGCGCTGGCGGTACCAGCGCTGCTGTACTATGACGGGTTGGTTGGGAACCTGGTGAGGTTCGTCTCTCAACCGGCGAGCGTCTACCTCCACTGGGGCTCCTCGCTTGAGGCGACGATGGAGAGCTACCTCGACTACCTGGGGCAACGAGGGGCCTTTGGTGGCCAGAGCGTCTCGGACTCGATCGCTCTACTCGGCATGCTCGTCTCACCAGTCTGGGTCGGCTTGCTGTTCATCTCGTTCTGGAAGGCGCTGAGGGATGCCCGGTAAGAGTACGCGAGTGCTTAGCCTCGCCCTTGTCTCGTTCCTCGTCTCGGGTACTCTCGCTCTGTTCATGAGACAGGCTCTCCCGGAGAAGGGCTTCACCCTGGTGGTCGAGCCCGGGGGCGTGCGATACCAGACACCGGAGCGGCAATATGCCTATTCCTGGTACCTCACAGTAGCCTGCCGACCGGCCCACCTCGACCAGATTTACGTGCTGACCGATCCGACGATCGACAACACCTACGCTGGTAACCGAGCTGTTTTGATTGGGTTGTTGAACCATTTAGCGAGGGACGCGGCGGTCATCGGGTGGGAGCCGATGATCGAGACAGTCACGATCGAGCAGATGCGAACGGTGCTCGAGTCCGGACGACCAGCTGTCCTCATCGATGCCCTGGGCTACTGGCCAGCCGAAATCGCTCCCTCGACCCTCGAGCACTGGCTCGCAGCGGGAGGCGTTCTGATCTGGCTCGGCGATCGATTCGGCGCCTGGCTCTGGACAGCCGATGGTCCGGAATGGGCCGAGCAGCCACTCGACGAACTGTTGTGGGGCCGCTCCATGTACGACCCGGACGCCCTAGCGAGGACGGCGACGGTCCCACTTCCGGGGGAGCGGAACGCTGGGCTGGTCTACTGGCTCGCCCTCTCGGGCCCCTCTCCGGCGATCGTGAGTGAGCTCGGCGGACGGGCACTGGGCTGGCAGACACCCGACGGCCGCCGTGTCTCGCACGCGGTCATCCCGCTGGGCCGTGGCAGCGTGGTGATCTTCGGTGGCCGACTGGTGCGGGTTCGCGGTCTTGCATCCGAGGTAGCCCAGGACATCGTGGTCATCCTCTACCGGGGCCTCACTGACCCGCGCGCGCTCGTGCGTGCCGGCACCACGGATGGGACGGGCGCTTCCGGATTCGAACCGGTCGAACCGAGCTGTCCTGAGACTCGGGCGGGGATCGGCTCGTCTGACCCGTGGATCTTTCGCCTCACCAGCGCGTCTCTGGGCCCGACCGCCCGCCGAAGAGGTCTCGATGACGACGGCTGATGACAGCACTGCTCTCGCTCACCAAGGCTGATGGTCAAGGAGCCGATGTCCTGGTCATCGCGATCGAGCACGGCCGGCCCGACCTGACCCAGCGGCTCCTCTACTCGCTCGATGCCCTTTGGCCGGTCGTGGTCGTCCGTACGGGACATGCATCCGAGTCGACAGACTATGGCGGCTACCCCTGCGAGACGATCGACCGGCCCGACAACCCCGGCTACGCTGAGGCGGTCAACGAGGGGTTGCAGGTGGGCATGGCGCGCGGTTTCCGGTTCTTCTTCGTGTGCAACAACGACATCGTCCTGGAGCCCGGAACCATCAGCGCCTTGCGGGAAGCCCTGATCCAACACCCGGACATCGGCGCCATCAGCCCGGTCATCACCTTCTATCCGGACGTCGACCGGGTCTGGTTCGCCGGCGGCACCCTGTGGGGCGACATGCTCGTGACCCGGCATCCCGGCTATACCGGCGCAGTCAAGAAGTATCCCTCGCTGTTCCCCACCGAGTTCTTGAGTGCATGCGCGCTGCTCGTACGGCGAGAGGTGCTGGACGAGGTCGGGCTGATGCCGGAAGGGTACTTTCTCTACATGGAAGACGTCGAGTGGTCGCTCAGGATGCGCCGGGCCGGCTGGACGCTTGCTGTCTTCGGACAGCCGCTCGTCCACCATGTCGGCTCGGCGTCGTCAGGTGGGGTGAGCGGCCGGCTCCTGACACCACTAAGCGCGCGGCTGACCGCTCGAAATGCCTGGATCGTGCGCCGGCGGCTTGGGTTACGGCTTGTCCCCTTTCTCATCGGCCAGCTCGTCGTGCGTCTCCCGTACTACCTGCTCCTGAGCCTCATCTACCGGCGGACAGATGTCGCTCTGACATACCTTAAAGGCGTTTGGGAGGGGCTGCGGTGGTGAAGGCTGGCCTCGGGGGTCTGATCGCCATCACGGCGATGGCGCTGGCCTCGTACTTCTACCAGGCCGCGATGATCGCGCACCTCGAGCCGGACCAGTATGCGTACGTGATGATCGGGCTCGGCAGCTTCTTGATCACAACGTCGCTCGGGAGCGCAATCGAGGTCACCAGTGTCATCCGCGGTGCTCGACTCTCCACGCATGGCCTCGCGAGCTTGGTGACCGTCGCGGCTGCGGTCTCGGCTGGCCTAGCCATCGTGGGGATGTACCCACTCGGGCTCGAGACAGGACTCGTGGTGCCAGTCGCTTGCTCAGCCGCGCTCCAGCTCTTCTTCGCCAGGTCGCTCGGGGCGGCACAGGCCGAAGCCCGCTGGCATGCATACCTAGCCATGGCGCTGGTCTACTCAGGCACATACGCCGGTCTGGCCACCATCTGTTACGAGCCGCTCCTCGCCCTGGCGATACCGGGGATCGCCGGAGCCATCGGCGGACTGCCCGGGTTACTCTTCTCGCCTCCGAACCGCTTCGACGCCCGTCCGGTTGTCTCACCTGCCCTCAAACTGGCAGCCTTCCCACTCCTGGTCAACCTCGATCTGTGGCTCGCTTCGCACTGGCTCGGTCCGGCGACCTCGGCCTACCGCGTGCCCGCCTTGCTAGGCCGACCATTCTTCTATCTGCTCGGCTCCGGGTTAGCGCCAGCCGTTCGTCGGGCAGCAGCATCCAACCGTCCGGCTGCCCTCATCGGCGCTCTCTCCCTTCTACCCCTCGCTGTCGCTCCGGTCGGGTTCGCCGCACTGGCTGAGCTTCGTGGTGTCCTCCCCTCACCCTGGGGAGAGTTCCGACTTGATCTGCTCGCTTGGGCAGTCTTCGCCCAGTCGTCCATCGCATCCTTCTTCCTGCTCGTCAACGGCCTCGGGCATCGGGCAGGCCAACGGTATATGCTGGCACTAGTGCTGCTACCAGTCGCCTTCAGTGTCCCTCCACTCGCCCAGATACTCGTCGCGATGACCGGCGGGATTCTGCTGCTCGAGGAAGTGTCAGGTCGGCGCTATCTTGCGAGTCTCGCGCGCTACTGCAGGAAGGTCGCTCTGCGCCGGAGCACGCCACGTGCATAGCGAACCTCATCTCACCCGCCAGCGCGATTGTTGATGTACAATGCCGCAATGGGAGGGGAAGGCCGGGTGGGGTCTCCATCTTCGGAGAGAACCAGTTCCGCGCTCGAAGGCAGGCGGCCCTCTGATCTTCCCGGTCTCGTTCCATTGTCGGTGATCGTCCCGACCCTGAACGAGGCCGAGAACATTGGGGCGCTCATCGCCCGGCTCGAGCGTGTCCTTCCCACAGACTCAGAAGTCATCTTCGTCGACGATAGCGATGACGAGACACCGGCCGTGATCCGTG
>Ga0197142_1002733_pt1 | contig 15187 bp, 13 predicted proteins | sample GBS60_MetaG_FD_148614 | JGI IMG/M metagenome (GOLD analysis project Ga0197142, IMG submission 148614) | Sediment microbial communities from Great Boiling Springs, Gerlach, Nevada, United States - GBS 60_MetaG | ecosystem: Environmental > Aquatic > Thermal springs > Hot (42-90C) > Sediment... | reverse complement strand
ACGGAGACGCGCCTCTCCTCGCGGCCACGGTCCTTGGGGATCAGCTTCAACGGAGGGTTCGGCTCAACCGGGCTCGCCGAAGGCCACGACCCGGCCCGTAGCCGAAAACCGGGCTGCCGCCGGCGCCGGCCACCACCTCCATTGGCAGCAAGCGTATCGCCAGGGGTCCATTTTTGTCAAACACAGGCGCCAGGGGTACCGGCCGGCAAACGACACGCGGCTGAGCGGCGCCGCTCCACCCATCCCGAAGCGGCTCGAGGCGGCGCGCCTGTCCGTGGCGCTTCTGCGACGCTCAGCTCATCCCGACAGCGGTCCGTGGCGTAGGGAAAGCGTAGGCCAGACGGTGGATTCAGAGCTTTGACAGCGACCGCCGGAAACGCTATACTAACAATCGTTAAGATAGCTCGATGCCGAGTTTTCGTGTGAGGAACGTCCTCTCGTGAAAGTCCTGCCCCACATCTCCTATCGGCGGATGGAAAAGCACCCGTTGCCACTGGCGCGGGTGCTTATTTTTTTGTTCGGTTCTCTCGCCTCTCCTCTTCCTCTCCAACCCCATTTCAGGAGGTTCTGCATGGATTCGGCCATGATCAGCAAGATCATGAAGGCGAAGCGCTACGCCGAAGAGCGCGAGCGTATGCATTTCCGGCAGTTCACCGTCGTCTTCACCGGCGATCATCGTAACCACACCGTGGTCTACGACCAGGGGCGTTGGTCGTGCACGTGTGATTTCTTTGCCCAACGGGGGGTTTGTAGTCACACCATGGCCCTGGAAAAAGTCCTGGAGGGCATGCTTTCCGAGATCGCGGAGCCGGTCTGAAAGCAGTCCGTTCCGGTTGAGAAGTCCAAGGGACCTGGCGCCATGCCAGGTCTCTTTTTGTTGGCGGGGCTTCGGTCCTCTCTCGTGGGGCCGTCATGAGGCCCGGGGATAGGCCATCACCGGGCCCAGGATGCGGATTTCAACGGGTTGGCCGGGGAAAAACTGATAGGCAGGTCCCGTGCGGGCATCCAGGTGCAGGCGCTGCCGGAGATCGAGGCCGATGAGTTGGTCGTGGCCGAAGAACGTGACCTGACGCACCCGGCAGCCCGAAGCCTGCGATGCCGGGCGGACATCGATGTTTTCGGGCCGGATCAGAACCTCCACCGGTCCCCATACCTCGACCTGGGTATCCAATCGCCCTAACTCACACTCCACCCAGCGGCCATGGCCGATACCGGGCAGAAAGTTCGAATCGCCGACGAAGGCGGCTACGGCGCGGGTGGCCGGCTGATAATACACCTCGCGCGGGCTACCCACCTGGTGAACGATTCCCTCCATCATCACCGCCACCTGATCCACCAGACTGAGGGCTTCCTCTTGATCGTGGGTGACGAACACGGCCGTGGCCTCGGCCTCTTTGAGGATGGTGCGCACTTCGGCCCGCACCCGTACCCGCAAAGCAGCATCCAGGTTACTGAAAGGCTCATCGAGCAGGATGAGATCGGGTTCCGGCGCCAGCGCTCGCGCCAGGGCCACCCGCTGTTGCTGACCACCGCTCAGCTCATGGGGCATCCGTTTTTCCAAACCGCTCAATCCGACCAGTTCCAACACCTCTCGGACCCGCTTCACGGCATCGCCGGCGTAGTGGCGCAGGCCAAAACGCACATTATCAAGCACATTGAGGTGGGGGAAGAGGGCATATTCCTGAAACACCATGCCCACACGCCGTCGTTCGGGTGGCACAAAGACCCCCGGCCCTGCCACCAGGCGGCCCCCGATGAGGATCTCGCCCGTATCCGGTTCCTCGAAACCGGCGATAAGCCGGAGGGTTGTGGTCTTGCCGCAGCCACTCGGCCCCAACAGGGCCAGGAGCTGGCCCTTGCGCAGGCGAAAACTCACCCGTCGCGCAGCGCCGACATCCTTAAACTGCTTGGAAACCTCGCGCAGCTCCAGACTCCACTCCCCATCCGCCGAGGAAGGCAAGGAAGTCCCCATCGGTCTGGACGGCAAATGGGCAAGCACAAGGGAGACGTTCACACCGATTCTTCCTGGCTGAGCAATAAAAAGAGACTCAGGCCCGAGACGATCAGGAGGATAAGCGAAGGAGCGGCGGCGCGGGCGAAGAAACCCTCCGTGGCGGCCGACCAGATGCGGGTTGCCAGGGTATCGAAACCGGTAGGCGCCAGCAAAAGGGTGGCCGGCAGCTCTTTGGCCGTGGTCAGAAAGACAAGAGCGGCCCCGGCCAACATGCCCGGTCGCAACAAGGGAAGGGTCACCCGCCACCACGCCCCGATCGGCCTCAGCCCCAGGCTACGGGCGGCTTCCTCCAGCCGGGGGCTATTCTGCATCAGGTTGCTGCGCAGTACACCCAACGCCTGGGGCAAAAACAGAACCCCATAGGCAAAGACAAGCATGGGCAGCGTCTGGTAGAGGGACGTGGCGTAGTTGGCCCCGAAAAACACCAGACTCAAGGCCACCACGATACCGGGTAAGCCATGACCCACATAGGCGGCGCGTTCGGCCAGCCCGGTCAACCGCCCGGGATAACGCACGGCCAGATAGGCAACGGGCAGAGCAGCCACGACGGTGGTGAGGGCAGCCAGACCGGCAGCCAGGGCTGTATGGAGGGCTGCCCGTTCCAGCGCCGCCAGATGCAGGGTGTTGCCGGCCCGCACCCCGCGCACCAACCACACCAGCACCACACTGACCGGTGCTACCAGGGCAAGGCCCACCACGGTGGCACAAAAGGCCAACGCCGGCCAGCGCCAGCGGCCCAGGCGGATGGGTTGCGGCCGACGGCTGACACCCATGCCCTGGCGGTAGTAGCGGGCCTGGGTTTGGGTGTGTTGCTCGGCGATCAAAATCAGGATCGTGAACAGCACCAGAAGCAACGACAGCCAGGCGGCCAGGCTGCGATCGAAACTACTCTGATAGGAGAGGTAGATGGCGCGGGTAAAGCTGGTAAAGCGCAGCAAAGACACGGCGCCGAAATCGCTGAGGACATAGAGGGCCACCAGCAGGGCCCCGGCGGCAATGGCAGGCCGCAGCGAAGGCAGAGTAACCCGCCAAAAGACGCGGCGACGGCTCTCACCCAGGCTGCGGGCCACCTCCTCCAGCGCCGGATCGAGGCGCAGCAACCCGGCACGCACGGTGAGCAACAGATAAGGATAGGTGAACAGGGTGAGGGCATAGGCCGCGCCGACGAAGCCGTAGATTTCGGGCAGACGTTGGACGCCAAACGGCGCCAGCCACTCCTGCAACATCCCCCGAGGGCCGAAGAAGGCAATCAGGGCAAAGGCCCCCACATAACTGGGAATGGTCAACGGCAGGGCCGTGAGCACACTCCACAGTCGCCGGGCAGGCAGATCGGTGCGCACGGTCAGCCAGGCCAGGGGCACGGCCACCACGGCCGCCGCCAGCGTGACCACGGCCGTGAGCAAGGCGCTGTTCCCCAACACCCGCAGCGTGCGCGGTTGCAACACCGTGGCCAGGCCGGTAAAGCCGCTTTCGGCCGCCCGCACCAGCAAATAGACCACCGGAAGCAACATCAACACCGTTACCGTTGCTGCAGCCCCGGCCAGCACCGGCGGTGGGCGCCGGGCTCCGGTAGCCCGGGCCCACCGCTCAAGGGCAGAAGAGGATTGCCAGATGCGCGAGGTCACGGCGAGAAAGACGATCGAAGACTTGCCCTCAGTCGAGCGCACCCACTTCCTGCAACAGCGCCAGCGTGCCTTGCAGGTCGCTGAGCCGATTCAGGTCCAGATCGGGCGTAGCCAGTTCGCTCAGCGGTTTCAGTTCGGGAACGGGAGCGATACCGGCCACCAGGGGGTATTCGCGGGTTTGTTCGACGAAATAGCGTTGAGCAGTCGGAGAGAGCAGAAAGCGGACGAAACTGAGGGCCGCTTCGGGATGGCGGGCCGTATCAAGAATGCCGACGCCGGCCACATTGACGAGGGCGCCGGCATCGCTACCGGCCAGAAAATGATTCCGGGCCGGCAGATTGCCCCCCCGTTCGGCCTGAGCACGCAGGAGATAGTAATGGTTGACAAAACCGGCTGCGATCTCGCCCTTAATGACCGCCTCGACGATGGCCGTGTTGTTGGCGTACACCTTGATGTCGTTGGCGATCATGGCCTGAAGCCAGGCACGGGCCCGCTCCTCACCTTCCAACAGGCGCAGTGCCGTCACAAAGGCCTGGAAACTGCCGTTGGTGGGCGCCCACCCCAGTTGGCTCTGCCAACGGGGGTCGGTAAACCCCCAAATCGTATCGGGCAGCTCGGACTCGGCGACCAGGTCGGTGTTGTAGACGACGGTGCGGGCGCGGCCGCTGATGCCGATCCAGTTCCCCTGGCTGCTGCGGAAAGGCGCAGGGACCTGTTCCAACAACTCGGTGGGCAAGGGACGCAAGCGTCCGGCCGCCGCCAGCGCGCCCAAGGCGCCGGCATCCTGGGCGAAGAACACATCGGCCGGGCTGTTGCGACCCTCTTCTAAAATGGTCGCCGCCATTTCGGCGGTCTCACCGTAGCGGACGGAGACCTGTTGTCCGCTTTCGGTTGTGAACGTGGTCATCAGAGGCCCGATCAGACTTTCGCTGCGGCCGGAATAGATGACGAGCGGACCTTTGGCGGTGGCCGGGGTTGCCGGCTCCGGGTTGGCGGTGGATTCGCTAACGGGAGCGACAGTGGCTGGTGATGGCAAGGTCGGTATGGCCGCTGATTGACAGGCCGTGAGCAGAAGGAAAACGGCGACAAGCCAGGTCAGACTGGCGAGCAGGCGCTGCGAGGTCATGGCGAAGAACTCCTCTCGGACATGGGAACCGTCTGACCACGAGCCGCGCAGTCGGCGCACACCCCTTCGAAGCAGATGCAGGCATGACGGACACGCACGCCGTGTTGGGCCTGGAGTTCCGCCCGGACGCGGGCGATCAGGGGTGTCTCAAATTCGACCACGCGGCCGCAGACCAGACAGGTAAAGTGATAATGTTCGGCGGATGTGGAAGACTCAAAGTACTCGCGTCCATGCTCACGGGCAAAATACCGCTGTTCGACCAGTCCGGCCTCTTTGAGCACGGCCAGATTGCGATACACCGTGGACAGGTTGATATCGGGCATTTCACGACGGGCGCGCGCATACAAACCCTCGGCATCCAGGTGTTCTTTGCTCTCGTCGAGCAGGCGCAAGAGCAAAACACGTTGGGCCGTGACACGTTGCCCGGCGGCCCGTAAACGTTCTTCCGGGGAAGGCAGATCGGTCGACATGGCAGGAACGCGAAAAGAAAACGACTGGAAAGCTGGCAGCGTAGTCGAAGTTATGCTATACTGGCGGTGAACACATGGTGTTCCTCCTGTTTTTCGGGAGAGCCGGGGGCAGGCCTGCGTCGCGGTGGGAATGCCCCCGGCAAATTTGGTAGCACGATAAAACGTTGCTTTTTGCAAATCATTTGCAAAATGCAACGGGAGTATAACACGATCGCGAAGGGTTGTCAAACAGAGATGCGCGCCAAAGGGGTTCCGAGGACAGCCTCTCGACCACCTCCGGAAGACATCCCTCTTGACCACCCTGAGCGGCCGGACTACAATCCGGGATCATCCCCTTTGTGGAGGGGTCCTTATGACCGCAACTGCTACCCTGGCCGATACCCTGGACCGGCTGGCCGTGCCCGGCAAGCTTTATACGACGCTGCCCGATCAGGCCGTGCGCTGTTTTGCCTGCGGTCATCGCTGCCTGATTCGCGAGGGACGCCGCGGCATTTGCCGGGTGCGTTTCAACCGCGGGGGCGTGCTCTATGTCCCCCACGGCTACGCCGCCGGTATCCAGTCCGATCCCATCGAGAAAAAACCGTTCTTCCATGTCCTGCCGGGCAGCGATGCCCTTACCTTTGGCATGCTCGGCTGCGACTTCCATTGCGCCTATTGCCAGAACTGGGTCACATCCCAGGCCCTGCGCGACGAAGCAGCCATTGCCCCCATCACCCGCGTCGGCGCCGAGCAGCTCGTCCGTCTGGCCCTGCAGACCGGCGCTCGCGCCGTAGTCAGTTCCTATAACGAACCGCTGATCACGGCGGAATGGGCGGTGGAGGTGTTTCGCGAGGCCGCCAAACACCATCTGCTCTGCGGCTTTGTCTCCAACGGCAATGCCACGCCCGAGGTTCTCGATTACATCCGGCCGTGGGTGCGATGCTACAAAATCGACCTCAAGACGATGAGTGACCGGAACTACCGCCGTCTGGGAGGCGTTTTGGCCCACATTCTCGACGGCATCCGCATGGTGTATGCGCGTGGCTTCTGGCTGGAGATCGTCACCCTGGTCGTGCCCGGTTTCAACGACTCGGAAGCCGAACTGCGGGAGGCAGCCCGGTTCATCGCCTCGGTCTCGCCCGATATCCCCTGGCATGTCACCGCTTTCCATCAGGACTACAAGATGACGGACCCGCGCAACACCACCGCCCGCGATCTGATCCGGGCGGCCACCATCGGCAAAGAAGAGGGCCTGCGCTATGTCTATGCCGGCAACCTGCCGGGCCTGGTCGGCGATCTGGAGAACACCTACTGTCCTACCTGCCACGCCTTGCTCATCGAGCGCTATGGCTATCTCATCCGCGGGTACCACCTCACATCCGAAGGGACCTGTCCCCGCTGCGGGACGGCCATCCCCGGGATCTGGCCGCAGGCCGGGGAGGTACCGGTCGGTCACGGTCTAAGCCAATTCTTCAGCCGGCGTCCGCGCGTCGTTCGTGTTTCCTGAGCCGATTGCGGTCCGGGGCAGCGTTGCCTATGTCAGCACCCGCATCTGTAGCCCCTCGCCGGGTGGCCGAAGCCGCCATCATCGCTCGCATGCAGGCGGAGGGGCTGCCCGAACCGGCCATTACGGCCTTTCTACGCGCTTACGGCCGCTTGCGAGAGGGGGAGAGCGGCCTCATCCCCGAAAGTGCCATCGAACCGGTCACCGAGTTGCCCGATGCCGAACGCCTCCCGCCGGCCCTGGCGGCCATCGGTCGCGAGGCGCTCACGCGCACCGTGATCATCAAATTGAACGGGGGTTTGGGCACCAGCATGGGCCTGGACCGGGCCAAAGCCTTGCTCACGGTCAAAAACGGACTGTCGTTTCTCGATATCATCGCCCGTCAGGCCCTGACCGGGCCGGCGCCTCTGGTGTTGATGAACAGTTTCAGAACCCGCGAGGATAGCCTGGCCGTGCTGGCCCGCTATCCCCAACTCAACCGCGGTCTTCCCCTTGACTTCCTCCAACACAAGGTGCCCAAAATCGGGGTCGAGGACCTGATGCCGGCTTCCTGGCCGGCCGATCCGGATCTGGCCTGGTGCCCCCCCGGTCATGGCGACCTCTACACGGCTTTGGTCACGAGCGGCCTGTTGGCGCAGATGCTGGAGCGGGGTTTTGCCTATGCCTTTGTCGCCAATGCCGACAATCTGGGCGCCGTCCTCGATCTCACGTTGCTGGGCTACTTTGTGCAACGCCGGCTACCTTTTCTGATGGAAGTGGCCGATCGTACCCCCGCCGACCGTAAGGGTGGCCATCTGGCGCGACGCCGGGGGAACGGTTTGATCCTGCGTGAGGCAGCCCAATGCCCACCGGAAGATCAAGCCGCCTTCCAGGACATTACCCGGCATCGCTATTTCAACACCAACAACCTGTGGTTCGATCTGCGGGCGCTGGCTGCCGTGGTGAACACGCTTGATTTGCCGCTCATCCGCAATCGCAAGCCCATCGACCCGCGCGATCCCTCCTCGCCGGCCGTCTACCAGCTCGAAACGGCCATGGGCGCTGCCATCGGCGTGTTTCCCGGTGCGGAGGCCATCCGTGTCCCCCGCCATCGGTTCGCTCCGGTCAAAACCACCAACGACTTGCTGGCCGTGCGTTCGGATGCCTATGTGTTGACCGACGACTACCGCATCCTCCTGAATCCGCAGCGCCCCTGGCCCATACCGCCGGTGATCGAACTCGACCCACGTTACTACGGGACGCTCGACGCGTTCGAACGCCGTTTTCCCCACGAGGTGCCTTCCCTGGTGGCCTGTCGGCGGCTGCGCGTGAGCGGCGACATCCATTTCGGCCGCGGGATGGTCCTGCGCGATGAGGTGGAACTGGAGCACAAAGGCCCGGAACCGTGGTACCTGCCCGATGGGGCCATCCTCGCCGGCCGCGTGTCCTCCGGTCCCTGATCGGTTTGACGATCGAGCCGGGTCAAACCGTTAGCGGCGACCGAGCCAGCCGCTATAGTGGTAGACAAACCAGCCCAAGGCCACCAGGACCAGGGTGACTTCGGGCAGACCGCGTATACCCAGCCGCAGGAGATCCAGCATCAACACGATCAGGACAAGCAGGGAAAGTACCACCGGCAGCAACAGGCGCCAGGCAGAGAGGGGAGGCGTCGGCAGCGGGGCGGAGGTCTCCGGCGGTGTTGACGAGTGCAAGCTGGCATACCAGCGGTCGTATTCACGCCGTTTGAGCGGATCGGAGAGGACCTCGTAGGCTTCGTTCAGCTCTTGCATGGCGACATCGCTACCCCCACTATCGGGATGCCGCTGCCGCGCCAGGCGCCGATAGGCTGCCTGAATGACCTCGAGGCTGGCCTCCGGGTGGACCTGGAGAATGCGATAGTAGTCCTTGTGATAAACCACCATAGGATGTTTGTGCACGGTACAATCGACCCCGGCAGAAGGCCGGGGTCGATTGTACCGTGCGGTGCCGAAGGGAAGCGAGCGAGGGTGCTCAGTCTGCCGGTACCGGCGGCGGTGGCGGCGGTGGAACGGCCGGCACGGGGGTCGTCAGGGGAGACGCCGGCATGGCCGGAGCCTGGGCTGCCGAGGCCATGCCGGCTGATTGTTGCGCCGTCTCCAGCAGGCGTTCCAGGTAGGCCCCATTGACGCGGGTGTTATGCTCGAGCTCGGTCATCAGCTTGAGCACGCTGCCGATGACGAACCACTGCAAAAACAGGGAAAGGCCGAAGGGCAAGAGCAGAAAACCGGTCCAGTTCCGTCCACCTGCGCGCAGGCCCGGCCAGTCGCGACCGGCCATCAAGACCCAAAAGGCAACGAGCAGACTGATGGCCAGCACCACCCAGGAGAGCACCAGCAAGATGGCGCCGATGGTCCGAATGCCCGTATATCGTCGGGGAACGTTCACGATCGTCGCCTCCGTGCAAACTCAGGGAGTGGGCAGCGGGATATCGGCCGCGCCGGGAGCTTTGGGAAACTTGAGCACGATCTCGGCGTCAATGTTATTGATGATGGGCAACACCATCGTCACGGCTTGCCGCGTGGCGGCAAAGGCTTCCGTCGGATAGAGCTGACTGTAAAGCTCGGCCACGTTTTTCAGGTAATCGTCGCTCCAGATCAGGCCCGGCAGGGGGTCCTGATTCACCCAGAGGAAGAGGCCGTTTGTCGTCGAACGCACGGTGATGTGTTGGATGCCCGCGTTCTTCATCGTTTCCAGGAGGGCCGGGTTCATCTCCAGCGCCCGCAGATTGAGCCCCAGGCTGCTTTCCAGGTCTCGGGTTGAGACCGAGAGGATCGAGGGGATGCCGTTCTCGTCATAGGTGATGTGCGCCCGAATCTGCGCCATCGGCTCTTCCGCGACCATGGCGCTGGCCGACGCCTTGGGATCATGCAGGGGGATGGGTTCGGCACCCTCGCGCAAGGGGAAACGAATGGCGATATCGAGGCCTGTGCGTTGGGCAAAGGGCACCAGGATGCGCAACATGTTGGCCGTGCGGGGATCCAGGAAGCCCAATCCGGCGGCAACATCGCTCACCTTGGCCAGCGATTGAGCCGTCCAGCCGATATGAGGCATGGGTTTGCCGTTGGCGAAGAGGTGGATGCCATCGGCTTCATGCACCAACTCGATATGCTGCAGGTTGTTGGCCGTAAAGCCGTTTACCCACTCTTTGGGAAAGCGCAGTCCTGTCAGATCCACCTGATTGAAGGTCAGCGTCTTGATCTGCTCCATGGTAAGTCCGGCAATGGTGGGCATGCCTTCGCTATCGACGTCAATGGTGATCCGTGGCAAGGCCAGAACGAAACCGCCCTTTTCCTCCGCCACTCGGGTAGGCACCGTACCACAACCGACCAGGACCAGACCGATCACGAGAAGCGTCGTTAATACCGCTATACGCCCAGATGGGATCATCGTTGATACCTCCTGTGGGAAATACCGGTACATGACCGGCCGCAAAACAAAAACAAATCGAGCGAACGGCACCAGCGACCGTCCGTTTATACATCTCATGCTAGTTTATGATAAAAATGACCAAAAAGGCAAGTCTTGGTTATGCTTTCCTACCATGTCGTAGGGAAAGCGTAAGGGAATCGTTGGGTTCAAGTCTGCAAAGCCCGCCAGATGTGCTCCGGCGTGATGGGCATGTCGGTTATGCGCACCCCCGTTGCCTGCGCCACTGCATTGGCAATGGCCGGCGCCAGCCCCACCCCGGCATGATCGCTCACACCGCGTGCGCCAAAAGGCCCATCGCCCTGGGGGATCTCCACGACCATCGCCTCGATGGTCGGTGGAAGATCGAAGATGGTGGCCAGGTGATAATCGCCCAAGCGGGCATTGAGGGGAATGCCTTCAGCGCGGCGCATTTGTTCGAACAGCGTGGCGCTCAGGGCCTGCATGGCGCCACCTTTGATCTGCGCCACGACCAGGTCGGGATTGAGAGCATGGCCGACATCAAACGACGAAGCGATATGAAGCACATCTACGGTGCCGGTCTCCATATCGACTTCGACCTCCACTGCCTGGGCGCCGGTGCTGAAATGGGCTACGCTCAGGGCCTGCTCATGGTCGCTCTCGCCCGGCGCCGCGGGTTCAAAACGGCCCTCCCCGCGGCGATCGGGGTGGAGGACCGAGCCATCGGCCCGGCGTACTCCCGCCTGCACCAACTCCCACAGGGGCAGGGAACGGCGAGAGGCGTGGGAGTAGATGACGCCATCGACGATGTCGAGCGCGCCCGGCGGCTCCTCCCAGGCTTGCGCTACCGTGCCCAACAGACGGCTGCGCAGGTCCTGCACGGCCCGGACAATGGCGTTGCCCTGGCTCCAGGTCAGTTGGCCGCTCAGACCCGGCCCCTGGACCGGACTCCGGGCCGTATCCACCGGCTGCACCCGGACCCATTCCGGCGGTACGCCCAGGAGAGAGGATACCAACTGCACGACCAGCGTGGCGAAGCCCTGGCCCGTATCCATGCTGCCGACCTCAACCACCACCGGTTGGACGGCTTCCGCCGTCGGTGCCGGTTCCAAGCGCACCACCGCTGTGGCCGAGGTCACCGTATTGCGCAGGACCGGGCTCCACATCACGGCCAGCCCGCGGCCACGCCGGCGGTTGGGCGCCGACGCTTTGCCCGGCGCCGCTCGCCAGCGTACGGCCCGCGCCACCTGATGGAGACATTGCTCCAATCCGGTAGCGTGCATCACCTGCCCATCCCCGATCAGATCGCCGCCCTTGATGAGATTGTGCAGTCGGAAGCTCATGGGGTCCATGTCCAGGGCGGCCGCCATGCGGTCCATGTGTTGTTCGATGGCCCAATGCACCTCGGCCATGCCGTTCCCCCGCATCGGCGCCGCCGGGGTGTGGTTGGTGTAGACCACGGAGCTGGTCAGCTCGGCATGGGGGATGGCATACGGTCCCGTCCCGGCCAGGGTTGCTGCCCAGGCCAATTCGATAAGGGCGTCGGCGCTGGCGCCGGCATCCCACACATAGTGGGCCGCCAAGGCCGTCAGTCTGCCCTGGCGGTCGGCGCCCATGCGTACATGGGCCACCAGAGCCGGGCGTACAAACGTCGAGATGAACTCTTCGACCCGCTGCAACACCAGTTTGACCGGGCGTTCGGGCAGGGCCATCGCCAGCAACACCGCCAAAGCCTCGATGCTGACGAAGGATTTGCCGCCAAAACCGCCCCCCACGGCCGCTGCCCGCACATGCAAACGACGGGGATCCAGGCCCAAAGCCCTGGCAATGATGGCCTGTTGCATAAAAGGGGCCTGGGTCGAAGCCCAGAGGGTGATGGTGCCGTCGGGATGGCATTGGGCCACGGCGCCGTGAGGCTCCATGGACGCGTGTTGGATGGGCGCCACCCGGTACGTATCGGCGATGATCGTGGCGGCAGCCTGCCAGCCTGCCTCCATATCCCCACGCCGGATGTGACAGACGTGCGCCAGATTGGTACCGACCCGGGGATGAACAAAGGCACGACGCTCATACCGATCCATATCGGGATGGATCAGCGGGGCATCGGATTGAAGGGCCTTTTCCCCATCGAACACACCCGGCAGGTCCTCGTAGATGACCTCCACCCGTTGCGCGGCAGCCGCCGCCAGTTCGGGCGTGGCGGCGGCCACAACGGCCACCGGTTCGCCCACATAACGCACCCGGTCCTGAGCGAGAAGAGGACGATCGGCCAGGGCATGACCCAACCGGCCGGACACATCCCGGCCGGTCAGAACGGTAAAAACGCCCGCCAGGGCCTGGGCCGGGGTCGGATCCACCTTGACCAGACGGGCATGAGGGCGAGTGCTATGGACAATGGCGGCATAGACGAGATCGGGGCCGAAGTCCATATCGTCGAGGTAGCGGATGCCGCCCGCCACCTTGAGTCCGGCCTCGATGCGGGGGAACGGTCGCCCGAGCCACTGGGTCTTGCGCGCCGGATGCATGTTTCCCTCACCTGCGTATACGCGAGGCCGTCTGCACGGCCTGGAGAATGCCGTGATACCCGGTACAGCGACAGAGATTGCCGGCCAAACCGGCGCGGATGGCGGCCGTATTGGGCCGTGGGTTTGCACGCAAAAGAGCGGCCGCTGCCATCAGAAAGCCCGCCGTGCAGAAGCCGCACTGCATCCCATGGTGCACGATAAACGCTTCCTGCAAATGGGTGAATTCGCCACTGGCGGCCAATCCTTCTACCGTCACCACGTGGGCACCGTCGGCTTCGGCGGCCAGCACCAGACAGGAAAGCACCAGGTGATCGTTGAGCCAGATGCTACAGGCACCGCACTCGCCGCAATCACAGCCGTGTTTGGTGCCGGTCAGACCCAGCTGTCGGCGCAACACATCCAGAAGCGTGTGGTGCGATTCGACCTGAAGACGGTGTTCGTGTCCGTTTACAACCAGGGTAATCTCGTGCTTCATGGTTTTGCTCCACGGCCATGGGCCAGGAGGGATTCGATACCCCGACGTACGAGCACGCCGACCATGGCCCGGCGATAGTCAGCACTGGCCCGGAAATCGTCGGCAGGCATCGCCGCTGCCCGGGCCTGGGCGGCCGCCTCGGCGATGACGGCGGCCGTCGGGCTTTCCTGATTGAGCAGGGCTTCCGCCTCGGTTACCCGGAAGGGTTTGGGGCCTGCTGCCGTCAGGGCAATGCGCCAATCCTGCAGACGACCGTTTTGCACATAAGCCTGGACGGCCGCGCCCACCAGGGTGACGCGGCTGCCGTGTCCCAGGCGTAACTGCTGATACGACCCCACGGCTGTACCGTGCGGGGGCGGTAGCCACAACCCCACCAACAGCTCATCGGCGGCCAGTTGGGTGCAACCATCGCCGCAGAGAAACGTGGAGAGCGGAACCCGTCGTGCCGCAGCGCCCATCACCACAACGACGGCATCCTGACAAAGCAAGGCGGGCAACCAGTCGGAATAGGCGGCGGCCACGCACACGGCGCCGCCTATCGTGGCCCGATTCCGGACGGCCGGCGCCGCGATCCGACGCGCCGCTTCGGCCAAAAGCGGGTACAGCTTGCGCACCTCGGTCTGGGCCAACAGTCGCTCAAAGGTCACCACGGCGCCCAGATACAGCCCCTCTTCGGGCCGGTAGGTCAGCTCATGGAGCGAGGCAATGCCCTTGATATCGAGCACATAGCGCGGCCGGAGCCGTCCCATGCGCAGCGCCGGTACCAGATCGGTGCCGCCGGCCAGAGGTCGCACCGAACCCGGCGCCGTCTGCAACAGGGCGATCGCCTCCTGCAAATCCCGAGCTTTGAGGTAATCAAAGGTTTGCAAGCATTCTACCTCGTCGATAACGTGGAGGATAACCGGGCTGCTATCCTCTGCCTTTAGCATACACAAGATGGCGTTTTCTGCCAATTTCCAGGCCGGACACCCACCACCACGGACCTGCCCACCTCAAGACGTGTTCGCTGTCGGCCGACCCAACCCCAACCGATCGCGCCTCAGCAACATGCGCAGAAAGAGACGATCAGCTTCATCAAAACCCAGTCGGCTCAAGGCCAGGCCATAGACCAGGCACACACTCGCGCAGGCCACGGCCAGGTTCAGCTCATTTTGCCAGGATGACCAGCGCGTCCAGGCCATCGCCACCAGCGCCGCAGGCACGGCGGCTACGACGGTCTTGAGTTGACTCCGGGCAAAGGGATGCAGCCGCAACAACCACCACACCTGCCCCAGCCGCACCAGGTTGATCCCGGCAATGGCCAGGCCGCCGGCCAGGGCGGCGCCGTTGAGGCCCCACCGTGGCACCAAAAGGAAATCGAGGAGGAGGGCGCCGCCCACCATCAGCACGGAATTGACCAGGGTCAGGAGGGAACGACCGGTCATGATCAGCATCACCCCCACGGCGCCCGTGGCCAGATTGACCAGCTGACCCAGGCTGAGGAGGCGCAAAGCCGTGGCGCCCTCCACGAAATCAGGGCCGAAAAGCGCCATCAACGCCGGCGCAAATGCGATCTGGAGGATCAGCACAGGCATGGCCACGACCAAAGTCCAGCGGGTAACCAGCTTGTAAAGGGTACCCAGCCGCTGCCACTCGTGGCGATGGTGCAGGTCGGAGACGACGGGCGCAAAAATGGCGTTGAAGGCCGTCAGGGCAAAAAGGCCCAGGGCGGCCAGACGGCCGGCGGCATGGTAGATACCGGCCATGCCGGCCGCCAGAAACATCCCCAAGACCAGGATCTCGGTGCGGCCGTTCAGGTAGTCGAGGACGTTGCTCAGCGAAAGGGGCAGGGAAAAACGCACCAGCCGGCCTATCCCGCCTCCAGAGGCCGCAACCGCTCCCGGCGAGGGCATCTGCCCGATCAAGCGGGCCAGAAAAAACAGGGCCAGCCCCAGGCCCACAAGCTGGGTAAGGGTGAAAGCCAGGGTCGGAGCCAGCGCCGTGGCGCCCATAAGGGCGACGAGGAGCAAAGCCAGGCCCAGACGCACCAGGGGTTGGATGATATTGACCACCAGAACCCGATAG
>Ga0197142_1002731_pt1 | contig 15195 bp, 14 predicted proteins | sample GBS60_MetaG_FD_148614 | JGI IMG/M metagenome (GOLD analysis project Ga0197142, IMG submission 148614) | Sediment microbial communities from Great Boiling Springs, Gerlach, Nevada, United States - GBS 60_MetaG | ecosystem: Environmental > Aquatic > Thermal springs > Hot (42-90C) > Sediment... | reverse complement strand
CTGGCAGCGGAACTGGCTGCCGAAAAGGCGCACGGTCCCGCCAGTTTCAAGGTTGCGCTGTTCGACCAGATCTACAACCTTACGCCGGAACAGGTGGCGAACGGTGCACGGGTTGTGGAAGGCGGTTGATGGCTGAAGGAGACGTTTGCGGCATTGAGACGCCAGGATTATGGTGCATTGCCAGAGTTGTGCCGATCATCGTCTTGCTGGAGCATGTCCCAGATTTCCTGCGCCAGCGGATCATCACCGATACGATGGATGTTCTTGCGGTCGAGATGCCAGCGTCGGGGATTGTCTGCAACGTAGCGTCGGATGGCATTCAGGGCGCGGTCGGTGCGGATGATGTGTTCATAGTAGTTGCGTTGCCAGACGGGTGCACCCGGCGTATTGCGCATGATGTTGATGCGCCGGGTAACGACCGATTTGAATGACCGGACGATGGCGCCCAACGAACCGGGAACGACGTTGGTTGGTGTGGCGCCACGGGTGGCGCGTCCGGTGGACGTTGGGGTGGCACCGGGTGGAAATGTGGTGGGGGCGCAGCAGGTAGGGGCGCAGCGGCGCTGCGCCCCTACGGTGCCATCACGGCGCCCGTCGCCGTCATCACAGCGCCCATCGCCGCCATCACGGCGCCCATCGCTGCCATCACGGGACCGGTCGCCGCCATCACGGCGCCCGTCGCCGTCATCGCGGGGCGTATCACCGCCACACCCGTCGTCGCGGGCATCGCTGCCATTGTCAATGCCATCATCACCGTTGTCGTTCCCCACAATCCAAATGATGCCATGGATGTGGTTGGGCATCACCACGAATTCGTCGGGGTTTAATACCACGTATGGACGCACAACGGCGGTTTGGAACCATTCGGCACGAACGATTTCGCCGCATTCGTTTAATTGCATTGCACCATCCACCACTTGCCCAAACAAATGCGCCCTTTCATGCGTGCAGAGGGTAACGAAATACGCAGCGGGTTGGGTGTAATCATGCACTTTGAAGCGGATGGAACGGCGGTGATGAATTCTGGGATTGTATGGCATGGCTCAATCCTTCCTTTTGAAGCGACTCCGCCGGATCATCCGTGATCGTCACGTCGCTTCTACGCTGTTTATACCGTTCTGGTAATCGCAAGGGGTACTTGATGATCACTGCTGGAGCTGCACTCCACTGGGAGACTATCGGGTGCGCTGGCAGGACTGGGCGCTCGTCGGCGCAACCCTGTTTGTGATGATACTCATGATGCTGTGAGGAGGCGCACATGATACCGCGAGCATTGACGATTGCCGGTTCCGATTCGGGCGGCGGCGCCGGCATCCAGGCAGATTTGAAAACATTTATGGCGCATGGGGTCTACGGCGCCAGCGCGATCACCGCCATCACTGCTCAAAACACGGTCGGCGTGCATGCCGTGCTCATGCTCGAACCATCACTCGTTGTTGCGCAAATCGAGGCGGTGCTCGACGACATCGGCGCTGATGCGGTCAAAACCGGCATGCTGGGGAACGCTTCCATTATCCAGGCAGTCGCCGACACGCTGGAGCGATACCGGGTCGAGCGTCTGGTGATCGATCCGGTAATGGTTGCGAAGAGTGGTGCGCGCCTGCTCGAAGAAGATGCTATCGCCACGCTGCGTGCGCGGCTGTTGCCGCTGGCGCTGGTGGTGACGCCGAACCTGCCAGAGGCGTCAGTGCTGTTGAATCGCCCGGTAACCGACGAACGCGACATGCAGGATGCCGCGCGCGATCTCCACTCGCTTGGACCACGGTATGTGTTGCTGAAGGGAGGGCACCTGTCGGGGAGCGATGTCGTCGATCTGCTGTACGACGGCGAGCGTTTTGTCACACTGCGCGCACCGCGCCTGGAAACGAACCATACCCACGGCACCGGTTGCACCTACGCTGCTGCCATTGCCGCACTGATCGCGCGCGGTCTACCGGTCGAACAGGCGGTTCGTCAGGCGCATGCCTATCTCCACGATGCTATCGTCCACGCGCCAGCGATCGGCAAAGGATACGGACCGGTCAACCATCTGGTGTACGGATTGCCCGTCAGTCGCGGGTAAGGGTGCAGTTCGCTGTCATAGAACATCCCAGATCACCAAACGGCAGCACATCCGCTCTGCTATCTATCTATTTGCCGCTTCTGGCGGTGCGCCGTTTGTACCAGACCCAGCCAAATGCGATGAGGCAGACGCACAGCAGGGCGCCGCAGAGCACAAGTGTGAGCGTGTTGGTCACAAGGGTGATGACGCTGCCGGTTGGCGGTTGACCGAGCAGCACTGCGTTCAGCTGTGGCACGACATTGAAGGTGAGTAGTACGCCGAGCAGCGCCAGCGCCGTTACGCCGCGCATTGCGCCTGATGCGTATTCTGGTTCCAGCGCCACAAAGCCTAGCATCGAGATCGGCATGCCAAGCAGGGTTGGGATCAGCGTGTTGACACCGCGCTCTCCCAGGATATAGCGGATGACCAGCCCCGTCAGAAGCATCAGGAGACCAATCCAGAGCGCGATCCGCGGCGCCTGGCCAAAGGTTGTTTGTTGCTGTTTATCCATACTCAAAAATTATACAGGGCGTTCGCTCGCCTGTGTATGGTATACTTGATACATTGTTATCACTATCCTGCTTCCTGATATAATGAGACGCTATCACTCCCCCAAAGACTATCTGGACGCCGCCCGTGATCCGGCAGCCTCGCCCGAAGAATTGCGCTTCCTTGCCGGTTCGGTGTACGATTTTGTTCGATTGGCGGTCGCGGAACATCCGCATGCGGAGGCGGATGTGCTTGTTGCACTTACCCCACAGCATATCAAATCCTGGAATGAACAGCGTCTTGCTCTCGCTCTTGCACGGCATCCCAACACCCCGGCGCATGGGTTGCGTGTGCTGGCTGAACGTTTACCGGCAGTGCTCAACCGTGGACGCGGGAACGACAACGGTCTCGCAGCCGGCAGCGCCCTGTGCAACCATCCCCACACACCGCTCGATGCGATTCACACGATGCTTGCCGATCCACGTGTATCGACAGACTTTCGGCGGAAGCTTGCGCGTGAGGCGACCCGCACTGATGTGCTTCGCCTCCTGCTGAACGATCAGAGCGATGTGGTTCGAAGGCGTGCGGAAGAACGATTGCGTGCGGCGATCAGCGCGGAACAGGACGCGATGAAGAACGACGATGCCGCACCGCTTCCGAACACCTGATCGCTTCGAGAAGAAAGCGAGTTCATCGTATGACGGTCTATCCGTCTGAAGCGCCTCGGCAGGGTCTCGTCCATCAGTATCCTGTCGTCGTCTTTTTCCTGATCGCCTATGCGTTCTCGTGGACGATCGGCGGGTTGCTGATTGCGGATTATCAGGGGGCGCTGAGTGTGCCAGGAGCGCTCCATTATGTCAGCGCTTTCGGTCCGATGGTCGCAGCGATTGTCGTGACTGCGCTCATCAGCGGTCGCCCTGGTCTGCTCGATCTCTGGCGACGGGGCATTCGCGCTGATGTTGGCTGGCGCTGGTGGCTGATCGGCGTCGGCACGCCGGTTGCACTCGGTGTGGCGGCGATTGTCGTCTTCTGGCTGAGTAACGGCGTTCTGCCCGATCTGGCGTTGTTTGGCGAGGTCGATTATCTGGGCGCTATCGGCGCACTGGCGGCGCTGGCGTTGTGGATTGCCACCTATGGCTTCGGCGAGGAGGTCGGCTGGCGCGGCTTCGCCTTCCATCGCATGGAGTCCGGCGGTTGGATGCAGGCGGCAGTGATGATCGGCGTGTTGTGGGGCTTGTGGCATCTGCCGTACTTTTTCTACAAGGCAAACTTCATTGCGTTGGGGATTGGCGGCTTCGCTGGCTATCTGATCAGTATCACGATGGGGTCGATTTTACTCTCGTGGATGTATCGGGGAAGCGGGCGCAGCATCCTGGTGGTGGCGCTGTGGCACGGTCTGTTCGATTTCGTGAGCGCGTCGCCCATCGCGGAAGGCGTCGGCAACGCGCTCATCAGTAGCGTGGTCATCGTGTGGGTGATCGTGATTCTGTGGCTGGCGCGGCGGGATCGCGCTGGCGCATAACACGCTGGACGATCTGATTGCCGCAGGAAGATTGCATCCCGGTATACCATTAAACCTTATCGCGCTCCCCACGCGGCGACCGAAATGAATTTCGGTCTACACTCCGCCAGCAGCGAGCGCCTCGCGCAACACGGCGGATAGGAACAATGGTCAATGTATATTGACCCATAAAAACCTGTAACATACGTGCCTCTTCTGTTATCGGATCGGCGTTTCCGCGCGGTAGAGATGCCAGACCGCCGTCAGCGGGTTGTTGCCTTCGATAACGTTGTAGAACACCCAGACGCGTGATGTGCCGACCAATGGCTCCGGTTCGACTTTGGCGGTCAGCGAGTCGGTCAACAGCCATTGCTGTTGCGGCGTTTCAAACAGTGTGGAAAGCCAGATTTCGCCAGCTTTGCCGAAGGTCACGTCCCAGAAACTGGCGCCGGCTTCATTGACCTGGTACACCGTATACGTGTGCCCGTTGAAGACAATCGGCTCATTGGATTGCGCCAGGGCAGGTCGCGCCAGCGCCGAGGCTGGCGGGATGATCGTCTCCGCCAGGCGGAACTCTGCTTCACCCGCGTTGCGGACGTACACATGGGTGCGCGCTTCGGCGTTAATGCCGGGGATCAGAATCTCGCGTCCGTTGTAGAACCACGAATAGGGGTCCACCTTGTTGCCGGGGTCGTTCGTCACCGCCTGGGGCGCGGGGTTGGGCTGGGTCAGGTCGAGCATCCGCACCTGGACGATGCCGTTTGCATCGGCAAAGCCATAGGTCAGGACGGGCTTGTTTTTCATCCAGCGGGCAAAGGCGGAATCCATCGGCGCGAAGCCCCGACGCGGTCGTTCCTGCCGCTCGATCATATTGACCTGTGCGGGGTCGTCCAGCGATATGTAGTGCAACTCGAACCAGTCGTTGGCCGGGTTAGTCCCTCCGCCAGGGACGGCTTCGTTCTTGATCCAGAAGACGAACCCGCCAGGCTGGTCTGGCAGGATGGTGGGATAGATGGCGCGGCGCGTCAGGTCGGGCGGGGTGGGTAGGGGGCGGATTGCTCCCGCCGTGGGTCCGGTGGGGCGGACGAGGATCATCGTCCCCGCGCGGTCCATACCGACGTAATAGGCGCCGTCGGCGTCCAGTCCGGGGTTGGCGCGCCCAAAGACGGTGCTTTCAAAGGCGCGGAAGCCTTTGCCATCGGGGGGGATCAGGTCGCCGGTCGCCGGGTCTACGCCGCAATGCCAGACGATGCCGTTGCCACGGGTGTCGGTCATCTCGAACCAGACCATATAGCGATTATCGGCAGTGAATTCGATGCTGGCATAGTTGACCGCCGGGTCGCCGACCTGCGTCACCTGGGGTGTAAACCCGGTCGCGGCGGGCTGATCCGGCAGTGTGGGCGTCGGGTCGTTTGCCTGGCTCTCCTGAGGCGTCGAGTCGGAAAGTGACGTCTGAACTGGCAGGGCGGGCGTCGGGTCGTCTGCCTGGCTGTCCTGGGGTGTCGAGGCGGGTGGTGACGTCTGAACTGGCGGGGCAGGCGTCGGGTCGCCTGCCTGGATAGTCTGTGGCGTCGGGTTGGGAGGTGACGTCTGAACTGGCGGGGCGGGCGTCGGGTCGTCCGTCTGGCTGGTCTGAGGCGTCGCCTCTGCCGCTAGCACGGAGGTTGTCGTGGTCGCCAGGTGCGATTGGGTCGGCGGTGTGCCCGTGGCGGCGCGGCAGGCAAGCAGGATCAGTGCCAGCGTGGACAACAGGAGTCGTTTCATCAGTCCCTCCTCACGATGAAATCGCCCGCCTTAATCGGCGAGGATTCGTGGACGTTGATGATGAAGGAGATGTAGCCCGTCTCAGACTGAAGATGCGAGGCATCAGGTTCCGGGGGCGACGTGTCAAATGTTGCAGTGTCACGCGCGTTGGTGTCAGGCGTCCCCTGCTCCCAGACGGCGTAAGCGTCCGCCATCTGAGAGAAGGTCGCCCATTGGACCTGCCCGCTGGCGACGAGGGGGTCAACGACTCCGGTCAGGAATTTTTCGATAACGGCGAAGGGCTGCGCCGGGTTGCTGCGAAATTCACCGGGGTGAACGGTAAAGTGGAAAACGTTGACCTGCCCCGGCTGCGCGGCTGCGAGCGAGGCGTAGAGTTGTGTCTTGAGATACTCAAAGTAGGCTTCGTCGCCGCCTGCCATTTCACTGCGGCGCATGGAGGCGAAGTCGGTTCTGTCGTATTGACCTTCGGGCAGGAAGATAATCGCGCCGTTTGGGTCGTGCGCGGTGAATGCGGTCAGGTTCACGCCGTCGGCGCCGCCTGAGGGGCGCCAGGGGTGCACGCCAACCAGTTCGAGCGGCGTTTCCTGTAATTTGGGATTCTTCCAGTCGCTGTTCACGTTCAGCCCGGCGCACTGAGCGGCTTCGTACACGTTGGGATAAAGGTTGCCGCCGCTCCAGTAGCGAATGTTGCCCACGCCGCTCGCCTGCGTGATGAGTGCGATCTCCTGTTTCATCACGTCGCACCATTGCTGGACGGAGAGCATCTCGGGGTTTTTGCCGAGGTGTGCGTCTTCGTGGAAGTGCAGGGCAATTTCATGACCACGCGCCGCCAGATCGGCAAGGATGGTATTGCCCGACTCAATCGCAACGGTGGTGAAGGGTGACTGTGTCTGAATGGTCATGCGTCCGCCGTGGGCTTCGACGATTTGCGCAACAGTAAGAATGTCCTGTACCTGGTGCAGGAAGAATTGCGGGTTGTGATAATCGAACTGCTGTCCGCTTCGGTATCCTTGCGCGGTTTCACCAAAGGGTTCGATGTGCACCCCGATGGTGAAGAGGAGGACAGCGTTCTCGCCACCGGCAATCGGCTCTGCCGTCCCTTCGGTCGGGACCTGAGAGGGGGAGGCTGTTTCGACGGGCGGCGTCTCCGCTGTGGGTGTCGGCAAGCCTCCCTGTGGGGATGGCATCGGCGCGGACGTGGCGCCCGAAGGGCTGAAGCCGCAGGCAGAGCTGAAAAGCAGGAAGATCAAGAGCAGGGCGAGAGTGTTGTGCGCCATTGTTTCGTCCTTTCTCATGGTCTGGGATGTGCCGCAAAAAACTCCCAGATCACGTCGGACGCGGAGATGCTCTGCGTCGGTTCGTCGCCGCCGACCCATCCAGGACCGTTGCTGCCGGGCCAGGCGTGTTTGCCGCCGATGATGGTGTACAGTTCCACCGCTGCGCCGTCGCGACATCCGCTCCAGACCTGATGCTGGATGTCGGCGGAGGAGGTGGTCTGCGGCTGCGGATCGCAGCCGTTGAACGCCGTCCAGAACCCCACCGATTCCTGCACTGAGGCGAAATGCACCCCGACGAGAGAATCGGGACCTACGCCGCCGTTATAGGGCAGGCGGGTATCATCCGTGCCGTGAACATGGATCACCGCGACAGGATGGGTCGGCTGACAGGGTTCGTAGTTCAACGTTCCCGCCACGGGAGCGATGGCGGCAATGAGATCAGACGCCTCACACGCAAGGCGGTACGCCATGATCCCGCCGTTGGAGATGCCAGTGACGTAGATGCGCTTCGGATCGATGGCGTATGTGTTGGCGAGTTCAGCAATCAGGGCACGGATGAAACCAACATCGTCCACGTTGTTCGTCATAGCGTAGCCGCAGCATGTCCCGCCGTTCCAGGTCAGAAGAGCGTCCTGGCGTCGCCCCGTTCCGTTTGGGTAGGCAACGATGAAGCCTTTTTCGTCGGCGAGGCGGTTGAAATCGCTGATGCGCCGCTGGTGTTCGGCGTTGCCCCCGCCGCCGTGCAGCGATATGACCAGCGGAACCGGATGGCGCTCGTTGTACGAAGGAGGGACATGCAGGATGGAGGTCCGTTCCAAACTGTCATACGTCAAGGTGTAGAGGGAATCCGCCCTGACGTTCGGGGGGGTTGAAGAACAGGCGATCAAGAGGATAGCGCTCAAAAGCAAGGGGGCGATCAGGCGTTTCATCATCCAGACTCCTCCTTGTTGTCATAGTGCATTGTATATCCGTGTAATGAAGGAAATATTTGGAAGTTGTGTGTTTTTGGCGAAGTCTTACAGCATTTCTCAGATACGTTGACCATTGTCTGGGTCTGCCGTGTCGCACGAGGCGCCCGCTTCCGGCGGAGTGTTCAACCTTGTCTGACAGGTCCAACTTCTGTGAGCACTGTGAGATGCCGAAATACATTTTGGTGTACTTCTCTTGTGGACCGACATTCATTGCGGTCGCGGAGAGTGCGGTGTTCATTGCAACGGGCGCGGAACCGGGTCTGTATACTCCAGGTCTGCTATCGGGTGTTGCTTGCTGCGCCGGAAACGGCAGAAAGAACCTTCCGGCGCGATAACGGGATCTGGCGCTATAATGTTCCCATGACTGAATCCGACGACCGACACCTTCAGGGTGATCCCCTCCCGGCGCGCGGATGGCAACGGTGGGCGCCGGGGTTGCACCGGTTGCGCACCTATCCACGCGCCTGGCTGCGTGATGACCTGAGCGCCGGGCTGGTGCTGACAACCATGCTTGTGCCGGTTGGGATGGCGTATGCCCAGGCTGCCGGTCTGCCCGCTGTGCACGGATTGTATGCCACGATTGCCGCGCTGCTCGCCTACGCGATTTTTGGACCCAGTCGCTTCCTCGTGTTGGGACCGGATTCGTCGCTGGCGCCGCTGATTGCCGCGACCGTGCTCCCGCTTGCACACGGCGACCCGCAGCGTGCGGTCGCGCTCGCCAGTATGATGGCAATCGTAGTCGGTCTGATCTGCATTGGCGCTGGCGTCGCGCGGTTCGGTTTCGTGACCGAGTTGCTCTCCAAGCCGATACGCTACGGCTACATGAACGGCATCGCGCTCACCGTGGCAGTGAGTCAGATGCCTGTACTCCTTGGGTTTTCTGTCACCGGCGATCACCTGATCGAGCGGCTCTGGTCATTGATCCAGGGAATCGCCGCCGGACGCATCAACTGGATCGCTTTTCTGCTCGGCGCCAGCGCTCTGGCAATGATCTTTGCGTTCAGACGCCAGACCAGGATTCCGGGTATGCTGGTCGCACTGATTATCGCCACGCTTGCGGTCACACTTTTCGACCTTGACAGTCGGGCAGGCGTGGTCGTGCTGGGAGAGATTCCGCCGGGACTGCCAGCGCCGATGCTGCCCTGGATTGGGGTTGACGATATTGCACCGATCGTGATCGGCAGCGTTGCGGTGGCGCTGGTCGCTTTTGCCGATACCAGCGTACTCGCACGCGCCTATGCCGCCAAAACGGGTGACCGGGTCGATCCCAATCAGGAATTGATCGGGTTGGGCGCCGCCAATCTTGCCGCAGGTTTCTTTCAGGGTTTTGCGATTTCCAGCAGCGCCTCGCGAACACCGGTCGCCGAGGCGGCTGGCGCACGAACCCAGGTCACCGGCATGGTAGGCGCGGGCGCGATTGTCGGGCTGATCCTCCTGGCGCCATCACTGTTGCACAACGTACCGGTCGCCGTCCTGGCGGCTATTGTAATCGTTTCGGCGCTCGGTCTGGCGCAAATCGCCGATCTGCGTCGCATCTATCGCATTCAGCGCTGGGAGTTCTGGCTGTCGATGGCGTGTCTGGCGGGCGTTGCGCTGCTCGGCGTTATTCAGGGCATTGGGCTGGCGATTGTAATTGCGATTATCGAGTTCCTGTGGGATGGTTGGCGACCTCATTCGGCAATCCTGGGGCGCGTTGATGGTATCAAAGGGTACCACGACATCACACGCTACCCGCAGGCACGGTTGATTCCAGGGTTGGTGATCTTCCGCTGGGATGCGCCGCTCTTTTTCGCCAACGCTGAGTATTTCCGCTCCCGTGTGCTCGATGCCGTCGCCGCGTCGCCAACACCGGTGCGGCGGGTGGTTGTCGCCGCCGAGCCGGTGACAAGCGTGGATGTGACCGCTGCCGATATGCTCGCCGACCTGGATGATGCGCTGAGTCAGGCGGGTATTGAGTTGTGCTTCGCCGAAATGAAAGACCCGGTGAAGGATAAACTGAAGCGCTTTGGGTTATTCACGCGGTTTGGCGAGCAACTCTTCTTCCCGACGATCGGTGAAGCGGTCAGCGCGTATGTCAGAACGTTCGAGGTGGATTGGGTCGATTGGGAAGACCGGCAGATGATGGAGACCCGACCGCCGGCACAGTGAGGAACCAGTCCACACGTGCCCGAAAAGCACTCACTGACGATGCCCTGGCGGCAGGGTGATCGGTCCGGCGACAGACGGGGGCAATTGCGCCCAGGGCAACCCCAGGAACGGGAGGAAGTTCGGGCGCGTGCCGGCTGCCAGCACGCGCTCGCGGGTGAAGATGCGCTCCAGCGTCTGGTCGTCGTGCACCAGACGCATCGCCTGGTACCAGCTCAACCCATCGCGGCGCTCAAAATGCCAGTATTCCAGCGCCAGCGGTTGGGTGCGCCAGTCGAAGGTCTCACGTTCCTGCGCGGCGATCCGGTTCCAGCCATGCGCGGCGGCCAGCGCCGTGAAATCGACGAAATACCCGGCAGGGGGCGGCAACAGGCGGCGGTTTGACACATCGAAGACGGGCGCTGCCAGCGGTTCGCCCATACGCCCATCCTGGCGCGCCGCGCGCAGGTAGAGGCGCCAGAAGAGCCGTCCGGCGCGCCATTCGGGAGAAATAAAGAGAATCTGCTGACCATTCACGCGATAATCCCAGCGGGTGTCGAATGCCCGTCCCGCCTTGTGCCAGCTGGTGAACGAGGACGTACCATTCTGAAAATCGACCGCCCGCGATGCTTCGCTCAACTGTCCGAGAAAATCATACCCGCTGGCTTCGATGACCTCCCGGCGCAGCGCATCGAATGAAGGTTTGACCGCCGCAGCAAGCACCGGCAACCCGCCAGCGCGCACATCGCCGAGCGGCGCCATGCCACGCGGCAGCGACGCAATATCGACCGGCGCCGTCGCCGCAGCGAACGAACGCCCGTCCTGCCAGCGATCGTCGGGCAGTGAGGGCGCAATCGCGCGACTGTTCCACGCCGGGCGGTGATACCCGTGAACGCTGGCAACCACGAAGGTTCCACCGCTCAACCCAGGAGTAAACAACGCCACCCCCTGCCGTGAAAAGAACCGGCGCCCGCCCAGCGCCCAGGGGGCGACCGCCATCAACCCACCGCCTGGCGTCCACGCCGGATCACGCAACCCCAGGTTGTCTGGACCGGCGCGGCGTTCTTCACCGGTGACCAGATCAGCGATATGCAGGTTGCCGCCGCCGTCGCGATCCGAAATGAACGCTATGAAGCGACCATCGGGCGACCACGCTGGACTGTGATCAGGAGCGGGGTGATTGGTCAGATTGACAATCGTACTGCCCTCTACGTCGGTGATATAAATCTCCTGGTTGCTGTCGCGCCACGACGTGAATGCAAGTCGTCGCCCATCGGGCGCCCACGTCGGCTGCGAGTCGGCGGATGGATGGCTGGTGATGCGTCGCAGATCACCGCTATCCAGGTCGAGCGTATAGATATCGAGCTGACCATCACGCATACTGGTAAAGGCGATCTGCCGTCCATCAGGCGACCATGCCGGTTCGCCATCGTAGGCGGGATGTTCGGTCAGGCGGCGGAGATCACTGCCGTCGGCGCGCATCACGTAGAGATCCCAGTTACTGGCGCGACGGCTGGCGAATACAATGCGATCTCCTGCGGGCGACCAGGACGGGCTGCGGTCGGGATGCGGGTCGGCAGTGAGATTCACCACACGCTCGCCAGCCAGATCGGCGCTAAAGATATCGAATGCACCGCCATCACCGCGGGAAGCGGCAAAGACGATGCGCCCCTGACCGTCCTGTTGCGCTGCGTGCACTTTGGCAGGGACGATGCCAGTTCCAAGGATCGCAATGAGCGCCAGGGTTACGAACCGCATAATCACAGAGAGACGTCGTTCATTCAATCAAAGATGCGCAAAAATGCTTTTGTGTAAGAAATGCACAGGCAGATGCTATTTAGAGTATACTGTACCCGATACCCCGCAGATAGTTGAGAGAAATGAGAAATCAATGAGGAACAACGGCTATCCGGTAGACGCCCCGCGACAATTCTATCGCTGGCGCGGCTATCGAGTCGCGTGCTACACCGCAGGCGCCGGTCCTGCAATCCTCTTGATCCACAGCATCAACGCAGCCGCGTCCTCGTTCGAAATGCGCCGTCCGTTCGCAGCGCTTCGCACCGATCATCGCGTCTTCGCGCTTGATTTTCTGGGATTTGGTGGATCGGATCGACCGCAGCGCATATACTGCGCTGACGATTACATTGACCTGATCGGCGATTTTGTGCGTGATACAGTTGGACGGGGCGCAGTGGTGATCGCCAGTTCGCTCGGCGCTGCCTACACCATCCGGGCAGCCGCACGGGATGCCGATCTCTTCGGACCTCTGATCCTGATCTGTCCTACGGGTATGAGAAATCTCGTGCATCCGCAACAACCCGGACTGGCGTACAGGACGCTTGCAAGTCCCTTCGGCGATCTGGTCTTTCGCCTGCTGGCGAGCCGCTCCAGTATTGCCTATTTTCTGCGCGCGCAATCGTACTACGATCCAGCCGTTGTGACCGATGAACTTATCGAAGGGTTCTACCGTGCAGCGTACCAGGCAGGCGCGAAGTGGGCGCCGATCTGTTTTCTGACGGGGTTGTTGAACTGTGATGTGCGTGATGCCTTCGGGCAACTGCGTCAGCCGATCCTGCTGGTGTGGGGTCGTCAGGCGGATCTGACGCCGCTACGCAGCGCCGATGACTTTCTGGCGCGCAATCCCCGCGCGCGCCTTGCGGTGGTAGACAAAGCGCGTCTCTCGGTGCAGGATGAACGACCAGAGGAGTTCATCCATCTTGTGCGAGAGTTCCTGGCAGCGCCGCACCCATCCGTCCCATAGGAAATATTGTGCCGTGGTTGTGGGTTCTCTGGCGTCTTCCCGCCTGCCATAGCGACGCTCAAAATCGGATATTGACATCAGTGATGCCGTGGTGTAGAATAAGAACAAATGTACTAAAACCGGAGAAAGAAACAGCCATGGCTATCGGGCGCAACAAAATCCGTCAGTTCACCGATGCAATGACCATCCAGTGGGCAAATGGCAAGAACGAGGCGCGGCTCACACCGGGTGTCGGGCGCTTCGTTTCCCACGTTGGATGGTACGCCGAAGTCGGGCGTGACGACGAATTCGACCGATTCGTCTACCAGGCAGGCATTCCACAGATGGAGATTCGCCATCCGCGCCAGGGTGCGACCGCGCAGATCGTCCGTCACTGGAATCTTGGCGAGCATCTGCGTTTCTTCCCGCTCACCAGCGGTCCGGTGGCGACGACCGTTGCTGCCAGCCTGTCGGCGCGCAATGTTGCTGCGACGATCGAGGCGGGCATTGGCTTACGCTGGGGTCGAGGCGAGGGTGAGCGCTCGAAGATGGCGATCCGCGGCTATCTTCAGATCCTCCGGCGCGGCACGGATGAAACAGGCGGCGAATGGCTGCTGTACCCGCGTCTGGTCCAGATCTCGGTTCGCTCACGCATGACCGATGAACTGCTTGCCGCGCTCGTCGATCACGTGCGGGTCTGCGAAATTGCAGACACCCTGGTGGATCGCGCGAAACACCCCGATGTCATCCACTGTTACGAGCTGGCGTTGCCCCTTGGTCCGGGGCAGGAAGAGCAGTGGGGCAAGGGCGAAACCGCGACGGTCATGCCGATGACCAGTCTCCATCCCGAAACCATCGATCTCCCCTATCTTCGCACCCTCTGGCGTCCTGATCAGGTGGTCGAACTTGCGCTGCGCGACTGGCCCGATGTGCAGGCATGGGCGCATGAGTTCAGTCTGGGCGGGTACACCGAACCCACAGGGCAGACGCCAGCGCCGGTGGATGATGCATATACGGGCGATGAGGCGATAGCTGCAAACGGGCGCAGCGTCTACGCTGGTGATGCTCTGTGAGCGAACATGAAGATTGAGAATGAAATCCGGTATCTCGAACTGCCGCAGGGGTACAGCCCTCGGCTATGGAATGCGAAGTCCGCCTGCGCGGGCTGGCGTGCGCCGTCCGGGGTAAACCTCTCGGCGATTCGAATCGAAGAAAGAACAAAAAACGAACAAAATAAGTTGCTGGCGTGCGCCGTCCGGGGTAAACCTCTCGGCGATACCCCCCCAGGCGATACCTTACAGGGGTAGATTTTTTGGCAAGCCCCTGCGTGCCATCTCCCGTTTCAGCCATCAGGACGCCTAAACTCCCCCTTCTCACCTTGTGGGAGAAGGGGGTCGGGGGGATGAGGGAGCAAACGCGCACGGGAATGCCGCAAACCGCGTATCGCGCCCAAGAACGCTCCCTTTGAGAGGGGACGCCCGCGCACCCAGGCGGTGGGGGAACGCGCGCCGCGGGTGGGCAGGCGGGTGGGACGCTTGTGCACCGTACAAGGATAGGTTTTTTGGGAGGCGCCTGCGTTCCTTCGCTCGTTTTGGGCTTCAGGACGCCCAACCTCCACCTTCTCCCCGTGTGGGAGAAGGGGGTTGGGGGGAAGAGGGGCAACCGCGCACAAGAATCCAGAAAACCACTCGTCGAACTCTACCCTTGAGAGGCAGGGGGAAAGCAGATGAGGGTACAGATGCGTCGGAACGCAGAAAACCGGTGCTCACTCATGACAACGCCTCCACCTGGACGAGAGTGAACACTCCTTGGAATGGCGCGCCTCGCATGATGAATAATGGCGATTGAGCATTTATAGCAGTTCTCATAGAGGTTGAACCTCCTCGGACGAGCGCAGTCACAATCGCCCCCCCAATGCGGCGACCGCCGTGCGTGGCGGTCGGAGAGAAGCCATCTGCCACCGTCCGTGTTGAACACTCCTGGGAATGACGCACCCCACGCGATAACCGAAATAATGGTCTTTGAGTAAATAATCTGCCATAGCCCGCGCAGACGGGCTTCGCCCTGGCTAGCCGAGGGCTTATGGTCTTTGAGTAAATAATCCGCTACAGCCCGCTCTAGCCCGCGCAGGCGGGCTTCGCCTCGCATAGCCGAGGGCTTCAGCCCCACGGCTAGCGCGGGATAGCGGAATAAATGCTCAATCTCCATCAGCCCCACGGCTCGCGCGGTAGAGCGGAATAAATACTCAATCTCCATCATTTCGGTCTACACTCCGCTAGAAGCGGGCG
>Ga0197142_1002729_pt1 | contig 15204 bp, 15 predicted proteins | sample GBS60_MetaG_FD_148614 | JGI IMG/M metagenome (GOLD analysis project Ga0197142, IMG submission 148614) | Sediment microbial communities from Great Boiling Springs, Gerlach, Nevada, United States - GBS 60_MetaG | ecosystem: Environmental > Aquatic > Thermal springs > Hot (42-90C) > Sediment... | reverse complement strand
TTCGCGATAGCGGGACGGAGTCCTTTGAAGTAAGTGCGCTCGTGGAACCAAGAACAAGAATCCCCGGCCTAAAGGCCGGGGAGTATGTCAATTAGACTCGCCCTCGCCAACTTCAACAGGGCTGGGGGCAAGGATCCCCTTCCAGACCAGAGGCAGGCGCTCCTGCCATTCCTGCCGGTGGTTGATCCCGTACACGCAGAGCAGGGTGATACCTACCCCCACCCACTGTCGGGGGGTGAGGGTTTCGCCTAGGAGGGTGTTGCCGAAGAAGAGGGCAAACACCGGGGTGAGAAAGGTCAGGGAGCTAAACTCGGTGAGGTTTTCTTGGGAGGCAAAGTAGAAAAACAGGGCATAGGCCACGGCGCTTCCCATCACCGAAGCATAGAGCAAGCCCAGCCAGTGGAGGCCGCTTAGGTGCTGCCACTGCTGGCTTTCTGTGAGCGCCGAAAGCAGGATCAAAGGCAAGCTACCCAGCACCATGTGCCAGCCGGTTGCCAATACTGGGTCTGCCACCTCTGCTACCTTGGGCATCATCACCGTGCCGATAGCCATCGACAGGGAGGCCAGCAACATCCAGCCAACGCCAGGTCCTAGCTGCAGGGATCCCTCCCCTCCCAGGCCAATCAAGCTAATGCCGACCACGCCTAGCCCCAGGCTCAGCCAGCCCAGGGCTCCCAGCCGCTCCCGGTAAAACCAGCTGGCCATCAGAGCTACTGCTAGCGGCTGCGAGTCAATCAACACGGATCCCAAGCCAGCGCCGGTCTCCTGCAGCCCTCGCGCCAAAAAGCCTTGAAAACAGGTGGCGTCCACGAGGGCAAAGGCCAAGACCCACAGCCAGCCCCGCAATCCCTGAGGATGCCAGGGCTGAGAGACGTTAGAGACCCGCCCCTGCCAAAGCCGAAAGGCCAAAACGAGGAGCCCGGCTGGCAACAGCCTCAGAATGGCAATGAAGAGAGGAGTGGTCTCGGAGAGGGCATCTCGCATCGCCACCATTGCCGAACCCCAGAGGAAAAAAGGGGCAATCATCAGCAGGCGTTGCCAGAGAGGCTGAGGTAACGTGTCAGAGTGAGCCATAAGCGCTTCAAACTTGGCCACAAAAGTCAACCCCATGTTAAGCGCTGCGGCAGCCTAGTTACAAATCTTCACTATTGATGCAGAGTATGGGATCCCTAGAGGGCTTTCTCAACCTGGATAAGCCGGCAGGGCTCACCTCCCACGACTGTGTGGCGGCAGTGCGGCGAACCTTGCGCACCCGCCAGGTGGGGCATGGGGGCACCCTGGATCCGGCGGCAACGGGAGTTTTGCCCATTGCCGTGGGACGGGCGACGCGCTTTTTGGCCTTTCTGCCGGGGGATAAGGTTTATCGGGCAACCTTCCGCTTTGGTCAGCGCAGCAACACTGACGACACCGAGGGGGAGGTGGAGCTGGGATCCCCCTGTCCGCAGCTCAGTCGCGAGCAGGTGGAGGAGTGTTTGCAAAAATTTGTCGGCGAGATTTGGCAGGTACCGCCCCTTTACAGCGCCGTCAAGCGGCAGGGGAAAAAGCTTTATGAGCTAGCCCGGGCGGGGGCAAAGGCTGCCGAACTAGGACTAGAGCCACGGCGGGTGGTGATTCGGCAGCTGCAGATCCTGGACTGGCGTCCCGGCGAATTCCCGGAAGTGGATCTAGAGATTGCCTGTGGCCCCGGCACCTACATCCGCGCCCTTGCCCGTGATGTGGGGGAAAAACTTGGCTGTGGCGGTTTGATGAGCCAGCTGCGGCGGCTGCAAAGTGGCCCTTTTCGCCTCGAAGAGAGCTGGCCTCTTGAGGGGTGGCAGGGATCCGCCAATCCTGCCGCTGCCCTCCTGCCCATTGAGTGGGGCTTTGCTGGCTGGGAGTTGGTCTTGCTCTCCCCCCCTGAGGCCCGCCGCTGGCAGCAAGGTCAGGCCATTCCCCTAGATTCTGCCCAGGCTACTGCCAAGAGCGTACGGGTAAAGAGCGAGCAAGGAACGTTCTTAGGGTTGGGACAATGGCAAGGCAGACTGCTGAGGCCGCTACGGGTGCTGGTGCCGGATCCCTGATTTCCCTGTCGGGGAAGATCCTCCGTGTGATAGACTGCGGGAGAGCCAACCAAGGGCGGAAAACGCCTCAGGGATCGGTCCTGAGGGGAGGGAGGCTTGAGCTAGCTCTTTGAGACGCCACAAAAACGGAGTTGGGGATATGCGCGATGCCGTAACCACTTTGATCAAAACCTACGATCTGACAGGCCGCTACCTCGATCGGGATGCCATGGAGGCTCTCAGGGCCTTTTACGATTCCGGGTTGCGGCGCATCAAAGCCGTGCAGGTCATCAACCTCAACTCGGTGGACATCGTCAAGACGGCCGCTGCGGCCATGTTTGCCCAGGTGCCGGAGCTGCTCCGCCCAGGAGGCAACGCCTATACCACTCGCCGCTACGCCACCTGCCTGCGGGATATGGACTACTTCCTGCGCTATGCTTCCTACGCCCTGGTGGCTGCCGACAATAGCATTTTGGACGAGCGCGTTTTGGCCGGTCTGCGGGAGACCTACAACTCCCTGGGGGTGCCGATTGCTCCAACCGTCATTGGGATCCAAAACATGAAGCAGCGTGCCCTAGAGCTGCTTGGCACCGACGAGGATTACAGCTTTGTAGCCGAGCCCTTCGATTACATGAGCGCCAAGCTGAGTGAAACCGATATCTAGGGGCTAGTCCTGCTGCGTAGGGGGGTGAGCAAGCGGCAGGCCCTAGCCAACTAGAGAGCTGCCACCCCCTGTAGCGGTGGGGATTCACTTCCCAGAGGTAGCTCTCTTCGCTTATGCTACTAGCCATTTAGAGCCTCCCTTGCTGGAACCCAAGGGGGGCACCCTGTGGATCCCAGCCAAAAGCCCCGAAAGACATGAAAGCTGTTGTCATGAACGTGCCCGGCGGGCCGGAGGTTCTGCAACTGCAGGAGGTACCTGATCCCCAGATCCGCGGCGAGCGGGAGCTGCGTGTTCGTCTCAAGGCTGCCGGCGTCAACCCCATCGACACCAAGCTGCGGCGGCGGGGCACCTTCTACCCGGAAGAGATGCCGGCCATTTTGGGATGTGACGGCGCTGGCGTTGTGGAAGCGGTGGGGGCCGGAGTACGGCAGTTTCGGGTTGGAGACGAGGTTTACTTCTGCTATGGCGGCCTGGGCAAGCAGGGGGGGAACTATGCTGAGCTCATCGTGGTGGATGAGCGCTTTGTGGCCCCCAAGCCCAGAACCCTTAGCTTTGCCGAGGCTGCCGCTGCTCCCCTGGTGTTGATTACTGCCTGGGAGGCCCTTTACGACCGGGGGCGGCTGCAGACTGGCCAAAAGGTGCTTATCCACGCTGGCGCCGGCGGGGTAGGTCATGTGGCCATCCAACTGGCCCGCCTGCGGCGATGTGAAGTCGCCACCACCGTGAGCACCCCAGAAAAGGCCGAGTTCGTCCGTTCTCTGGGAGCTAGCCTGCCCATCTTCTACCGCCAGACTGACTTTGTGCGGGCCGTTTTGGACTGGACGGGTGGGGAAGGAGTAGATCTGGCCCTGGATACCGTGGGTGGCCCAGTGCTGGAGCAGACCTTTCCGGCTGTGCGGGTGTACGGCGATCTCGTCACGCTGTTGGCGCCGGCCCCAGAGACGGATTGGCGGGTGGCCCGCGACCGCAACCTACGGGTAGGCTTTGAGCTGATGCTTACGCCGATGCTAAAGAATCTTGTGGCTGCCCAGCAAAATCAGGCAGAGATTCTCAGGCAATGCGCCCGCCTCATCGACCAAGGCCAACTGCGTATCCACCTCAGCCACACCTTTCCGCTGGCCGAAGCTCCTGCGGCCCATCGCTTGCTGGAGCAGGGATCTGTTCTGGGCAAAATTGCCTTAATTATTTCCGATTAGGCCTGCTAAAGGAAGCCGTGGCCGGATCTCTCCCCCCTCACCTGTTGGAGAATGAGAGCTTCTATGAGAATGCCCTCTGCTGGCTGGGGCAACCCCAGGCGGCCTATCGGCTGCTGAGCGAAGCAGTTTTTCCGGCCATCTCCTCCTGGGTGCGGGGAGAGGTGGATAGCTACTCCTTCACGCACTGGCAGCCGGAGGACGTGCGCACCTTTCTTTACCCCGTGGTGGCCCTGGGGGACGAGGAGACGCTTGTCCTTGCCAGTGAGGCCCTGCTTCTCTGTGGCAGCGGCACCTACTACAATCCTTGCGACCTGGCGATTGTGGTGTTTGTGCAGCAGCCCCAAGAGCTGTTTAGCCAACTGATGCAACGCATCCGCCGCACCGAAGCCATCATCACCCGAGGGCCGGAGGTGCGGATGCTCTCCGAACAGGTCAGCCTGGCCAAGCGGGGACGCGACTACATCAACACCAAGTATCTGGTCTGGCCCTACGCCCTTTCTGCTGCTGCTCAAGATACTCTGGTCAAGCAAGGGATCGGCATCATCCGGCTTTCCCCCCTAGAGGCTGCCTTGCCTTTTGGAGACTAGGCGGAGGGCAAGTTGGAGGAAAATAGGGATCCCTTACTGTGGTTTTCCATGGTCACTGCCCACCTGCCGCCCCTCATCAAGGCAATGCTGGAGCCGGGGTTTTACCCCCACCCGGTGCAGGAGCCAATCCAGCTTCTCCAAACCCACATCTCCTATGTTCTCCTGACGGGCGACTATGCCTATAAAGTCAAGAAGCCCGTAGATTTTGGTTTTTTGAACTTCACAACTCTCGAGCGGCGGCGCCACTTTTGCCAAGAAGAGCTGCGCCTGAACCAGCGGGGCGCGCCGGAGCTTTACCTAGAGGTGTTGCCCATTGTGCGCGCCAAGGGCCAGTTCCAGCTTGACGGCAGGGGCGAGCCAGTGGAGTACACCCTCAAAATGCGGCAATTTCCTCAAGAGCAACTCTTTAGCAACCTCCTCGAGCGGGGGGAGCTGACACCAGCCTTGATGGAGGAGCTAGGGCGGGTGGTGGCGGCCTTTCACGCCCAGGCGGCGACCAACGACTACGTTCGCAGCTTTGGCCGACCAGAGCGGGTACGGGAGGCCTTTGACGAGAATTACGCCCAGACCCAACGCTACATCGGCGGCCCCCAGACCGCCGAGCAGTACCGAGAGACCCGAGCCTATACGGATGGCTTTTTTGCCGGGCGGCAGGAGCTGTTTTACCAGAGAATCGAGCAAGACCGCATCCGCGAAGGCCACGGGGATCTGCACCTGGGCAATATCTGCCACTGGGAAGGCAAGATCTTGCTTTTCGATTGCATCGAGTTCAACGAGGCCTTCCGCTTTGTGGATACGATGTACGACGTCTCCTATGCGGTGATGGATTTGGATGCCCGCCACCGCCCCGATCTGGGCAATGCCTATTTGAACACCTATTTGGAAGAAACGGGTGACTGGGAGGGACTGAAGATCTTGCCCATTTACCTCAATCGCCAGGCCTATGTGCGGGCCAAGGTTACCTCTTTTTTGCTGGACGATCCTGCCGCCTCGGAAGCTTCCAAAGCCAATGCCTTCCACACTGCCGCCCGCTACTACCGCCTGGCCTGGGAATACACCCTTCCCAAACGGGGGCAGTTGTTTTTGATGGCTGGCCTGTCGGGAGCAGGCAAAAGTACGGTGGCCCGCTACCTGGCCCGGCAGCGGGGAGCCATCCACATTCGCTCCGACGCCGTGCGCAAGCACTTGGCCGGGATCCCTCTGCGGCAGCGCGGGGGGCCAGAGGTGTATACGCCCGAGATGACTGAGAAAACCTACCGCCGCCTAGTGCAGTTGGGAGTGGAATTGGCCCAGGAGGGCTACACCGTCATTCTGGATGCCAAGTTTGACCGGCAAGCGCTGCGCAGCCTGGCGATGGAACAAGCGCAACGGCGCGGCCTCCCGCTGCGTATTCTCTACTGCCATGCCCCTGAGCTCGTCCTCCGGGAGCGTCTGCAGCGGCGCAGCCAGGCTCCTCTGCCCTCTGACCTCTTGGCCTCAGGCATTGGGGAGGGGCGAAGCGTGGCTGACATTGCCGATGCCACTGCCGATCTCCTTGCCCAGCAGCAGGCCCAGTGGCAGGATTTTTCCGAGGGGGAACGGTCTTACCTCACCGTGTTGGACACCAGTCAGGATTGGCAAGCGCAGCTGCAGGAGATCACCAGTGAGCGAGGTAATGGCTGAGGATTTGCGCTTGATGCCATTGTTTGAAGGCTTTCCTCCAGAGGTGCTCGAGCCGCTGGCCCGGCAGATGGCGCTGCGCTCCTACCCCGTCAACCAGGCCATCTTGTTGCAAAATGACTGGGGCAGTGCCGTCTATTTCATTCTGGAGGGCTGGGTTAAAATTCGCACTCACGATGGAGAGGGGCGGGAGGTTACCCTCACCATTCTCGGCCCAGGCGAGATCTTTGGAGAGATGGCCGCCTTGGATGAGGCACCCCGTTCCAGCGATGTGATTGCCTTAACACCGACCAAGGTTTGCTGTCTGCCGGCCCAGGATTTTCTGGCTTTTTTGACTGCTCATGCCCAGGCTGGCATTCGCCTTGCCCAGCTCATGTCCCGCCGTTTGCGGCAGCTCAACCGGCGGCTGCAGTTGCGCGAGGCCAGCAGTGTTGCCCGCGTTGCCGATATTCTTCTCTTCTTGGCAGAATCCCGGGGCCGGGTCAGCCGCAGCGGCGTAGAGATCCCCAACTTGCCCCATCGGGAGCTGAGCAGCTTGAGCGGCTTAGCGCGGGAGACGGTTACCCGCGTTCTTGCTAAGCTGGAACAGGAGGAGCTGATCCGCCGGGATCGCAGCCGCGACATCCTCTGTATTCCGCAGATGGAGGCCCTGGAAAAGCTCATCGGCTAAGGGGCGCTCCCTGTTGCCAAAGAGCTCCTGAGCGCTTTAAAATAGGGGGTCGAAGCCGGGATAGCTCAGTTGGTAGAGCAGAGGACTGAAAATCCTCGTGTCACCAGTTCGAATCTGGTTCCTGGCATACTAGAGTCAAAGCTGCCCTAAGCAGCTAGAGGGGGTAAAATCCCCTTGGCAGGGGTATGGGCTATTCACCGCCTGCCAGCGGGGGTTGTTCCTAGCTGTTACGGGGCACCACGCTTTCGTGCCAGCGGCCTAGGATTTTGTTGGACAGAGCGCTCAAGGCCACAAAGATCAGGACCCCCAGGCCAGTGAGCAGCACCAGAGCGGCAAACATGCGGGGCACCTGGAGGTTGAAGCTGGAGATCAAGATCTGGTAGGCAATCCCAGCCCGCTCCCCCCCGCTACCAGCCACAAACTCGGCCACCACCGCGCCAATGAGAGAAAGGCCACCGCTGATGCGCAGGCCCCCCAAGAAATAGGGCAGAGCGCTGGGTAGGCGTAGGTAAATCAGGGTTTGCCAGCGGTTGGCCTTATACAGCTGAAACAGGTTGAGCAGGTTGTGATCGACGCTGTTTAACCCCAGGGTAGTGTTGGAGAGAATGGGGAAGAAGGCAACAATCCAAGCGCAGACCACCATCGCAGCAAAGGTGTTGTGGCGCAGCCAAATGATAATTAGGGGCGCAATGGAAACGATGGGCGTTGTTTGCAAAACCACCGCATAGGGGAAAAAGCTGCGCTCAATCCATTTGCTCTGGGTAAACAAAACGGCCAGCAGCAGCCCCGAGACGGCGGCGAGGAGGAAAGCCACCACTGTAACCTGCAAGGTAACCAGCAGCGAGGGAAAAAGGGATCCCCACTCCTGGACCAGGGTTTTAGCCACCAAAATTGGCCCCGGCAACAGGTAGGGGGGAACCCCTGTCAGCCGTACCCCCACCTCCCAGAGCCCCAGAAAGAGAAGGCCGACCATCCCCGGGGCGATTACCTCCGGCTTGAGCCACTTGCCCAGAGGCAGCCGCTGGGGAGAAGTCGATAGGCCAGGGCCGGGTACCTCAGCCTCCCTGCGAGGTTCAGGCCTGAGTTTTTCTTTTACGGCGCCGCCTAGAGCCCTAGCCGGCCCACGCCAAGACAAGTGCTCCGGCAAGATACCTACACCTAGGGATCCCAGCTGGTGATCCAGGAACTGGAGAAGCGAAGCCAAGCGGTCCAACATAGGGTAAAGGGCAAGTTAAGTTCAAGACAGAGGGGGAGCAGGCATCCTATTAGCGCAAGCGTCTAACTAAAGGCGGGTACGGCTCCTGAGTCACGTCGGCCATAGCCTCGCGCAAACGGGCCGCCACCTCCCGACAGTAGTCGTTGTAAAGAGGCGAGGTGCGAAAGTCTTCTGAACGAGGGTAGGGAGCCTCGATGGGGATATCCGCCACCACCCGCCCCGGCCGGGCTGCCATGACCACAACGCGGTTGGAGAGGTAGACGGCCTCATAAATGCTGTGGGTAACAAAGATTACCGTCCACCGCTGCTCTTGCCACAGCTGCAGGAGCTCACTGTTCAACTTGCTGCGGGTGATCTCGTCCAAAGCTCCAAAGGGTTCGTCCATGAGCAGCACCTGCGGCTTCGTGACCAGGGCACGGGCAATGGAAACGCGCATGCGCATTCCCCCTGAGAGTTCGCGGGGAAAACTGCCCTCAAACCCTTGCAAGCCCACCTGTTGCAGCGCCTGCAATACCTTGGGATCTGCTTTTTCCTTGGGCTCGCCGGCCAACTTTAGGGGCAGGCGCACATTCTCCATTACCGTGGCCCAGGGGAGGAGGGCTGGCTCCTGGAACACGAAAGCCAACTTGGATTCCGCCGAACGGCTGGGGACGTTCTGCTGGCAATTGGATCCCCACTCAATCGAGCCACTAGTTAGCTGACCCAGGCCAGCAATGAGTCGGAGCACCGTGCTCTTCCCACAGCCAGAGGGCCCCACCAAGCTAACAAACTGCCCTTCTGGAATGGCTAGGCTCATATCCTGCAAGGCCACTGTGCCATTGGCATAAACCTTGCTGACGTGGTTGAGGACAAGCAGCGGGGCAGGCATGGCTTACCTTTCCTGGGTCGGGAGTCCCAGAACAAGCAAAAGCAAGGGATCCTTAACTCATCGTAGCCCTACTGCTACCGCAACTTGGTAACGCTAACAACACCCCTACACCACCCCAGGGCAAAAGGCCAGCCTGCCCTTTCCGGAAACTCTACTCTACCGGGCAGCTGTCAGAGAGAAGCCGGTATGATGAGGCCAATCCACCATCCTCCTGAAACCTATGGGAGCCCAATTTAAACCCGTTGCAGGTGCCGTAACTGCCCCCCGCGGCTTCCGCGCTGCTGGCGTAGCCGCTGGCCTCAAGCCCTCCGGCGCTGCCGATCTCGCTCTAATTGTTTCCGACTGCGAGGCGGTAGGGGCTGGCGTTTTCACCACCAACCAGGTCAAAGCCGCCTGTGTTACCTACAGCCAAGGCATCCTGGCCCAAGGCCAGCCGGTGCGGGCCATCCTTTGCAACGCTGGCCAGGCCAACGCCTGTACCGGAGAAGAAGGGGAGCGCAACAACGCCCAGTTGGCCCGCTGGGTGGCAGAGCGCCTGGGGATCCCACCCCAACAGGTGCTTACCGCCTCAACTGGGGTCATAGGGCAACAGCTGGAAATGGCCAAAATCAAGGCAGCCCTGCCCCGCCTTATCGACAGCCTCTCACCGCAGGGAGGAGAGAGCGCTGCCCGCGCCATCCTCACCACCGATCTAGTTACCAAGAGCACCGCCCTAGAGGCCGACATTGATGGCTACACCGTCAGAGTGGGAGGGATCGCCAAGGGATCCGGTATGATCCACCCCAACTTGGCAACGATGCTCGCTTTTCTAACCTGCGATGCGGCAGTGGACCCCCCCCTCTGGCAGCACATCCTCAAGGAGGCTGTTGAGCTTAGCTTTAACCAAATCACGGTGGATGGGGATACCAGCACCAACGACATGGTGCTGGCCCTAGCCAACGGCCAGAGTGGGACACCTACCCTGCAGCGTGGTACGAAAGCTGCCCAAGTCCTGGCCGAGATGGTGATCCAGGTGTGCATTCACCTAGCCAAGGCCATTGCCCGCGATGGGGAGGGAGCCACCAAGTTGTTGGAAATCCGAGTGCAGGGCGCCCCCGACGACCGGTCTGCTCGGCAGATAGCCCGTGTCATCGCTAGCTCTCCCCTAGTAAAGGCAGCAGCCTTTGGCAACGACCCCAACTGGGGACGCGTGGCTGCTGCTGCCGGACGAGCGGGGATCCCTTTTGACAGCCGCCGTTTGGAGATCCGGCTGGGAGATTTCCTGCTCCTAGAGAAGGGGATGCCCCTACCTTTTGACCGCCAGGCAGCCCGCGAGTACCTCAAGGGGGATCCAGTAACTTTCACGGTAGACCTCCACCAGGGGCCTGGCCAGGGCGTTGCCTGGGGCTGCGATCTCAGCTACGACTATGTGCGGATCAATGCCGAGTACACCACCTAGGCTGCTTGGCAAGTCCAAACTAGAAGCTGAGGCTCTCCCAGGAGACGTTAATGTCTTCCAGAAGCAGCGACTTGTTGTAGATCTCTAGAAGAATCAGCATAAAGATGCCAAACAGCACCATGAAGACTGCCATTAGAGGCGTGGTGCCCCAGCCAGGGGCTACCTTGCCATATTCCGAGTTCAGCGGACGCAGCAGATCGCCCAGTCGGGTACGAATGGCCATAGTTCTCACTGTAGGGTAAAGACACGATGGGTTTGTCAAGGCAGAAAAAAGGCCTGGTAGCGGCTCCCCCGGCGTCACTGCCACAAGGACAGCCATCTTAAATCACGCTACCAGAATCTGACCCCCTCCCTCTGCCTCCAGCAATGAATCTTGACATCCTTCCTCCCTACCCCCCAGGGGATTCTCCGCCGGTTACCATTTTTTGTAAACTTGTGTAAGACTTTAGAGAAACTCTCTTGGGATCCCCGCGATGGAAGCTAGCCTTTCCCTCATTGTAGCCATTGTGGCTGTCACCATTGGCATTACCGCCTTTGCCATCTACACGGCCTTTGGCCCCCCCTCCAAGCACTTGAAGGATCCCTACGAAATGCACGAGGATTGAAGCCGGTTGTTTTGCGGTTGCCCTGCATGGCCATTCGGCTGCCCTCCCGTCTTGTCTTCCACAAGTACCAAGGGTTGGGAAACGATTTCATCTTGGTGGACAACCGCCACCAGCCCCAGCCCTGCCTGACTCCAGAAGAGGCCGCTGCCCTCTGCAACCGCCGCTTTGGGGTGGGGGCAGATGGAGTCATTTTTCTCCTGCCAGGGCAGGAGGGAGCCGATTTCAGCATGCGCCTGTTCAACAGCGACGGCTCGGAGGCGGAAATGTGCGGCAACGGCATCCGCTGCCTGGCCCGCTTTTTACAGGATCTGGGGATCCCTAGCCGGGACGGCGCCTACCAGATCCACACCTTGGCAGGGCGAATTGTGCCGCGGGTGCGGCCCGATGGCTTGGTAACAGTGGACATGGGGATCCCCCGCCTGTTGGCCGGGCAGATTCCCACCACGCTTGCCAGGCCAGAGGAGAAGGTGATGCGGCAGCCGCTGCAAGTAGCCGGCCGAGAGTGGCAGGTAACGGCGGTGAGCATGGGCAACCCCCATTGCGTGGTCTTCTTGGAAGGAGGGGGATCCCTGGAGGAGCTGGAGTTGGAAAAGGTGGGCCCTTTATTTGAGCATCACCCGGCTTTTCCCGAGCGCACCAACACTGAGTTTGTGCAGGTGCTCAGCCCAAGTTACCTGCGGCTGCGGGTTTGGGAGCGGGGGGCAGGGGCAACGCTGGCCTGTGGGACAGGCGCCTGTGCCGCCTTGGTGGCTGCCGTTTTGGAGGAGCGAGCAGAGCCCCAAGCCACGGTGGAGCTGCCGGGTGGCCACCTGGAGGTTCGCTGGGATCTGGAAACGCAGCACGTGTGGATGACGGGGCCAGCCCTCCCCGTTTTCAGCGGCACCACAGCTCCTGAAGAGGTCTTAGGATCCCAAGCCCAGCAAGAGAAGAGCTAGCAGCGCTAGGATCCCATGGGCTACGCCCCAGCCCTGCTGCCAGATCAGCGCCACCGCTAGGCCCAACAAGACCAGCCCTAACCCCAGGCCAAGGCGGAGAAGGAGAGGGGGTGCCAGTTGGTTGAGGGAGCGTTTGAGCCAGGGGAAGATCACCCCCAAGGTGAAGGCCAGCCCCACAGGGATCCAATCCAACCAATCCCTCTGCTCCCCGCTCCCCAAGAGGTAAAGGCCACCTAGACCAAGGCCCGAGCAAAAAAACAGTACCCGCATGCCGGGATAGTCTTGCCGGTAGCTGGAGGCGCGGCTCCAAGCCCCCTCAGGCTTGGTCAGGATCAACGGCTCCACTACAAAACTTTCGCTCCACTCGGGTGCTTCGTCCGTTTGGCCACGGCACCAGAGGTAGACGTTGACTTTGCGCAACCCCTGCAGCAGCGAAGCCTCGACGGCGCTGCGCACCACCTCCCTCACCTGCAGCGTGTCCACCACGTCGCCAGGCAACCGCTCCAGCAGCACATGGAGAACAGGCCCCTTCAGTTCCGCGCGGCCAAATAGCCGCAAATCGGCCAGCTTGTAGCTGAGGATTTGGTTTAAGGTCTTGAGCTGGCGGCGCATGGGATCCCGGCACCCAGCCGTCTTAAGGTCTGCCCGTAGCCTTGCTAAACCAGTTTAGCCGTTGGGGAAGAGGCACAAATGAGTCAAATGCGCGTGCGAATGCACTGGCGAATGCGGAGGTTGGACTCGTCCAGGTTGGCAAACCCGCTCAGGAGGGTGCCTTGGCCGTCCAAAAGCAGCAAGGCGGCCTGGCGGCGAAAATCGATCCCGGGCAGCACTGCGGCAGCGACCTCCTGCAGCTTTTGGATGGTTGCTCCCTCGAAATCGACCGAGACGTAGACAAACGGAGAGGCCAAGCGGGGATCCGTCGGCACGCTGTCTCGAATGGCCTGCAGAACCAGGTCTCGCACCAGCAGCAGCCCCCTGCCATCGATCAACACAATCTGGCGCAGCCGAGGGTTTTGCCCAAACTCCAGGACCAAACTTGTGGAGAGAGCCTCTGCCTGGGAGCGGGTTTGGCGGTTGGTTAAGATCAGCGCTTGCAGGCCGTCGTAGCTGCCCAGGTCAAGGGGATCCCCGGCGATGCTTTCCAGCTTGAGGTTCAGGGAGGTGTTGGGGCTGCCAGGGCTGGGGCAGTTGCCGGCTTGAGCTGGAGCCAACGGGCCTGAGGAGAGGAGGGCAAAGGCAGCGACCCCAAAAGCAATAAGTCTTTTGGGAAAAGCAGGCGGGCAGCCGCAGCCAAGCAAAACTCGCTTCATAGCAGCAAGTTCTGGGGTGAGCTGGCCAAATCTTAACCAACCTTCACCTTTGGCTTGGCGCTCTTGGGCTTCTCACTGGCGTTGGGTTGCCAGCCAGCCTGGGCTCATAATGGAGAACAGTTTCTCGGGGGCGGCAGATATGGCTTCTAGCTCCTTGTTGGATGGCCTCAATCCCTCTCAACGCCAAGCGGTGCAACATTTCTGTGGCCCCTTGCTGGTGGTGGCGGGGGCAGGTTCCGGCAAGACACGTACCCTTACCCACCGCATTGCCTACCTCATCCGCCACTACCGGGTGAATCCGGAGGAGATTTTGGCTGTTACTTTCACCAACAAGGCCGCCCGGGAAATGAAGGAGCGCATCGAGCAGCTCTTTGCTGAGCAGGAGGCGCAGGAGCAGTTTGGGATCCCGCTTGCGCAACTGGAGCCGGCCCAGGCAACGCGCTTGAAGTCCAGCGTTTACCGCCGCTGGATTAAGCCCCTCTGGATCGGCACGTTCCACAGCCTATTTGCCCAAGTCTTGCGCCTGGAGATTGAAAAATACCGGGATCCCAAGGGACGCAAGTGGACTCGTGACTTCTCAATTTTCGATGAGTCCGACGCCCAATCTTTGATTAAAGAAATTGTAACCAAGCAACTCAACTTGGACGAGCGCCAGTTCGAGCCCAAGTCGGTGCGCTACGCCATCAGCAAGGCCAAAAACCAGGGCTGGACTCCCGCCGATTTGGAGCGCCACCAGCCCAACTTTCGGGGTCGCATCCTCGCCCAGGTTTACGAGCTCTACGAAGATCAACTGGCGGCCAACAACGCCCTCGACTTCGACAACTTAATTTGGATCCCGGTGCAGCTGTTTCGCCAAAACGAGCAGGTCTTGGCTTACTGGCACCAGCGCTTCCGCCATATCTTGGTGGACGAATACCAAGATACCAACCGCACCCAGTACGAGCTCATCCGATTGCTGGTTACCAACGGCGAGAAGTGCCGCTCCCAATGGGACTGGACAAACCGCTCCATCTTTGTGGTGGGCGATGCCGATCAGAGCATCTATCGCTTTCGCGGAGCAGACTTCACCATTTTGCTGGAGTTTCAAGAGACCTTTGGCGATGGCCTCCCAGATGACGATACCCGCACCCTGATCAAGCTGGAGGAAAACTATCGCTCCACCGCCACGATTTTGCAGGCCGCCAACGCTCTCATTGAAAACAACACAGAGCGCATTGATAAAGTTCTCCGGCCAACTCGCCCAGCGGGCAATCCCATCGTTTGCTACCAGGCGGAGGACGAGATTGCCGAGGCTGAGTTTGTGGTCAACACCATCCGTAGGTTACACAGCCAAGATCCCAACTTTTCCTGGGGAGATTTTGCCATTCTCTACCGCACCAATGCCCAGTCTCGCCCCTTTGAAGAGGTTTTGCTGCGGTGGGGGATCCCTTACACAGTAGTGGGCGGGCTGCGATTCTACGATCGCAAAGAAATTAAGGATGTGCTGGCCTATTTGCGGGTTGTGCTCAACCCTGCTGACTCTTTTAGCCTGCTGCGTATTATCAATGTGCCGCGGCGGGGCATTGGCAAATCAACCCTGGACAAGCTCACCGAAGCGGCGGCTGCCTTAAATGTGCCCCTATGGACTCTCCTCAGCGACGAGGCTGCTGTAACCAACTTGGTGGGGCGTTCCGCTAAGCCAGTTCTCCAGTTTGCCCAGTTCATCGAGCATTGGCACAAGCAAGTGGCTCAGGTGTCTGCTGCCACCCTTTTGGAGGGGCTTTTGCGGGATTCTGGCTATCTGGCAGATCTCAAGGCCCAGGGAGAGGCTGAGGAAAGACTCGCCAACGTAATGGAGCTCTACAACGCCGCCCGTCAATTTGAGGAAGAGGAGGAGGATCCCAGCCTCGAGGCTTTCTTGAGCACAGTCTCTTTGGCTTCGGACGTGGACACTCTCCAGGAAGGGGCCAAGAAAGTGTCTTTGATGACGTTGCATGCTTCCAAAGGGCTGGAGTTCCCTGTGGTCTTTTTGGTGGGG
>Ga0197142_1002728_pt1 | contig 15205 bp, 13 predicted proteins | sample GBS60_MetaG_FD_148614 | JGI IMG/M metagenome (GOLD analysis project Ga0197142, IMG submission 148614) | Sediment microbial communities from Great Boiling Springs, Gerlach, Nevada, United States - GBS 60_MetaG | ecosystem: Environmental > Aquatic > Thermal springs > Hot (42-90C) > Sediment... | reverse complement strand
TTCCTCTTTTTGTTTAGAAAAACGTTTCAAAGCAGCAATAGTGGCATCAGGCGAAGTAGCGGCTGAATCATTGATAATTTGAAAATTCTTTTTTTTAAAAACTACTTCTTGTCGATATGAAACTACTGGCAAATTTCTAATAGCTTTTTTAATTTTTGAAAGCGGCACTTGAAAATGTTTAGCTATTAAAATAGCTACATTTAAATTATAAAAATTATGTTCCCCATACTTTTTTTTAAAACTATCAAGGCTAAAACCAACCGGCTTTGGAAAATAAACAATTTTACTTTTTGGTTTTATCAGTTTTGAGAATTTTTTAAGCCAAAAGCTATTTTTGTTAAGAAAGAGAAAATCATCTTTTGTTTGATTAATAAAAATATTAGCTTTAGCTAAAAAATAATCTTTCATTCCTCGGTAACGATTAAGATGGTCTGGATAAAGATTAGTAATAACAGCTACCCGCGGGCCAACTTTAGCTTTAGGTAAAAACTCACAATGCCAAGATGAAAGCTCAACAATTACTGGACTCTTGCTATCAAGCGAGTCAAGAATTTTAAGCATAGGCTTATTAGAAGAATTACCGGTTAAAACAGTTTTTTTGTATTTTTGCTTTAAAAGATGATAAAGCCAATTAACAGTTGTTGTTTTGCCTCGAGTTCCAGTGACGGCAATTATTGGATTTTGACAATATCTAAAAAACAAACTCGCTTCATTTTCCAAAAATGCTTTATTTTTTTGAGCCAATTTTAAATAAAAACTTTCCCGAGGAACCGCTGGGTTAACAACAATAATTTCATTTTTTTTAAAATCTATTAATCGGTGTTTGCCTAAAACAAACTTAACTTTTTTTGCAATTTTACCAAGCGCTTTTATTGATGAATCAAGTTCTTCTTTTGTTTTTAAATCAGTAACTGTTACCCGAGCACCTTGTTTCACCAACCATTTAGTCGTTGCTATACCACCGCCTAAAGAACCTAATCCCATTACTAAAGCTTTCTTATTTTTTACTTCCAACATTACCTCAATACGTCAAACTTTAGAAAAAAATTAGAGAAAAGGAACAATTAATAAAGCAACAATATTAATTACTTTAATCAAGGGGTTTATTGCTGGTCCAGCAGTATCTTTATAAGCGTCACCGACAGTATCACCAGTTACTGCTGCTTTATGAGCTTCTGAACCTTTACCGCCAAAATTACCTTCTTCAATAAATTTTTTAGCATTATCCCAAGCTGCCCCACCAGATGTCATTGAAATCGCCACAAAAAGACCAGAGACAATAGCACCAATTAAAAAACCACCTAAAGCTTCAGCGCCCAACAAAAAACCAACCACTAAAACAGCCAATACTGGCAAAAGAGCCGGCACTATCATTTCTTTAAGAGCAGCTTTTGTCACAATATCAACTGCTTTGCTATAATCTGGTTTTGCGGTCCCTTCTAACAAACCTTTAATTTCTCTAAATTGACGTCTAATTTCTTCAACAACAGCTCCGGCAGTTTTACCAACGGCTCGCATAGCAATAGAAGCAAAAAGATAAGGAACAGCAGCTCCTAAAAACAAACCAATTAAAACTTTTGGATTCTGAAGTTCAAAAACTATATTACCAACATTTTTTAAAATTTCTTCACTGTAAGCCGAAAAAAGAACCAAAGCCGCTAAACCAGCTGAAGCGATAGCATAACCTTTTGTTACTGCTTTGGTAGTATTACCAACAGCATCTAAAGCATCAGTTACTTTTCTAATTTCTTCTGGCGCTTCAGTCATTTCTGCAATTCCACCAGCATTATCAGTAATTGGTCCAAAAGAATCAATAGCTACAATTATACCCGCCACTGAAAGCATAGCTACAGCTGCAATGGCGATACCATAAAGACCGGCTAATGCATAAGCGCCAAGAATAGCGGCTGAAATAACAATAATTGGCAAAAAGGTTGATTCTAAACCAACGGCTAAGCCCATAATAACATTTGTACCATGACCTGATTTAGAAGCCTCGCTAATACTTCTTACGGGCTTATATCTCTTAGCAGTATAATAATCAGTAATTACCACCATCAAAACCGTAACCAAAAGACCAATAAAAGCTGAAAGAAAAAGTTTATTGCCATTTTGAAAACCACGAGTTGCCAAAAAGAAAAATATTAGAGAAACAACAAGAGCTACTCCCAGTCCTTTATAAAGAGCGTTCATAATATTTTGTTTTTTACCTAACCGGACAAAAAAATTACCAATCACTGAAGCAAGAATAGCTAAACCACCTAAAACAAGAGGCAAAGTAGTAAGTGAGAAATTATAAGATGAAACTCCGCCACTATCACTGATTCCAAAACCATTTTTAAGACTAGCAATACTAAGTAATATTGCAGCTGTCAAAGTTACAGCATAAGTTTCAAAAAGGTCAGCAGCCATCCCTGCACAATCACCAACATTATCACCAACATTATCAGCAATAACTCCTGGATTACGCGGATCGTCTTCAGGAATACCAGCTTCTACTTTGCCAACTAAATCTGTCCCAACATCGGCTGCTTTAGTAAAAATTCCACCACCTAAACGAGCAAAAACAGAAATTAAACTAGCGCCAAAACCTAAACCAACAAGCGGTTCAATTTTCATATTAGTAAGAAAATAAAAACCAGCAACCGCTAATAAACCAAGTGTTACTACCAAAATACCAGTCACCGAACCAGCCCGAAAAGCAACTGTCAAGGCACTAGCTAAACCATTTTTAGCAGCTTCTGTTGTTTTTGAATTTGCTCGAACCGCAATATTCATCCCTATATAACCAGCAAGAGCAGAAGCAATCGCTCCAACCATAAAACCAACTGCTGTTAACCAACTTAAAAACATACCTATTAAAATAAATAAAACTATTGCTACCAAAGTAATAGTTTTATACTGACGATTTAAATAAGCCTTTGAACCGGCCTGGATAGCTTTAGAAATTTCAATCATTTTTTCACTGCCGGCTGGTTTTTTAAAAAGCCAGTTAATTATATAAACAGTATAAGCGACCGCAATAATAATGGGGACGAAAATTAAATAATAGTAAATATTTATATTCATAATTTCTTTTATTTTCTAAATTTATTTATCACCTGTTTCGACAAAACAGGACTTTATCATTTTTATTCTAACTAAAAAGATATTTCGTCTTCAACCAGTTAAAATAATAACTATTAATTAATTTGTTTTATCTGATTTATCTGAAGAATCAGAAAATGAAACTGATTCTTCTGAATTAAATTCTTCTGATGAATCTGAAGCAAAAGCAACACCTCCTTCTTGAATTTCCTCTGGCCTTGATTGCGAACGAACATCTATTTTCCAACCAGTTAATTTTGCGGCTAAACGAACATTTTGACCACCCTTACCAATAGCTAAACTCAATTGATCTTCTGAAACTAAAACTTTAGCTTCTCTTCGAGGTAAAATTTCTACCAATTTTACCTTTGCTGGCGAAAGCGAATTACCAATAAATTTAACTGGATCTTCAGACCATTCTATCACGTCAATTTTTTCATTGCCTAATTCATTAGTTACTGCCATTATTCTCGTACCTCTTTGACCAACTACTGAACCAACAGCATCAATTCCTTCTACTTTTGAAAAAACCGCTACCTTAGTCCGACTTCCTGCTTCTCTAGCAATAGCTTTAATCTCTACACTTCCTTCAGCAATTTCTGGTACCTCTAACTCAAATAGTTTTTTAATAAAATTAGGATGAGAGCGAGAAAGAACAATGGCTGGCGTTTTTCTATCAGGTTCTTGAACCGCTAAAACATAAAAACGAAGTCTTTCACCAACCCGATAATGTTCGCCAGGAATACACTCATTATGAAACATAACGCCAATCGTCCGTCCTAAATCAACATAAACATTTCCTTTTTCAAAACGTTGAATAATACCGCTTACAATTTCGCCTTCTTTGTTACTGAATTCTTCTTTTATAGATTGACGTTCAATTTCACGAATATTTTGAATAATCACCTGTTTTGCTGTTTGAACCGCTATTCGACCAAAATCAGTTTTAGTTTCAAGAGGAAAAATAATCTCATCGCCTACTTTAGCATCGGCTTTAATTTTTTTAGCTTCTTCCAAAAAAATATGACGCTCAGGATTAAAACGAACCAATCCTGACTCGCTTTCAACCTCTTCTTTTGTCTCTCTTTCAGGATTTTTTAATACCTTTACTTGACTCGGGTCAACAACAATTTTTACCTGCCAGAACTCAGCTTCGCCGGTTTTAGGGTTAAACTTTGCTTTAATAATTTCAGAACGCTTCCGATATTCTTTTTTATAAGCAGCGGCGATAGCGTTTTCAATTGCTGAGAGTACTTGTTCAAATTTTATTCCTTTTTCGGCAGCAATTTGTTCGCCAGCTGCTATAAGTGATTTCAAGTCCATATTAATAATATACCGCTCATCAAAAAAGAGCGGATTATATATTAAATATAAAATATCTAGCTATAAAAATCAACTGGACTAAAACTAAAATTTTATAATAACTGTTGATAATGAGATATAAGCGGCGGCTCTTGAAAAATAATTGCTATTAAATCTAAACGCCAACCTTTTTTATCATCTATTAACTCCGGTTTTAGATTAGCATAAAAATTGGCTATCTTTTTAAACTTTTCTATCTTTGCTGACGTCATTTGGTCTTCAGGTTTAAAATTACTACCTTCAACACTTGTTTTCACTTCTACAAAAACTAAAGTTTTATCAGGCGCTAAAGCAACTATATCTAACTCTCCCCAAGGTTTTTTAAAATTTCTTTCAAGAATTTTATAACCTTTCCCCACAAGATATCCACAAGCTATTTCTTCTCCCTGTTTTCCTAATTTTTTCTTTTCACTCACAATTTATAAACCATTGTTGTCAAGAGCTTTCATCGAAAGACTTATTCGGCCATCAACCGGATCAATCTTAATTATTTTTGCTTTAACAATATCGCCAACTTTTACTACTTCCTCAATTTTTCTAACATAACCATTTTTAAGCTCTGAGATATGAATCATACCATCTTTACCACTGCCCAAATCAACAATTGCCCCAAAATCAAAAAGTTTTATCACCTTACCCTCTACCACTTCGCCTATTTGAAATTCTTTCATCGATTCTTTAATAGCTTTATAAGCTCTTTCTACCAATTCATTATTAAGACCAGAAACATAAACTTTACCATCGCTTTCAATATCAATTGTTACCTGGTTTAAACTAGCAGCAATAATGTTGTTAATGTTCCGACCACCAGGACCAATCAGTTCACCAATTTTTTCTTTAGGAATAGTTAAAGAAAAAACAGTGGGCGCATAAGGCGAAATACTTTTACGAGGGGTGTCTAAAACCGTATTCATAAAATCTAAAATTTCTAATCTAGCCTTTTTAGCTCTTTCAAGAGCTTCTTTAAAAATATCAATGGTAATTCCTTTTATTTTTACATCCATTTGAATAGCGGTTACACCATCAACAGTGCCTGCTACTTTAAAATCCATATCACCATGATGGTCTTCTGGGCCTTGAATATCAGTTAAAAGTTTGTAAGTTTTGTAAGTTTTATCATTTTGATCCAAAATCAAACCAATAGCGATACCAGCAACATGTTTTTTAATTGGCACACCGGCATCCATAAGAGCCAAAGAAGCAGCGCAAACCGAAGCCATTGAAGTTGAACCATTTGAAGAAAGAGTTTCGGCTACCACTCTAATTGTATAAGGAAATTCATCTTTTGATGGTATAAGAGCATTTAAAGCTTTAGCAGCTAAAGCGCCATGACCAATTTCTCTTCTACCTGGCGTTTTTAAACGACCAATTTCCCCTGAAGAAAAAGAAGGAAAATTATAATGAAGGAGAAAACGTTTATGACCTGAAAATTCTACTGTTTCAACTAATTGTTCAGCGCTTGGTGGAGCTAAAGTGGTAACTGCCAAAATTTGAGTTTCTCCTCGAATAAAAAGCGCTGAACCATGAGTGCGTTTGAAAAGACCAACTTCAGCATAAAGAGAACGGATTTCATCAAGTTTTCTACCGTCTGGTCGTTGTTCTTTTTCAAGAATCTGACTATGGAGATAATTATCAACTAACTCATCAAAAAAAGAATTAGCAATTTTTAATGTTTTTTCTTCTTTAAAATTCTCTGCTAAATATTTAAAAAGCGAATTCTTCAAATCATTAAGCGTTTTGTTTCTAATTGCTTCTCCAAGTTTATCTTTAACAAAATTCTCAATTAAATTTTTAATCTCTGGGTTGATATCAGAAACTTCAATATTAATTTTCTCCCGACCCAATTCCTGAATTATCAGTTTTTGAAAATCAACAAGTTTTTTAATTTCTTTTTGAGCGACTTCAAAAAGATTAACTAAATCTTTTTCTAAAACTTCTTCACCTTCAAATTCAATCATATTTATTAAATCTTCAGTGCCGGCAAAAAAAGCGTTCTCTAATTTCACGCCAGCTACAGGCCCATCCCAAGGAATATCAGAAATACCTAAAGCAGTGGAAGTAGCCAAAAGAGCAATAATATCAGGATCGTTTTTTTCATCATAAGCTAAAACTGTTATTGTAATTTGAACTTCACGTTTTAAATTATGATTAAAAAGGGGTCTAATAGCCCTATCAACTAAACGAGCAGAAAGAATTGCTTCATCAGAAGGCCTTCCTTCACGTCTTATAAAACGACTCCCCATTATTTTACCAGCAGCATAAAAACGTTCTTCGTAATCAACAGTTAAAGGAAAATAATCAGTTTCCGCTTCTCGTTCGCTCATTACCACTGCCACAAGCACCACTGTATCTCCATAACGACCTAAAACTGCCGAGTTTGCTTTACTAGCAAGTTCAGAAATTTCTAAACTCAACGGTTGTCCAAAAAGTTCAATGTTATAAATTTTTCGCTTAAGTTCTTTTTTCATTTTTATTTATTTTTTATTCTGATAAGCAACCTTGTTAAGTCTTCAAAATTTATAAAACGGTCAGCTGATTCTTTTAAACGACTTGAAGCCGTTCGACCAAAAGCCGCTATTTCAACTTGCCTGCCTAAACCCCATTTAAGATAATCAACCAGCGGAATAAAATCGCCATCACCAGTAACTAAAACGACTACATCTAAAATATCTGCCATCCGAATAGCATCAACCGCCAGTCCAACATCCCAATCAGCTTTTTTAATCCCATCTGGATAAATTTGCAGATCTTTAATTCTAAGCTCAATACCAGCTTTTCGTAAAGCCTCAAAAAAAGCGGTTTCACCAAAAGCAGCTTCGCTTTTTACTACATAAGCAAAAGCCCGGATAAGCCTTCGGCCGGCAACTAAAGCTTTCATTAATTCTTTAAAATTGACCCGTGATTGATAAAGATTTTTTGCCGAATGATAAACGTTTTGAACGTCAATAAAAATACCAATTCTTTGATCAGGATGAACAATGCTCATTTTTTAAATTATTTTTACTAAATCTCAAGCCCTAATTTTTTAACTAAAGCTTGATATTTTTTTTGATTATGTCTTTCCAAATAATTCAAAAATCGACGTCTTTTACCAACCATCAGCAAAAGACCCCTTCTTGAATGATGATCTTTAGGATGTTTTTTTAAATGGCTAGCTAAAGCTTCAATTCTTTTAGTAAGTAAAGCTATTTGAACTTCAGCTGAGCCACTGTCTTTTTCATGAATTTGATATTCCTTAATCAAGGATTGCTTTTTTTGTTTTGAAAGCATTATTAAAATCATAAAAGAATTTTTTAAAAAAGTCAAAAATTAAATTTTTTAATTAAATTTTTATTTCTCTATTAACATTTTGCGACATTTAAGCAATAATTATAAATAATGACTGAAATTCAAAAACTATTAAAAGACTATCTAGATTACCTAGAAATTGAAAAAAACCGATCCGTTAAAACACGTAAAAACTACGAACATTATCTTAAAGTCTTTATTAATGAAAATAATATCAACTCGCCAAAAGATATCACTGCTGAAATAGTTAGAAATTTTAGAGTAAATCTAGCTCATAAAAGTATCAAAAAAAATACTCAAAGTTATTATATAATTGCTCTTCGTAACTTTCTTAAATACCTTATAAAAAGAGGATTAGAAGTCCTGCCGCCTGAAACAATAGAATTACCTAAAATTTCCCGTCGTGATATTGAAATTTTAAGCTATGAAGAATTAGAAAGACTTTTAGCAGCTCCTCAAGGTAATAGCCTTCGCGCTCTTCGCGATCGAGCAATTTTAGAAACACTTTTTTCTACTGGACTTCGCTTGGCTGAACTTTGTGGCCTAAAACGCTATATCAATCTTAATCAAGGAGAAATTTCAGTCCGCGGAAAAGGTGATAAACTGCGAGTTGTCTTTCTTTCAGAAAAAGCTAAAAAAGCTTTAAAAGAATACCTTAATCAACGTCAAGATGCTGAAGAAGCTCTTTTTGTTAGTTTAAATAAAAACAATAAAGTAATTGGCCCTATTAGTCCCCGAGCGGTTCAAAGATTAGTTGACCGCTACGCTAAAGCAGCAGGTATTGCTAAAAAAGTGCATCCTCATCTTTTAAGACACTCTTTTGCTACCGATCTTTTAATCAACGGCGCTGATCTGAGAGCAGTCCAAGAACTTTTAGGCCATGCTAATATTTCCACTACTCAAATTTACACTCATTTAACCAATAAAGAACTTCGGGAGATCCATAAAGCTTTCCATGCTCGCCGTCGCCGTTAAATTAATTCTAACTCAAACCTGTCGTAAAATATCTTTGATTAATTTTTATAAATATGCTATAATATAAGAAAGTAAATATGCTCTTTTAAGAGCAATTTTTATTTATGAATATATCTTTAATCATAACGCTTCTAAGCTTAGTGGTGGGCATTATTGCTATTCCTATTCAAGCAGCTGCGCCACCCTTATCAAACCCTGAAGTAAATTCAGAAGAAAAAAACCTTAACTCCCCTCTCTACTACGAAATGGAAGTATGGGTAACGGCTTATTCAAGCACTCCTGAAGAAACTGATGATACTCCTTTTATTACCGCTTCTGGGAAAGAAGTAAGGCCGGGTATTGTGGCGGCTAACTTTTTTGATTTTGGCACTAAAATAAAAATACCAGAAATTTTTGGCGATAAAATCTTTATTGTGGAAGACAGAATGCATCAAAGAAAAAAAGATTTCATAGATATATGGATGCCTACCAAAGAAGAAGCTCAAAAATTCGGAATTATCAGAACTAAAATCCAAGTTTTTTTAAATGAATAAAAATAAAATTAGTCTCTTAATAAACTAAAAGTGCCCCCGAGAGGATTCGAACCTCTACGCCTTGCGGCACAAGGTCCTAAACCTTGCGTGTCTACCATTTCCACCACGGGGGCGTTTTATTATTTTACAAAAATTTTTTCAAAGAAAACAAAATATTGCCTTCTTCAATCTTTTTTTAAAACTTATTAGAAAAAACTAAATTATTAGAAACTTAAAATACTATATTATTCTATAAATCTAAAACCAAAAGTAAATGGCGAGGCAATAACAAAAAACAAAATAACTATTCCACCAATAAATAATAAAAATCTCTTTCTTTCTTTACTAGTTAAAAGAGCAATCCTTTCAGAAATAATCACAGCAGCTAAAGAGATAGCAAAAATAAGAGCTGGGAAGTAATGATAAAGAAAAGTTGGTCTTTGAACCAACATAAAAGGAACCAATGCAAAAATATAACTTCCTAATAAAACCAAATGTTGTTTTTTAAAAATAGCATAAACAATCGCTATTAACCCTAAAAACCATACAAAAATATTACCTATTAACACAAAATTATCAGCATAAGAATAAACAATTGGTTTTTGCATCAAAAACCAACTATGCCAACTACTCGAAAATGGATGAGAACCATCTATATAAACATAACCAGTAATCATTGTAGCAATTTCAATAAAAAATGCTTGAAAATAAGGAACCAACTTTTGATAAAAAATAGGGTAATTGGGAAAAGTTTCCTTCGGTTTTAATAATAGGTTATCAAAAAATAAATTATACTCTTTAAGTCGCTCTGAGACAGGTATTAAAAAAGCATTGGCAAAAACTATCACTATTAAAAAAATAATAACACCAGCACTAAAAAATAATAAAATTTGCTTTTTAAGCTCTTTGCGTTTTTGAGAATCAGACAACAAAAAATAAAAAATAATTGGACCAATAAAGACAATTGCAATTAACTTTACACTTAAAGCTAAACCAAAAATAATCCCCGCTAAAATCGGTTTTGGTTTTTTTAAAAAGAAAAAAGCTAAAGCTAAAAAACCAAAGGCTAAATACATGCCATCAAGAAGAATAAAACGGGTTTGAAGAAGTAGGGCGTTTTCAAAAGTAATCAAAAACATTGCTAAAAAAGCAGCCGTTTCGTTTTGAGTTAAATTTTTAACAAATAAATAAACAGCTATTATTAATAAAACACCAAAAAAAGAACTAATGAGCCGAAGAGTTAAATAAGGAAAATCATAAAAAGGTTTAAAAACTGGTTTATGCATTTTTATTTTATCTCCAATTTTTTCATTTATTAAAAAAACCGAATTCTCATTAGAAAGACTAGACCGAGAAAACCATAAAGGGACTGAATAAATCAATTTACCTAAAGGCGGATGAATGTCTAAAATTGGTGGCTGCCCCTTAACATAACTAGCAGCAAAAGTTACAAAATAAACCTCATCAAAAACTGGTTTTTTTGGCTCGGTAATATTAACTAAATGAAGAATAATACCAATAACAATAATAGTGATAAAAATCAAAAACTGTTTTTTTTTCATTGTTTTAATTCTATTAAAATATAAAAAATAATGCCCTAAAATTAACTTAAACAAAATGTAAAATAATTATAACCTCAAATAACTAATAATAATATTTCTCTAACCTTTATTTTAACTAATTCAAATAATAAAAACCTTCCTAGATTAATCTAGTTTTAAAAACTTTTGTTTATTACAACAACAATAAAAACTAATTAATTTTATACCCAGCTTTAACTAAAAATAAATTCATCTCTACTGTTAATAAATTAGAGAAACTACTGAGAGAGAGGAGGCGGAGGTGAAGGAGGTATTGACGTTGTTCCTCCCGCCAACACACTAGCTACTATACCTCTTATACCAACTGCCAACAAAGCAACTACAATTGCTACTATTGCGTAGATAAGTTGGTTTTTAGCTTTTTTTACTTTATCTGATTCACCGCCAGCAGTAAGATAAGTAAAAGCAGCCAGGATAAGAAACACTGCCGCAAGAATAAAGAATATTGTATAAATTATCCTTAAAATAAAGTTTAAAACACTTATTACACCACTTATCGAAGTTATATAAGTAGTCGGATTTTCAATTTGAGCTAAAACCAACACTGGGGTACTTACCAACAAAATTAACACTAAATCTAAAATAACTTGCTTGGTTTTTCTATTCATAATTTAATTACAAATATCTAAAAAACCGACCTTTTTGGTTTAATAAAATATTTTATATTAATTATTATAGCACATTAACTAAAAAAATAAATATTAAGAACCTTTACTCAATATCTCTTTAATAATACTTACTATACCTAAAGAAAGTAAAAGGGCGGTGTAACCAACAATAGCATAAATAATAGTTTTTTTCCCGGTTTTAAATTTTTGTGGGTCGCCACTAGCAAAAAGTATTTGAAAAGAACCAATTAAAATCATTATTGCCAAAATTGGCGGTGCAATTCCAGTAACTAAAGCGTTTAAAATTCTATTAAGCAAAATTACAATATTATCAGTACCAAGAGGATTAGGTAAACCAACAGAATCTCCACTATTATTTCCATTAGCTAAAACAAATAAACTTTGTTGAGTTAACAAAACAATAAATAAAATCAATACTAATGATAAAATTGTTAAAATTTTTCCCATATACTTTATTTTACTCTAAAAAAATTAAATAAAGTAGCCACTCGCTAACATTCCACTGTGTGCCATGGAAAATTAACTTGACCAGTCAAAAGGTGGAGTAAAACATTTATAATACTCCAAGCGCATAAAACAATTACTAAACCAATTACTGCTGACGTCATTATTTTTCTACCTTTTTTAACCCTCTCTTCTGAACTAGCTGCTGTCATAAAAACAAAAGCCCCCCAGGCAATCATCCCTCCGGTAATAAGAAAAGCCAGTTCAAAAAGCATCTGGATAATATTTTGAACAACTTTAATAGCGTCACAAAGATCACAACCTCCTTCAAGATTATTACAAGTGACACCTCCCTTACCGGTGCCATACCAGATTCCTCTCTGCCAAGCTGTTTGAGCAAAAACTACTGGCGTAATTGACAACCAATAAACAATAACTACTAATAAAAAAATTATTAATTTTTTTCTTATTTTTTTTATAAATTTCATAAAAGAGATTTGCTTAATAATTGCTCAAATCTTTTTTTAAGTTCCCGGATAGCGTTTTCTGGTGAACCTCGACTACTAACAACAAATTCAATTGCGTCTGAAAGAATATTGTCTGCTTCTTGAGAATCTATCCTTGACCAAGATTTAGCCAAAAGAGCTTGTCGAGCAAAAACACCTATCTCTGGGTCATTTAATTTGCTATTAATTAAAACATTCAATGCCGGCGGAGCACCAGTTTGTTCTATATAATTTTTAGCATTGTCAATATTTGTTGTTAAATTAATAACAAAATCCCAAGCTAACCAAGGATAACGACTCTTTTTTGCTACTGTATAACCAAAATAGCGCGGATAAGAAACTAACTTTTGACTTTGAGAAAACTGAGGGACGGGTGAAACAACAAAATTAAGAAAAGGATTTTGCTTTTTGAGCAAAGAAATAACGCTTGCATACTCAAAAATCATTGCCGTTCTTTCTTGGCTAAAAGCGTTAAAAGCTTTTGGCATAGCACTATCCCAAGTATAAAAAGAGCTAGCAGCATTAGCAAATTTAGTATAAAACCTAAGCGCTTCAATGCCAGCCCAATCACCTTCAGTAATATTTGAATCTTTCTGAAGCATTAACAATCCCAAAATATCGCTTGCTCTTTCAATATTTTTCTGAGAACCACCAATAGCAGCTGCTGCTTGAATAATTCTTTTATTTTCGTCTTGTTTAACTAACTTTGGTATTAAAGCTTCAAATTCTTCCCAAGTTTCTGGTGGAAAAACTATACCCGCTTGATTAAAAAGGGTTCGATTATAAAAAAGAGCAAGGGTATCAATTGAAAGAGGTAAAGCATAGATTTGATTCTGATATACGAAATCTTCTTCAACTACTTGCGGAAATTGCTTGCGTAAAGATAAAAGCGAATAACGATCTGCTGGCACTGGTGTAATTTTATTAAGCTCCTTTAAAAGAGTGCCGTTTTTAATCATAAAAATATCTGGTCCTGTGCCAGCAGCAAGCGCATTAAGAATAGTTCGTTCATACTCTTTTTCATTTGTAAAACTACGAACATTAACTCTCACATTGGGATAGATTTTATTAAAACTCTCAATAGCTTTCTCGTAAGTTAAATATTTATCATTGATTACCCAAAGCTCAAGATTAGTTCTGATTTGAGTAATATCTTCTTTCTTATTCTTCAAACCAGGAATAACACCTAAGAATATAAGAATAAAAACTAAAATAATAATTGAAACTAAAACAATTGCTATAAGTTGGTTTTTGGTAAGACCCATATAATTACATTATACATTATAAACAAACAACTCCTATAAGTTTATCACCTTTTTCTAAATTCATTATTTTCACTCCTTGAGCTGTTCGGCTAGTAAGCCGAATGTTTTTAACATCAGTTCTAATTGCCTGTCCTTTTGAAGAAAAAGCAATAACTTCTTCTATTTCTTGATTAACAATATAAACACCAACAATAGGACCTGTTTTATCATTAACTTTAGCTGCGATAATACCACTGCCACCCCTTTTTTGGATTTTGTATTCTTTAAGCGGTGTTTGTTTAGCGAAACCATTAGCAGTGACTACTAACAGTTTATAATTTTCTAACTTGTCTTTCACATTTATAACATCAAAATTAGCAACAAAATCTTGTTTTTTAAGTTTAATAGCGCTAACACCGCTAGCGCTTCTTCCCATTGTTCGGATATCTTTTTCTTTAAATCTAATAGCCTGACCAAAAGCAGTAGTGATAATAATTTCATCTTGGCCTGAAGAAAGTTTTACGCCAGCTAAAAGATCATCTTTCTTAAGTTTAATTGCCCAAATACCATTTCGCCTCACATTCTCAAAATCTTTAAGCGAGGTTTTTTTAATCAATCCTTTTCTAGTTACCAAAACTAAAAAACCGTCTTTATTTTTAGGACTCGCAATAATAGCAGTAATTGCTTCATTGGGCGAAATGTTTAAAAAATTATAAATTGATTTACCTTTAGCTACTCTTGTTCCTGCTGGAATTTCATAAACTTTGCTTTGAAAAACTCTGCCCTGCTCAGTAAAAAATAAAATATTGTCATGAGTATTGGCTGAAATAAACTGTTGAACTCTATCTTCTTCTTTAAGCTCAAAACCTATCAAACCTTTTCCTCCTCTTCGTTGTGCTCGGAAAACAGTTGGCGGCATCCTTTTAATATAACCAGCTTGTGTTAGAGTAATAATATTTTCTTCCTGAGCTATCAAATCCTCTTCTTTAAACTCTTTAAGACCACTTACTATTACTTTAGTTTTGCGTTCATCACCAAAATTTTTCTTAAGCTCAATAACTTCATTTTTAATAATCTCAACTAATTTTTTAGGATTTTTCAAAATATTTTCAAGTTCAGCAATAAGTTTTCTTTTTTCTTTAAGCTCATTTAAAAGCTTTTGTCTTTCTAAAGCAGCCAAGACTTGCAATTTCATTTCTAAAATAGCTTCAGCTTGAATTGATGTTAATTTAAAATTTTTAACAAGGTTTTGATGAGCGTCAGCTTTATCCTTTGATTTTTTAATCGTCGCAATAATTTTATCAATTACTTCTAAAGCCTTAACTAATCCTTCTAAAATATGAGCTCTTTCCTTGGTTTTTTTAAGATCAAATTCAGTCCGTCTTTTAATAACTTGACGTCGGTGTTCAATATAGGCTTGAAGAAGATCTTTTAAAGAAAGAACTCGCGGTTGAATACCGTCAACCAAAGCCAGCATATTAACATAAAAATTTTTCTGAAGGTCAGTAAATTTAAAAAGTTGGTTTAAAATCTTTTGAGGAACAGCATCACTTTTTA
>Ga0197142_1002724_pt1 | contig 15216 bp, 25 predicted proteins | sample GBS60_MetaG_FD_148614 | JGI IMG/M metagenome (GOLD analysis project Ga0197142, IMG submission 148614) | Sediment microbial communities from Great Boiling Springs, Gerlach, Nevada, United States - GBS 60_MetaG | ecosystem: Environmental > Aquatic > Thermal springs > Hot (42-90C) > Sediment... | reverse complement strand
CCTTATAGATCTCAGCATCCTCACCACGCGAAGCCCTCCTATACTCCCTAACAAGGTTCCCAAGATTTTTAGCCATATCCGTTAAAGTGCGGGGCCTCAGAATTATAACTATGATGAGGATGATTATTGCAAGCTCGACGGGGCCCAGCTGAACCATATCTAAGCCGTCTTCTGAAGCTTCTCCGTTATCTCCTGAGTAATCTGCTCACGGGTCTTACCTTCGGTCGATATTCCAAGGGACCTAGCTACCTCCATCAACTTGTCCACAGGAGCCTGACTGACCTGCTGTATCGTAGTTGAAGTCCGGCTGATCTCATCCTCCAGACCCTTGGTGGCCTTCTCAAACTCCTTCTTAGCCTGCCCGAGGGAACGGGCCATTTTAGGCAACTTATCCGGCCCCCATAAGAATAGGATTATAATTATCACACCTATAACGACCCACTCAATTCCCTGTATTGCCATGGGCTCTCCCTCACTAATGGGATTTTCCAACTGATATATAAAGTAATCAGATCATGACTGTCCCACCGTCCACCACAATCGTCTGCCCATTTACAAACGACATCTTATCACTGCAGAGGACGGAGATCACGCTGGCCACCTCTGAGGGCTTCCCCCATCTACCGGCAGGCGACTCCCGTGCCAGCGCCTCATACGATTCTGAGAGAGCTTTCTTGGTTGTTATGGTTTCTATGTTGCCTAGGGCGAGGGTGTAGGCTCTTATGCCCATCCGGCCGTATTCACTGGCTATGTGCTTTGTAAGGCCTACGAGGGCTGCCTTGGCGATTGTGTAGGCGCAACCCCTATCATAACCGGCTATCGCAGGTGTGGAGCCAATGTTCACTATTACCCCGTGCCTATTCTTCACCATACAGGGTATGGCGTACTTAGATAGAAGAAAGCTACCGCCCAAGTCAACCTTGAAAACCCCTGAGATATCCTCGAAACTCAGATCTGTCAACCCTCTGTTCCAAAGATTTTGGTCAATAGGATATCCGGCAAGATTTACTACAGCGTCTATACGTCTATGGTGTGAAAAGACCTCTTCCACGAACTTGCTTACATCATTCTCGTCTGTGACATCTAAACGTCTAACCCAAACTCTATTCTCTCCGAAAGCCCTCGCCCACTCATCCCGATAAGACCTTAGCAAGTCAAACCTCCTCGAGCCTGCGTGAACATATGCGCCTTCCCTTAGTAGCTCTGAGACGGTCTCCCTCCCTATGTCACTTGAAGCGCCCGTTACTATGCATACCCTGCCCCCAAGCACGGTGCAGGATATGTCCGCCGAGAATATAAACTCCGTATGAATAATGAAACTGAGTGCTTGGCGGTAAACGAAGTGCCAGCCGAAACGCTTAACTAAAACCACAGCATCCCATACCACATGTTTAACATGCCCAGCCCAATGGAGATGGGCGTGTCCACCCTATTGTTTTTATGGGTTCTTTTTGTCAGTCTCCTACTCACACGCAAGACCTATTACATTTGGGTTAGGAGGGGGATGGCCCATAATGTGGCTGTCTACTACAACAGGAAGATAATACACATACTTGCAGGCGGGGTTGTAGCGGTCATAGTCCCATTTATCTTCAAAAGCTATCTGCCCATACTCGCGTTGGTGACGGTTTTGGCGGTGGGGAATTACTTACCCCATCAGCTTAAAAGGCTGCACCACTGGTACCAGGTTGAGGAGAACATGTATGAGGTGCATTTTATCATCATGTGGGGGGCAGTTATGGGGTTGGGTTTTCTCCTCGACAATCTCATAATAGCCGTCCTGCCCATATTGTTCATGAGCGTCGGAGACGGTGTGACCGGCTTTGTGCGTAATATCCTGTTTAGTAGGAGGACAAAGTCATGGTGGGGCAACTTGGCTATGGCATGCTTCTGCATTCCAGCCGGGCTAGCCCTCTATGGACTTGCAGGAGCTCTGGCAGGCGCTCTTGCATCCATTGTTGAGAAGTTTGAGTTCGGCCCAATCGATGACAACATAACCGTCCCCCTGATAGGATTTCTTATTTTATACTCTGCGACATCCACCTTTCCGCTGATCTATTGACAATGCTTCCATCGCTTGGGTAGGCTAATACCTTATATACTTCAGCCCCGTAGAAAACTAGTGATGGCTAAAGAGCTTCGGTATGTGGTCCGTATACTTAACACAGATATAGACGGTTCCCTCAAAATACCCTTCGGATTGGCTAAGGTTCGCGGCATTGGGATAAACCTGGGCTGGGCCATATGTAGGGTTGCTGGAATAGATCCAGATCTAAGGATTGGGATGCTCACTGAGAGGCAGGTTGAGAGGATAGAAGCTGTGGCCAGGAACCCGACCGCCCATGGTATACCAGCTTGGATGCTTAACAGGAGATTCGACCCTGTCACCGGTGTAGATAGGCAGCTCTATGGTGCAGACCTAGAGTTGAGCATAAAGGAGGACATACAGAGGGAGATGAGGACAAAGAGCTGGAGGGGTATTAGACACTCACTCGGGCTTAAGGTCCGCGGCCAGAGAACACGGACTACTGGTAGGAAGGGGATGACAGTGGGAGTCTCCAAGAAGGTCTTGGGTGAGAAGAAGGAAGAGAAGAAATAGATCTTACGAAAGCGATGAACGTGCCAGATTGGCCCCTCTAACAAGGCTAAGTTGTTTTTCATAAGCGACTTCCCATGATCTAGTCCGGAGCCCGCAATCATTGCATGCGACTATCTTAGCCGGGTCAGACATCAGCTTCGCCGCATAGATCAGCCTATCTCTGACCAGGTCCGGGCTCTCTATAAAATCGGTATGGACATCGACGACACCTGGTGCGAGTCTGAAGCCAGCCTTATAATCGCTGAAAAGTTTAACAACCTGGAAACCAGCTCTAGATTCACTTCCAAGGCCCGGCTTTGTAGTGTCGGCGTTAGAGCATGATATTGAAAGGTTGGACACTTTCATCTCCAATATCTCGGGGAAAAGCGCTGAATAGTTCGTGTAGCATATGTGAACCGTTGTCTCTACATTAAAGCCCTTCAAAACCTCGTTCACAGCCTCCACAACCACAGCTACCTCAGAAGGCTTAGTCGCAGCAGCTGGTTCATCTAACTGGATATGCTCCGCCCCATGCTCCACGAGGGCTCTAACAGTCGGTCTTATCACTTCCCTAGCCAGCTCAATCACCATGTCATGCTTTGCCATGCGCCTAGCCTCAAGAGGATCGCTCATACCATATCTTGTGATGTAGTATTCGTCCATTGACCAGTCCGCTAGAGTGTATGGCCCGGTTACGGGGATCTTAAGAGGTTTGGTAGTGTGCTGCTTGTTAAAGAGATACTCATCAAGGTGGTATGGCTCCCTTAGTCTGGGTTTCGACACTATGGCCGCCTTTAGATAGTATTCGTTATCCCAGACTCTGACGAGTCCTCTAAAGCTGAAACCGTCAACATACTTGAGAGGATGCTCATACATCTCATGTCTTTTCGCCTCACCATCATATATGACATCCAGCCCCGCTGATTCAAAGAACTTAAGGCCATATATCGAGGCCCAGTTAAGAAGCTCCCTTTCTCCCAAAAGGTTGCCTTTGATATCATTAACAAGTTGTTTAAAGTCCGGCACATTGAGGAGCTTACCCCATACTTCAGCTGCGGCGGCAGCCCTTTCGAGGTCCTTAGTTAAAAATGGGGATTTCTTCAGACTCCCGACTTCCATTGTGGGAAAAAGTTTATCCTTCAAAGCTCAGCCGCCCTCCTGAGAATCTCACCGAGTATCTTAACTTTTTCAACGGCCACAGGGTATGGTAGAAGCTCAAGATCGCAGCTGGGGCCTACATGGACTTCTGAAACTTCCATCTCATCGGCTAAGCTGATACAGCTGTCCAAAACCTCATCAACCGGCTCCATGTATGAGTTTCTACCATCAAGAAACCCAAGATACACCTTCTTCCCAACGGTGTATTCTTTAAGCTTCCGTGGACTGGTGGCAGTAAGATCAAATCCGAGAACATCGACTGGAAAGTCTAGGATTGCTGGGAAGGCGTTGTCAGCGGGCCCGTATGGCATGTGAAGCAAAATAGGCCTTGGGCACCGGCTAGCCACTATATCAACACCCATCGCCGCGACCTCAGCCTCCTCTCTACTGAGCTTTGAGGCAGCTAGGGAAGGTGCAGTTAGCTGTATTTGGGCCACTCCGTCCGAAGCTAGGGTGGAGGCTGTCTCTGCGATCTGCTCTGCTAGGACGGCCACCAAATCCTCACCCCTCCTATAGTGTCTGTTGTCGGAGAGCTTTGCAAGGGTGTAGGGGTCTGGGAGAATCAACTTCCTCCTATCTCTTTGTATCAGCTCAGCCTGGAAGTATCGTTTGTCTGGGTCTGCTACTCGTTTCAGGGAGGCTGTGATAATGGGTTTTTTGTAGAAAAAGTTGTTGTCAAACCATCTCGCAAGTCCGTTGATCTCAGCTCCTTCCAAACCCTCAAAGATCGGCCTTATGGGGTCTGGCCAGTTTAGCATGCCGTCAGTAATGTATGCTAGTCCAGCCTGCTGCTGGATCTTCACAACCTCCTTAGCATGTTCAACTATGAGCTCCTCAAGTTCCTTATCCCCTAACCTGCCCTTGGAATGATCTCTGAAGTGTTTGATAAGCTCTGTGGATCGTGAGAAGCCGCCTACAAGATATCCTAGGATCCGCACTTCTACATCCTCTTCTCAGAGCTATGACCGGGGAATAGGCTAGCCTTTGGATCAATGTAGTTCTTGGCGACATTTACCGCTATTGCAGCTTGGCCGAAGCCAGTAGCTAATAGTGCGAGCTTTACCGAGTCAACTTGATGCGCGATGTCACCGGCAGCATAGACTCCGGGGATATTTGTCTCAGTCCTACCGTTCACCCTGATCGCATTCCCCTCCATCTCAAGGCCCCAACTCTTAAAGAGGCTAACATCAACTAAATGCCCGAGCTGGAGTATGAGCGCATCAACCTCAATAGTCTGCTCCTCATTGGTCTTGTTGTTGAAAATTTTAACAGCCTCAAGCCTTTCACCACCATAGGCCTCCTTAACCTCGTAGGGTATCATTATTCTGACAGGGCTGTGGAAGAGCTCTATTACTGAGCCCTCATGGGCTCTAAACTCACCACGGCGATGGACGAGTATAACCTCTCTAGCAATATCCTTTAGGTTAAGGGCCCAATCTACAGCAGAGTCACCACCACCCACGATCATTATCTTCTTGTCCTTAAACGCCCACTTGTCGGTGACTGTGTAATAAACCCCCCTGCCTTCAAATTTTTCAACTGACGGGTTCCCAAGCTTCTTTGGTGTGAATGCACCGTGGCCGGCGGTTATTAAGACGGTTTTTGAAAAGTGAACCCCCTTGGTTGTCTCCAGCTCGATTATGCCCCCATCAATAGGCTTTAAACCGATCACCTTCTCACCAAGCAGTAGGGTTGGCTTATACGCCATCGCCTGAATTTCTAGCTGCCGTGCCAAGTCCTTGGCGAGTATCTTGGGGAATCCTGGAACATCGTAGATATATTTCTCAGGGTATAAGACTGTAAGCTGTCCACCTGTCATTTCGAGCGCTTCGATTATCTTAGTTCTCATCCCCCTCATACCTGCTGCATAGAATGCTGCAAATAGTCCGACAGGTCCGGCTCCTATAATTGTTAAATCGTAGATATCAAAAGGCTTTCCGCTCATATCATATAAAGTGTTTTTCGGCCAGCTTTAAAGTCTTGGCGTTAGGGGTAGGCCAAGCTCAGCTATATCGGAGAAATCCTCACATATCCGGTCCAATGCGTAGTAGGCTTTGAAGAGCTGGAGCTGTCCGCTATATCCAGCCATCTTCCTAACCAAGCTCTCCCCATGTCTGATAAATTCGCTCCGGGCCTCAAGGCTCTTGTATACCATCTCACTATTCCCCTCAAGGAGGGCCTCCAGCGGGCTCAACCCCATTCCAAGAATAATCTTGGAAAGATTGAGAAAGTCGCTTTTCATCTCTCTATCCATAAGATTGTTATGACTTCTCGCCACCTCCCGTCCTATGCGAGCAGCGTGATCCCCTGCATCCTCTAGAAACTTGGCCGCCATTCTGAGATCTATGAGTAGCAAAGGTGATATCTTAAGACGCCTTGCTAGGCTAGCATCGTGTGCAGCCGTCCTGAGCACCCTTACCAATGTGAAGTAATGCCGGTCCACCTCCTCATCCCGCTGGTTGACGCTTCTCCCCAGGGATGTATCGCCTTCAATGAGGGCTTTCACCGCATCTTCCACCATGCCTAGAACAAGGGCTCCCTGTCTCCTCACAACCTTCTCAGGCGCAACAGCCTCAGGGTCCAGCATTATCTGGATCTCTATCTTGCTCGGAGTCTCATCCACGATTTCAGCCCCCACAAGTGTTCTAACCCATTTCTTAAACTCGGCCAGCTCCTGCTCTGAGAACTGCCTAGCTGCGACAACTCTTATCGTGTCATATCCATAGAGATAGGCTCCAACTATGTCCCGTCCGATCCCGGGACCAGACAGGAGCTCAACATGCGTAGGCTTCCTTACACCCCCCACCGACTCGGGATATATCTGTAAACTGCCATCATCCGCCGTCCTAACCAGTAAAACCGCCCCCCGCCTAATTTTATGGGCCTCAACCCATGTTTTCGGAAGGGTTATGGCATAAGAGCTACCACCCGTTGACTGCACCACCCGCCGGCTCTCCATACCCAGAAATATTGATGGTATGTGTCTTTAAGGTTTATAACGTGACCTTTCTAAGGAAGTGGTTTAGACATGCCCAATTGGGGTTACTCGACTGAACTGGCATACTCGGAGAAAGTCGCCAAGGCTAGCGCTAGGGAGGTTGATGTTTCTCCCAAGTGGGCTAGGGAGGTCTGCAGGGCTATTAAGGGCCTTAGCATCTCGGAGGCTAGGGAGCTTTTGGAGGCTGTTGTGGAGAAGAGGCGGTTGATACCATACAGGCGTTATAAAAAGAAGAGGGCACATCACGCCGAGACAAGGGGGCCGGGCGGATACCCGGTTAAAGTGTCTAAAATTATGTTAAAACTTCTCGACGAACTTGAGGCCAACGCTGAGTTTAAGGGAATTGACTTGGACAGGGCCAGGATTGTCCATGCTGCGGCCCATAAGGGACGGAGTATAACTAAGTATATTGAAAGGGCATTCGGGAGAGCAAGCCCTTACAACCGGACTTTAACTCATATAGAATTGGTGGTGAGCGGTTAATGTCAACTGTCAAGCAGATTCTCACTACGCGGATTAAGAAAGCTGAGATAGAAGAGTATCTACGGGACAGGCTCAGATCCGCTGTCTTCGGCGGCGTCAACATCAGCTTCACACCTATTGGAACTAGGGTGACTATATACGCCATGAAGCCTAGCCGTGTGATCGGGTCGAAGGGCCGTGTGATCAAGGAGATATCGGAGACACTGGAGAAGCGTTTCGGTGTTGAAAATCCTGTAGTGACGGTTGTTGAGGTGGAGGTCCCGGAGCTTAACCCATATGTGGTGGCTGAGAGGATAGCCCAGGACTTGGAAAAGGGTGTGAGATATAGGAGGGTTGGCTTCTGGGCTGTGAGGAGGGTGATGGAGGCTGGGGCTAGAGGTGTTGAGGTTCATATCAGCGGTAAGCTCACCTCTGCAAGATCTAGGACTGAAAAGTTTACCGACGGTTTCATGCCAAAGTCGGGCGAGTTATCCATGAACTATGTCCTGGAAGGTAAGACCTCTGTCAGGCTGAAGACTGGAGTCTTAGGCGTTAGGGTCCTCATCTATCCTCCGGACGCGCCCTTGCCGGAGCAGCTAACTGTTAAGAGTGGAGGTGTGTCAGATGGTCAGGGAGATGAAGCAGCTAAGGGAAATGAATGAGACGGAGTTGCTGGAGAGGATAGCCCAGCTGAAGGCTGAGCTACGTAAGGTCAGGTCTGAGATAGGGGCTGGCGGAGCCGTTGCCAAACCCACCCAAGCGAGAAAGATTAGAAAAAGTATTGCTAGGGCTCTGACTGTTTTACATCAGAGAAGGAGGGGTGGATGACTTGACTGCCTTCCAGATTACCATACATGATATAATTGGACTTGATCTCGAAGCACTATATCTTGGGAGAAGGTTCGCAGGCATGGTAGTCGGTGAGACCAGGAACATGGTAGCCATGTCTGTCGGTAATTCGGTAAAGTGGTTTCCAAAAAGAGAGACACGCTTTATTTTAACGCTGCCTGACGGGTCCAAAGTGGCCTTGGAGGGTGTTGATCTGATGGGGAGAACTTTTGAGAGAATAAGGAGAGGTGGTTGGCGTTGGCCGAAGCCCGTAATGTAGGAATTCCCGTAAGCAAGCCGGCGAGGAGCTGCAGCGACCGGTGCTGCCCCTTCCATGGAAACCTTCCAGTAAGGGGTGTAATACTGAGGGGTAAGGTGTATAAGAAGAAGATGAGGGGGACTGTGGTTGTTGAGAGGGAATATCGGGTTTATGTTAGGAAGTTTAAACGGCATGAGCGGAGGAGGAGTAGGATCTCAGCCCACCTTCCAGAGTGTTTGGATGTTTCAGTCGGAGACGAGGTTAGGCTTGGCGAGTGTAGGCCGATAAGCAAAACCGTTAGCTTCGTGGTCTTAGAAAAGTTGGGTGGTGGATAATATGGCGAAGAGGTCTAGGGCAGTAGCTGCTGTCGGTATTCTTGAGAGGAGGCCTAACATTCCTAGGACTGTTGTCACAGGCTCCCTAGTCAACTGTGCGGACAACTCCGGCGCCCAGCTCCTTAGGATCATCCAAGTGCATGGAATATCGGCTAGACTTAGGAGGGTTCCAGCCGCTTGTGTAGGTGATATGATGAGTGTGACTGTTAAGAAGGGACCCATTGACCTTAGGAAGAAGCCGGCTACGGCCGTTTTGATAAGGCAGAGGAAACCCTACAGGCGTAGCGATGGCACATGGATATCCTTTGAGGATACAGCGGCAGTTCTCATGACTCCAGAGGGTGATCTCAAGGGCACTGAAATAAAGGGGCCGGTGGCAAGGGAGGCGGCGGAGAGGTGGCCTAGGATAGCCAACGCAGCAAGCATCATAGTATAGTTGGTGGGATATGATCTCGAGCAAACCGGGTAAGCAAAGGCTCCTCATACATCAAGCACCGAGACACCGGCTGGTGAAGATGATGTCAGCCCATCTCTCACCACAGCTACGTGAGAAATATGGTCGCCGCAGCCTTCCCGTGAGAACTGGGGATACTGTTAAGATCCTCTCGGGAGATTTCAAGGGTGTGGAGGGGAAGATCAAGAAAGTAGAAATTAGTAGACGGAGAGTTTACATAGAGAATATCACAGATAAGAAGACTGACGGAACTAACGTGGATGTCCCTGTCAGGGTATCAAAGCTAATGATAACCCAGCTAAACCTGGAGGATTCATATAGAAGAAAGAAGCTGGAAAAGGGTGGTAGCTGACCTTGACACACATCAAATCTCTAGCAGCACCATATTTTTACCCCAAGTCTAGGGGGGTTTTCACGGTCAAGCCACGGCCAGGCCCTCATCCATCAGATAAAAGCCTTCCAATCCTCCATATTGTAAGGGATTTCCTCGACGTTGCTGAAGATGCGAGGACAGCTCGGATCCTGATAAAGCAGGGGAACTTTCTCGTTGATGGAAGGGTTGTGAAGGATACAAGGTTTCCAGTGGGATTGATGGATATTTTAACTGTTAAAATGCTGGATGAACATTACAGGATACTGATATATCCGGGGAAAGGGCTGAGACCTGTGGAGATACCTGCAGGAGAATCATCCCTTAAGGTCTGCCAGGTGAAGGTTAAAAAGATGACTAAAGGCGGCAGACTTCAGATCGGCTTGCACGACGGCCGCTCAATACTATTGGATGTAGATGATGAGATCGCCCACTCTACTAAAAGGCTTGACAGTCTAAAAATATCTGTGCCAGATCAGAGGATACTTGATGTAGCGAGGCTTGATAAGGGGTCGTACGTTCTAGTCCACAGCGGGTCGAAGGCTGGCTATCATGGATTGTTGACGGGAGTTCAAATAGATGTCACTTATCCGGCTAAGCCGACTGTGTCGCTTGAGACTTCAGCAGGCGCTTTCAAAACCACACTATCTAATGTGATGCCTATTGGAGTTGAGAAACCATGGATAACTCTACCTTAGAACTCGTAAATGCCATGAGCAGGCCTAGGATTGAGAAGGTAGTAGTCAACTGTAGCGTGGGTGAGGGAGGGGCTAGGCTTGAGAAGGCTCAGAAGATATTGGAATCACTGGTCGGGCAGAAGCCTGAGGTTAGGAAGGCTAAGAAAACCGTAAAGGGCTTCGGAATACACAAGGGCGAGCCAATAGCATTAAGAGTGACTTTAAGAAAGGCTGCAGCTGTGGAATTCCTCCTCAAAGCCCTTAAAGCAGTCAACAACACTCTAAAATACTCAAGTTTCGACGATGAGGGAAACGTGTCATTTGGAATTAGAGAGCATCTCGACATCCCTGGAACAAGATACACCCCAGAATTGGGGATGATTGGAATGGACATCAGCGTTCATATCACAAAACCCGGCTACAGGGTTCGGTTGAGACGTAGAAGATCCTCATCAATCGGTAAGCGACAGCGTGTTACTAAGGAGGAGGCGGTCCGCTTCCTTAAGGAGCTAGCCCCGGTCACCATAGTGGGTGAGCCTTCTTGAAAAACAAGCCTCCAAAGCAGAGAAAATTTGGGAAGGGTGTGGTGACCTGTAGAAGATGTGGGACACACGTAGGAGTAATAAGAAAATATGGTCTTATGTTGTGCAGACGATGTATTAACGAGGTGGGCCCGCTGCTAGGATTCAAGACATATGAGTAGGTGGATGGGTATGTCAGATCTTATATCAGGACTTTTCACATCGCTGCAGAACAATGAGATGGTTAGGAATAGAGATTGCGTGGTGAAGGCTTCCCGACTGGTGGGGGAGGTGCTTAAGGTTCTCCAGAGACACGGGTATATCGGTGCTTTCGAATTTATCGAGGATGGGCGGGGTGGCAAGTATCGGATACAGCTGCTGGGCAGGGTTAACAGGTCTGCTCCTGTAAGACCTAGGCGTAATGTGAAGAAAAACGGTTATGAGCAGTTTGAGAAGGAATATCTTCCTGGGCGGGGCATTGGTCTTCTAATCGTGACGACTCCAAAAGGCGTAATGTCTCATATAGAAGCGAGTAAGCTCGGGCAAGGTGGGAGGCTGCTGGGGTATGTCTACTAAAACAGTGAAAGCTTCCGTCCCAATCCCTGAAAACGTGCGTCTTAAGATCATGGGCAGTGTGGTTAGGGTCGAGGGTGCGAAGGGCAGTGTGGAAAAGGACTTCAGCCACACACCAGCAGTTTTCAAGTTGGAAGATGGGGCGCTCACAATAGAAGTATACGGAAGGTCTAGGAGGACTAAGGCGTTGGTGGGAACACTCGTATCACATATCAAGGGGATGTTTACGGGTGTCAGTAAAGGCTACACCTACAAACTGAAGATCATTTCATCCCACTTCCCGATGAATGTGAAGGTGGAGGGCGGCAGGATATCCATAGAGAATTTCATAGGTGAGAGACATAAACGCTATGCTAAGATCGTGGGAGATACAAAAGTGGCAGTGAAGGAGGATGAGATTATTCTAACCGGACCGGATAAGGAGAGTGTAGGCCAGACAGCCGCTAACATAGAAAACGCATGTAGGATACCGCGTAGGGATCCCCGTAAATTCTTGGACGGAATATACATCTACCAGAAGGAGGTTGCAGCATCTTGACGGTCAAAAAATTGCCGCGCCGCATTCTAGAGGCTAGGAGAAAAAGGCCCAGGTTCGTTAGGCAGGAGAGCTGGCGATACATAAGGCTCAAGGAGGTTTGGCGACGGCCTAAGGGAATAGATAGTAGGATGAGGCTTCAGAAAAGCGGAGCACCGCCACTCGTTAAAATAGGCTACAGGTCGCCCAAAATATTCCGGAACATCCAACCGTCAGGGTATAGGGAAGTAATCGTCCACAATCCTAACGATCTTAAGAAAATCAAGCCTGAGACTGAAGCTGCCCGAATAGCTTCTGGTGTTGGGCTAAAAAAGAGGATCGCAATATATGAGGCTGCTAAGGAAGCTGGTATAAGGGTTCTCAACCCGCCGAGGACGCTTGCCACGAGTGGAGGTGAAAGTGGTTGAAGCTCAATATGCAGAAGAGGATGGCCGCTGAGCTTCTTAAGTGTGGGACTAGCCGTGTCAAGTTCGATCCTGAGAGGCTGGAGGATATTGAGGACGCTATAACAAGGGCTGATGTGAGGAGTCTGATAAAAGACGGTGCGATATACAAGGAGAAGGCTAAGGGCGTGAGCGGTGGCAGGATTGAGAGAAGGAGAGGACCGGGTAGTAGAAAAGGTGGAAAATACTCAACAGTCCCGAGGAAGAGACGGTGGATATTAAGGGTTAGGGCCCAGAGAAGATACATAGCACAGCTGAGGGATAAGGGAGCTATAGACAAGAAGGTCTATCGGAGGCTCTATAAGCTGGTGAAGGCCGGTGTCTTTAAATCGGTCTCAGCGATAGAGGAGTACATTAAAGTGAATAGGCTTGGGAGGGGGATGATGGTCTAATGTCCTCACAACTGCTGAGAATGCCGCCTAGACGGAGAAGGGAGAGGCTCACCGACTACAGGCAGAGGCTTAAGCTGGTAAAATCGGGCCAGCCACGGCTAGTGGTTAGGCGGACAAACAGGTATATCATAGCTCAGTTCATCCAGTCAAAGGCGGCTGGAGATAAAACCATCACCACAGTCACATCAAAGAAGCTGGCGGAATATGGATGGAAAGGAAGCTTCAAGAACATGGCAGCCGCATACCTAACTGGATTACTGGCAGGTCATCTCGCAAGAGCTGCTGGAATAACAGATGCCGTGGTTGATCTGGGGCTTTACACTCCAGTGAGCGGGTCCCGTCTCTTTGCTGTTGTGAAAGGCGCCTCAGACGCAGGCCTAACCATCCCCTATGACGAGGATGTAATACCATCCGAAGAGCGGCTGAAGGGAGAGCATATTAGAAAATACTTTGAGATGATCTCGGCCAGTCCGAAGGCTCCCCAGTTCTCCAGAAGCGATCCAGCATTCTACCTTTCAATAGGGGATATGGTGGAGAAAGTCAAGAAAAGGATTATGGGGGGTGAGGGACATGAGTGAGTGGATACCGAGGACAACGCTGGGACGTCTCGTCCTTGAAGGCAAGGTAACATCCATAGAGCAGGTCTTCCAGGAGCATCATAGGCTTCTCGAGCCTCAGATAGTTGATAGGCTTGTTCCTAACCTTGAGCAGGAGGTTGTCGACGTGAAAATGGTTCAGAGGCAGACTGATGCGGGTGAGAAAACTAGATTCAAGGCTGTAATGGTCGTGGGCAACAGGGATGGTTATGTGGGCATCGGGACTGGCAAATCTTCGCAAGTCGTCCTAGCTATTGAGAAGGCCCTAAACAACGCGAAACTCAATTTAATCCCAGTTAAGAGGGGTTGTGGCAGCTGGGAATGCGCCTGTGGAGAACCCCACAGCCTATTGGTAAAGTCGGATGGGAAGTATGGGAGCGTGAAAGTCACTCTCATGCCAGCGCCTAGGGGTTTGGGGCTGGTTGCTGGTGAGACCCAGAAGATAGTGTTGACTCTGGCCGGGATTAAGGACTGCTGGAGCCGCAGCTTCGGCGAGACACGGACGACCCTCTCCGTTGTGGGGGCGACCTATGAAGCCCTCAAGCAGACCAGCAAGATAATGCTTCCAGAACTTTGGAGGGTTGTCTGATATGGTTGAAGGACTATTAGTTGCTGTCAGGATCAAGGGTAGTGTGGGCCTTGATGACGAGAAGAGAAGAACTCTAAAATATCTTAGGCTTGGACGGGTTCACACAGCCGTCCTCCTACCTGACACACCCTCCATAAGGGGTATGCTGCGGAAAGTGGAACGATATGTCACATGGGGTAATCCAAGTTTGAGAACCATCTACACTATACTGAAAAGGTCGGGCATGGAGACCCTTGGAGTCAACAGCCTTGAATCGCTGACTGAGAAGCTGGCAGCCGATCCAGCACTCCTCAAGAGGCTTAACCTGAAACCAGCCCGATTCGGCCCACCTAAGGGAGGCTATAGGAGAACAATTAAGCGGCCCTACAGATATAAGGGAGAGTATGGAGTACGTGATAAGGCTATAGATCAGCTGGTGAGAAGTATTGCCTAACATTTATAAGAGAATCGGTTTACTGAAGGTTGGTCCCAATGCCCACTAGATTGAGGAAGGTTAGAAAGATGCGGGGCTCTAGGACCCATGGCTGGGGCCAGATAGGCCAGCATAGGAAGACAGGTGCGAAGGGTGGGCATGGGATGGCCGGGGGTCATAAGCATAAGTGGACCAAACTCCTCAAGGAGGATTACTTCGGTGAGAAGGGCTTTCATAACCCAGCTTCAGCCAGCGTGTTGACGATGAACCTAAGACAGCTGGCCGAATATGTCTCCAAGTCTGGGGAAACCACTGTAGATCTCTCGAAGCTGGGTGTGGTGAAGCTGCTGGGTAAGGGCTGGCTGGAGCGCCCTGTCACTGTATATGTTGAGAGGTGGAGCCGGAGGGCTGAGGAGAAGATCAAGTCAGCCGGCGGCCAGATTGTAAAGGTTGGAGGGCCGGTTGGAGGATGAGCGAGGCAAGCCCAGTGCGAACCGTTCTTGAGAAGCTCTCACGCATCCTCCCCGAGATAAAGAAACCCGGTAGGAAGGTCGGACTAACTGAGAAGTTGGCTTGGACAGCCCTAGCCCTAGTGATATATGCCTGGATGGGGCACACCTTCCTCTACGGCCTGCCGCCAATCCAGCAGACAGGCCAGAACCCGATACTCCTCAACATAGTCTTCGCCCAGAAGGTTGGCACCCTCATCACCCTAGGCATAGGCCCCATCGTGACAGCGGGCCTAGTCCTCCAGCTTCTCGTAGGGGCTGAGATCATCAAACTCGACCTCAAGAAGGGTGAGGATAGGGCCCTTTTTACGTCGGCCAGTAAGTTTTTGGCGATAATTATAACAGTATTCCAGGCCGCCGCATATGTATTGGCCGGGTTTTTCGGCCCAACATCAACAACCCAGAACATATTAATCTTCACACAGCTGATCCTAGCCACGATTGTCGTCATGCTTTTGGATGAGCTGGTTCAGAAAGGCTGGGGACTTGGTAGTGGGATAAGCCTCTTTATCGCAGCGGGCGTCACA
>Ga0197142_1002723_pt1 | contig 15222 bp, 15 predicted proteins | sample GBS60_MetaG_FD_148614 | JGI IMG/M metagenome (GOLD analysis project Ga0197142, IMG submission 148614) | Sediment microbial communities from Great Boiling Springs, Gerlach, Nevada, United States - GBS 60_MetaG | ecosystem: Environmental > Aquatic > Thermal springs > Hot (42-90C) > Sediment... | reverse complement strand
AGATTGTCGGTGAGGACCCGGAGTGGGTGCTCTCCCAGAACTGGGGCTTTATCCAGGAGGATACCTTCGCCAGCCGGGGGCAGAAGATGATCTACCACGGCCCCCTCAAGCCGTTTGAGAAACTGCTCCTTCGGACGCCGCTGGTCCCCTGGTCCTACTTCGCCTCCAACTTTTACCACAATGTGTACTGGTATCCCTTTGTGGGGCGCAAACGGGTGGAGGCGGCATTGCAGACGAAATGGGGGCGGTTGTTCACCGGGTACGGAGCGGAGGCGGGGTACGAGGGCGTGGTAATGCCGGGGATGGAGCCCCGGACCGTGATGACGGCGGCCCTGGGCCTGGCCTTCCTGGCGGCGGGGATTGTCGCCGGGGCGTGGTGGCTGGGGCGGAAGAGGAAGTAGCAAGGGCCAGACGCTGAGGAGTCGGGCTTATACCGACTGTGTTTGCTACAGCCACTCCTCGCCCGACGGTGTTGTGCTTTAACAAATTGTTCCGACAATAGCCGAAGGGGTATTTTGGCTCTCTCCTCTTGTAACTACCTGCCAGGGGGCTTCTGGGCAAACGCCATAACAGTGGTTGGCGAAGGTGCGCCCCCTGTAGCGCAGGCCGCCAGGCCTGTATGCAGGCTAACAAAGTTCCATCAGTTCACCATAGACATCGCCACCTCCCGGTTGGGGAAGGAACAGATAGAAGCGTGGTTGAGGGAGCACGTCGTCCCGCTGGCCGAGGGATAAAGATCACAGCCGCCTGTCGGCCCGGAAGCGGTAAAATAACCTGTGGAGGTGTCCCATGCTCCTCTGCATAGACATTGGCAACACCAACATCACCTTCGGGCTGTACGAGGGGGAGACGTTGGGCCCGCGCTGGCGTATCCGCACCATCCACGATAAAATGCCCGATGAGTACGGTATCCTTATGCTCCAGTTGTTCCGCCATCGGGGGTACGCGCCGGAGGACGTGACGGGGGTTTCCATCGCCAGCGTCGTCCCGCCGCTGACGCCCGTCTTTGAGGCCGTGTGTCGGGAGTATCTGGGCCTGGATCCGCTGATCGTGGATGCCGGGGTGCGGACCGGGGTCCGCATCCGCTACGATAACCCGCGCGAGGTCGGCGCCGACCGGGTGGTAGACGCCGCCGCCGTCCGGGCCCTCTACGGCGTCCCCGCCTGCGTGGTGGATTTCGGCACCGCCACCACCTTTGACGCCATCTCCGCCGACGGGGACTACCTGGGCGGGGCTATCGCGCCGGGCATCGGCATCGCCGCTGAGGCACTCTTCGCCCGCACCGCCAAACTGCCGCGCGTGGAGATTACCCGCCCCCCCTCGGTCATCGGGCGCAACACCGTCCAGAGCATCCAATCGGGGCTTCTCTTCGGCTATGTGGGACTGGTGGAGGGAATGGTCGCGCGCTTCCGGGCCGAGTTGGGGCCCGATATGCGGGTTGTGGCGACGGGCGGACTGGCCGAACTGATCGCCCGAGAGACGCCGGTTATAGAAATCGTGGACCCCTGGCTCACCCTGCACGGCCTGCGCATCATCTACGAACTGAACCGTCTGCCCTCGCGGTTCGCGGGGGAATAAAACCGGACGGGGGCGCAGGGGCACGGTTGCCCAGGGCAGGGGACGTAGGGGCGACCCTTGCGGTTGCCCCCACAGGGCAGGCGCAAGGCCTGCCCCTACACGGTTGCCCCCTGGGGCAGGCGCAAGGCCTGCCCCTACCGGTTGCCCCCTGGGGAAGGCGCAAGGCCTGCCCCTACACGGTTGCCCCCTGGGGCAGGCGCAAGGCCTGCCCCTACACGGTTGCCCCCTGGGGCAGGCGCAAGGCCTGCCCCTACCGGTTGCCCTCCACCCTGTGATGCCCAACGACCTCGCACCCAACCTGCGGGAACGGCTGCGGCGACTGGGAGTCGTGCGGGGCGCGCGGGCCCTTCCCCCCTCCCCCCGCCGCCCCGTCGCCGTGGAGAGCGTCCTGCCGGGCAGTTTCCACGAGACCCCGGCGGGCCGCTGCTGGCTGGCGCGGACGGAATACCCCGCCGGGTATGCCCACGGCCGTCTCCCCCTGGAGTCTTTCCTCTCCCTTCCTTCCCACATCCTGGCCTTCATCGGCGGCGACCCCTCGCTGGCGACCGTCCCCCTCTCCCAGGCCCTCTTCCTGGATACGGAGACGACCGGCCTCTCCGGCGGCACGGGGACGATGGCCTTCCTGGTCGGCCTGGGGTTTTTTGAAGAGGACCGGTTCGTCGTCCTGCAGGCTTTCCTGCGCGACCCCGGCGATGAACCGGCGATGATCGGCTTTCTGGCCGAATTCCTCCCCCGATTCCGCTGGCTGGTGACCTTCAACGGTCGGGGGTTTGACGTCCCTATCCTGCAAAACCGCTTCGTCCTGGCCCGGCGACCGTTCCCGCTGGACGGCGTCCCCCACCTGGACCTGCTGCCCCCTTCCCGGCGTCTCTGGTGGGAGCGCCTGGTCTCCTGCTCCCTCACCGCGCTGGAACGGGACGTCCTGGGCGTGGTCCGGGACCAGGCCGACATCCCCAGCGGGGTCATCCCCCTGGTCTATCGGGACTATCTGCGGACGGGCGACGCGCGGGAGATTCCGCGCATCCTCTACCACAACCGGATGGACATCATGAGCATGCCGGTGCTGGCGGCCCATCTGGGGCGAGTCTTTGCCGACCCGGAGGGGGAGGCCGGGCTGAGCGGAGAAGAACTGGGGGCTCTGGCCCGGTGGTACCGGCAGGCGGGATGGGACGCGGAGTCGTTACTGCGGGCGGCGCTGGCCCGGACCCGCGCGGGGGAGCGGCGGGCCCGCTACCTGACTGAACTGGCCCGGACGGTCAAACGGCGGGGGGAATGGGGCCGGTCGGTGGAATGGTGGCAGCAACTGGCGCTGGAGGCGCCGGACCGGATTGAGCCAGCAGTGGAACTGGCCAAAGTGTACGAGTGGCATCTGGACCGCCCGGCGCTGGCGCTGGGGTGGGCACGGGAGGCGCGGCGGCGGGCCGAGAACCTCCCTCCCGGCCCCCACCGGGAGCGGGAAATCGCCGACATCCAGCACCGCATCCGTCGCCTGGAACGGCGGATGCTCCCTTCAAAATTTTTCTAACCGCAGAGAGCATAAAGAACGCGAAGACACAAACCACCAAGGACACGAAGGAGTTCACTCATTTCCTGCAATTTCGCTCCTTTCGCGCCTTTCGCGTCTTTCGTGCCTTTCGTTTTTTTCGTGTCTTTCGTTCCTTTCTGCCAGCGCGACAATCCGCTCGTAACCCGCCCGAATCAACCGCTCTATTTCGTTGGCCGTCGCCCGGTAGGTGACCGGAGAAAGCCCATACGGGTCCGCGATGCCGTGGGACTCGCCGGCCATCGCGGCCAGCAGGTGGATGCGCTCCCGGGCCTCCGGGAAGGCCTGCTGCATCGCCTCCACGTGACCGGGCGTCATCCCCAGGATAAGGTCCGCCTCCCCCACCATCTGGCGCGTCAGTCGGCGGGAACGGTGCCCGGTGAGGTCTATCCCCCGCTCCGCCATCGCCATCACCGCGCCGGTGCTGGCTGGCTCCCCCTCCTCAGCCCACAGCCCAGCAGAAAGGACCCGCCAGTCCCGCCGGGCGTCGTCCTCGTCCAGGTAACGGCGCAGGAGCGCCGCGGCCATCGGCGAGCGGCACAGGTTTCCCGTGCAGACCAGCAGAATCGTTCGGGGAGATTTCTCGTCAGGAGGGGACAAGGGAGACCTCCGGGAGACTGGCAAGGTTACGGGCGGTGGTCGGCCCACCACCGGGGCAGGACCTCACCCGCTGGCCCGCGCAGGACCTCATCCGCCAGAGGGGTGAGCGGGGTATCAGAGACGTTCACCTCCACCAGCCGCGCGCCGTTCCGGTGGGCCACCACGGGAAGGGACGCGGCCGGGTGTACCAGCGCCGATGTCCCGATGACCAGCATCCACCGACACCGGACGACGGCGTCCCAGGCCTCATCCAGCACGCTGGCGGGGAGCGGTTCTCCGAACCACACCACGTCCGGGCGCAGGAGCCCGCCACAGGCACAGCGTGGGGGAATCTCCGGAAGGGGGACCCGGCGGTCCTCCCCGACCCAACCGCAACGGGTACAGCGGACCCGCCAGATGTTGCCGTGCAGTTCCAGCACGCGCCGACTCCCGGCGGCCTGATGGAGGCCGTCCACGTTCTGGGTGATCAGGGTGAAATCGGGCAGGGTCGCCTCCATCTCCGCCAGCACGGAATGGGCCGGGTTGGGCCGACAGGCGGCAATCCGCTGCCGTCGCCAGTCGTACCACTCCCACACCAGCCCCGGGTCCCGGGCGAAGGCCTCCGGCGTCGCCAGGTCCTCGGGGCGAAAGTGGCGCCAGAGACCGTCGGGCCCCCGAAACGTGGGCACCCCGCTCTCCGCTGAGACTCCGGCACCGGTCAGGACAACTACCGGCCCCTCCATACCGCCCTACTCAAAAATCCAGGGGTCGGTGGCGCGCTCGTAGGAGAGAATCTCGTCCTCGGTGAAGAAAAGGGGAATCTCAAAAGCGGCCGTCTCGGGGCTATCGGAGCCGTGGACCAGGTTACGGCCCACCTCCACGCCGAAATCGGCCCGGATGGTGCCCGGAGCGGCCTCCGCCGGGTGGGTCGCCCCCATCGTCCGGCGGGCGACCTCTATGGCCCGGGGCCCCTCCAGCACCATCACCACGACGGGGGCCGAGGTGATGTAGCGGATGAGCCCCGGGTAGAAGGGCTTCCCCTGATGGACGGCGTAGTGCCGTTCCGCCAGTTGGGGGGAAATCCGCATCATCTTCATCGCCACAATCCGCAGGCCTCGCCGTTCAAACCGGCGGATGATTTCGCCAATCAGACCTCGCTGTACGGCATCGGGTTTGATGATGATGAGGGTGCGCTCCACGATGATGCTCCTGTCGGATGTCATTGCGAGGCGGCGAAAGCCGCCGAAGCAATCCCGCGCAGCCAGTTATTCTAACAACTCCAGTGCCTCCCGGTACGCGGCCAGGGCATCCGCCAGCCGGTCGGCCCGCATATAGGCATCGCCCAGCACACGCCGGACCGCCGGGTCGTTCGGCCTCTCGGCGACGTGGGCCTCCATGTCCGCCAGGACTTCATCCAGCAACCGACCCGATTTCAGCAACCGGGAGTAGGCCTCCAGGGAGTCCGCATAAAGGCCGGCCTGCCAGAGGGCCCGGGCCAGGTTCAACCGGGCCTCGTGGTCCCGAGGATGGGACCGCACATAGGCCCGCAGTGCGTCTACAGAAGCCAGGGCCTCCGCCGTCGGCGGCGCGGGCGGCACGGCTTCCGGTCGGGCGGGCGGGGGCATCACTGCCTCCGGCGGCACAGCAGGTGGCGGGGCCGCTTCTGGCGGCACAGCAGGCGGCGGGGCCGCTTCCGGCCGCGGGACCGCTTCCGGCGGCACGGCAGGTGGCGGAGCCGCTTCTGGCGACACAGCGGGCGGCGGGGCAACTTCCACCGCAGGAACTTCGGGTTCCCGCCAGGCCGGCGCTTCCGGAGCCACGACCTCCTCCCCGAACGCGGTCCAGCCAAACGGTTGCTCCGGCGGGGGGACTTCCTCCAGGGGCAGAGGCGGCTGGAGAATCTCCACCTCGGGGCCAAACGATGTCCAGCCAAACATTTCGGGTTCGGCGGGGGGGACTTCCGCCCGGGGGACTTCCGGCGGAACGACCTCCTCCAGCCATTCCGGAACCTCCAACTCGGGCCCAGCGGCCTCCGGCGGGACCGCTTCCTCCAGCCACTCCGGACGTTCCTCCACCTCCGGCGCCTCGGGCATCGGCACTTCCCGCAACAATTGCTGAAGTTCCTCCTCCCATTCCGGCGCTTCTAACTCCACCTCCGGCACCTCGGGCATCGGAACTCCCCGCAGCCACTCCGGAAGTTCTTCCTCCTCCGGCACCTCGGGCGCGACGACTTCCGGCGGTGCCAGTTCCCGCAGCCACTCCGGTATCTCCGCCGGGACCGGCGGCTGGGGCGGAGCCGCCTCCCGCAGCCACTCCGGTATCTCCACCGGGGCCGGCGCCTCCGGCGCTGCAGGCGCTTCGGGGACTTCCGGCATTGCGGGCACTTCCGGGACTTCCGGCGCGACCGCCGCCGGTGGCGTTACCTCCCGGCCCATAATCTCGGCCATCCGGGCTTCCGCCTCCGCCTCGGCCGCCGCCCGCAATTCCGCCTCCCGGCCCGCCGCCAGCGACGCCAGCCATGCCAGCGCTTCCTCCCCCTCCGGCAGGCCTCCCTCCTCCAGCCAGGACGGGACCGCCTCCGGGGCCGGCGCCTCCGGCACCGCGGGCGCTTCGGGGACCTCCGGCGCCGCCTCCGCCGGCGCCGCCTCCCGGCCCATAATCTCGGCCATCCGGGCCTCCGCCTCCGCTTCGGCCGCCGCCCGCAGTTCCGCCTCCCGGCCCGCCGCCAGCGACGCCAGCCAGGCCAGCGCTTCCTCCCCCTCCGGCAGGCCCCCCTCCTCCAGCCAGGACGGGACCGCCTCCGGGGCCGGCGCCTCCGGCACCGCGGGCGCTTCGGGGGCTTCCGGCACCTCCGCCTCCGGCGGCGCGGCCTCCCGCAGCCACTCCGGAATCTCCGCCGGAGCGGGCGCTTCCGGCGCCGCCGCCTCCGGCGGCGCGGCCTCCCGCAACCACTCCGGGATCTCCGCCGGGGCGGGTGCTTCCGGCGCCTTCGCCTCCGGTGGCGCCACTTCCCGCAGCCACTCCGGGATCTCCGCCGGGGCGGGTGCTTCCGGCGCCGCCGCCTCCGGTGGCGCCACTTCCCGCAGCCACTCCGGAATCTCCGCCGGGGCGGGCGCTTCCGGCGCCGCCGCCTCCGGTGGCGCCACTTCCCGCAGCCACTCCGGAATCTCTGCCGGAGCGGGTGCTTCCGGCGCCGCCGCCTCCGGCGGCGCCACTTCCCGCAGCCACTCCGGAATCTCCGCCGGAGCGGGTGCTTCCGGCGCCGCCGCCTCCGGCGGCGCGGCCTCCCGCAGCCACTCTGGAATCTCCGCCGGAGCGGGTGCTTCCGGTGCCGCCGCCTCCGGTGGCGCCACCTCCCGCAACCACTCCGGAATCTCCGCCGGGGCGGGTGCTTCCGGCGCCGCCGCCTCCAGTGGCGCCACTTCCCGCAGCCACTCCGGAATCTCTGCCGGAGCGGGTGCTTCCGGTGCCGCCGCCTCCGGTGGCGCCACCTCCCGCAACCACTCCGGAATCTCCGCCGGGGCGGGTGCTTCCGGCGCCGCCGCCTCCGGTGGCGCCACCTCCCGCAGCCACTCCGGAATCTCCGCAGCCTCGGGGACTTCCGAGGGTGCTGGAACCTCGGGCCCAACTTCTTCCGGCATCAGCCAGGCCGGCACCGCAATCCCCTCTTCTTCCACCACAGAGGGGACCCCCTCCTCCCCCAGGCCGATTTCCTCCAGCCACGCCGGAATCTCTATCTGAATCTCCGCTGCCCGCTCCAGGTCCACCAGTGCCTGTTCTCCCGGGACAGGCACTCCAACCGCTGGGCGCTCCACCGGAATCTCGGGAGCACCGTATTCCAGGTACGGCAGGTACACTTCGCGGGGCGAAAGGGGAGAGGCATCTCCCAGGACTTCCACAGCCCGCCCGTTCTCCGGGTCCACCGCCTCAGCCCGACGCAGGTGCACCTGTGCTTCCTCCCGACCGCTGCGGGTCCAGATTTCCCCCAGAATCAGGTTCGCTTTCAGGCAGTACGGCAACTCGTCCAGCACCCGCAGACATGCCTCCTCCGCCTGGACCCGCTGGCCATCGTTCCAGAGCGCCTCAGCCAGGGCGACCCTCAGGTCCACCCGTTCCGGTTCCTCCGCGAGCAGGGAGCGGAACGTCTCCACCGCACGGGAAAAGAGCCCTCCCCGGGCATACAGGCGGGCCAGCGCGCCGTGGGTCAGCATGACCCGGGGCGGAACCACTCCGTCCCTTCGGCCGTAGAGGCGCCGCAGTTCCTCCTGAATCACATCGTTCTCCGGGGCCAGTTCAAAGGCCCGCTCCATGTGCCAGATGGCCCGCTGCAGGTCCTCTCTACGGTCATAGATGACGCTCATTCCGACTCGGGCAACGAAATCCTCCGGGTCGCCGCTGAGCACCCGCAGAAACATCTCCTCCGCCGCGTCATCCTGACCGGTCTCCAGCAAAATTTTGCCCAGAAGACGGTAGGCCGTCAGGAACTTGGGATAATGTTGCAGAATGTGCCGGAGATGGGCAATGGCTTCGTCGTACTGCCCCTTCTCCACCATCCCGTCCACCTGCTGGATGTATTCCTGGAGACGAACTTCGGCCATCTTTCACCCCCTGCTGCGGACGAAACCACCAGGCCTCTGGCTACCAGTAGATTCGTCGCGCCCCGAACGCTCGCGCCCCCAATCCGACCACCAGGCCAGCCAGGAAGCCGCCGATGTGGGCGAACCACGCGATGCCCCCCGTCGCCATCGTCGCTGCGCCCAGACTCAGGACGCCGTTGAACAACTGGATGACGAACCAGAAGCCCAGAACAATCAGCGCAGGCAGGCGCGCGATACGCATCATATAGAATCCGGGGACCAGGACCCGTACCGGAGCGGCGGGATACAGAACCAGGTAGACCGCCAGAACCCCAGCGATGGCCCCACTGGCCCCCACGCCAGGAATTGTAGAGGACGGCGCGACCATCACCTGAGCCAGGCCCGCCACAATCCCGGCCGCCAGGTAGAAGAGCAAATAACCCATCCGTCCCAGCGCGTCCTCAACATTATCGCCGAAAATCCACAGGTAGATCATATTCCCGATCAGGTGCATCCACCCCCCGTGCAGGAACATAGAGGTCAGCAGCGTGATCGGTGCCCAGGGATAGCGGTCCGGGTGGGTGATAAACGCAGGCACCGCTCCCCACATCATGAAGAACCGGTCCAGGTCCGGCCCCATAGATAACTCCACAAAGAAGGCCAGAACGTTGACGGCGATCAGCCCCCAGGTCACCAGTGGGACCCGACGGCTGGGCAGTTCATCGCTGATCGGAATCATCTTCCCTCCTTATCGGCGACGGTCGGAGGGGCGCCAGTACGCCCGCTGCACCGCCCGTGCCTCAGAAACGGTCACGATGGCCTGGGGGTCCGCCTCCTTCGCCACTTTCAGGACCGTCGGCAGATTCCGGCGGGGCACGAAGACGTCCACGATGCTCACGGAGCCCGCCCGTCCCCGCCCTTCCATCTGGGTGACGCCGAACCCGGCCGCCCGCAGGGCCGCCGCGACCACGTCGCCGTTTGCTGTGGAGATAATCCGCACCTCTGAGAAACCCAGCGCCATCCGCTCTTCCAGCAACATCCCCACCCACGTGCCGACGCCGAAACCGATCACGTAGGCCGCAAGGTTCACCACGTTCTCCAAGTTGGTCACCACCTGGGCAATCGCCACGACGTAGATCAGCGTGCTGAGGCTGCCGGTGAGGACCGCCAGCAGTTTACGGCTCTGCACCGTCAAGATGGTGGCCACCGTGCTGAGAGAGATGCCGATGACCCGCAGGACGAAGATGAGCAACGCCTGGAGGACGGTCTCCATCGGCCTAATCCTCCTTCACCAGCGCCGAGAGAATCACCGAGACAATGCTGACAATCAGCGCCCCCCAGAAGGCCGGCCAGAAACCGTCCACGTAGAAACCGATGCCCAACAGGTTCGCGATGCGGGCCGAGAGCCAGAAGGTGAAGCCGTTGATGACCAGGGTGAAGAGGCCCAGGGTGAGCAGAATCAGGGGGCAGGTGAGGATTTTGAGTACCGGTCGCACCAGGGCGTTGACCAGTCCCAGGATGACAGCCATCACCGCGTAGGCCACCCACGCCGTGCCGGAGACCCGAATCCCCGGCACCATCAGCGCGGCCACAAAGATCGCCAGCGCCGTAATCACCCAGCGTACCAGCAGTTTGGTCATTGAATCCTCCGACCAGTATGTCATTCACCTGTCATTGCGAGCCGCTGAAGGCGGCGAAGCAATCTTCAGACCTATCAGGGGATTGCGCCTCGGGCGAGCCCTCGGCGTGGCCCTTCGGCGGCTAACGCCGCCTCGCAATGACCAATGAGCAATTGCAATTATACGCCAAAATAAGAGAAAGGCAAAGTTGTACGTGCCAGGCACTTCCAGCAGTGCCTGGCACGTTCCCCTGCAAAAACTCACCGCAGAGACGCCGAGAGCGCAGAATTTTACACAAGGTATCATCTCTGCGCACTCTGCGTCTCGGCGGTGAAATGACTCTCCGCCACCGGCGCCACATACGGCACCGTCTGCGGGCCGTCGGGGAGGACGGCGATGGTGGCCTCCGGCTTCTCCCGCCGCAGACGGGCCACCGTCTCCTCCACCGACCGGCAGGGGAAGACGCGCGCCCGCCGCAGGTCCTCATCCGTCAGGCCGTCGGCGTAGACGTGGACGCGCGCCCGGCGCTGAATCTGAGCCTGAATCTGCGCCTCCCAACTGTCCTGGCAGCGGAACCCCGGCGCCAGAATCCGCGCCAGCAGGTCCTCCGGCGACGCCGCCTCCCAGAGCAATCGCTTGTACTCCCCGTGGTCGGGGATGCCGTCCCAGCACTCGGCGACGACAATGATGTCCCCGCCCGGCCGGACAATCTGCGCCGCCGCCGACATCCCCTTCACGGCCTGGTACAGGTTGAGGTCCAGCGGATAGCCGCTGTTGGAGGTGACCACAATGTCAAACGGCTCCGGCACCGGCTGTAAAGCGTGCTCCCGGACGAAGGCGACGCCCGCCCGGTGGGCCGCCTCCATCTCCCCCGCGAAGACTGCCGTCACGCGCCGGTCCCGGTTCAGGGCGACGTTGAGGATAAAAGTCGGTGTTGTCGCCCGGGCGACATCCCGCATCTCCTCCCATATCGGATTCCCCTCCGTCACCGCCCAGGTGGCCTGCGGGTGGGCGATCATCGCCGGACCGTGGTTATCCAGGATGGCGTCCATGTCGGCGATGCCGGGCAGGACGGCCTTCGGCCCGCCGCTGAACCCGGCGAAGAAGTGGGGCTCAATGAAGCCGGTGAGAATCCGCACCGACGCCTCCATGTAGGCCCGGTTCACCCGAACGGTCCGACCGGCGCGGTTGGTCGCCACGGGGACCAGTTCTACCTGGTTCCGGGCATCGTGCTGGAGGATGCGGTAGCGGTCCACGATGCGGTCCCCCAGCATGCGGCGCAGTTCCGCCTCTGTCTGGGGACGGTGGGTCGCCAGGGCGTTGATGAGGACGATGTGGTCGTCGGGGACGCCGGACCGCGCCAGTTCCTCCAGCAGGACCGGGAGGACGCGGTCGTTGGGCATCGGGCGGGTGATGTCGCTGAAGACGACAGCGACGGTATCGGCGGGCCGGACCAGGTCAGCCAGGGGCGGGGAACCGATGGGGGCGCGGAGCGCCTCCCGGATGGCGGCGGCCTCATCGGGGAGGCCCGGCACGTAACGGGGCTCTATGACGGTGACCCCGTCATCAGGCAGGGTCACCCTCAGGCCATGCCGACCGTAGGCCAGGTGGACAGCAGGCATCAGTACGCTCCGATCTCTTCCAGGCGCTCGTCGTCTATCCCGAAGTAGTGGGCGATTTCATGGCGGAGTGTCCGGGCCACCATCGCCCGGACCTCCTCCAGCGTGCGGCAGCGCATCAGGATGGGCTGCCGGTAGATGGAGATTTTGTCGGGCAGGACCAGCATGTAGTTGGACGTGCGGCGGGTGAGCGGGACGCCGTGGTAGAAGCCCAACAGGTCAGCGGGTGAGCGGACGCCCGCCAGACGCATCGTCCGCCGGTCAGGCCAGTCCTCCACCACGATTTCCACGTTCTCCAGACGGCTCCGGAAGACCTCCGGCAGCGCCTCCAGCGCTTCGGCGACCAATTGCTCAAAGAAGGCGTCTTCCATAGCCCCTCCGAACCGTCTCCATTATACCCGCAAGGGGGGAGAATGGGAAGTTTCGCCCCAGGGAGCATATCAGTGGGGACCCGTCCCTGTCCAGACGACGGAGGTAGACGGCGGACGAGCGGCATCAGGAGTGCTGGCGCAGGAAGTCCAGCAGGACCCGGTTGAACGCTACCGGCTGGTCTGTCGGGGTAGCGTGACCGGAGCGAGGGATGATGACCAGACGGGCGCCGGGGATGCCGGAGGCCAGTTCCTCTTTGGCCCTCAGAGGCACCACCGTATCCTCCAGGCCTGCCACGACCAGGGTAGGAGCCCGGATGCGCCCCAGATCACGGCGGCCGTCGTAGCGGGCCGCCGCCATCATTGCCGCCCGGTACGCGGCGGGGTCATTGGCGGAGAGGCGCTGAAAGGCTACCCGCCGCAGGCCTGCCTGGTCCGGTCGGGGGAAGAGTTCCTTCGCTTCCAGATGGGCATGGAGCGCCAGATTGACCAGCAGGGCCCCGAAACGGGTCAGGGTCAGCCGCCACTCTGTCCATCCCTTCGGCCGCAGATGGGCGAAGGTGTTGACCAGCACCAGGGAGCGCACCCGTTCCGGATGCTGGACTGCCAGCGCCTGGGCCACGGCGCCGCCCAGAGAAAGCCCGACGACGTGGGCCGAACCCGTACGGGTGGCATCCAGAAATCCGGCGATGTCGTTGGCCATCTGGGGGACGGTGTACGGGCCGGGGGGCCTGTCGCTCCGACCGTGGCCGCGCAGGTCTGGCATCAGGACCCGGTAGCGCTGGCTCAGCGCTGGTGCCTGGAGCAGGGACCAGTCCTCCGCACAGGATCCCAGGCCGTGGATCAGTACGATGGCCGGTCCAACCCCCCGGACCAGGTAGTGCATGCACAGGCCGTTCACAGTGACGTAGGGCATGTCCCCTCCAAGAGAGACACTTGCTGGACGGGATCAGAAGTCTCTATCGCTATGGCGAGGTTCGCCGTTCATATCGTTCGTAGTAGCCCAGGAGGCGGCCGTCGGTGCTTCGCACGGCCCGCATATAGACCCGGCGCTCTTCGTTCTCGGAGATGAGGCGTTCCTCTGCTCCGGCGCGCAGTTCCTCCAGTGCCCGAAGGATGACTTCCTGAGAGCACGGGTTGTGGCAATCCAGGAGCGACTGGCCCAGAAGGGCTTCGCCGCCTTTATAGTGGGCGATGGCGGCCCGATTCATATAGCGGATGATGTGGTCCGTATCGGCGACAAGGATCGGCTCGGATAGACTATCCAGAATCGCTTCCAGCCATGAGGGTTCGGACATCGGAGCCTCCGGGTGGTAGAACAACAAACCGGCTGGAAGGCCCAGCCGGTTTGTGGGCGGTACAGGACTTGAACCTGTGACCTCCACGATGTCAACGTGGCGCTCTGGCCATCTGAGCTAACCGCCCATCTGTGCGTTGATTATACCATCTATGGGACAAATTGGCAAGTCCGCGCATGAACCGCATCCGTTTGACAAATGGGCAGGTTTGGGGTACATTCAAGGGAAAACGGTTGACGGCAACGAAAAACTGTAGCCACAAAATCCACGGAATTGCTCCCAATCATGGTGACGAAACGACAACTGGGTATCTTCCTTTCCGCTATCGCTGGCCTGATCCTGCTCTGGATTGGCGTCATAGACCGCATCGGGATGGGGGAGTGGGGCGGCTTCGGGCCGCTGCAGCGAATCGGCCTGGGCGGCGGACTCCTTCTGCTGGCCGTCGGCCTCATCCTCATCCGCATCGGTAACCGTCCAGCGTAAAGAAAACCACCAAGACACAAAGACATGAAGAATCTCTTAATTGTTAATTTTCCTTCGTGCCTTCGTGTCTTCGTGGTTATCCTTTCATAACCCTGGAGGCAGAAATGACCGTCATCGGGAAAATCGCCGTCATCGGCGGGGGCAGCACCTACACGCCGGAGTTCGTGGACGGCTTCATCGTCCACCGGGAGGAGGTCCAGGTGGAGGAAATCGCGCTCCACGATATCAGCCCGGAGCGTCTGGAGGTCGTCGGCGGGCTGGTGGAGCGGATGGTCCGCCATGCCGACCTCCCCACCCGCATCACGCGGACGATGGACCGGGCGGCCGCGCTGGACGGCGCGGCCTTCGTCATCTCCCAGATTCGGGTAGGCGGGATGGCCGCACGCATCCGGGACGAGAAAATCCCCCTGGCCCACGGCGTCGTCGGGCAGGAGACGACGGGGCCGGGCGGCACGCTGAAGGCCTGGCGCACCATCCCGGTGATGCTGGACATCGCGCGGGAGATGGAGCGACGGGCGCGGGATGCCTGGCTGGTCAACTTCACCAACCCGTCGGGCATCATCACAGAGGCTTTGCTGAAACACACATCCCTGAAGGTGGTGGGCCTCTGCAACAACCCCATCAACTTCACCCGCCTCATCGCCGGCCTCTTCGGCGTCCCCGACGAGGCGGTCTTCCTGGAGTGGGTGGGGCTGAACCACGTCAACTGGATCCGGCGCGTCTACGTCGGGGGCCGGGATGTCTCCGCCGAACTGATGGCGCGGGTGCGGGAGGGGCTCCCCTTCTTCTATCCCTTTGACGCTGACCTGGTGGAGACCCTGGGGGTCTTCCCCACCTGGTACCTGCAGTACTACTACTATCCCGACCGGAAGGTGGAGGAGATGCGCCAGGCCGGGAAGACGCGCGGCGAGGTGGTGATGGAGGTGGAGGAGGACCTGCTCCGGAAGTACGCCGATCCGAACCTGGTCGTCAAGCCGCCGGAACTGAGCCAGCGGGGCGGCGCGCTCTACTCCGAGGCGGCGGTGCGCCTCATCCTCTCGCTGGTGCTGGACCGGCGGGACGTGCAGATTGTGGACGTCCGCAACGGCGGGGCCATCCCCGACCTCCCCGCCGATGGGGTGGTGGAGGTTCCCTGCGTCGTCGGGGCGCACGGCATCACCCCGCTGCGGATGGGGCCCCTCCCGGAGACGGTCCGGTCCCTCTGTCAGACGGTGAAGGCCTGGGAGACCTGGACGGTGGAGGCCGGGGTGACCGGTTCCCGCCGCGCCGCGCTGATGGCGATGGTCACCAATCCCCTGGTGCGCTCCGTAGACCTGGCCCGGACGCTGCTGAAGGAGATGTTGGAGGCCAACCGGGCGTACCTGCCGCAGTTCTTCTAACAGGGCGCAGGTCGCAGGGAGCAGGGGAGGGCGGGGGGCGGAGGAGCGGAGGGGCGGAGGAGCGGAGGAGCGGAGGGGCGGAGGAGTGCGATGTGCGATGTGCGATAAGCGATGAGCGATTTGCGATAAGCGATACGCGATGAGCGAAGAACGTCTGCCTGAGTTTCTCCGTCCCCTTT
>Ga0197142_1002722_pt1 | contig 15226 bp, 9 predicted proteins | sample GBS60_MetaG_FD_148614 | JGI IMG/M metagenome (GOLD analysis project Ga0197142, IMG submission 148614) | Sediment microbial communities from Great Boiling Springs, Gerlach, Nevada, United States - GBS 60_MetaG | ecosystem: Environmental > Aquatic > Thermal springs > Hot (42-90C) > Sediment... | reverse complement strand
CCCACCCTGAGCCGTTTCTGCGACGAGCTTTCAACGCCTTTCAGACCTGGAAAAAACACCGAAAACGTAAAGGGCTTCAGCACATGATGACGAAAATAATATCGCCGGTAGCGGTGCGCATCAGACCTCTTGATAGCTTCCTTTAGAAGGGAAGCAAAACCCCGCCGATAATCCAGCGGCAAAATACCTTTATCCAGACTGTATGATACCTTAAGCCGTACAGGCATACCATTTAGAGGGATTATTTTGGACGTACAGGATAGTCCAGGGTTATCAGGGACTGCTTCGGATCGGATACCGAGAGGAGCCGCCATCCCGACCGGGTGGAAACTTCCGAAGAGACGGTATGGACTTCGGCCACGCATCCGCATATCCTGTACTCTAATAGATTTGTGCGCGCACTTTTTTGGGTCTGGTTCGGGCGGCTTCCTGGCAGGGATCGCGCCGGCAGGGGTCTCCCCCTTTTGGGACCTGCAGGACCGGTCTTTTGGGGATTGGGATTCAGGAGCGGCTGCCCGGATAGCCATAGGCCTGCGCCCGGCACCCAACCGGCAGCCCGGTAGCTTTCTTTCCCCCTGTGCGCCCTATGGCGGGTACCTGTATAATAAGACCTCATCAAAGGCAAATATACTCTATTTACCTTATGATACCGCAAAACTTACATCCCCTTTCCACCAAAACCTGGATAGCGTAGAACCTGTGATTTGCCCTACTACCGGGAAAGGTTTCCTCTCTGTAGAATAACTCTGTCGGTAGATAGGCTATTTCTTTTCCCTTAGAATTGGAAGCTATATTCTAACATCCGGAACTAAAAGTTATCATGTCCTCAATAAGCTTTCTAACTTCCCTATAATCTCTGAGCATGTACTTTGCGACAGTATGTGAATGTCCAACCTTTATAGAATACGCGCCTTCTGGCAAAACCCTAAAAATATCCTCATCCGTCAAATCATCACCAATTGCCATAATGAAATCATATTTATTTTTTGAAATGAAGTGCATCGCAGCAGTCCCTTTATTTACCCCTGCGGCCCTTATTTCAATAATTTTGTTTCCTTGCAATACCTGAACATCCACATTAGCAGTTAAGGAAATCAAATCATCCATGATTTCTCTTGCTCTTATGGCAGAAAGTTCTGGATCAGCCTTTCGGTAATGCCATACTAGTGAAAATTCTTTTTCTTCAATAAACGAACCTGGCAGTCTTTCCGTATATAACCTGAGAAATGACAGTAAGTCTGGTTTCCAATTTGCTATTAGAGGCTTCGCCAGTTTCCAATCGTTATCTTTCTCTTTAATCCAGAACCCGTGCTCAGCCACTAAGGAAACGTTAAGCTCTCCAAGCCAATTTTGCAATGTGCTTTTATCTCTACCACTTACTATAACAATCTCAGTGTTTTTTACTTCTGATAGGCACCTGATGAGCCTTATTATGTCTTCGTCTGGAATTGCCTTTTCTGGATGGTCCCTGAAGGGGACTATCGTGCCATCGTAATCCAAAAGGATGAGCTTAGAACTTGCATTTTTGAAGTTTTCTAATATTGACTTTCTGTCTAAATCGGAAATAAAGCTTTTATAAATTATTATTCTACTATCTTTTATCTTCATGAGCGCATTAATAAAATCCTCTGCCCATCGGATGACATCATATTTGCGCAATATGGACTGCATAATGCCGTTTCTTTCTTTTTGCTCTTCAAGGGGCATTTCAAGTGCTTCTTGTAGTGCATGTGCTATTTCTTCTTTGTGATTTGGATTTATTATGACTGCTTCTAAAAGTTCTTTTGCGGCACCGGCCATCTCACTTAGTATCAATACTCCTGTCTTATCTACCCTCGTGGCAATATACTCCTTTGCAATAAGATTCATCCCATCTCTCAGGGGCGTAACTAATGCTACATCACTTGCGGCATACAGCGTAACAAGATTCTCAAAAGGTAAATACCTGTACTGATAGTGAATTGGAGACCAATTTATATTTCCGAATCTTCCATTAATCTTCCCAACCATCTCATCAATCTTATTTTTCATATTTTGATAACTTTCAACACCCAGTCGAGAAGGAACCACGACTAAAAGCAATACTACCTTCTCATGCCATTGAGGGTTTCTCTCAAGAAAAAGCTCAAATCCATGAAGGCGATTTATTATACCCTTAGTATAGTCAAGCCTATCTACAGAAAGAATAATCTTGGCATTACCAAATGCTTTCTTGATATTTTCCTTTTCTTTTTGAACTTCAGTACTATTGGCATATTCAAAAAATTTTGTATAATGAATACCCATCGGGAAAGTATCCACCCTTACAGTTCTATCAGAAAGCTTGATATTTCCCAGATCATGTTCAAGGCCCAGCAAACGCAGAATACTTCTCAGGAAATTCTGTGTATAATCATAAGTATGGAATCCAATAACGTCTGCTCCAAGAATACCCTCCAATATCTCTATTCTCCACTTTTTAGGTAAGAGACGATATATCTCAAATGGTGGAAATGGAATATGAAGAAAAAATCCAATCAGTGCCTCCGGGAAATTTTCCCTTATAAGCCCGGGAAGTAGCATAAGATGATAATCATGAATCCAAACTATATCGTCTGACCTCATGACATTCATAATAGATTCACAAAAGTATTTGTTTACTGTTCTATAATAGTTCCAAAAACTATCATCATAAACAGCATGCGAAGGAAAACAATGGAACAACGGCCATATTGTCTTATTGCAGAATCCGTAATAAAAATTATCTATTGCCTTTTGAGAGATGAAAATAGGATATGAGTTATATTCAGAAAGCGTTTTTTTTCTTATTTCATTGTGATACTTTTCTTTTACACTTCCGCCTGCCCATCCTATCCAGAGATATTCGACTTTAGAGGACGATGAATTTCTTAGATGCTCTATATATGCGCCTATTCCTGTTACCAATCCACCAGAACTTTCCTCAAATTCAATCTTTCCCTCCTTTTCGCGTATGGTAAAGGGCAGTCTATTAGAGACAATAAGCAATCTCATTCATACATTCTGATTTAGTTCGATGCTTATTTTACAATATAGTTTATAGTTTGACTTTCTGGTATTCATTATAGAAAGCTTTTCGCAGATAAATCCGTACCAATGCGGTCCTCCTTATTCTGAAATTTCCCCTCTTCCTTCTCCCGATTGCAGCGAGCATGGAAGGGGCATCGTTTGCCCCCCAGCTACAATCTCGTAGCATGGTGCAAAGGTAATTCATTTAGCCAATCGATTCCAGTCTCCTCATGAAAGACAGGTCAAGAATAGGTTATGGGCAGGCCCTCTTGCAGGAGGGAGATTCGCCTCTGTGTATCAACTATTATGGCAGTGGTTCTTACGTACTCACAGAACATTTAGGGTAGCTCTCTGAGAAATCCCTCCTTTAGTAATACCAGTTTTGAGGCAAAATCCGCTTAGAGCTGAAAGTATTTTTGGCGAGCTGCATGCTGAGAAGAGCATAATATATAACACTAAACATACGAGACTGGTTTCCATCCCACACAGGTACGATTACGACTTCCCACCCTGAGCCGTTTCTGCGACGAGCTTTCAACGCCTTTCAGACCTGGAAAAAACACCGAAAACGTAAAGGGCTTCAGCACATGATGACGAAAATAATATCGCCGGTAGCGGTGCGCATCAGACCTCTTGATAGCTTCCTTTAGAAGGGAAGCAAAACCCCGCCGATAATCCAGCGGCAAAATACCTTTATCCAGACTGTATGATACCTTAAGCCGTACAGGCATACCATTTAGAGGGATTATTTTGGACGTACAGGATAGTCCAGGGTTATCAGGGACTGCTTCGGATCGGATACCGAGAGGAGCCGCCATCCCGACCGGGTGGAAACTTCCGAAGAGACGGTATGGACTTCGGCCACGCATCCGCATATCCTGTACTCTAATAGATTTGTGCGCGCACTTTTTTGGGTCTGGTTCGGGCGGCTTCCTGGCAGGGATCGCGCCGGCAGGGGTCTCCCCCTTTTGGGACCTGCAGGACCGGTCTTTTGGGGATTGGGATTCAGGAGCGGCTGCCCGGATAGCCATAGGCCTGCGCCCGGCACCCAACCGGCAGCCCGGTAGCTTTCTTTCCCCCTGTGCGCCCTATGGCGGGTACCTGTATAATAAGACCTCATCAAAGGCAAATATACTCTATTTACCTTATGATACCGCAAAACTTACATCCCCTTTCCACCAAAACCTGGATAGCGTAGAACCTGTGATTTGCCCTACTACCGGGAAAGGTTTCCTCTCTGTAGAATAACTCTGTCGGTAGATAGGCTATTTCTTTTCCCTTAGAATTGGAAGCTATATTCTAACATCCGGAACTAAAAGTTATCATGTCCTCAATAAGCTTTCTAACTTCCCTATAATCTCTGAGCATGTACTTTGCGACAGTATGTGAATGTCCAACCTTTATAGAATACGCGCCTTCTGGCAAAACCCTAAAAATATCCTCATCCGTCAAATCATCACCAATTGCCATAATGAAATCATATTTATTTTTTGAAATGAAGTGCATCGCAGCAGTCCCTTTATTTACCCCTGCGGCCCTTATTTCAATAATTTTGTTTCCTTGCAATACCTGAACATCCACATTAGCAGTTAAGGAAATCAAATCATCCATGATTTCTCTTGCTCTTATGGCAGAAAGTTCTGGATCAGCCTTTCGGTAATGCCATACTAGTGAAAATTCTTTTTCTTCAATAAACGAACCTGGCAGTCTTTCCGTATATAACCTGAGAAATGACAGTAAGTCTGGTTTCCAATTTGCTATTAGAGGCTTCGCCAGTTTCCAATCGTTATCTTTCTCTTTAATCCAGAACCCGTGCTCAGCCACTAAGGAAACGTTAAGCTCTCCAAGCCAATTTTGCAATGTGCTTTTATCTCTACCACTTACTATAACAATCTCAGTGTTTTTTACTTCTGATAGGCACCTGATGAGCCTTATTATGTCTTCGTCTGGAATTGCCTTTTCTGGATGGTCCCTGAAGGGGACTATCGTGCCATCGTAATCCAAAAGGATGAGCTTAGAACTTGCATTTTTGAAGTTTTCTAATATTGACTTTCTGTCTAAATCGGAAATAAAGCTTTTATAAATTATTATTCTACTATCTTTTATCTTCATGAGCGCATTAATAAAATCCTCTGCCCATCGGATGACATCATATTTGCGCAATATGGACTGCATAATGCCGTTTCTTTCTTTTTGCTCTTCAAGGGGCATTTCAAGTGCTTCTTGTAGTGCATGTGCTATTTCTTCTTTGTGATTTGGATTTATTATGACTGCTTCTAAAAGTTCTTTTGCGGCACCGGCCATCTCACTTAGTATCAATACTCCTGTCTTATCTACCCTCGTGGCAATATACTCCTTTGCAATAAGATTCATCCCATCTCTCAGGGGCGTAACTAATGCTACATCACTTGCGGCATACAGCGTAACAAGATTCTCAAAAGGTAAATACCTGTACTGATAGTGAATTGGAGACCAATTTATATTTCCGAATCTTCCATTAATCTTCCCAACCATCTCATCAATCTTATTTTTCATATTTTGATAACTTTCAACACCCAGTCGAGAAGGAACCACGACTAAAAGCAATACTACCTTCTCATGCCATTGAGGGTTTCTCTCAAGAAAAAGCTCAAATCCATGAAGGCGATTTATTATACCCTTAGTATAGTCAAGCCTATCTACAGAAAGAATAATCTTGGCATTACCAAATGCTTTCTTGATATTTTCCTTTTCTTTTTGAACTTCAGTACTATTGGCATATTCAAAAAATTTTGTATAATGAATACCCATCGGGAAAGTATCCACCCTTACAGTTCTATCAGAAAGCTTGATATTTCCCAGATCATGTTCAAGGCCCAGCAAACGCAGAATACTTCTCAGGAAATTCTGTGTATAATCATAAGTATGGAATCCAATAACGTCTGCTCCAAGAATACCCTCCAATATCTCTATTCTCCACTTTTTAGGTAAGAGACGATATATCTCAAATGGTGGAAATGGAATATGAAGAAAAAATCCAATCAGTGCCTCCGGGAAATTTTCCCTTATAAGCCCGGGAAGTAGCATAAGATGATAATCATGAATCCAAACTATATCGTCTGACCTCATGACATTCATAATAGATTCACAAAAGTATTTGTTTACTGTTCTATAATAGTTCCAAAAACTATCATCATAAACAGCATGCGAAGGAAAACAATGGAACAACGGCCATATTGTCTTATTGCAGAATCCGTAATAAAAATTATCTATTGCCTTTTGAGAGATGAAAATAGGATATGAGTTATATTCAGAAAGCGTTTTTTTTCTTATTTCATTGTGATACTTTTCTTTTACACTTCCGCCTGCCCATCCTATCCAGAGATATTCGACTTTAGAGGACGATGAATTTCTTAGATGCTCTATATATGCGCCTATTCCTGTTACCAATCCACCAGAACTTTCCTCAAATTCAATCTTTCCCTCCTTTTCGCGTATGGTAAAGGGCAGTCTATTAGAGACAATAAGCAATCTCATTCATACATTCTGATTTAGTTCGATGCTTATTTTACAATATAGTTTATAGTTTGACTTTCTGGTATTCATTATAGAAAGCTTTTCGCAGATAAATCCGTACCAATGCGGTCCTCCTTATTCTGAAATTTCCCCTCTTCCTTCTCCCGATTGCAGCGAGCATGGAAGGGGCATCGTTTGCCCCCCAGCTACAATCTCGTAGCATGGTGCAAAGGTAATTCATTTAGCCAATCGATTCCAGTCTCCTCATGAAAGACAGGTCAAGAATAGGTTATGGGCAGGCCCTCTTGCAGGAGGGAGATTCGCCTCTGTGTATCAACTATTATGGCAGTGGTTCTTACGTACTCACAGAGCATTTAGGGTAGCTCTCTGAGAAATCCCTCCTTTAGTAATACCAGTTTTGAGGCAAAATCCGCTTAGAGCTGAAAGTATTTTTGGCGAGCTGCATGCTGAGAAGAGCGTAGCATATAGCACTAAACATACGAGACTGGTTTCAATCCCACACAGGTACGATTACGACCTATTATGATGCCCTTGAGCCGCTGACGCCCCTTTGCGTTTCAATCCCACACAGGTACGATTACGACATTCACCGCATCTACATCCGTCTGGTGGATGGTTGATGGTTTCAATCCCACACAGGTACGATTACGACTGTTTTTTACCTTGCGCGCTATTGAATTAGGGTATGAAAGGGCAAGATTTGGGCTGGTGGTGCCGACAGGTATGGCGCCTGCCAGAGATTAAGTTGAACGAAACGGGCAATCTGGCCCTACTTATTGATCCCTCTATCCTTACTAGGTGCTCCGATATAAAATACGTTGGCCCGCACCATATCTTCTACGCCGGAGTAGAACAAATGAACGTAAATGAAGATATAAAAAACGATATGCAAATCGTTATGTATGTTATCTCTACCAGACTTACTTCTAGCTTGCTGAAAAATCCACCAAAAACCGTAGATGATATTTATAGATACTTTTATACCGTGGTCAATTTTATTGCCAATGGGGAGTTAAGTATCAAAGATGTCCCTAAGGATTTTGCCAGTGTTCTGATCGGTATATTAGAAGATGTCAGCGATATTGCTGAAAGGTTAATCATACGAACTAAATCCGTTAAGACATACGATAAAAAGACAGCCGAAGTAAGGATCATAGTACCAGAATCTTTCTTTGTGTTTGTGAATTTTGTTATGCTTGCTATACTACTGGAAATAGTTTATGCATTTTATGTAACAAATATCTGTATGACCCCGTCTTATGCTTTCAAATTGAACATTCTTGACAAAAAATATAGCTATTTGGTCAATATTTTTAGAATGCAAACGCAAGAACAATTAATAGAGACGCAAATACAATTGATGTTCAGTATTGGTGATTATTTGCAAAAATGTGTAAAACAAATTCCTTTATGAGTATATTTACCTCATGAAGGCGGAGCTTATGAACATATGGGATCGGGTGCTTTCGCGCCCGACCGACAACTATTTGATTATGACGCACTTTCCAAGGTACGATATTGACGGCGTAACGTCAGCTATAGTTATGGCCGCTATGCTGAAGATGCTGGGAATAGATAAGTTTCAATCCCACACAGGTACGATTACGACGAGAGAATACTGCGCTGGGTGGTTCAGAATGTAACGCCGTTTCAATCCCACACAGGTACGATTACGACGTGGTTAGTAGAGAAGAAGTTATGAAAGAAGAGAGAGTTTCAATCCCACACAGGTACGATTACGACCGATCCGTGCCCCTGCCTGATCAGTGATCCACCCCGTTTCAATCCCACACAGGTACGATTACGACGCGCGCCAAACGCGCCAAAAGAATTTCGCCGTGCAATTCTTGTTTCAATCCCACACAGGTACGATTACGACCTACGGATATAGCCCCGGAGCACTTCCAGACTGCGAGTTTCAATCCCACACAGGTACGATTACGACGGGTAGTGGTGTCGAGAGAGCCGCTCGCTCCTGTCGTTTCAATCCCACACAGGTACGATTACGACACGATCGTTTCATCCGTTCGGCGGAGGTAATCGTTCAGTTTCAATCCCACACAGGTACGATTACGACTTGTCTCCCTATCCCGCCCGCTTACTGTGATCGTGAGGTTTCAATCCCACACAGGTACGATTACGACTCTTCGCCTAAACAGAAGCAAAGCAGCGAGAACCGCGTTTCAATCCCACACAGGTACGATTACGACAGATCGTAGATTGTTACATTCCCGCCCGTACAGAGCGTTTCAATCCCACACAGGTACGATTACGACCGCCAAAGCCGCCCCCCCTTACCTCGACCAGCCGCGTTTCAATCCCACACAGGTACGATTACGACTCCCCGAGGCCCCCTCCGAGGCCCTGCAGGTGGGTAGTTTCAATCCCACACAGGTACGATTACGACTTGAAATCGTAGCAGGTGTTTTCAGCAAGCGCCGCGTTTCAATCCCACACAGGTACGATTACGACACTGCTGTTGGAGCTGATTCAAAAGCTTGCATCTCGTTTCAATCCCACACAGGTACGATTACGACGCCCAGCTGGCACAGCTGGGTTTTTCTGGGGTGCGGGTTTCAATCCCACACAGGTACGATTACGACGCGCATACTATGAGATACATCGAGCTGATATATCGGTTTCAATCCCACACAGGTACGATTACGACAGCGTCGCTTGTTAGAGATACAGATAGACGCCGCCGTTTCAATCCCACACAGGTACGATTACGACGGCTTTGGAACGGGCGGCCCGCTCCTTTGAGGGAAACGTTTCAATCCCACACAGGTACGATTACGACCTTTTTGGGGGTGAAAAGACACACATCGCTAACCTGGTTTCAATCCCACACAGGTACGATTACGACGCTGCCAGTACCTTCCATTCCAGTGTATCCATCCCAGGTTTCAATCCCACACAGGTACGATTACGACGAAAATAGCCGGCGCACAGGCAGAGCAACTACAACAAGTTTCAATCCCACACAGGTACGATTACGACATTCAGGACGGCCACCAGCTCAAACAGGTTTGTCTGTTTCAATCCCACACAGGTACGATTACGACGGTACGATATAACTTTTTCAGGGCCTACCCAGCACGTTTCAATCCCACACAGGTACGATTACGACCAGCACTGGCCAAATGGCATAAGGAAACCCAACAAGTTTCAATCCCACACAGGTACGATTACGACTAGCAGCGGCTTGGGCAGGCGAAAAGCGTATGATTGGTTTCAATCCCACACAGGTACGATTACGACTGGTTTATGGCGCTGCCGCCCTCACAAAGATGACGCGTTTCAATCCCACACAGGTACGATTACGACGCCTCCCTGATCGCCTCAGTGCGGTCCGAAGCTGTATGTTTCAATCCCACACAGGTACGATTACGACGCCCCGCCCGGGTGGCGCGGGTGGAGGTGGCGCTGGAAGTTTCAATCCCACACAGGTACGATTACGACGCTCGGCTATGCTTTGTTCGGCCGCCAACGCTCCCTGTGTTTCAATCCCACACAGGTACGATTACGACTCCTGCAATGCCGCCTTCAAGCCTAAGGAACACCCAGTTTCAATCCCACACAGGTACGATTACGACCGCCACAATAGCTCAATAATAGCCCTGCGCACCCCATGTTTCAATCCCACACAGGTACGATTACGACATAGTCTATTTAGCGGGCTATCTATCTCATCTTTTAGTTTCAATCCCACACAGGTACGATTACGACCGAGCGAAAGCATAGCAGCTCTGGAAGCTCAGGAAGGTTTCAATCCCACACAGGTACGATTACGACTACGTCAGGGAGGGCCTGCGCATTCCCGGCGCTGCCGTTTCAATCCCACACAGGTACGATTACGACAGGTTATGCGGGGTTGGTCTCCCAGAAACGCTGTAGTTTCAATCCCACACAGGTACGATTACGACGGGAAAAGCCCGCCCGTTCCGTTATCGTTATGAGTAGCGTTTCAATCCCACACAGGTACGATTACGACTTGGCCAATGCTTTGCTTCGCATACTGCAAAGATAGTTTCAATCCCACACAGGTACGATTACGACAATATTTTTTGAGGAAGAGGAATAGGTCGTATGGATCGTTTCAATCCCACACAGGTACGATTACGACGGTAAAGCCCGAGCATCATATCCGTGGCCCCGGATAGTTTCAATCCCACACAGGTACGATTACGACAATGGGCTGGTGGTGCTGGACTTTGACCCCAGGAACGTTTCAATCCCACACAGGTACGATTACGACGCCGCAAACCTCGCAGCGCATATCGCTGGTGGCGTTTCGTTTCAATCCCACACAGGTACGATTACGACCCGCCTCCACCAGCACCTTTGCGGCGGCAGGAGCAGGTTTCAATCCCACACAGGTACGATTACGACTTGCCGCCCGTTATGCCTATCCGAATGATAGCTTCCGTTTCAATCCCACACAGGTACGATTACGACAAACTAAACGCGTATGCATATGACCACACGGGGGAAAGTTTCAATCCCACACAGGTACGATTACGACCTGGAAGGGCCGGGGCCGACTACGTAGGGGTGATGGGTTTCAATCCCACACAGGTACGATTACGACGCGCAGAAGGCGGCCCATGCCATCCTGACCGGACAGGGTTTCAATCCCACACAGGTACGATTACGACCCGATAGCCGCTCATCCGAGCGAGATACTACAATCTGTTTCAATCCCACACAGGTACGATTACGACCAAAACATTAGCGATATGAGAGCAGTATTCATTGAGTTTCAATCCCACACAGGTACGATTACGACCGTCCAGCTAAGCGCCGCTGCCGGCGGACTGTATCGTTTCAATCCCACACAGGTACGATTACGACCCCCGCCCTCTGGGCGGGGGTTTTTATTTAAGTGCGGTTTCAATCCCACACAGGTACGATTACGACTTGACGCCGTTCGGACTCCCAGTCTGTAAAGTTCCCGTTTCAATCCCACACAGGTACGATTACGACCAGGCTTCACGCCCGCTCGCACGCGCATCGCGCTGCTGTTTCAATCCCACACAGGTACGATTACGACCCACCACCTCGTAAACTCCGCTCGTGCGGCTGGGGTTTCAATCCCACACAGGTACGATTACGACTATCATTGGCCCCAGCTCGCTGCCGCCTACACCCGAGTTTCAATCCCACACAGGTACGATTACGACATGCGCGCTGTAAGTCGCTGAGCGCCAACGAGTTAGTTTCAATCCCACACAGGTACGATTACGACTGGGCGGGGGCGATATGACCGCACAGCACCAATAGTTTCAATCCCACACAGGTACGATTACGACTAACGAACACCGGCCCGACTATCATCTTTGGACGCAGTTTCAATCCCACACAGGTACGATTACGACTGAGCGCCCCGCCCCCGCCCCTGCCGCCGCCGCATCCGTTTCAATCCCACACAGGTACGATTACGACTTATTATCAGAGTGAAAAGGTCAGGACAACAATTTCGTTTCAATCCCACACAGGTACGATTACGACGCGATGCTCTGGATGGGGTAAGTTTTTGGGATGGCGCGTTTCAATCCCACACAGGTACGATTACGACGGGACTGCCCGACCGGCAAATCGTACTCTATGAGACGTTTCAATCCCACACAGGTACGATTACGACTTGGAGCTGATTCAAAAGCTCGCAGCCCTGGGTGGTTTCAATCCCACACAGGTACGATTACGACGAGGGGGCCCGCTGCGAGTATAGCTTCCCCTTTACGGGTTTCAATCCCACACAGGTACGATTACGACATCCCTGACTGCCATCCAGTCCTGAGACCGATCCGGGTTTCAATCCCACACAGGTACGATTACGACCGCCCAGCTCGCACAGCTGGGTTTTCCTGGGGTGCGGGTTTCAATCCCACACAGGTACGATTACGACCGCTATGCCCGCCGCTCCCAAAGCCCTTTTCACCTTCTGTTTCAATCCCACACAGGTACGATTACGACAACCTGCCTGAACGGCCCCCAGTCCGGGGCAATATGTTTCAATCCCACACAGGTACGATTACGACACGAAGTCCAGATGGCGCGGGTGGCGGGGGTGAGAAGTTTCAATCCCACACAGGTACGATTACGACGCAGTACGAAACATCATAAAAGACTACGCCGATCGCAGTTTCAATCCCACACAGGTACGATTACGACGCGCTTCAAAGAGCTTCAGAAAAATCTCATAGAGCAGTTTCAATCCCACACAGGTACGATTACGACGGAGGTGGCCATAGCGGCGATCCTGCCCGTAGTGCGTTTCAATCCCACACAGGTACGATTACGACGATACCTGACGGTAAAGGAGGCGCGGGACCTTATAGGTTTCAATCCCACACAGGTACGATTACGACTGGTAGAAAGACTTCATGCCCATGCAGAGATGGTGGTTTCAATCCCACACAGGTACGATTACGACTGTGATTGCCCCGCCGTCCATTCACCCATCCGGTGAGGTTTCAATCCCACACAGGTACGATTACGACGGGGAAGCGGGAGCGGGCGATCGAGCTACTGGCCGTTTCAATCCCACACAGGTACGATTACGACGTGTGTTTGGAGGTGTCGTAAATCGCTGATAGTCAGAGTTTCAATCCCACACAGGTACGATTACGACCGTGGAGGTAGGGCGGCCCATACTCCTAAACGACCGTTTCAATCCCACACAGGTACGATTACGACCAGCGCCCCGCCCCCGCCCCTGCCGCCGCCGCATCCGTTTCAATCCCACACAGGTACGATTACGACACGAGACCGACCTTGATAAGCTGCACGAGGTCGGAGGTTTCAATCCCACACAGGTACGATTACGACGCAGTATAAAGCAAAAACCGTCCAGCTAAGCGCCGGTTTCAATCCCACACAGGTACGATTACGACTTGGCTGTGAGAGTGCTAAAACTTGCAGCTGAGCTGTTTCAATCCCACACAGGTACGATTACGACATCATCCCCCCCGTGCTCACGGTCGGATTTCTTTATGGTTTCAATCCCACACAGGTACGATTACGACCGGGGTCAGGCATGCATTTCACCACCACAGTTGTCGTTTCAATCCCACACAGGTACGATTACGACGTAGTGCACCGCCGGTCTATGCAGGGGCCTGCCTGTTGTTTCAATCCCACACAGGTACGATTACGACCCTCAGTTAGCTTCCCACCCCAGTCCGCCTTTTGCAGTTTCAATCCCACACAGGTACGATTACGACGGGCAGGGTGGTCAAGGGGCTGGATGACCCAAAAGCGTTTCAATCCCACACAGGTACGATTACGACCTCAGATAGATTTACAAACAACCTCCCCCACGCAGGTTTCAATCCCACACAGGTACGATTACGACAGCGCCTCTTTTAGCCCATCCGCCGCACTGCCCTGGAGTTTCAATCCCACACAGGTACGATTACGACCCAAGAAGCTCACTTTTTCGAGTGATTTTCTGGACGTGTTTCAATCCCACACAGGTACGATTACGACCGCAGTTCCCAGACCTCTCGCATCTTTTTGCGCAAGTTTCAATCCCACACAGGTACGATTACGACTTGATGATGGGGGTGATGGGGGTAATGATGGAGAGGTTTCAATCCCACACAGGTACGATTACGACTTACCGCACAAAAATAAGGAGGCCCCGCAAAAGGGTTTCAATCCCACACAGGTACGATTACGACGTATTTTCATCCATCTTTTATTGACGAATATGTGCGTTTCAATCCCACACAGGTACGATTACGACAAATTGTCCGGCGCTTTGGCGCGCTTTGGCGCGCTTGTTTCAATCCCACACAGGTACGATTACGACCACCCTTCGCCCTGTGGGCCAAAGCTTTGCTTCGCAGTTTCAATCCCACACAGGTACGATTACGACTGCAAAGACCGAAACCTGGTGGCAGAGGTGGGGTAAGTTTCAATCCCACACAGGTACGATTACGACCAGAAAGGTCGCCCAGGTGGATGTACGGCGTGAGGGTTTCAATCCCACACAGGTACGATTACGACAAGCATGCCGACTCTGATAGACAAACTCCGTGAAGCGGTTTCAATCCCACACAGGTACGATTACGACAAGCCTTCATCCATGCGGATAAGCCATTCACGAAACTGTTTCAATCCCACACAGGTACGATTACGACAATATGTCAAGAGGGAGGGGGAACAAAAGTAAGACCGTTTCAATCCCACACAGGTACGATTACGACTTCGCCTTAGCCGCCTCCATAAGCCCTTTCCAGTCTAGTTTCAATCCCACACAGGTACGATTACGACGATAGACAAACTCCGTGAAGCTCGGATACAGCGCGTTTCAATCCCACACAGGTACGATTACGACGGCGAAGGTGCTCGTGGAGGCAGCGAAGCAGGTGGGTTTCAATCCCACACAGGTACGATTACGACGCTCTGGTGGGGGTCTATCTCCAGCTGGGTGTTATCGTTTCAATCCCACACAGGTACGATTACGACGGTTCGGGAGGCACAGAGAGGACGCTGGCATCCACTTGTTTCAATCCCACACAGGTACGATTACGACAAGAAGAGGGGGAAGAGGGCTGATCACCGCCCACACCGTTTCAATCCCACACAGGTACGATTACGACTGCCAAAAACGATTACATGCCACACAGGTGGCGGCGGGGTTTCAATCCCACACAGGTACGATTACGACGTGCTC
>Ga0197142_1002721_pt1 | contig 15231 bp, 11 predicted proteins | sample GBS60_MetaG_FD_148614 | JGI IMG/M metagenome (GOLD analysis project Ga0197142, IMG submission 148614) | Sediment microbial communities from Great Boiling Springs, Gerlach, Nevada, United States - GBS 60_MetaG | ecosystem: Environmental > Aquatic > Thermal springs > Hot (42-90C) > Sediment... | reverse complement strand
ACCCCGCCCTCCAAGCGGCGATGCTGCGCTCGATGTGGGAGAACCGCTACTGGGAGTACCTGGGCTACCGGCGACCGGAGCAGCCGCCGACGCGCATCCTGCCCGGCGGCTGGACCGCCGGCGGGGCGATCCCGGACACAGCGGTGGTCGGCGACGCCTTCGTGGGCGCCTTCAGCCAGTTACAGAACCCGACGCCGGTGTACTACGCGCTGCTGGCGCCGGTCCAGGCGTTGGTCATGGATCGGCCAATTGACGACCAGTTGCGCGCGCTGCGGCTGGCCTCGCGGGTCATCTTCGCGCTGGGGGTGATGTTCATTGCCCTGACCGCCGGCGAGCTGTTCGCCTGGCGCTGGCCGGCGGTAATCGCGGCGGGGCTGTTTGCCGTGCTTCAGCCGATGTTCGTCTATATCGGCAGCGGGCTGAACAACGACAACGGTGTGATGTTATTTGTCTCGGCGCTGGCCTGGCAGGTCGCGCGCGGCTGGCGGTGTGGTTACCCCTGGCCGCGCCTGCTGGTGATGCTGGGCCTGGCGGTCCTGGCGATCTACGCCAAGCGTACGGCGGTCTTTGTGGTCGCCTGGCTGCCGCTGGTGTTGGGGGTGCGGGCGCTGCTGGGGATGAGCGCCGTTGCGCGCCGGCGCGCGCTGCTGGCCGGCGCGGGCGGCTTGATTGGGCTTGGCCTGATCGCCGCTGCGTTATACTTCACGCCTGGGCCAACGCCGGCCAACTGGCGCAGCACGTCGCCCTGGCAAGCTACCTGGACGGCTGGCGATGTCGTGGAGGGCCGGCGTGCTTTTACCCTGCGCGGGGCGACGTTGACAGCGTCGTTTAAGCGGACGTTCGGGCTGGCCGACGGCGGTCTTGTGGTCGTCGAGGCCCAAGCAAAGGGCGGACCAGGGATGCTGGGCATTCGTGATGACAGCGGCAATGTGGCGGATATACGCTTCGCTGGCGCAACCGGCTGGCAGACGCTCAGCGTCACGCTCCCGCTCGCACCGAGCGTGTCCCGGCTGTGGGTGACGCTGCGCGGGGTAGATGGATCAGCCGCGTTCTATGTTGACAGCCTGCGCGCGTATGCGCAATTTGGCGAGCGGGCGATCCCGCTGCCGCTCGCCAATCCCTCGGCTGAGGACGCGCTGCCGGTCCTAGGACAGCTCGTCATGGAAGTCGCCCATTCACTGGGTGTGTATGGTCAGGCTGCCCGGCTGGTGCGCGAATACCGCGAGAACCTGGCGGCGCTGCCGGCGCGCCTGCCGGCCGCGATCGCCTTCGTCCAGCAGAGCTTCTGGGGCAAGTTCGGCATCTTCGCCCGTGCGGCCACGCCTACGCTCGACATTGGCTGGGTGACGCTGCTGGCGCTGCTGGCCGGCGCGGTCCTCGGTCAGGCCGTCCGGCTGGTTGTGCGCCGGCAGCCTGACTCCGACACCGCGGCGCTGCTCGGCCTGTGGCTGCTGGGCGCGGGCCTGTTGATCATCCAGACCTTTGCGCCGCTGCTGAGCTTTGCTGCCGGAGGGCTGTGGCTGCCCCAGGGCCGCTACCTGTTCGGCGGGATGGCGCTGCTCGCGCCGGTGATGGGTGGTTGCCTGCTGATACAGGGTGCAGGGAGGTCGCCCAATGTATTAGGGGGCTGGATGGTACTGAGTTTGCTCGTTCTTGACCTGTTGCTTTATAGTGACGTGTCTAGGTATTACTCACATATAGCACAGTAAGGTGATGGCAAATGGCAGAGATCAGATCTTCTCTCATAGTCTCGCTGATGAGTGTGTCAACTTTATTCCTTTTTGCCTGTGGGCAGCAAGCTATCTCACCCACTAATTCTCCGCTACCAACTGCGGTTGTGAATGTATCCAGTGTGCTAGAGTCGCCAGAGATAGATGCACTATTAGCCTCACCGTCTGCTAATATACCGGGCGTCTTGATCTTTGTCTCTGATATATCCGGGGAGCACCGTATAGGCATGCTTGATTTAAGAGACAACACCATCAAGACATTTACTTCATCTTCCATTGACACAGATCCTAGCTTATCAAGCGACAATAAAAAAATAGTATTTATTACTAATAGGGATCGAAATCCGTATTATGACATATATATTATGAATATAGACGGGTCTCAACAAAGGCCTATTAGAGGCGATAATGATATGCCAATAAGAAGCAATTTTGCACCAGTTCTGAGTAACGACGGACGATACGTTGCTTTTCATTCTGATCGCGACCTGAGTGGCAATATGGACATTTATATTATCGACATACTAGATGGTCGCTCGCAAAGGCTTACCAATCATCCTGCTATGGATACTAATCCTAGCTGGTCTCCGGACGGAAAGCGTATCGTATTTTCATCCGATCGAGATGGAGATTTTGATCTATATGTTATAAATCCAGACGGAAGTGATCTTAGGAAGTTATTTGATAATCCTGAGCACTCAGATCTATTTCCTAAATACTCACCAAATGGTCAGTATATAGTATTCACTACGCAGTTTTATTTGGGTGGCGTTGATAGTCATATAGCATTGATCCGAGCTGATGGCAGTGAGTATAGGCAGATCACCCAAGGTAGGGGACAGTTCCGACACGCGACTTGGGTTGGAAATCGAGCGTTGGTTTTCTCTGGTAGATCTAATGCTTACGACAAGTGGCAAATATTCATTACCAGTTTGGAAAACCCCAATCCTATACGGTTAACTTGGCATCAAGCTAACTTTTACAATCCAAGCTTAGTGATTACTAAATGAAGATGTTGCTAAGAATTTTTATTGTTTTATTTGGTTGTTTATTGCTAACTTTGAATATTCTGAGCAATGAGATGCAGCCCAGTATTTCTCACCGGGTGCCGCTGGAGGTGTCTTGGGTTAGTGCATTGGCTGCTACTCTGCATTACGATCTGGTGAGTGGACGCGATTACTACTACACATACGGTGTTCTGTCTCAAATTGTAGCCTATTTTGGATTTATTGCAAGTGGAAAGCGAAATATAGTTCTGTCATATCTAGAAATCGTAAATTCATTTCGCATTCTAAATATAGTTCTATTTGGGGCTATCCTCCTCTTGTCTAGTAAGAGTATAGTTTATACTATATTAATACTTATATATACTTATTTTATAAATATTCTTACAGCTAATGCACCTTTGGCTATTACTTTTAGTTTTCGAGGTTTAATATTATTGCTTCAGGCTTTTATAGCTAGTCAGGTGTTAACTTCTAGCAATTTACTATTCAGACGCCTAGGTTCCTTACTATTTGGCGTGTCGTCTTTGGTGTCTCAGCTATTCACTGCCGAACTCGGGTTATACTCTGCTTTTCTATTTGTTTTGTCTTCTATAACTCTCATCATTTTTAATTTGAAATTAAAATGTATCAAGTGTATCATTCAAATTATTGAGTCTAATTTAATAATGCTAATATCTTATTTTGTATTTAATATTTTCTTATCTATTATCTTCCTAATAACCTCGCGTTATTCTGTAAGCTGGTTCGACTATCAGTTATATACTTTGGAGCTCATGCGGGGTTACGCGAGCACGATGGGTGTGGCATGGGCCGCTGATCTGAGAACAACTGCGACACTGCTATTTGTCGTCATCCTAGTATCTACTCTCGTATTTTTTATATCTCGCAATATTGAATTTAAACAAAGAAATCTGCTTCTTTGTTTATTCTTTGCTGCGTTTATCTATACTCGTCAGGCGACGCTTCGCAGTGACATAGGACACGTTCTGGCTGGATTTATACCCATGATAGTGGTGCTCTTATTGTTAATTAATTGGCTGAGTAAATCTTATCTAAAAATAATCTGGTTTACAAGTTTAATCTTGCTTGCTGTAAATTGGCCCTTGTCTAAGTTGTATATACATGGAAATTTGGCTACGGCTTCTAGTTTTTCAAGCGAAAGCAGTATAGAAGAAATTCTAAGCAGTAAAGTTAATATAGTGCACCAAATGAAACAATACTTAAGTGAAAAATATATATTAAATTTTCCATCGGAGAATTATATTGGCATTATGTTAAATAAGGAGATTGTCGCTCCGGTGCTCCTCGCGCACAATGCTCATACATTATCATTGCAGAAACGCTATGTTGAGATGCTAAAAATGAGACAAAAAGAATTGAATATAACTTATTCATTAGATAATATATCCACCGGTGCCATTGATAGGGTTCAGCATGTTTCACGTATTCCATTTATATTTGATTATCTATGGCAAAACTATAAGCTAAAGACAACCCAATCTTTTGATGGCGGTGTCTACGTCCTTCAACCGCGCGATGTTCCCTCTCGTCCGTTGCCGGATACTCCACTCCGATTTGGCATACAAGAAGAGAATCGGCAACTGGTCGTTTACCTACAGCAGCGAACAGCGCAGTGTCCATTGGTAAAGATAGAAATGCGCATCACCTATCCGCCTTATGCCTTCCTCGGCCGGCCTAATGGTATCTGGGCCAGGTTCTTTGACGATGCTCAGCTAGTTCACGAGTCTGGCTTAGTGGCTATCGAGACAAATCAAGTGTTTTATACATATATTAGTCTGCTAGACGACAAAGAGTTTTATAGATTGTTTTCAAATGATTCTTTTTTATCCAAGCAATGGAATAAAATAGCCCTATCCTATCGAGATACGGGCTTTATGGGTGTTAACCCGAGCGACCTGCAGATTGCTGGGCTGTATTGTGTGTCAGGGAGGAATGATTAGAGACGTTCTGGTCATTGGCTGGGATGGTGCAGAGCCTAGCCTGATTGCCAAATTGTTAGCTCAGGGCCGACTTCCGAACCTCGCGCGCCTCATCGCTACTGGTCGGCAGGGCATTCTGCGCAGCACGATTAGGCCAGAGAGTTCAGTTGCCTGGACCTCGTTCGCAACCGGCGTTAACCCTGGTCAACACGGCATATTCGGGTTTATGCGCAGCCAGCCAGACTTCTACCATACGCGGCTGGTGAGTTCAGCAGATGTAAAACAACCTTTCTTCTGGGAAGTGCTCAGTCGGCATGGCTATCGCGTGGGCATCCTGAATGTGCCAATGACTTACCCACCTCGCCCAGTGAATGGCTGGCTGGTCTGCGGATTAATGACCCCTAGTTCTGCCTCGACATTTACATATCCACCTGAGTTGGGCACGCAGCTTCTCAAGCACGGGTATGTTATTGATGCTGACCCGATAGGGCTGACGGGCCTGGATCGCAAAGCCTACACTGAGCATTTGGCATCGCTTGTGCGCATGCGGACGAAGATCGCATGTGACCTTTTTTCTCAAGGAGAATACAACCTGGGAATTATCGTGTTCACCGAGCTAGACCGGCTTCAGCACTTCTTTTGGGCGGATATGGATGAGAATCACCCCCTTCATCCTGAGCAGCCACTGCCAGATGCAATCTATTCACATTATGAGCTCCTAGATTATTCTCTTGGCGAACTAGCTCAGCTAGCCGATCGAGATGCTGAGATTATCGTGATGTCCGACCATGGCTTTGGACCCTTCGCAAAGCAGTTTTACGTTAATGCATGGTTGATCGAGGAAGGATTTCTAAAGTTAAAGAGTGAGAAAAGTGAAATAGGAGATAATCTACTATTAAAGACTTTGAAATTTTTTAGAGAATTTGATTTGATGCACTCACTGAAAACTCGTTTATTCGGCAGGTGGTCAATTGCTAAAGCTATTGAGAGAAATTTATTTATCAATTATATAGATTGGTCAAATTCGCAGGCTTGGTTTTCTGAAGTGGGAGGTATTCGCATAAATTTAGAGGGGCGCGAGCCGATGGGGGCGGTTCATCAGCGAGATAAAGAACGTATGATTGATAATATAATAAATAAGCTAATCAAAGTTACAATAGAAGGGAAGCCTGTTTTTAATATCGTAGCGCGATCGAGTGATTTGTATCACGGAGATCAACTTCATCTTTGTCCAGATATTATTTTTGTGCCTTTCTGCGATCCGTCTAACCCATCTTTTAATTGCCGAATCGGATCTTACAATAAATACAATCTAAATCAAATACTTTCATCATCTTATCCATATACCGGCGATCATCTTCTAAATGGATATTTTGCATCAAATAGGCAAGGTGAAAATTCGATACCAGGGATAATAGACTTGACTCGCTACATCATCGGTAGATTTGACATTAAGGATGATTCGCTGGTTGCATCTGAAAATGGATTGATAGTGAAACATAAAGATGAAGAAATTGTCAAGCATCGCCTAAAGGCTCTGGGATACCTCGAATAGCTTAGTGCAAGTAGTCCTTTTGGGGGATTGGCGAACGGGCAATCTAGAGTAGTATATGCCTAGCAGGCGCCAAGTAATGGCCCTGTATCAATCAAGAGGAGGTTCGAAAGATGAAAGCTGTAGCAAGTATCCGAAGAGGATTAGTCGTTCTTGCACTTGTTGGAGCCGCCCTGGCAAGTGCGCCGAAGCCGACCAGTGCGCTAAACATCACTCTAGGCGCTGGCGTTACACAGTATTCGGTCGTCAATGTCTCGTCATCCGCTGCGACTGTAGTGGCCAACTACTACTACCCCGACGGCAGCCCTGGCCCTCAGCAGAACTTCACCTTGAACCCGAATGCGCGCCTAATAGTTGACGTCAGCACCGTCGCTGGCCTGCCAGCAGGTGGCTGGTCGGGCAGCGTTGTGCTGAGCGCAGACCAGGACATCGTCGCCGCCGCAGTCACCCGATACTCTGGCCGCCCCAACTATGAGCCTGCCGGAGGCCCACCCCGCGCTGATGGTGATGCCGGGACCGAGTCATCTGCTTACGACGCCTTCAACGCCGGCAGCACGACCCTATACGCTCCGCTGATCCAGCGCGTTCCCCGCACCGGAGGATTTGCTGCACTTGCTTCTCGGATCACAATTCAGAACACGACGGCCAGCGTTGCCAGCGGTGTGGTGAATGTCAACCGCGAGGGCACTACACTGCCCCCCATTCCCTTCACTCTCCAGCCTTATGGCTCCATAACCTTCGATACAGCCAATGACACCGACCCTATAGTTACTGCTGGTTTGACTGGTAATCCTGGCCAGCGACGCGCGTCGCTGATTGTGACAGCCACGCAACCCATCGTTGGTGTTGTTGAGCAGAACTGGGATAACCCAGCTACTTCTCAGAACTGGTCGGGGGACTACGCCATGCTCGTTCCCTCAGAGGCAGGGCTTACCCTCTTCTCTGCTCAGGCGCAGCGCGAATGTCGTGCTGCGACGCCCTGCATCATGCCCAACGCCAGTGACTCTTTTAGTGCTGGGAATGATCAACGGCGCTTCAACACCTATTCCTCGTTTACACTTCTGAACACCGGCTCAGCAGCGGCAAACGTTCAGGCTGTGTTCATCTCCGCTCAAGGCTTGCCGGGAACGTATTACACGCAGAACATCACGCTCAACTTCACCATTCCGCCGCAAGCTCTGTTCGATATCAACTTGCTGAACGGTGGCACGATTACATCGGGCAACCCATTGTTCAATACTCTGTTTGGGCCACTGGTGAACAAGAACTTCCGCGGCTCTCTTAGGGTCACTTCTGACCAACCTCTAGTGGGCATTGGCTTCTTCCAGCAGCCGCAGGGTGACAGTCAGAACTACGTCAGCACATACAATCTCGTGTCTCCTTCTGGTGCGACCAACCGCGTTGTCGTACCTTGGGTGGATCGAGATTGTGCTCTCCCCGTGCCCTGCCCGGCACCCGGACCAGGTGTAACAGTAGCTGATTACAACAGCTTCTCAAACATCGTTGTTGTCAATGTAGGTAACACACCAGCCACGATTAACTCCGTGACTTTCTACACGCAGACGGGTACCTCTCAACTGGTGCTCACTCCATTCACGCTACCGCCGGGTGCCTCTTACTCCATCAACACGCGCGGTGGCGGTGACGTGCCCTTCGCAACCATGCAAAGCTTGACCGAGAAGTTCTACGGCTATGCTGTGATCGATGCTGATTCTGGCTCTCAGATCAAAGCTGTTGTATCGGTTGCGAATAGTCGTGCATCAGACATCTACAATGCAATGAATCGCTAAACAATCTGATCGTGCTAAGCAGAGCAACAGATCTACGATCTGTTGCTCTGCTTTCTTGTACTTCAGTTGATATTTAATATTGTGGCCAGATTTAATTTAGTGCATGTATCGTTGGTTTCAGGCGGAAATAAGGAGATGTTGTTTAATTGTCTAAACTCATTAGTTCAACAGCAATTTGAAATGACAGTAACTTTAGTGAATAATTGTACTTTTACGTTAGAAGAAAGCGCAGAACTTATAGACCGATACAGAAATTATTTTATCTTTTTTAAAATTATTAACAATTCTAGTCAAAAAGGATTTTCATATAATCATAATCTGGTCTTAAGTGCCCTGTCAGATAGAGTAAAGTACGTCTTGTTATTGAATGATGATACTATTTTATATTCAGAAACTTTAAAAGTCTTAAAGGCATCTATGGAGGCAGACAGCCGATTGGGTGCAGTGACTCCTTTGTTGTTTTATCCGGACCATACACCGCAAAGAAGCGCATCTTACTTTCCGACAGGTCTACACGGCATCCTGTTAGCGCTAAGCGGTAAGAAGATACCTGTTTCTTCTCATGCTCGACAAGGTACATTTTGGTTGCGTGGTGTATGTTTAATGCTGCGTTTAGAGGCGTTGCGAGACGTTGGATATTTAGATGAAGGATTTGATCCGGGTTACGGAGAGGATATTGACCTGTGTTATCGGTTGCTCAAACGCGGCTGGCTGCTTCGCATCTGTCCTGAAGCTCGGGTCATACACCTCGAAGGCCAGAGCTTCCACAAAGGGACGGTGAATTGGTATCGCCAGAGCTTTCGTGGCCTCTTTCGCTTTCTGAGTCGGACCTGCTCGCCAGTTGAATGGCGTTTGCTGAAGACAGCGTGGATAATCGGCCTAAGCCTTCGCTGGGCAGCCAGTGCGGCGCTGCGCACTGTAGGCGTGCGCAATCGCCTAGGACCACCAGCAGCATATCGTCTGGTTCTTGACGATCTATTACACACTACATCGGCTTTTACTACAGGCAAGAGTTGATGAAGATACTGGCTATCAACAAATTCTTTTACCGCTTTGGAGGGGTAGAGAGCCACTACTTTTCTCTTATCAATCTGCTGCAACAGCACGGTCATGAGGTTGTGCCTTTTGCCATGCAGCATCCGTCAAACGCAGAATCTCCTTGGGCGTCGTTCTTCGTGAGCCAGGTTGACTATCGAAATTTGAAAGGACTGGCTGCAGTCAAAGCAGCTCTTCGGTCTATATATTCGCGTGAAGCTCGCCTTAAACTGAGAAAGTTGATACAAACTATGAGACCAGATATATCTCATCTGCAGCATATATACCATCAAATAAGCCCTTCAATTATATACGAATTAAATAGAAACAATATACCTATTGTGCAAAGCTTACATGACTATAAATTAGTATGTCCAAATTACAAATTGTATATCGAACATAAGGGCGAAGTATGCTATAAGTGCTATAGAAAAAGATATTATAACACAATTTTTCAAAAATGTATAAACCATGGATTGGGAGCAAGTTTAATTGCTACTATAGAGGCTTATCTGTATTCTGCCGCACAAACTTATCATAAGTTTGTTAGACATTTTATTACACCTTCAAAATTTTTAATGGAGCGGCTGCTTGAGGTAGATATACCAAGATCAAGAATATCTGTTATGTATAACTTTATAGATACAAAATGCTGGACACCGATTTATGGTGGGGAGTATTTACTATTCGTTGGACGGCTAGTGTCAGAAAAGGGGGTACATTTTCTCTTACAGGCTGCAGCTAAGGTGAAGAAGGTTAATATTTATATTGTCGGCACCGGCCCTGAAGAGGATCGGCTAAGACAAAAGGCGGCCGATTTACCAAATGTTAGATTTCTAGGATGGCTAGATCCAGAATCTATCAAGGTCCTGTTCTCAGGTGCTTTATGTGTTGTTGTGCCCTCGATTTGGCACGACGTGGCACCGCTGGTTATTCAGGAAGCTTACGCTGCCGGCAAGCCCGTGATTGGCACAGCCATGGGCGGCATTCCGGAGCTTATAGAACATGAGGAAACTGGCTTGCTTATCCCACCTCAAGACCCCGACGCCTTGGCTGAAGCCATCTGCCGCTTAGCGAACAACTCCAAACTAGCTGTACAGATGGGCCGTGCGGCGAGACGGAGGGCTGAGACGCTCTATTCGCCGGAGCTGTATTATCAAAAGCTCTTAGAAATATACTCAGGGCTGATAAATTGATTGGACAGCTCGATCCTCTATACATACGGAAGCGACCGAAGCAAGCCCTAAAGCGTCTGCTCAGTCGCGCTTTTTTTGAGGGTCGCCAGCCTACCATGCGTTGGCAGTGGGTGAACAGTTTGTTGAATCTTGAATTCAAAGCACTAGAAAAGCTTCCGATATTGAAAAATATTGTTAAGCCTATTTTTATAGTTGGAATAGGCCGCAGCGGTACTACGATTATTAGCAAGGTGCTTTCGTTTCATCGAGAAGTTGGGTTACTTAATGAGGCAAAGGCCCTCTGGCATGCTATTTATCCATTCGAAGATGTGCTAGGCACTTACGGCAAAGATGCGTTTTACCGGCTATGTGAAAATCATGTCAGCTCAGAAGTGGCGGAACGAGCCAAGAAACTACACGGCGCCTTTCTCTATTTTATGAAAGCCGAGAGATTGCTTGATAAATATCCAGAAATGATATTTCGTATTGGTTTTATACAAAAAATATATCCAGATCTAAAAATAATACTATTAATTAGAAACGGATGGGATGTAATACACTCGATATCCAACTATTCTCGCAAGCATACAGTCCAAACTTCAAAAGGTTATGCTGATTGGTGGGGCGTGAACCAGCGCAAGTGGCAGTTGCTCACCACGCAGGTGCTTGGCCCAGAGGAGGAATTGTCCGAAATCAGGGAAATCGTTCCCAGTCTCAACCGGCACGAGGATATGGCCGCTGTGGAGTGGATATTAACGATGCGAGAGGCGATGCGCGCAATTCGATTAGCAGCTAAGCAAATATATACTATACGCTACGAAGACTTAACAGCGCACCCCTATTATGTATTAAAAGAACTGGTTGATTTTTGTGAATTGGGCCATGATAAAGATATGATGGATTATGCATTAAAAATACTAAAACCTGCATCAACACATGGCGTACAAGCGCTACATCCTGTAGTCCATAGGCACTTTATAGACTTGCTAAAAGCATTTGGATATTAGCAAAATGGCAAAGGTTATTTATATCGTTGGTTCAACGCGCAGTGGTAGCACGCTGCTCGGCAGTTTGCTTGGCCAGCTTGAAGGTGCTTTCTTTGCGGGTGAGCTAAATCGAGTGTGGCATCCCCGAGAACGCACCGCTGGTCTATGTAGTTGTGGCAAGAAGGAAAGCGAATGTGAGGTGTGGAGCGCTATATTTAAGGACGCGTTTGGCGGTATCGAGCAAGTTGATATTGACAAAATACGGAAATTGAGAGACAAATATACCATGTCAAGAAACTTCCCTTTTATATTTGTAGAATTTTATCGCAAAAAAGTTATGGATGAAATTCAAGATTTTATTAATTATACAAGGTCTCTGTATAGCTCGATTGTAAAAATTACTAATTGTAGTATAATAATAGATTCATCTAAGTCGCCTTTATATGCTCATTTACTTCAAGATATCTTAGATGTAGATTTTTATGTGTTACATCTTGTAAGAGATCCGCGAGCAGTGGTCTTCTCATGGCAGAGGCGTAAGGTCTCCCCTAGCGTGCAGGGTGAAATACTGATGCCACGACTACCCTTACACCACAGTGCACTCTGGTGGAGTGTGTGGAACGGCATAGCAAGCCTGCTCGGCAAATACTATTTTAAAAACTACAAACTCATTCGCTATGAAGATTTATGTAATAACCTATTATATAAAATTTTAGAGATAGCCAATTTTTTTAATTATGATGGTGAATTTGATTTTATAACAGATAGTAAGGTTTATCTAAAAAAACTCCATGTGCTTCGCGGAAATCCAGATAGGTTTAAGACCGGCTTAGTGGATGTATTTGTTGATGAGCAATGGAAAGTTAATATGAAACGCTCGGATAAATTAATAGCGACTTTCTTATCCTTTCCACTTGCTTATTTTTACGGTTATAAGATGTGATGAAAATCCTACTAATATTATTAAAAATTTTAATAATAAAAGTATTAGCCTTGATTGCCTATTATAATAATCTAAATAATTTTTTTGTTTCTGAAGACTTAGTCCAAGTATGGGACACTGATTTTTACTTTTTATTGCGTCAATTCTTTCCAAATAGGGTTACTGGATATAGACCTGTCATGTTTATTTGGTGGTGGTTAGGTTATATATTATATGGTTACACTCCGTTTGCCTTTCGATGGATTATATTGTTACTCCATATAGTAAACTCAGTAATTGTGCTAGTAATAGTCAAAAGCGTTACCCAAAGCAGTATAATTGGATTAATATCTTCCATCATTTATCTACCTATGGTGGTTCATTCTGACGCTATTAATTGGATTTCAGCTGCATCTAATCAGATAACTTGTGGCTTCTTCTTTTTATCTACTGTTTATACATATATAAGATACAAAAAAACTAATTATAAAAATAAGAAGTTACTTGCTATTTGCATAGCAACTATGATATTAGCCATGTCCGCAAACGAAATTGCCTTAACGCTCCCTATTGCTTTACTAGGAACTGATATTGTGATAAAAAATAAATCAGATAGAAAAATTTTAGAGCTATTTCACTGGCGATATTTTGGTTTTATATTGCTTGCATGGTTTATATTTATTGTGTGGCGCGCCTTAGCAGTGCGCGGTATAGGGGGGTATGGAGCGTCCGTGCATCTCAGAGTAGGTGATTTCTTGCTTCAAACTAGTGAGGCAATTGCTAGGATGCTTCTATTACCTTGGAGTGAATTTGTGGTTGTCTCTAATTTGATCAGTGATGTCTTTAGTAATCTTATCATTCTGGCTTTCGTCCTGCTAGCACTGTGTGCGATTCTATGGAGCGGTCGTGTAGGTTTAGTAGTTATGTTTGCGTCGCTATTGCCTGTTCTCAACATTCCAGCCTATCATCGCCTGTATGTACCTGCAGCTGGCTTTGCCATTGCAATCGGTATCACCCTTGGTGCGTTGCTTTACTTCTCGCGTAGATGGCTGCGGATGGCTTCGTCTGCGATGGTGCTATTGATTCTTGTGTTTAATTCTACATATCAGTATCATGCTCTTTCGTCTAGAAATCAGGATTGGAGTAAGGCTTCTAGGGTCACCTTGACTGTGGTAAGACAGACTGTAAGTTTAGTACCCAATCCACCTAGAGATAGTGTCTTCTACTATCACGGTCTCCCCAAGAACTTAGGGAATGGTGTGCAAGTCTTTAACTGGGGACTGCGCCAAGCATTGCAGGCTGCTTATAACGATCGTTCTTTGAAGGGATTTCGAGTAAAAAAGGTCATTGATACTCCTTATAACCTAGAGCGTTCTTTAGACCAAGTGTTACAACAGAAAGATTTAAATATAGCTGTATATTTTTTGATATTTGATATAAATAAAATGGAACTACGTTTATCTTCAAAGGAAGAGTTCGTTTATGTGGTAAGCACATCGAGTCTAGGGCCAGAATACTAGCATGCGCATCGCCCTGATCGGCACGCGTGGCGTGCCGGCCTCGTATTCCGGCTTCGAGACCTGCGCCGAGCAGCTCGGCGTGCGGCTGGCGGGGCGCGGCCATGCCGTCACCGTCTATAACCGCGCCCACCACGTGCGCTACGCCGCGCCGACGTATAAGGGCGTGCGCCTGGTGCGCGTGCCCGGCCTGGCCACCAAGCACCTCGATACTTTCAGCCACACGGCCGTCTCGCTCTTGCACGCGCTCACCCAGGGCTACGACGGGCTGATCGTCTTCATCGCCGGCAACGCCCCGCTCTGCCTGATCCCGCGCCTGTTCAGCCAGGCGCGGATTATTCTTAATGTGGACGGCTTGGACTGGAAGCGCCGCAAGTGGGGCGCGTTTGCCAAGCGCTACATCCGCTGGTCGGAGCGCCTGGCGACCCGCCTCGCCCACGTGGTGGTCACCGACTCGCGGCGCGTGCAGGCCTACTACCGCCAGGCATACGGGGCGGAGACCGTCTTCATCCCGTATGGCGCGGATGTGACGCCGCGCCCGCCCGGCGAAGCCCTGCGGCGCTTCGGCCTGATGCCGGGCCGCTACGTGCTGTTCGTCGGCCGGCTGGTGCCGGAGAACTGCGCCCATCACCTGGTGGAGGCCTGGCTGACCCTGCGCCGGCGGGGGTGCGCCCCTGCGGATATGAAATGTGTGATCACCGGCGACGCGCCCTACGTCGCGGAGTACATCGCCGCGCTCAAGGCCGGCGCGGGGGGCGACCCCTCGATTGTCTTCACCGGTTACCAGTTCGGCGACGCCTACGCCGAGCTGGCCGGCAACGCGCTGATCTTCGTCGAGACCTCCGAGGTGGGGGGCACGCATCCGGCGTTGGTGGAGGCGATGGCCTTCGGCAACTGCGTCGTGGTCAACGACACGCCGGAGAACTTGGAGACAATTGGGGACGCTGGCTTTAGCTACAGCGGTGCGCGCGGCGGGCCGGCGCTGGCCGAGGTGCTGGAGGGTCTGCTCGCCCAGCCGGCGCTGATCGCGGCGTATCGTCGGCGGGCGCAGGCGCACGCCCAAGCGCACTACTCATGGGAGCAGGTGACCGACCAGTATGAGGCGCTGTTAAAGCAGCCCTAACGATTCGGCAACGGGGACGGTTTGCGGAGGACATTCCAGAACGCTGGGTGGGCGACGGCACTGCCGTCGCCCACCTTCTACCCAGATTCATCTTCGCTGGCGACAGCGCTTGTTAGAAGGTTGCCCCTGTTAGTAGTAAACGCACCCCTCGCCAATCACCCCACGACTATAATTTTAAGAGGCCATCCCATGCCGCTGCTTCCGGAGGACCTGGAACTAGACGAGGGGTATTGGCGCGCGTTGCTCGAAGAAGTGGAGCGGTTGCCCATCCCGCCGACGCGACCGCTGGCTTCGCCGCACCCTTCCTCGTCATCCGCGTCCAAACCTGCGCCGCCCGCCGGCGCCGGCCCAACAGCACACCAACTGAAAGCGCATCACGGCTGGCTGGACGTAGAGGTGGTCGGCTACAACCGCGGCGGCTTAATCGCCGTCCACGACACCCTGCGCGGCTTTT
>Ga0197142_1002719_pt1 | contig 15234 bp, 11 predicted proteins | sample GBS60_MetaG_FD_148614 | JGI IMG/M metagenome (GOLD analysis project Ga0197142, IMG submission 148614) | Sediment microbial communities from Great Boiling Springs, Gerlach, Nevada, United States - GBS 60_MetaG | ecosystem: Environmental > Aquatic > Thermal springs > Hot (42-90C) > Sediment... | reverse complement strand
AACCTGCGCCCGAAGAATATCCGTACGCAGCCGCGCCTCCGTTTCCTGAATATTCAGCAGAAGTCGCTTTTCGGTCTCTTGAAGAGAGATTTTCAGTTTTTCTACTTCAAGGCGGATAGCTTCTACATCGTAACGGAGCTTTTCTATGTCAACCTTAAGCTGTGTTTCGGTCTTTTGCAGGTCTATGCGGATTTTCTGAATCTCTGCCTGGAGACGGGCCTCGGTCTCGCGAAGTTCTAAGCGAACTTTTTCGAGTTCTGCCTGTAGGCGTGCCTCGGTCTCGCGAAGTTCTAAGCGAACTTTTTCAATTTCTGCCTGTAGGCGTGCCTCGGTCTTCGAAATATCTTTCCTGGTAAGGAGACGAAACTTTTTGAGATCGGTTTTCGTGGCGGTTTCTTGAAGGGTATAAAGCTCCAGCAAAACCTCTACCTGCGCTTCGGCCTGCGCGGGTGGCACCCCGGCCTCCTGAAGTCGCTTGACCAGATGAAGCGTATGGATGGGGAGACGCGGCATCTTACAAAAATACCAAAACCTTTCCCATCAGAGTGGATTTCTATCGAACACCAATCTGACTTATACATTATTTAACCCCCAACCCTGGCCCTTCTCCCTCGTGAGTGGATATTACCCCATCTCATGGATCCCCCCCATTCTCTACGCCCTTTCCTCCCTTGCTAAGAGGGCTGATCTTATCCCATCTCATAGGGTGCTTGCCCTTTCCTGCACTCCGGATATTACCCCATCTTATAGGGATCCCCCCACTCCCTACGCCCTTTCCTCCCTTACCAAGGGGGGAAAGGGATGGGTAAGGGGGGATTCCGCACAGCCCTACGCTGTGTTTTGTGAGTGCGGAAGAATCACTGGCATAGTACGCTGATGATCAGAAAGTTTTGATATACATGGGGTAAGATCAGACCTCACGAGGGAGAAGGGTTTGGGAAGGGGGGTTGTATAAGGCCACTCAACGGTTTACGATTCGTTTTCAGGAGGGCTACTGGCTTTCTGCCAGTTTCTGAGCCTTATCCAGACACTTAGCCGGGATTCAGGGCGTTTTTTCCGGAGATTGGTATAACACCAATCTGAGCAAAAGGCTATATGGAGGTTCGGGTGGGGGCACATTGATAATCCGCCTCTACTGCGTCTCGCCTGCGGTGCGGCTGCAGTCCATTCACATTCAACAACCTTTTGACTCAAAAGGGTATAAGCGGTTTTCAGGCCTTTTTGGGAGTCAGTGGATTTGCATGCCCAGCCACCAGCCCAGGGCGATGGCAAGGAGGCCAGAGATTAGGGAAATTCCCACGTAAATGAGTGCTCGCCAGTAGTCGGCCATACGTATCATTTCAAAAACTTCCAGGCTGATGGAGGAGAAAGTGGTGAAGCTTCCGCAGAAGCCGGTGGCGATAGTATAATACCAGGCAGAATAGGCCCGATTGGAGAAAAATCCCGCTACTAGCCCTAGTAAAAAACTCCCTACAACATTCACCAGCAGGGTACCATAGGGATGGGTGAAAGCAATGTTGCCGGCTCGCTGGATGAGGTAACGTAGGAGAGCCCCACCCACGGCGCCGCCGCTGATGCCCAGTACGAGCGGTCCAGACGTAATCTTCATGTAGAAGCAGTTTTTATAAAGGAACGGACTTTTGACAGGGGCAGGCGCAGCTGTTCAAAGTTTGGAAAGAATGGTGCTAAGAGGCGAAATTTTTCTCGGAAGATTTGGACGGTGAGGGGGTTTCGTTCGGTGAGGGTTTTGACGCGATGGAAGTAATCGCGTTTTTCGGGGGTGGCTTCCTGGTGGAGGTGGTGCCAGAGCCGATCTAAGTGGAAGGGGTCTTCTTCCGAGAAGTAGACATAAAGAAGGAGGCGGAGGTTGTCTTCGGCAAGGGGATTGGGGGGGAGGGTGGCGAAGGTGCGCAACAAACTTTCTATGGAGGAGCGGTAAGCCTCTTGGTCTTCCAGAAAGCCAGCAAGATACATCCAGAAAAGGTGCGGGAAGTACAGGCCGTCGGCAACTGGCAGGACAGCGTCCTCAAAAGCGGCACGCGCATCGGGGTCTCCATCCAAAAACTCGACATGTAGAGACTCTATGAGGTTCAGGAGCTTCTCAGGTGATTCGCCAGCCTGATGGGCAGATTCTATCTTTTCAAGCGCCTCCTGTACAGACACGAGGCAAAAGTAGCGATTTTAAGGCGTACCTTTGTCGGAGTGGAAAGGGTGGATCGGTTGCGGCAGATTGTAGCGGAGCTGCGGCAGAAGTGTCCATGGGATAAGGCCCAGACCTTCCAAACCATGTCGCCTCTGACCATAGAAGAGGCCTATGAGCTGGTGGAGGCTGTTTGGCAGGGGGACGATACAGCTATTATAGAAGAGCTGGGGGATGTGCTGCTTCATGTGTTTTTTTATGCGCGGATAGCGGAAGAGGCGGGGCGGTTTTCCATAGAGACGGTGGTGGAGCGGCTCAACCAAAAGCTGATTGCTCGCCACCCGCATGTTTATGGGGAAGCCCGGGCCGCTGATGCGAAGGCCGTTCTGGCTCAGTGGGAAAAGCTCAAAACGGCGGAGAAAGACCGTTCTGTGATTGGGGGACTCCCGGAACGGCTACCGCCCCTTCTCAAAGCCTATCGCATGCAGGAAAAAGCTGCTGCCGTAGGTTTTGATTGGAGCTCTCTCCGAGGTCTTCTGGAAAAGTTAGATGAAGAGCTAAGTGAACTTAGAAAGGCTATTGAAACAGATAATCTTTCGGAGGCAGCTGCCGAGCTCGGTGATGTGTTATTTGTGCTGGTGAATCTTGGCCGGCACCTGGGTATAGACCCCGAAAGGGCCTTGCATCAGACCAACGAGAAGTTTGAAAAGCGCTTCCAGTACATGGAGAAGCGCCTCAAAGAAACACAAAAGAGCTTTTCCGAATGCGACTTAGCGGAGTTAGAGTTCTACTGGCAGCAGTCCAAATCGCTTTATCCGTAAGGGCGCAGGCCTGGGTGTGGGATAGCACGCTGGCGCTGCCCGGCTGCGAAAACCTCGCTGTGGCGCATCCGTACGTGTTTGCTTTCTCATATAATCGAGCGCTGGCGAGAAGCGACACTGGCGTGCAAGGGGTGCTTTATTACTGGGATGGCACGCAGGAGGTGCCCTTCCTGAAAGATATTACGCCGCCGGGGCGATGGCACCCGTTTGAGCTGGCGTATCGGCCGCCGTATCTGTGGTTTTTTCATGGAGCGAAGGAAATTCCGACAGAGGTATGGCGGTTTCGGTGGAGTGGAAGTAGTCTTGAGGCGCCGCGCCGGTGGGCGCATACAGGCTTTGTGTCGCTGCAGGCCATCTGGCCGCTGGACTCGGTGCGGTTTATGGTGGCCAATGACCGTTCGCATCGGGCCCGCTGGCGGCTGGTGGCGGGCTTTCTTGTGCGGCGCGTGCGCAGCAATCTCCTCTATTGCGAGGGCGATACCTGCATTAAGGTTGCAGATGGGATTCCCTATGCCAGCAGTCTGGCTTACTTCCCGGAGGAGAGAGAATGGTGGGTAAGCGTAGCCTTTCGTAAGGCGATCTGGGTTTACCAAGAAGTAGAAGGGCCTCAGCGGCTGGTATTTGCTCGGCGCATTCGTTTACCTGGCCATCCCGATAATATAGCTGTGATTTCTCCCAGGCAGGTGTGGGTGGTGTGTCATCCGAGTTTGCTGCGGTGGGCGCGCAGTTTGGCTTTTGGTAGCTATGCCGACCGGTGGATGATCGTCGAGATTACCTGCGAAGGGGGAGGTAACTACGCTACCCGCGTTTTATATCGGAGCAAGGCGGGCTATCCAACGGCGAGCGTCGCACGACCAGTAGGGCCGTATGTCTATGTGGGAAGTTATGCAGCGCCGTATCTTTTGCGGCTCAGGGCAGGGGATACACAAATAGCGCCTGTCCCTTAGCATAGTAGAAGTGCGTTTTAGTCAGGTAGCCGGCAGTGGGGAGGAGCATGGGCAAATCTGAGAGAGGGTATTTTTGGCTGGGCTGGCGGAGGTCTGGGAGGTATAGCCATTCTGTAGGCGTTTTGTATAGGAGGTTTTGGCGGCCGAGGACGCAGAATTGGGTAGTCGAGGGGAGGACGATAGTGCTAAGGAGGCTACCCCAGGGGTCAAAGACTTTTAGCTGGTAGCCCTGATCTAAGACGGTGAGGAAGGTTTCATTGGCCTGGAGGTCCTGAATGCGGACGAGAGAGGCGGGTCCAGTGATCTTGCCCCCGAAGCGCACGAGAATCCGGCCAAAGGCATCCACTCGAACGATCTCTTGCGTTTCTCGCAGGGCGATAAAGAGATCCCCGCCCGGCATAACCGATAAGTGGGTAGGAAAGCCCCGCCACAGCTCCGGCGCCATTTCCTCAAAGCGGATTTTTTGCAGGACTTGAAGATTTGTTCCCAGCAGGAAGAGCGCTTGTCGCCCTACATCCAGCACGTAGAGCTGCTGATTACCGATGGGGGCGAGGCTGGTAACCTCAAAGAAGCCTTCTCGGCTGGCGGGGCCGCCGCCAATACGGGTAAGGGAGTCGTAACGGGGGGGCCACAATTTGAGAAGGGCTTTTTCGGTGTCGCACCAGGCGTAGAGGTGGCCAAGTTCGTCCACAGCTATACGGGTAGGTGTGCAGGGCAGGATAGCCACCTGTGCCCACAAAAGGTAGCCACTATACGCCCACCATCGCATGCGAAAGGTACCCGGAGAAAAGCGTTTCTACGTTTTGGGGGCCTTTGTACTGGTAGAGGGCCCAACGGTCATTGTCTATCTCCAGGTAGGTGTAGCGTCCTATCCACTCGCCTAAGACGAGGTAGTAGGCGTTTTCAATCTGGCGGACCATAGGAAGGTGCCGGTGGGCGAAAAGGTACCAGTCTGCCGCTGGGCCTTTTTGGACGGCGGTTCGGACAAACTGGTAAAGATATTCCCGCTCGCCCAGGTCTATGTAATCTAAGGGATGGTGGGCTTTTCGGCTGCGGCCAGAGAGGAAGCGTCCCAGCCATAGGCCCACATCCGGATGGAAAAGGTAGCGGTAGAGGGTTTGCAGGAAGGGATTGGTCATAAGCCAGTTGGCCAGGCGGTCCAGCCAGGGGAGGGGCCCCAGCCGATGCCCGTGTGACAGGAAGAATCGCAGGCTCCGGTAGGTGGCGAGATACGGATCAGGCAGCTGGCGCAGGCCGACCTCGGATTCCAGGTAGCCGGTAAGCCACTGGTCGTGGTTGCCGGGCATGAAGTAGATAGGAAGGCCCGCATCGCAGAGATGGGCGAAAGTGCCCAGCAGTCGCACACTACCCTTGGGGACACAGCGCCGATACTCAAACCAAAAGTCCCAAATATCGCCCAGCAGGTAAATGGCGGCTGCGTGGGGGGCTATTTCCCGGAGCCAGTTCAGAAAATGCTGCTCGCGCTTCCGGCTTTCTGCCTCCGAAGGAATACCCAAATGCAGGTCGCTAACGAAAAAGAGCTTTTTTCCAGGGGGCTGGTCGAGGGGATAAAGAGGAGGGAGGAGGGTCATGAAGGCGTGGGGGCAGGCTCGGAGTGCGGCTTAGTCGGGCGGGGGCCGAGGATGGCTTCTACCTCTTCTTGGTAGAGCACTTCTTTCTCCAGGAGTCTTTGCGCTAAGGTGTGCAGAAGGGAGAGCTTTTCTTGCAAGAGCTGTTTGGTTCTTTCGTAGGCGGATTGCAAGATATGTTGAACTTCGGTATCGATGAGGCGGGCAGTTTCTTCGGAATAAGGCTTTTGGAAGGAAAATTCTTCCATGTTAGGGCGGAAAGCGATGTGACCCAGTCGAGACATGCCGTACTGGGTCACCATAGAGAAGGCGAGCTGGGTGGCCCGCTCAAGGTCATTTTGTGCGCCGGTGGAAATATCGCCGAAAATGATCTCTTCGGCGGCTCGGCCAGCGAGGGTCATGCTCAGTACATCCAGCAGTTGGGCTTTGGTATAGAGGTACTGCTCTTTGGGCATGTACTGGGCGTATCCCAGGGCAGCGATACCCCGGGGGATAATGGAGACTTTGACGAGGGGGTCGGCATGCGGGAGGAACCACCCTGCAATCGCATGGCCGGACTCATGGTAAGCGACGATTCGACGCTCTTCGGGGGATATGACTTTGCTGCGGCGCTCGAGACCGCCGATCACTTTATCTATAGCCTCCTGGAAGTCTGCCATGGTAATAGCGGGACGTTCTTTACGGGCCGCAATGAGCGCTGCTTCATTACACACGTTGGCAATATCTGCCCCCACAAAGCCTGGCGTCTGAAGGGCTAACTTATGTACGTCTACATCGGGTGCAACGAGGAGATTTTTCATATGTACACGAAAGATAGCTTCGCGCTCTTTAATGTCTGGCCTATCAATCATGATCATTCTATCAAAGCGGCCAGGCCGCAGAAGAGCTGGATCCAGGATATCGGGACGATTGGTGGCTGCGATGACGATAATACCGGCATCGGTATTGAAACCATCCATTTCAACCAGGAGTTGGTTGAGGGTATTTTCGCGCTCGTCATTAGAGATAGGGACGGAGGTACGGCTGCGCACGCGCCCGACGGCATCTATTTCGTCAATGAAGATAATGCAGGGAGCTTTTTCTTTGGCTTGACGGAAAAGGTCGCGTACGCGTGCGGCCCCTACGCCTACGAACATTTCCACGAAGTCGGAACCGCTTATGCTAAAAAATGGCACGCCGGCTTCGCCGGCCACGGCTTTGGCAAGGAGGGTTTTGCCGGTGCCGGGTGGACCTACCAGGAGTACGCCCTTTGGGATTTTACCGCCTAAGCGAGTGAACTTTTGCGGATTTTTTAGGAATTCTACGATTTCCTGCACTTCCTGTTTGGCTTCCTCGAGACCAGCCACATCAGCGAAGGTGATATTGACTTTGTTACCGCCTTCAAAGAGAGCGGCCCGGCTGCGCCCGATAGAAAAGATGCCTGTGGGACCGCCGCCACCAGTTCCCCGCCCCCCAATCCGCTGCATGAAAAACAACCATAACGCAATCAAAATGACAATAGGCAGGACATATTGCAGAATAATTAAGAAGTAGTCGGTTCGCTCTACGACATAGTAGGGTATGCGTTTTTGCTGTAGAAATTCCTCCAACTTTTCGGCGGATACGACGCGAAAAGTGAAAGGAGCTGCCCCCCACAGACGTCGGCGTTCGCGTCGCTGAATTTCCGCTAGCTCACGCGCTTCGGGGGTGAGATATACTTCGGCCAGGTCTTTGTTGACGATTACGACTTTGTCTACGAGGCGACGCTCTACCCACTCCTGAAATTCCAGATATGTAATAGGGACGCTGGACTGCTGGTCAGGTACAATAAAAAAAGATGCGACAATCAGGCCAAAGATAATCAGGTAGAGCCAGTAGAGGTTGAAACCGGGTACTCGCGAAGGGCGCTTCTGGTTTTCCATAGGAAGTGTAATCACAACAAATATAAGGCGCTTTGGGCTAACTGTCGGCGCTTTCGTACCTTTGCCGGGAGCCCGGATGGCGGAATAGGTAGACGCGCCAGTCTCAAAAACTGGTAGGGGAGACCCTGTGCCGGTTCGAGTCCGGCTCCGGGCACTTGTGGCGCTGGCTACGCCGCTTGGCTATTGCTGTTGTCATCCTGATAGGGGTGGGGCTTCTCGGCTTGCGTCTCTTTCTGACCAGCGAAAAAGGTAGCCGATATGTGCGATTTTTGTTGGTGACGGGGCTCTCGCAGGCGTTAGGGACCGATGTCCGGCTGGGAAACATCCGATTCACTGGCCTGGCTACGCTGGAAGTGCGGGACCTTGCTGTCGAGGACTATAACTGCGAGCCGCTTTTGCGGGCACAGGCCCTTCGCCTGAGCTGGCGGCCCGGCCTCTTCTGGCAGGGCTTCTGGAGGGGCACCTTCCTCATCCCCCTTTCCACGCTTGAAATAGATCAGCCCCAGGTATATCTCTACCACGAACGGGCCACAGGCCTTCTTAACATAGACCGGCTTTTCCCAACCGATACTACCTCGTCTGCCCCTCCTGAGAGGCCTATTCACTTCCGCCTACCCCGGCTCCGTATCCGGGAAGGTAGTTTCATCTTCCGCGATTCCACAGCAGTTGATACCGACCTGGGGGTGCGTAGAGGCTATATGAACTATACGAACATTCAGCTGGCGCATCTCAACCTCACTGCCAGCATAGCCAAACAGCCTGGGCAGATTTTTGTGTACATCGAGCACTTGGAAGTCTCCGATACAGCGGCGGGCTTGAAGCTGGACAGCCTGAGCCTTGTGCTACGGGCTTATGCAGATAGTACAGTGGTGGATTACCTTTTCTTGCACACGGGAGACTCTCGCCTCGTAGGGAAGGGCAAATTTTTCCAGGAAGGTCTGGATAAGCTCTTTCGGAATACAGACACCAAGCAGTTTGTAGCTACGATAGGGGGGGCTCTGGAGTGGCGGGATATATCGGCGTGGAGTGGGGACTCCCTGCCGCTGCGGGGAAGGTGGCAGGTGGAGGCGGCATTATCGGGGGATCTGGTGCGCTTTCAGTGGGAGCAGCTCCGGATAGAGACGGAGCAGGGACTTTTATTAGAAACGGCGGGGGAAATCTGGCATTATGCTCGGCCAAAGAACCTGTACTGGGATGTGCGGGTGAAACGGGGTTTGGTATCGCTATCGGCGTTAGGGGCAGCGATTCCTGAGGTATCCGGCTGGCCCGGGGCGTGGGATACGCTACGAGTCTGGTCAGTGACCGGGCGCAGTGTGGGATCGCTGTATAGCTACTGGTTTACGGGCCAGCTGCCCGGAGTAGAGGTGGTTTATGCCATGGAGAAAGGTGTCAGTACCTGGATCTGGGGGGGGGAAGCCCGCCTGAGCGGGTGGAATGTATCTGACCTCATACCTGATTTGCCTATCCAGAATGTGTACGGTGAGATGGCTTTGCAAGGGCTGGGTTTTGATCTGGGGCGATGGTCAGGTACGCTTCGGGCGTCGCTTTCTGGGGTATACGACACGATCGGCATGGCAGGGATTACCCTTTCTGCGGAGGCGGATAATGGATTGTGGCATGGCGAAGCAGTCCTTCGGAGCGCACTGCTCTCTGCAGGATTGCGAGGAGCGGTTCGGTTTGAAGAAGCGCCAGTATTTCAGCTGGTCGGGGAGGTGGAGAGACTGTCGGCAGCGCTCTGGGGTAGTGAGGGGAGTCTGGCGGGGACCTTTCAGGTTGACATAGTGGCGCCCAGCTGGAAAAGGCTTCAAGGGCAGGTGCTATGCCAGCATCTTCTTTGGCAGCGGTCGGATACGAGTTTGCCGCTGGGGAGTCTGGCTATTCAGCTTACGAGTGAGGGCGTTTCCCAACTATCTTTGTCCGGGAAGGGGTGGAGGGCTGGGCTGGTGGTGCAGGCAGACTGGGGGCAGCTTATTGCGCAGGTACAGGAGATAGTTGGTACTTTTCAGCAGTGGGCCCAGAAAAAAAGCCCACCTGTACTGCCTGATAGCATAGAAATAGCGCCATTTAGTGTGCAGCTGACTCTCGAGGAGGAGGCAGGGTGGTGGTGGCTCTATCTAAGCGGTCTACCGGGAAGTGTCGTTGGGGGGATGGCTGAGGCGACCCTTTCGGTGCGCCCTGATGGGTGGCGGCTTATCTCAGCGATAGATTCGCTCATCTTGCCGGCTGGGGACCTACAGGGTATCCGATTAGAAGCCCAGGGGCAATGGCAAAGTTTCTGGCCATTTACGGCGACTCTGACGATTGCGTATGGGGAGCAGTATCTGCTTTTTCGGGAGCTTTCGGTAGGGCTGGTGGGGGCTTACCCGGAAGGCCTTTTTCAGGTAACCTCTGGGATTGGGCGGCACGACTCCCTTTATTTGCGGGGGGCATGGCACTGGCCTGGCGGTTCTGATCTGCAAATCAGGCTGGCATCAGGTGCTTCATTCTTTACATTGGCAGGAGAACGGTGGAGTTTTCCTGAGGGAGCGGCCTTCATACTTGTCGACAGTTTGTTTAGCTGGCAAGCGAGTGCGCGATCACTTCATGCTCGGCTGGCAAGTCAAGGAAGCGCTTCGCAATCTTTCCTGGAAGCGGAAAATCTCCCCCTTCGTCCGCTGCTGGAGATCTTGGGCGAAAACTGGCCGCTGGAAGGGCTATTATCCTTGCGTTGGCAGTGGGGCTTGCCTCCCCTCTTAGCGGTGAGGATAGACAGTCTGGCCTATGCGGGGCAATCGTATCCGCCGTTTTGGCTTATGAGCCAGCCCCGGGCCGATACACTTTCTATTCAGGTGTCTTGGGGGAAAGATTTTACCGGCACAGGCTACTACGCTTTCACAGATACGACGTCTCCCCTCTTTTTGAGACTATCTGGTTACTTTCCGGTTAACTGGCTTGCCCCATTCATCAATGAGTACCTGGAGGGGCTTGGTGGATACGTCCGCTTCTCTCGCCTTATTGTGAAGGGCTCTCTATCTCGTCCGCAGCTCATCGGTGATATAGTGCTGGATAAAGCTCGCGCATACATTCCCTTTCTGAGACTTGCTTATGTGGCGGATGGCGTTCTCAAGTGCCGGGGCGATACGGTGTGGGTGCTGCGTCTACCTTTGGCCGATCCAAATCAGAAGGTGACCCTTCTGGATGGGTATATTGCGCTGGCGGACTGGACCCGACCCCACCTCAATCTGACCCTCCAAGTGAAAGACGGGCCTGTTCGTTTGCTTGCTACGCGGGCTTCTACCGACGCCTATATCTATGGTGAGGCGCTGGTAGAGCGGGCAGAGCTGCGATTCACGGGGCCGTGGGATGCCGTGGGTGTAGAGGGCTTTGTACGTTTTGCAGAGGGTACGGACCTCACCCTGCCGGTAGAAAACTATCTCCGGAGCGAGAGACGGAGTTATGTGCGGTTTGTAGGGCGTACGGACACCCTGAGGCCTATGGTGCAGGCAATCACGGGGTTATCGCTTCAGGTTAGTCTTTTCTCGGCGCCCGGTGCTCGGTTTCGGGTGTTGTTTGATTCTCGCACGGGGGATGAGATTATCGCCAGTGGAAGCCCGAATTTATTTTTGCGCATTACCCGTGAGGGCGATGTGAGTATCGTCGGTTCCTACGAAGTGAGTGTCGGTGAATATCGGCTAAGTCTGCGGGGTATCGTAGGCAGAACGTTCCGGATCGAGTCAGGCAGCCGCATTACCTGGGATGGCGACCTCTACCAGGGGCGTCTCCAGCTTAGTGCCATTTACAAGGCCTTTACCTCCCTCCGGATGATTGATTCTACCTACACTGCTACTCTCCCTGTAGAGGTACGGCTTCTGATGGGGGGGAATCTGCTCAGTCCAGAGCTCCGTTTCCAGGTGGATATTCCTAACCTCACTGGGAATCCCTCTCCGCTTATCACGCTTTTCCTGCAGCGCCTGCAAAACGACGAGCAGGAGCGTAATCGGCAGGTTTTTGCGCTGCTGGCGCTGGGGACCTTTCTGCCGCCGGAGCAGGGCCTTACCGCCAGCCAGACCACGAGCGGGGTGAGTACGACGCTCTCGGAGTTTCTTTCAGCGCAGTTATCGGGGCTGCTGGGGGGGGTAGTAGGCCGACAGGTAGGCATTGGCTTTAACATGGGACAATGGAACGAAATCTCTACTCAAGTGCGTCTTTCGCTGGGCGGGCGGCTTACTATCCAGCGAGAAGGGGCCCTGATAGGCCCGGGTCAAAGCAGCCCCACGCTCGGTAACTTCTCTGCCCGATACCGTCTCTTGCCACCCCGTGTCACCAGTCCTATCCAACTCCAACTCGAAGCCGAAGCCTTCAATCGCCAGACATTTTTCGGGGGGGCTTTTGGGACGACTACGCAGGGGCTGGGTCTGAGCCTGCGCAAGAGCTTTTACCTGCCTCTCCGCCGAAAAAAACGCCAACCGCAGTAAAGCTTTACTTTTGAGATATGCGTAAGGTGGGCCTTGTTTTGGTGGTAGCGCTACTGGCTGGCTTTTTGGGGGGTATGGCTGCTGGCCTCTGGATGAGTACGTCCCAGCCTTCCGAAAAAGAGGCGCCAGTGGTTTATCTTCCGCTGCGGGAAGCGCGGTATGAGGGGCCAAGCGAGGGGGGGTTCGTGGAGGCAGCTCGCCGTGCGACGCCTTCCGTTGTGTTTATCCGGGGATACAGTGAGCGCATGGCGGGTGAAGACTTCTGGAGCTTTTGGGGCCTGTGGATGCCCCGCTCCCAATCTGTCTATACGGCTGGCTCTGGCGTCGTCTGGTCCAGCGACGGGTATATCGTGACCAATTTCCATGTAGTACGGGATGCCCAGCGCATTCTGGTGTCTTTTCCGGATAAGCGCACCCTGGAAGCGGAGTATATTGGCGGTGATGCCAATGCCGACATAGCCCTGCTTAAAGTCCAGGCCACAGGCCTTTCTCCCCTCCCACTTGCTAACTCCGACTCTATTGCGATTGGCCAGTGGGTACTTGCTATCGGTAACCCTTACAACCTCACCTACACTGTCACCGCCGGCATCATCAGCGCCCGCGGGCGCAACCTCAACCTCCTCAAAGGGCCGCTACCCATTGAGAGCTTCATCCAGACGGATGCTGCTATCAATCCCGGCAATAGTGGTGGGGCCCTCGTAGACCTATCGGGTCGTCTGGTGGGCATCAATACCGCTATTGCCTCCCGCACGGGTTCTTATGTGGGGTATGGTTTCGCTATCCCGGTCAATATCGTAAAGAAAGTCGTAGATGACCTGCGGGCGTTTGGGTTAGTACAGCGGGCGTTTTTGGATGCAGAGGTACAGGACCTTCCGGAAGAAGGGCCCACGAGAGCCTCCCCCGGAGAGCTATCGGGGCTTTTTGTGAAAGCGGTTTATCCAGGGGGGGCGGCTGACAGGGCGGGCTTGCGGCCCGGGGACCGCATCCTGAAAGTGGACGGCCTTCCTGTCCAGATGCAGGCCGAGCTGGCTGAAAAGCTTGCCCAAAAACGCCCCGGAGATAAAATCCGCCTCACTTATAAGCGTGGGGGGCAGATTCTGGAAACCACCGCCACCCTCACGAACGAAGATGGCGAGCCGGTGCTTCTACGCCGCAAACTCTATCGCTCTGAGGCTCTGGGCGCTGACCTTGTCCCCATCAGCAAGCGGGAGGCTACAGAACTGGGTATCCGACGTGGCTTCCGCATCACCAATCTCCGAAACGGCCTGCTGGCCCAAATAGGCCTTCAAGAAGGTGTTATCATTATCGCTATAAACCGCTATCTCCCCGAATCCCCCGAGGAGCTGGAAAAAATCCTTCTCAGCAGTCGAGGTCGCCTCGTGATTGAGGGCGTGGATGCCTACGGAAAACCTTTTATGTATAGCGTTTTCCAGCGGTGAACTGGCCTGAGGCATTCGTAGAGCGGATGAAGGCCCGTCTGGGGCCAGAGTGGGAAGCTTTCCAGGAAGCGCTGGCCAAGCCGCCTCTCACCACCATACGCCTCCATCCTGATAAGGGGCAAATCCTCTATCCCGAGGCCATGCCGGTGCCCTGGCATCCACGGGGACGGCTGCTTGTGGAACGGCCCAACTTTGCGCTGGAGCCAGCCTGGCATGCAGGTGCCTATTACGTGCAGGAGGCTTCCAGCATGAGTGTGCGGATCTTTTTGCCGGAGCGGCGTCCCCTCCGGGTAATAGACCTAAGCGCAGCTCCCGGTGGCAAAAGCACCCTCCTCCTGGACGAACTGGGGCTGACCGGGGGGCTTCTGATTGCTAATGATCCTGACTCCCATCGACGGGCTGTCCTCGCCGAAAACTTAGAGCGATGGGCTATCCCAGCTTACCTCATCACCGGTCGGGATCCGGCCTGGTGGGCACAGCATTATCCCGGTGTCTTTGATGTGGTTTTACTGGATGCGCCGTGCAGTGGCGAAGGCCTCTGGCGAAAATCACCTTCCCTCTCCCAGACCTGGCGCCCCGAAGAAGTAAGCTTCTGCAGTCGGCGCCAGCGGCGCCTGCTTGCCGCCGCAAAAAAACTCGTCGCACCGGGTGGCCATCTCATCTATTCTACCTGCACCTTCGCCCCGGCGGAAAACGAAGAGAACCTGTCTGCTTTCTTCGCGGAGGAGGCCGAGTGGCTGCCCCTTCGCTGGACCGACCATCCCACTGAGGTCGTGGAGATCCCCTATGCTGGTGGTGGCTGGGGGTATTACTTTTACCCGCATCGCACTATCGGGGAGGGTTTCTTTGTCTCTGCCTGGCAAAAAAAGCCCCTCCCCACCCGACGACCGGCCCCCAAACAGAAAGCATCCCCTGCTCTTCGTCTAATTAAGCGTCCTCCCCTTCCCCTGGAAGGGCCACTTATCTTCCTTCAGCAGGGTGAAACGATATTTACACTCACAGAGTCAGCCTACAAGCTTTTTTTGCCCGGTCTGGAAAAGGTAGAAGCTTTCCCCCTCTGGCGTTATCACAAGCCTTCTCATGCGGCGGCGCTCTTACCGACCCTGGTAGGCGAAGAGGTTCCTACCTACGAGCTGAGTGCGGAAGAGTTTTACCAGTACTTGCGGCGGCAACCGGTAAGGCGAGCCTTTTCCCGGGCATATGAGCGAGCTATGCGAGCAGGCTTTCCAATAGGGTGGCTCTATAAGGGGCGTCCCTCTTTGCCCAGACCTTATCTGAGCTCGTAATACCCGTCTCGTTCCTCGATCTGGAGGCGCGGCTTTCCTTCCCACACCCGGATGAGTTCCTCGTAGTCTTCCAGTTCATCCTCCTCCGTCCCGCGGTATAGCACTATTTGCAAGGACGTGCATGCCTCCAATAAAAAGTTCACCAGCTGCCACAGGGCTTTTCGGGCAGCGGAGTTGATGTAAGTTAGCTCGAGGTGAAGCTTGAGGGAGGATGTTGGGCTTTTAGAGAGGTTTTCACGCAGAAACTTGAGGATTGGTTCAAAGAACTCGATAGCATTTTCGGGGAAGCAGGACCCTCGAAGAAGAATGATCCCCTTCGTAAGGTCGATTTGTACCTCAGGGGTGTGAAGAGTAGAGGCAAAGTGAAAATGCATTCTATGGGCAAAGTTACGAGCTACGAGGAATTGGTAGGAAGGGGGCTCGAGATGTCTCTTGGGCCCCAAAGTAAAAAGGCGAATCGCTACACCCCCTCCTAAGGCTGATATTACGCCATCTCATGCAGGGCTCCCCTTTCTCCCTTAGTAAGCGGGAGAAGGGATGGGTCATACCGAGTCGCTCTTCCAGATGCATTTTTTGGGCGTGCCCCCTCGCAGGGCGGGCTAAAAGCCCGCCCCTACGAGGGGTCGGGCTGCTCCGGAGACTGTTGCAAAACACCCC
>Ga0197142_1002718_pt1 | contig 15235 bp, 5 predicted proteins | sample GBS60_MetaG_FD_148614 | JGI IMG/M metagenome (GOLD analysis project Ga0197142, IMG submission 148614) | Sediment microbial communities from Great Boiling Springs, Gerlach, Nevada, United States - GBS 60_MetaG | ecosystem: Environmental > Aquatic > Thermal springs > Hot (42-90C) > Sediment... | reverse complement strand
TTTGCCCAGTCGGAAGTTGTTGCCCGAAGCTACCACGGCGTCGGTCAGTTCAAAACGGCCGTCCAGGATAGGATACTCGCCGCCGGCATTGGGGATACCCTCGATGGTCAGATCGCTGATGTCCACCACAACCGTCTCATGATAGACCCCATAGGGGATCAGGACCGTGTCGCCGGGGCGGGCGCGGTCCACGGCGGCCTGGATGGTCTCGCCCGGTGCTACGGTGATGGTCATCGCCGCGCGCGGGGTGGTCACCCGCCCTTCGTCCTTACGATTGACGGCCTCCACCACCGCCCGCGCCGGGTTCTCTCGTCGCGCCACCACCGGCAACCCAGAAGGCACGGTCGTGGGGATGGCAGGCAGGTTCGCTTCGTCGGTAAGGGCATAGAGAAAGGCCACCAGGTCGGCCCGCTCCTGGTCGGTCAGCTCGAAGCCGTTGACGAACACATCCACCCGCTCGTTGCCGAAGGCGCGGCCGCCGCCTTTGGCATAGAAGTCCACCACCTCCTCCAGGGTAGCCAGCGAGCCGTTGTGCATGTAAGGCGCGGTCAGGGCGATGTTGCGCAGCGTGGGCACCTTGAAGGCACCGGGCTGACCGTCGGGCACCACACCGGCCCGGCCGGGGTCGTCATCGGGCACGCCGATCACCCGGAAGGTATCGCTGGCGAAGGTGGGCGCTGCATGGCACTCAAAGCAGCGGGTAGCGCCGGAGCGGAACAGGGCCAGCCCGCGGCGTTGCGACGGCGTCAGCGCCTCGAAATCGCCGGCGGCATACCGGTCGAAGGGGCTGTTTTGGCTGAGCAGGGTGCGCTGGAACGCGGCCAGCGCCCGTACCGTATTCGTCAAGGTCACGGTCTCTTCGCCGCCACCGAAGGCCGCATCGAAACGGGTCACATAGTCGGGGATGGCCCGCAGCTCGGCCTCCAGGGTCGCCGGGTCGGATACGCCCATTTCCTCGGGGTGGGTGATGGGAAAAGTGGCCTGCGCTTCCAGCGAGTCCAGGCGACCATCCCAGAAGAGCCTGCCTGCGAAAGCCACGTTCCACAGGGTAGGCGTGTTGCGCGTGAGCGGACCGGTCAGCCCCTGTGCCACCGGCCGACCGTCGCTGAAGCCCAGGTCGGGATGATGGCAATCGGCGCAGGCGCGATCGTTCCCCTGAGACAGGATGGGGTCGAAGAACAGCAGTCGCCCCAGCTCCACTTTCGCCGGGGTTGTGGGATTATCGGGCGGCTCGTTGGTGGCCGGCCAGGCCCGCTGCAAGCCGGAATACGACGGTTCCACACTGCTGGCGCCGGCGCCGTGATGGGCCATGTCCACGGGGGGATCGGCCGGAGGCGGGACAATGGCCGCCACCACCACGACCCCAAACAGGGCCAGGACGATTACGCCGAAGAGGATGCCCAGAAGGGTGAGCAGTCGTTTCATGACAGGTCTCCGATGGGGTAACGAAAGGGGGAGGACAACCGGACCTAGGGCTGCGCCAGCAAAAAGGCCACGACGGCATCGATCTCCTCGCCGCTGAGGGTTTTACCCAGGGTAGAGGGCATCAGATCTGGGTAGCCTTCTACCAGATAGGCGCCGGGGCGCAGGATGGAGGTGTAAAGATAGCCGCGCGCATCCAGACCGTCCACCCGCATGGCCGCACGCACGGCAATGCCGGCCAGGGACGGTCCCACCAGGTTGACCTCGGGCGCCAGGCTATGGCAGGCGGCGCAGTGGGCCTCGAACACGCGCTTGCCCAGGGCCAACTCCGGCGGGAGGGTGGGGGTGGGTGTCGGGGTCGGCGCCGCGCGGCAGGCTGCCAGAAGCCAGAGGGCAAGCCAGAGAAGGAAGACACGGGCTTTTGTGCATGCAATGTTGGTCCACTCTGCGTTGCGAACGTAGCGAATTGTCATTGCGAGCGCAGCGAAGCAATCCCCCGAGCGCAGCGGATTGTCATTGCGAGCGTAGCGGATTGTCATTGCGAGCGCAGCGAAGCAATCCCCTCGCGTGTTAAGGGCCGATTTGGAGATTGCTTCGTCGCTGCGCTCCTCGCAATGACATTGCGAGCGTAACGGATTGTCATTGCGAGCGCAGCGGATTGTCATTGCGAGCGCAGCGAAGCAATCCCCTCGCGTGTTAAGGGCCGATTTGGAGATTGCTTCGTCGCTGCGCTCCTCGCAATGACATTGCAAGCGTAACGAATTGTCATTGCGAGCGCAGCGAAGCAACCCCTCGCGTGCTAAAAGGCCGGTTTGGAGATTGCCTCGTCGCTGCGCTCCTCGCAATGACATTGCAAGCGCAGCGAAGCAATCTCCTCGCGTGCTAAAAAGACAAGTTTAGAAAATTTTATTTCTTTTCTTGTCTTATCAGTAAAGATAATGCCATAAATCGACATGAGTCCTCTTGTATCATAAAATCGGCCACATGTCAATTTCTTGACTCATCCTTCGCACCTTACGGTTAAAAAGGCGGAAGACGGTCGCAACCGTCTTCCGCCGCAGCCTTCGGGGAGTGGACGCCTCAGGGCAGGCGTGGGATCAAAAACGGTCGTTCGGGGTCGGCGCCCTGGAGCTGCCAGATCTCGTAGCCGTGCTCGGCAAAGCTCAGAAACTGGTCGGGGCCGGGGTCTTTGCTGTCCCCGCGATGGAAGATATAACCGATTTCGGTGGGAGCGGCAGTAAGACGGACGCGGAAGACCACACCGAAGCGGTCGGTAGCCACCGGCTTGAGCGGCGCCTGCCAGCTCACGGTCTCGGTCGTATCACCCCATACATGCAGCCCCCAGAAATCGCGGAAGTCGGTGCTCGTGTAGTCGCCATAATCGCCGGCATGGCGGCGATAGTGGAGCAAGGCATAGCCCTCCACGGCACCGCGCTGCCGGTAATGGGCCGCATCGCCCTGGCGCAACCACACGGCAAAGCCGGTCTGGTTGGGTACAAAGCTGCGGTCATGGGGGGTATCCTTCTCGTCACCCTTGTGCACGATGAAATACACCGGCTTCGAGGGATCGGCCAGGCGGATGTGGAAATAGGCGCCGTAGTCATCAAAACCGTCGGGTAGCTTGGGACGGGTCCATTCGGTCGCTTCGGAGGGGTCAATGGCCTCGCCCCACAGGTGCAGGCCCCAGTCCTCGTAGTCGCCGCCGGGCCGCCGATAATGGATGGTCACCCGGCTCAGGGCGGCAGCCGAGGAAGGATAATCGGCCGCACTGCCCTGCACGGTCCAGATCGCAGGGGTGAGGGCCGGGGTGAAGAAGCGGTCGTTGGGGGTATCCTTCTCGTCGCCTTTGTGGATGATGTACCCAACCGGTTGGGTGGGGTCTACCACCTTGATGAAAGCGAATACACCGTAGTCGTCTTCGCCGTTCCAGGCTTTAGGGCTATGCCAGTCGGTCACCTCCTCCGGCGCCAGACCGTCGCCCCACAGGTGCAGGCCCCATTCGTCGTAGGCCCCGTCGGGGCGGTGGTAATGGATGATCGCGTAGCTCGGCGGAGCTTCGATGCCTACCGTGGCCGTGGCCGTGGCAGCGCTCAGGCGGCCGAAGCGATCATTGGCGATGGCCGTGAAGGTCAGCGTCGTGCCCGGCGGCAGATGGCTCACATCGTAAAACACCCGGTAGGGTGGATTGTCGTCGGTGCCGAGGATGGTATGGCCGGCATCGTTAGCCGTGCGGACGGCAAAAGTCACCTCGGCGAAGCGGCTGCCCGTGACGGTGACGCCGATCTCGGCCCGGCCGGTGAGCTGACCCCCGCGACCCAGCGGTCGGAATTGCACGATGGGGGCGGTTTCGGCGGGGGGAATGGCGCGCGTGGCCCGGTAGATGGCCAGATCCAGGCCGGGTATCGTGACCGTCACCCGGCCCTCGGCATCGCTGCGCAGGTCGGAAGCGATCCCGGTCCCGCCGTCCGGATAAAGCAGCCGGAAATCGGTGTCGGGGCTGGCCGTGGCAAAGGTAGCCGTCTGCGCGGTGCGGGCGTTGTTGAGCACGACCAGATACTCGACCTGCTGCTCGCGGTCCAGACGGGAGAAGGCATAAAGGCCGGCTTCGTTCGTACTGTAGCGATGGATCTGGGCGCCGGTGCGCAGGGCCGCGTGCCGGCCGCGCAGCTCGGCAAAGCGGCGCAGGGTCTGATAGAGCGGATGCGTGGGATCGAAGTTGGCGTCGGCCGTGGTGGCCTCGGTGCCGATGAGGTCGTCGTCGTTGTATTCGGGGACCCGGCTGGGCATCATATCCTGGCGGGCGCCCTTATCGCCACCGTCGCCGGTGAAGCCTTGCTCATCGCCGTAGTAGAGGATGGGGAACCCGCGGGCGAAGAAGGTCAGGGCATGACCGAGGCGGGCACGGGCCAGCCATTCGCTATCGCCGCGACGAGGGAGCTGGGTCTGGAGCTGATAGCCGATGCGGCCTACATCGTGATTGCTGATGAAATTGCCCAGGCTGTAGGCGTTGCTGTCGGGGTCGGTATAGTAGTCATCGCTCTCAAACAACCCCCGCAGATTGTCGGTGGCGTTGCCGCTCACGGCGAAGCCGAGACCGGCGCCATGGAGGCCGAAATCGAGCACCGAGGGCAGATTGCCGGGGCCGGTGTAGCGGCTGCGGAAGGCCGGGTCCTCGCCGAAAACCTCGCCGAAGAGGGCGAAATCGGGTTTGCCCCGGCTGCGGCCGTAGGCGATGACGGCCGGCGCGAACCGGGTCCAGAACTCCAGATTGACATGCTTGACCGTATCCAGGCGAAAGCCGTCGATGTCGTAATCGCGGATCAGCTTCTGGGCAATGGCGATGAAGCCGTTGACCACGTCGGGATGCTCGGTGAAGAGGTCATCCATTCCGAAGAAATCGCCGTACAGCGAGTTTTCGCCCCGGAACGTCGTATCCCCGCGGTTGTGGTAATAGATGGGGTTGTTCAGCCAGGCGGGGTTCTTGAGGGTGGCATCTTGCGGGGTACGGAAAGTCGGTCGGTAAGGGAAGCTGATGGCCGGGTCAAGGGGCGGGAAGGTGGTGCCGCCCACGTAATCGCGGTCATCGAAGACATGGCCGGCGGCGTCGCGGTAGGGGTATTCGGCCTTGCTGCGATAGCGGGATTCGCCGCCTTCGTAGACGATGACATCCGCCGTATGATTGACCACCAGGTCGAAGAACACCTTCATGCCGCGGGCGTGGGCGGCATCCACCAGGGCCTTGAGCTCTTGATTCGTGCCGAGATGGGGATCGGCGTTTTCGTAATCCAGGATCCAGTAGCCGTGGTAGCCGGCGCTCACACCCAAAGCCGTGGTGCTATCGGGTTGGGTGGGCTTGTTGACCAGGGGCGGGGTGATCCACAAGGCCGTCACGCCCAGGCCCTGGAGATAATCCAGCCGGCGTCGCAGACCGGCGAAATCGCCGCCGTGATAGAAGGCCTTGTCGGTGGGGCGATAGCCGTGGCGGATGACGTCGGCATCGGTGTCGCCGCGATCGCCGCCGTAGTCGTTGGTGGGATCGCCGTTATCAAAGCGGTCGGTCAGGACGAAGTAGAACGTTTCGTTGGCCAACGGATGACGCACGGCCGGCCGCACCAGGGCAGCCTCTTCCGGCGTGACGCCGGTTCCGGCGATATACGTCACCCGCAGGCGCGGATGGCTCCCGCGAGGCCAGCTTTCCAGGCTATGCATGGCCACCCGACCCGGCAGGCCGGCGGCGCTGATGGCCAGATAACACACCCCTGCGGCGGAGGCCTGCGCGGCAAAGCCCGTGGTCGTCATGGTATCGCACCCGCGCACCTGGCTGCGGACATCGAAGGTCCGTGGTCCCAGGGCTACCGGCACAGGTGTGCCGGGATTAAAGGTGCGCACCAGGTCCTTATAGGTGACCGTGGCCGGGTTGAAGGGATCGCTGTTGTGGACGATGAGCATCTTGCGCGGCGCACCCGATTCGAGGGTCACGGTGACGGTGAGGGTGGCGCTGATGATGTCGGCGCCGATGGGCAACGGGCTGCGGTCGAAGACCAGAAGCACGTTGTCCAGGCCGGTGGTGCGGGCAATGAGGGCGGCGTAGCTGTTGTAGTTGGTGGCCTTGGCACCACCGTTGACCCAGGTATCGGCCAGCAGCGGCAGTTCCACCGTGACCGGTTGCGGCGGCTGGGGCGGTTGAGGCAGGGTATGGGTGATGACATGGGTGGTGTCGTTGTAGACGAAGGTGACTTCCGTGTCATCTTCCGGCACCACCAGGGGGATGTCGGGCCCGTTGCGTTCGCCGTTGGCACCGTAGTTCTCGTCCCAGCTTTCGTTGATGGCGACTTTATAGGCATAGTTGCCGGCGGGCAGCCGCAGGGTGATCTCGTAGTTGCCGTCGCCGTCTTTGTCCTTCATCCAACCCTTGAGGTTATCGGGCGCCCATTCGGCGCCACCCACCTCGTCCATCATGTTGCCGACGAGGACGACGATGCGGCTGTCAGGCCGGCTGGCCACCCAGTGGTCGCCGCTGCCGCGGTCGTAGTAGAAATGCACCGTCTGACCGTCCTGGGCCACGGTGAAAGGCACGTTAGGCCCATCGCGGCGTCCGCCCAGGCCGTAGTTCTCGGCCCAGGAGCCGCCCACGGTCACCTTGAACTCGTAGGAACCGGCCGGGATCCGGTTGGTGACGAACTTCCAGACGCCATCGTTGTTGGCATCGGTGCCGCGCGTTTGCTCGTTGGCCGGGTCCCAATTGCTGCCCAGACCGGCCGCCTCGGCGTAGTTGCCGGGGAAGGTCACCAGCAACCCGGTCGGCGGTTGCGCCACCAGCGGGGTCACCGTCTCGCTCACGTCTTTGCTGGCGCTGTCGAAGCTGAAAGTGACGACGGCGCCGGGATAGGGCACGGTGAAGGTGCGGTTGCCGGCGGGGTAGTTCTCATCCCAACTTTCGTTGAGGGCCACCTTGTACTCCCAGATGCCGGGTGGGATGGCGGCCGTCTGATAGGTGTAGATGCCGTCGCCGTCCCGGTCCTTCATCCAGGTGGTCAGGTTGGCCGGGTTCCAGTCCTGACCGCCGATCTCGTCGCCGAAGTTGCCGGCCACGACCGGGATGATCATGCCGGGGCGGCTGGCGACGTAGTTATCCGCACGGTCGTAATAGAAACGCACCACCTGGTTGTCGGCGGTGAAGCTCAGGTTGGGGCCGTTGGGCTGGCCATGGCGGCCGTAGTTTTCTGCCCAGCTCCCGCCGACGGTGGCTTTGAATTCGAAGGTCCCGGTGAGCGGTATGGGCGTGGTGAAGGTCCAGACCTGATCCCCGTTATCGTCGCTTGCCCGCGTTGTCGCATCGGCCGGGTCCCAATCGTTGCCGCCGAGCTGAGCGACGTAATTGCCGGGGAAGGTGACAAGGGCATCGGCGCCGAGTTGCGGTTCCACCCAGACGGCCGTTGTGCGGCCGGGGACGGTGAAGACGCCGTTGCCGGGATCGAAGGTGGCGGTCTTGACGATGGGGTCTACCGAGTTCTGTTGGACCGGGTGTAGCACAAGGCGGCGGCCGTCGAGGGGTGAATCGAAGGTCTGCGCCTCGTCGTTGGCGTTGATGAGGACGACGATCAGCTCGGCGTTGGGGTCCAGGTCAGGCCCGGCCCGATCGGAGAGGGTCATGACGATGAGACCGGGGAGCTGGTTGGGGCCGGTGTTGTGGAAGGCAACCCGGGCCTGGACCTCCCAGGCCGTGCGCAGTCGGAAGAGGGGCGAGCTGTAGCGGATGCGCAGCAGTTCCTGGAAGAGATCGCGGGCCAGGGCGATGTCGGCAGGGCCGGGCTTCAGGGCTGGATCGGCCAGCAAAGGCCGCATGACGTCCCAACTGGCGGCATTGGCCCAGGCCGGGGGCAGGCCCACGCCGAAGTTGTTGTTCTGGTAGGTCCAGTCGATTTTGTTGAACCAGTCGCCGGAGTTGTAACTGTCGCGATCAAGGGACTTGGAACGCAGCAGATCGCCGCCGGCATGGATGAAGGGAATGCCCTGACCCAGGAGGATGGTGCTGCGGCCGACATGTTCCATGCGCACCCGGTCGGCCATGCTCGTTGCCACCGGCGCGGCAAAGATATTGACATCGAACAGGGTCTGGTTGTCGTGCTTGTCGATGTAGGAGATGTTTTCCTGGGGATCGCGGGTGTAGCCGGCAGGCTGGCCGAAGTAGTCCACCTGGGCCCCGCGCACCAGGCGACCGGTGCGATCCTCGAAGACGTAGTCGGCCAGATTGCCGGCCATGCCCACGCGGATCTGGTCGGTCTGGAGCAGGAGGGTTTGGAGCTGCTGGGCCGGGGTGCCGGGCACGGTGGGCTTGGAGTCATAGTACATGCCGTTGGCAAAGCCCTGTTTGCGCAGCAGATCCTGGCCGCTGTCGAAGGGACCGATGCCGCGCACGGCATCCCGTAAGCGGTCGGAGAAGGTGCCGATGCCTGTGCCGGCCATGTTGAGCTGGGTGGCATTCTCCCCACGGGCGTTGTTGGCCACTTCGCCGAAGTTCCAGCCTTCGCCGTAGAGGTAGATCGCGCGACCGTCGACGCCGTCCTGCTCCGGGGTCAGGGCATCCAGCGCGGCCCGCACCCGCAGCATGTTGCGCTTCATGTGATGCCCCATCAAATCGAAGCGGAAGCCGTCGATCTTGTAGTACTTCGCCCAGGTCACCAGCGAGTCGACCATGAGCTTCTCGAACATGGCGTGCTCGCTGGCCGTGTTGGGACAGCACGTGCTGGTCTCAACCCGCCCGTCTTTGTTGAGACGATGGTAATAGCCGGGCACGATGCGGTCGAGGACCGCATTGGGGCTTTGGCCGCTGGCATTCGTGTGGTTATAGACCACATCCACCACCACGCGCAGCCCCATCCGGTTCAGCGCCGCCACCATCTCACGAAACTCGATGATACGGGTGACGCCGTCGGGATTCGTGCTATAGGAACCTTCGGGCACGGTGTAGTGCAGGGGGTCGTAGCCCCAGTTGTAGCCGTCCAGGTCGCGCACCGGCGCCAGCAGGGCTTGTTGTTGGTCGGAATCCGGCGGGAACGTGGCCATCAGGGCCGGATCGGGTTCCTGCCATTGGCTGCGGTCCTCGTTGATGGTGGCGATATCGAAGACGGGCAGGAGATGGAGATGGGTCAGCCCGGCGGCCTGGAGGGCCTTCAGATGCCGGACGCCGTGGCTGTCGGGCAGGGTGAAGGCCTTGTAGGTGCCTTTGAGCGCATCGGGTACCGAGGGGTCGTTGGCGCTGAAGTCGCGCACGTGCAGCTCGTAGACCGTGATGTCTTCGGGCGCCACCAGTGGCGGTTTGCTCAGCTCGTGCCAGCCGGGTGGGGCCAGGGCCGGGTCGGCCAGATCCACGATCTGGCTGCGGGTGCTGTTCATGGCCAGGCTGAGGGAGTACGGATCGGTGACCAGGTTGGTCTCCATGCGGCCGGTAGTGGGGGCGAAAACCCGTACTTCGAAGAGGTAGTACTGGCCTTTCCAGCCCGGTTCACCGGTTATGCTCCACACGCCCGTGGCGGCATCGTAGGTCATCTCGTGAACGGTGGCCGGGGTGGCAGGGTTGGCATCGGCAAAGCGATGGAGCCGCACCGTTTGTGCCGTCGGCGCCCACACGCGGATGGTCGGCGTTTCCCCTTGCCAGCTCACGCCCAGCTCGCCGGTGTAGGTGTAGAGGTCGTCGAGCACGCCGGGGATCTGCAGGCCGGTGGCATCGATCAGATTGCCCTGGGCATCTTGGGCCTGCACGGCGAACTGGCCCTTGAGGATGGTCGGGACGAGGGGCAGGTCGGCAGGGGCGATTTTGAGCGCGCCGAGGCCGGCCAGATGAGGGAATTGGGCCTTGATGGCGTCGTCCAGGCCGGCCGGGTCGTAGGTCAGGGTAATGCTCCGACCGCCCTGGATCCCGGTTTTGTCCAGGGTAAGGCCGGCGTCGGCATCGTAGTGGAGCGTGTAGGTGCGATCGGCGCCGGTCGCCTGAGCCCAGGCGATGGTGTCGCGACGGACCCAGTGGGCCTGCTGTTTGCCCAAATTGCCTTTGAAGGCGCGGGCCAGCACGGCCGTGGGCACGGCAGGGTTCGTGTATTGCTCGCCGCTGCCCTGGATCTGCCAGATTTCGTAGCCCTTCTCGGCAAAGACCAGGAACTGGTCAGGACCGGGGTCCTTTTCGTCGCCGCGATGGATGATATAGGCCAGTTGGGTGGCACCCTCCACCAGGCGGACTTTCCAGAAGATACCGAAATCGTCGCGGCCGGCAGGCGGCAGCGGATTTTGCCAGGTTACGCCGGGTTCGGCCGAGCCGGTCCACACATGGAGGCCCCAACCGTCGTAGTCGCCGGCGCTGCGGCGGTAGTGGATGAGGGCAAAATCTTCGGCCGCGCCCCGCTGCGTATACACGGCCGGATCGCCCGACTGCAGCCAGATCTGATAGTGGTGGGCCGGGATGTAGCTGCGGTCGCGGTCGGGATCTTTCTCGTCGCCCTTATGGACGATAAAGTTGACCGGTTGGGTGGGGTCGGACAGAGGAATGCGGAAGAACGCGCCGTAGTCGTCAAAGCCGTCGGGCATTCGTGGGGTGCTCCAATCGGTCCCCACGCCCGGCGCCAGGCCATCGCCCCACAGGTGGAGACCCCAGCCGTCGTAATCGCCGCCGGGCCGATGGTAGTGGATGACCGTTTGCCCGGTGACCGCGGCTCGCGAGGCATAGTTGGCAGGGTCGCCCTGCTTGATCCACAGTTCCGGTATGGCGAGGGGGTCGAAGCTGCGATCGGCCGGGGTATCCTTCTCGTTGCCGCGATGGACGATGTAATTGACCGGTTGGGTGGGGTCTTTGAGTCGGATGGCCACATAGGCGCCGTAGTCGTCTACCCCGGCAAAGGGTTTGGGCGAGGTCCAGGTGGTGCCTTCATCATCGGCGATGGCATCGCCCCACAGATGCAGGCCCCAGAAGGTGTTGAAATCGGGGCCGGGGGTGCCGTAATCGCCGGCCGGCCGGTTATAGTGGATGATGGCCCATTCCAGAGGCGGAGGCGGCGCCGCGCCCACCCGTTCGCCCACCTCGTGGGTGCCGGCATTGTAGAAGAAGGTGACCTCATCCCCGCCGGCGGGCACGGTGAAGCTGCGGTTGGTGGCCGGATAGCTCACATCCCAACTTTCGTTCAGGGCGACTTTGTATTCCCAGGTGCCTGCCGGCACGTGGGCCGCTCGCCAGGTGTAGATGCCGTCGCCGTCGGGGTCTTTCATCCAGCTTTTGAGGTGATCGGGCGCCCAGTTTTGGCCGCCGATGGCCTCCAGGAAGTTCCCGGCCACGACCGGGATGATGGCATCGGGCCGGCTGGCGACGTAGTGATCGCTGCGGTCGTAGTAAAAGTGAACCGTCTGGCCGGCCTGAGACACGGTAAAGGGGACATTGGGTCCGTTGCGTTGTCCGTTGCGGCCGTAGTTTTCATCCCACGAACCGCCTACGGTGACCTTGAACTCGTACTGTCCGGGCGGGATGGCATCGGTAACGAACTTCCAGACGCCGTCGCCGTTGGTGTCGGTGCCGCGCGTGTTCAGATTGTCGGGTGCCCAGTCGTTGCCCAGGCCGGCAGCAGCGGCGTAATTGCCGGGGAAGGTGACGAGCAGGTCTTCGGCAGGGGAAACAAAAACCGCCGGTCGGGCCGCAGAGCGGGTGTCGAGACCGGCGGTCAGGGAAAGCGCCATGGCGAGAGGCGCCAGGGCGGTCGTGATAAAGGTCAAAAGGAAGAGAAGGGTCAGGATAGGCCGATGGCGGGACATGGGGCGGCTCCTGTTGGAGGGGACAAGAAGGAGACGATGGCGGCATTGTAGCAAAGGATGCAACCGGTTGCAAAAACGCCGGTGACGGTAGCAGGGGGTTGCCAAAGCCTGTGGGTCAGTTGACGGGCGCACGCCGTGCGCCCCTGCATGCGGTGCCTCGGTAAGGGCGGACGGAAGCCCATCCCACCTGCTGCCAAATCCACGCGTGCGCCCGTGGGCGTTCTCCGGCTTGCGCCTGCTTTCCTCCTGGCCTACAATCGCGGCCATGTCCGCTCGTGACCGCCGTTTGGTGGGTCTGTTGGCCCTCTATGCCCTGTTCCTCCTCTGGCTCCACCTCCTGGTCGAGCATTTCCCGGTAACCTGGGCGGCTTTCTGGTATCCGGCCAGGTTGATCGGCCCCGAGGGTCGCCTGAAGCCGGAAGAATGGCTGTGGGGCGTGATTCCCATCACCTATCTGCCGACCGGTTTGCGGGTTGCGCTCCTTCTATTGCTGATGGCGTCGGTCGGGTGGGTGGCTTGGGGCGGCAGGGTTCCCCAAAGGGGGATCCCCTTCCCCCGGCAGGCCCGCGTGCAGGCGCTGCTGGCCGTGTTGGGTTGGCCCTTGTTCTACCTGGGACGGGTGGTGCATACCCGCTGGGGCGATGCTTATCTGCTGGTCAAGGGCATGGCCCATCCCCAGGTGCGGCTAACCTACAACTGGCAGGCGCCGCTGGACACCTATCTGCATGCCCGGCTGTTTCAGTTGGGCGAGCGCCTATGGGGGTGGGAAGATGCCATGCCCGCCTATTGGTGGCTTTCCAGCCTGGCCGGGGTGGCGGCGCTATGGGTGCTGTTGCGCACGGCGGCCGCCATCGGTCGCACGCCGCGCGAACGCTGGGTGATCTTCGGCCTGATGACCACAACGGGCGCCATGCAGCTTTTCTTCGGCTATCCGGAGACTTACACCCTGCTCAGCCTGCTTATCCTCGGCTTTTTGGGCTTGGCCTGGCGTTGTGGGCAGGGCCGGGGGTCGCTGTGGGGGCCGAGTTTGGTCTGGGCCCTGGCCGTGGGGTTTCACCCCTCGGCCCTTATGCTGCTGCCGGCGCTGCTCGTGTTGGGATGGCTGGTCTGGCGCCGCCGCGGCCGGCCCCTGGCGGGCGTGTTGGCGGCGCTGGTCATCCCTCTGGGGGGCGTTCTGGCCGTCACCGTGGCGCTGATGACGGCCGGCGGTTCGGGTTTGGAGGTGTTTTTGAGCAGTCAGGCTCCGGGGGGCAGCGATCAGCGCTGGCTGGTACCGCTGTCCCAGGTGCGCAGCGAGTGGGAGTATTACACCCTGTTTTCGCGTGGGCATCTCATGGATATCCTCAATCAGCAGCTCCTGGTGATGCCGTTCACGCTGCCGTTGCTCCTATGGCTGCTCGTGGGCTATCGCCGTTCTTTGCCGCGCGATGGCTACGCTTTGTTTTTGGCGGTGGCGGCCGTGGCTTATGTGGGGCTGACCTGGGTGTGGAATCCCGACTACGGCGGCCAGCGCGACTGGGATTTGTTTGCGCCCGCCGCCTGGCCGGCGACGTTGCTGGCGGCTTATGGGCTGACGCGGGCCACAACGGCCGAGGTCCTGGCGCGCGTCGCCCTCATCATCCTGCCGGTCCAGGCCCTGCACACGGCCGCCTGGATTTATAGCAACACCCGGCCGTGGTCGTGGTAGAGAACCGCAAAGGACGGCAAGGCATGGGGTTCGTTCCTGTTACGTTTCTCCGGCGTTGCCTCGATAAGGCTATCGTTGCGGTCGTAGCCCGCCGACGGCGTCGGATTCCCCGGCCGGCGCCGGCTTTGCTCATGCCCGAACTCCCGGTTATACTGGGGGACCATGCGCATCCGTGATCTGCACCGCAAGTTGCTCTGGGGGCTGTTTTTGGGCATCGGCGTCGGTTTCATCCTGGCCCTGTGGGGCGATTTCGGCGAACTGCGCCGCCATCTGACGACCTTCCCCTGGCAGTTGGCGCCTTCGTTGGTGGGCCTGACGCTGGTCAACTACACCTTGCGCTTCGCTAAATGGCAATACTACCTGCGCACCATCGGCGTGACCGTGCCGCGTGGACGCAGCCTGGGCATTTTCCTGGCGGCGTTCCCGATGGTGTTGACCCCCGGCAAGGTGGGCGAGCTGTTGAAAAGCTACCTGCTCAAAGCCGGCACAGGCACGGGTATGGCCCGCTCGGCCCCTATTGTGCTGGCCGAGCGGATCACCGATGGGCTGGCCATGTTCGTCCTGGCGCTGGCAGGCCTGTTCGGTTTCGTCGGTGAGGGTCCGTTGCTCTGGACCCTGCTCGGTGTGGCCGGGTTGATGCTCCTGTTTGTGCTCTTCACCCGTTCGCGCAGGCTGGTGACATGGGCTTTGTGGGTATGGGGGCAACTGCCGGGCCTCGGCCGTTTCGAACCGGCCCTGCGGTCGGCCTATACCAGCACCTACGACCTGTTCACCCTGCCGCGGTTTCTCTTCGCCATCGGCCTGGGCATCATTTCCTGGGGGTGCGAAGGTCTGGCCCTCTACGTGACCCTGATCGGGCTGGGACAGGAACCGGGGCGTCTCGTGCTGGAAGTGGCCATCTTCACCCTGGCGGCCGCCACGCTCATCGGCGCCGTGAGTTTTTTGCCGGGTGGGTTGGGGGCAGCCGATCTCTCGCTGACAGGGCTGCTCCTGCGGTTACTGCCCCTGAGGCCGGGTGAAGCGGTTGCTGCCACCCTCATCATCCGCTTTTTCACCCTCTGGTTCGGTGTGGCCATCGGTCTGGTAGCCATGCTGATCGTCTTGCGGCGTCTGGGCCTGGACCGCGAACTGGCCTTGAAGGAACCGGCCGAGGAGATAATGGAGCCTGTCCATGAATCCATCTGAGCTGTGGCGGGTCGAATTGCACAGCCATACCTGCTTTTCGCCCGACTCGCTGGCCCGACCCGAGGCGATTATCGCGGCCTGTCGGCGTCGCGGGATTGCCAAAATCGCCATCACCGACCATAACACCATCGCCGGCGCCCTGGCCGCGGCCCGGCTGGCGCCCGATCTGGTCATCGTCGGCGAGGAGATCATGACCGACCGGGGTGAGCTGATCGCCTGGTTTGTGCGGGAGGAAGTGCCCAGGGGCCTTTCTCCGGCCGCAACGCTGGCCCGGCTGCGCGATCAGGGCGCCGTTATCGGCATTCCCCATCCTCTCGACGGTCTGCGCCGGTCGGCCATGGGCGCGGAAATCACCCTGGCCCTCCTCGATCAGGTCGATGCGCTGGAGGTCTTCAATGCCCGCTGTCTGCGGTCGAGCGACAACGAAGCGGCGCAGCGCCTGGCCGTAGCCCACGGCAAGCCGGGCACGGCCGGCAGCGATGCCCACACCATCGGCGAGATCGGCATGGCCATCATGCGTATGCCGCCTTTCACCGACGCCGAGACCTTCCGCCGCAGTCTGGCAGTGGCGCAATATGAGGGCCGGCTGAGCGGTGCCCATGTCCACCTCTCCTCGCAACTGGCCAAATACACCAAACGGGTTTTCCG
>Ga0197142_1002717_pt1 | contig 15240 bp, 11 predicted proteins | sample GBS60_MetaG_FD_148614 | JGI IMG/M metagenome (GOLD analysis project Ga0197142, IMG submission 148614) | Sediment microbial communities from Great Boiling Springs, Gerlach, Nevada, United States - GBS 60_MetaG | ecosystem: Environmental > Aquatic > Thermal springs > Hot (42-90C) > Sediment... | reverse complement strand
CGAGCTAAAGAAATTTGGCGTGCGCGGCGGAGGCGGCCTGTAATGCGGAGAGTGCCGAGGGTGATCTCGCGTGGGCGCACACTCCTTGCACGCACCGTGCTGGCGGTTCGTCACCGCTTATCGGGCGCGAAGATTCTGGGCTACATCGGCTGGGTGGGACACGACAACCTGGGCGACGAGGCCATGTTTCTGGCGATCCAATCGCTGCTGGCGCCCTGTGTCCTTGTGCCTTTCTTGGGGTCCGCTCAAGAGCGCCTTCTGGGCATGTTCGGCTTGAGCGGGAAACGCTTTTTCGATGCTTTCGTGGTTGGCGGAGGAACCCTGGTCAATCCAGGTTTCTGGCCGATGGTTGACGCAGCCGAGCGCATGGGCTTGCCCATGTTCATGTTCGGCACGGGGGTCGGGAGTTCCGGTTTGGGGCAACCGGAACAGGTACCGCTGACCCCGTGGAGGACACTGGCTTCCCGGTTCGCGGCCGTCGGCGTGCGCGGTCCCCTGTCGCATCAGGCTCTCAGAGAACTAGGGTTCCAGAGCGTCGAAGTGGTCGGCGACCCGGCCTTGTCCCTCGCAGCGCGTTCGGGCGGGTCCAGCCGCGGCCGGCCTCGCCTGATCGTGAGTCTGGCCGGCTCCTTGCCGGAAGCCTTGGAGTCGGCCATGTCCCGGCTTATCGCAAGTTTCCACAACTCCGGCGGCGAAGTGGTGGGAGCTGCCCTTGGAGAAGGCGACGAGGAGCGACTTGCATTGCAGTTCGCGAGCGCCGGTCTGCCGGATCTCCCTGTCGTCACAGTGCGTAGCGATCCCCACGCATACATCCGGCTGGTTCAGGGAGCCGATTGCGTGGTGGCCGGCAGACTTCACGCCGGGATTCTGGCTTGCTGCGCGGGCGTGCCACCCATTCTGCTGGCGCACCGAAACAAGTACGACGACTTCGCCGCGTCAATGGGATTGGAAGACTGCCTGGTTCCGGTCAGCGATGAGGGGGGCGACGCCCTCAGACACGTCTGGGCCCGTCTTCGCGAATCGAACGCTAGTCGCCGCGAAGACCTGATTGCCCGCGCCCTGCACTGGCAGAACGTGCAGCGGGATTACGCGCGCGGGATCCTTCGCCGTTTGTCGGTTGCCGAAGCGGACAACGGCGAAACGAGGGCGGTCTCGTGAGACTCCGGTCCTTATCATCGTCCAAGGCAAGCCGCGGGCAAGGTGTCCCTCCAGCGGACTACTCCGTGGTGATCCCGACCAAGGATCGCCCGCATCTTGTCGCCCGCCTCGTCGCTGCTTTACGCGCGCAGTCAAGGCCACCTAAAGACGTTATCGTGGTGGACCAGAGCGCCGCGCCGTTCGCCCTTGAAGAGTTGCAGCAGGTCCTGGCAGGCGAGGGCGAGCAAAGCCGGCTGATTTACTTGCACGATCCGAAAATCGAGGGCGCCGCGGCAGCACGCAACGCGGGCCTTTTCCTCGCCGCTGCGCCGTATGTCATCTTTCTGGATGACGATGCGCTCCCGCAACCGGACTGCCTCGAACTCCTCGTGAACAGCTTGGAACAACACCGGCATCTCGCGGCCGTGGGAGCCCTCATATCGAATTACTCACTCCCGCCCTGCTCCGTTAAATTTTTCCGCCGGTTCTTCTACCTCGGAACGCTGCGCGACGAGCGGCAGGCCTACTATTGGAGGGCGGGCGCCTATCGAGCGGGTGAGATTCTTCCTACAACCAAGCTTAACGGTGGTTGCATGGCATTCCGGCGCGAGATTCTTGCGCGAATGGGAGGCTTTGACTCGCGTTACTGCGGGGCGTCCGTGGGCGAGGACATTGAGATTACACAACGTCTGATCCGATTCACAGGCCGAATGGACGCTGTGGCGCTGGTCGGCGGAGCGCTCATCCACCACGCCTCCGAAGGCGCCTGGAAAAACAACGACCGGGCGATCGAACTGGAGCTGGTAGCCACACATTATTGGTTCAGGCGCAATGTCCCCTGGAACCTGGCGAATCGTTTCCGGTTCCTGTGGATGTGCGTCGGCTTGTTTTTGTGGTCGCTGGCGAGCGCCGCAAGGAGGAGCAATACCGCGCCGGTTCGCCGTTTGCTGGCCGGTCTGGATTCGATCCGCCACGACTACCGTCGCTGCCCGTTCCTGAAGCCACAGCAGACTTTCAACCACGCGCAGCCGGCGCCGTGAGAGTCACGCGATGAGTCGCGCGGTACCCACAGTTTCTCGCAGCGCCCCGCGGGTGATTGCAGGCGCCTTCCTCTGGCTACTCGCCGCAGAAGGATCGCTCAAGGAACGGGCGCTGCGGGGAACGATCTGGCTGGTGTTAGCCGAGGGCTTGAGCCGCCTGGCCGGGGTTATCAAAGTGGCGGTCCTGGGTCGCCTGCTCTCCCCGCGTGATTTCGGGCTGCTCGGAGTGGCGTTATTGATTCAACAATGGATCGGCTCGTTCACGCAGACCGGCATCAGCGCCACGCTGGTGCGAAAAAGAAGCGACATCCACGGTGACCTCGACACCGCCTGGACGATCGCGTTGATCCGCGGCTTTATCGTATCCTTGCTTATCTTCCTGTTGGCCCCCTGGGGTGCAGCCTGGTTTCGCAGTCCCGAAGCCACGCCGATTATTCGCTGGATCGGGTTGCTCACCCTGATGTGGGAACTGGTCAACCCGGGCGTCATCTACCTGCGCAGGGAGCTGGATTTTCGCAAAGACGTCGCCTGGCGATTGAGCGGCGTGCTTCCCGGCCTGGTGACAGGCGTGATTCTGGCGCTAGTCTGGCGCAACGTGTGGGCGCTGGTGGCTTCCCTCGTCGCTGCGCGAGTCGCCGAACTGGCGGCCTCCTACTGGATCCGACCTCACCGCCCACACCTTCGCCTCGACCTAAACCGCGCGCGCGAACTCTTGCGCACCGGCAAATGGTTTTCCTGGATGAACGTCGCAGGCTTCTTCGAGTACCAGTTGGACAGCCTCGCCACCGCGCGGTTGCTGGGTGCGGGAGCCTTGGGCTATTACCAGGTCGCCGCGCAACTGGCGTTGTTGCCGACCGCCGGACTGGGCAGCCAGGTGGCCGCCGTCCTGTTTCCGGCCTTCTCCCGCGTGGAGGACCGGGAGCGGCTCAAACGCGCGTTCCTCGGCGCGCTCGGCGCGCTGGCGCTGGTGATCGCGCCGCTCGCGTGTGCTCTGAGTTTGTACTCGGAGCTCGTCGTGAGCGTCGTGCTCGGGCCGAAATGGTCCGCCATCACGCTTGCTCTCGCCTGGCTTGCCTGGGCCGGGCTGGCCCGAGCCTTGGGCGGCGCTTCGGTTTCGCTGCTCCAAGCCCGCGGCTCGCTCAAAACAGCTATGGCGTTGCAACTTCTCCGCGTAGCTTCGCTGGCCGGACTCTTATATTTCCTGGCGCCGCGCTTCGGTTTCACCGGAACCGCGGCGGCCGTGGCGGCGGCGGCCATTGTCACCGGTATTACCCAAATCATCATTGCGGCGCGGAGCGTGTGCGCGAGCCAACTTGAGTTATTGGCTGCCTTCAAACACGCCTTGCTCGCATGCTTGCCGCTGCCGGCGCTGCGGCTCGCGATTTTGCCGCTCGATGGGGCGTGGCTTCTGCCTGCGGCGCTTCTCTCAGGCGCTGCGTCTATATACTTCGTGGCGCGAGGCCTCAGAGCGCACCTCGGGATTGAATTCCTTGGCGTATCTTCGGGTGACCCCGTGCCGAGCGGTCGCGCCTGAGGGAGCGGACTCGGGCCTGGGGCGCCGCGCGTAGGGCGGCGCCCCAGTTGATCCGGTTTAACGCTGGCCTACCACATACACGTGAGCTTCCCACGGTCCGAAAGAGTCGCTGAAGCCGGCGCCTGAGGGCATGATGTTGCGCGATTCGCCATGCACGCTCACCGTCGCCGGAACGAAACTCATCCCGAAAGTCGCCGTTGCCGGCGCGGCCGTGGAGTTGTAGGCGATCACGCAGACCTTTCCGTCGGCGTACTTCACGCGCGTGCGGATGGCCGGGTTGCTGTTGGACACCAGCAGATCCGGCCGATCCAGCGAGGCGAGTGCGGACTCCAACGCCTTCAACTCTTCCAGCACTGCTTTCAGACGATTGAAATACTCGATCTTTTCCTCGCACCAGCCGCTGCAAACGTAGGCCAAGGCGTTGGCGCCCAGGCTCCAGTAGATCAGACCGTTGGCGCCCTCGGCGATGGCCATGTAACTCATGTTGCGCAACTCGCTTCGCGTGGGCCAGCGCCCCCTGGAGGTGAACTGGAAGAACTGCAAGACGCTGGCGATGGGTCTGCTGTTGCGCACGGCCGCGCGGGTGCGGCGGGTCCAATCGGCTACGAGGCCGAAGTTGTATCCCTCTGCGGGCTCCGCCCCGTAGAGCGGATAGGGGTCGGTAGCCAGCAAGTCCACGGCTTCCGGCCAGAGTACAAGCTGGCTGTTCCCGAGCAGCGTCCCCAGCACCAATCCGTCGCGATCCAACGATTTCATGCGCTGATAGTGTCCGAAGACATTGGAGGCCAAATCCCCGCGACACTCGTCGGCGGCATAAAATCCCAAAAAGCCGGGGTGCGAAGCTCGCGTCTGAAGATCGGTCTCGCTCGCCTTCAGGAACCATGCATTGGGTGTAACCCGCTCCACGGGTGAGGCGTCGAAGCAATTCGCATTGGTGAGAGCCAGGATCCCTCGCTGCTGGAGAACATTCATCATGGGAATCCAGGCGGCATTGCCGGCCTCGCCGTACCAGTAGTTCAGGTACAGGTTGATGGGCAGTTCGAACAACCGCCGCGCCGTGGTGAACAAGTTCTCCCAACCGGATTCGTAATTGTAGTAGCCGAGGCCGGAGTCGTATACCCCCAGGAGGAACGTAGGCCGCCCGCGCAGCAGGATGCGGTTGTGCTCATCGAAACTCGCCGTCATCTGCTGTCGGAGGGAGCCGCTTACCTTGGCGATCCGAAAGGCGGGGTACTCGAAGACCACGGATCCGGACGCGGTCAGCAGCCGGAAGCGCGCCAAATATGTCTGATCGTTCATCAACCCGCTCACGTCGAACTGAGCTGTGAACGCGGCCTGCGCCGGATAGGACGTCTGCCGCAAGACCTGCCCGGTAAGCTCGTCGCTCAGCGTCCCGCTGACTTGATACCCCGACGGCGAAGCACCGCCGGGCGGTTCCACGTTGACTTCGAAGCGGGCCACCTGGGACTGGTCATCGAACACGATGCCCCGGTAGTTGGGATAGAGCATGAACACGCTGAGCGGCAGCTCCTCGCGGCGAACCTCAGCGTCGTCGAACCAAGCCGTTCCGTCCGGTTCGCCGTAGGCTTCCAGCGACAATGAAGCCGTCGCGTCTTCGGGCAGAACGATCTTGCTCATGCTGAGCTGCTGCCAGTCGGACGTACCCTTGACGATGGGCGTGCAAGCGCGGACGAGCCGCCACGGGTAGGAGGGCGGGGCCGAGAGGCATACGCGCACTCCGCTACCTTGCACAGCCGCCAGATTGTTCAGCTTGACCCAAACGCGGAACTCGTAAACGCCCTTCTGGAGGAGCATTTCCTGAGAGGCAGCTTGGGAATACGGGATCAGTTGCGCGTCGGTAAGCCGGTAGCTGGCGCTGCCCGTGCGCGCTACGCTGGTGTCCATAACAAAACCGTTGTCGTACCAGCCCAGCGGCCTGCCGTTGGCCCCTGCCGTTTCGAAGCTGCCGTTGACCAGCAAGTTGGGGCCAAGCTGACCTTGCGGGTATGCGGTTAACCCGCCTGTCTTCGTCAACGCGGTGGGGGTAGCAGCAACGGTCTGGAAAGTCAGATTGGCTGACAGGGCCAGATTGCCGGCGGCGTCGCGCGAGCGCGCCCGGCAATGATACGTGGCGCCGGGCAGCAGCCCGCTCAGCGTCACTGAGTGCGCGGTCACCAGTCGTGAATCGAGCGGCGACTGCGAGCCGTACGCGGTGGTTGTCCCGTAGTCGAGCTGGGTGTCGGCCGGCTCATCGGTGACCCAAGTGATGGTGGCTGTCGTCGTGCTGACCGAGGATACGACCAGAGCCGATATCACCGGCGGAACCGTATCCAGCGTGGTGAAAGTCTGATTCGAGGAAACGGCGAGATTCCCCGCCGCGTCACGACTCTTCACGCGGAAATAATACGTCGTCGCGGGTTTCAGACCCGAGAGCGTGACCTGATGGGAAGTGGACAACGTTGTTTCCAGAGGCGTTTGTGAGCCGTAGCTCGTCGTTGTTCCGTACTCGACCTGACGATCCGCCGGCTCATCCGTGCGCCAGGTGATGGTTGCACCGGCGCCGCTCACACCGCTGACTGCGATAGCACTGATCACCGGCGGAGTCGTGTCTGTCTGCACGGGTCGCAGCTCGATGTCGTCGAACCACGCGGTCCCGTCCGGTTCGCCGTACGCCTCGAGCACCACAGCCGCCTTGGTGTCCCGGCTCACGACGATTCCCGATTTCGACAGGTAACGCCAGTCGCCCGTGCCTTGAACGATCGCAGTGCAGCCCACCGCGATCGCCCAGGGATAAGCGGGCGGCGCCCGGAGGCAAATCCTCACGCCGCTGCCTTGCGTAGCCGCGAGCTTCTCGGTCTTGGCCCAGCCCCCGATGTAATAAGTGCCCTTGGTCAGATTCAGCTCCGTACCGGCGCTCTGGGCGTAAGGAATGGTGTGTGCATCCCTGAGGCGGAGGCTGACCGCGCCGCTCCGCCTCACGGTGCGATCCACTGTGAAACCGTTGTCGTACCAACCCACCGGCTTGCCGTTGCTGGTCAATTGCTCGAAGCCTGGGTTACCCAAAAGATTCGGACCCAACCCAGTCGGGTCCGTCTGAGCGGATGATAACAATCCGACTGCACAGAGCACGATGAAACAGCGCATCGCGCTCCGGACCGTCGAAGTTCCCATGTGACCTCCGTGGCGGCGGAAACGTTGGCGTCTTCTGTGGCCTGTTCCTGCTTATCGGACGAAAAAACGAACCTGAGAATCAACAGGCCAAGCTCACATTGTGATAGTGTTTTTGCCCGAGCGCAAGTCTCCGTTCGTTATCGGGTAAGTATGTACGGACGATATCGCGCCGCGAACGTTTAGATTCATTTAGGTTAATTAACTTACTGCCCTCGGAGAAGCGGTTGATGCGGTATCTCCGGCGTTTTGCTGCGGAGGCTCTCACCGTGACGACCCTCCTGATACCCCCGCAGGCGTCAGCCCCCTCCTGCTTAAGGGGGTTGGCCCCGCCGGCCTCAGCCGATGAACAACCCGCGGATAAAATCCGCCAAACCATTTTATGAAAATAATGTTTTGCTTCGATGGTTGGACGTGGCGCCGGGAAAGCGGCGGTCTACGTGAACCGGCGGAGACCGGAGATCTCGATCGCCGCGGCGGTGATAAGCAGGCGGGAACAGATCAAAAAACGCTTCGCCCATCGGTAGAAGACCGGCGGAATGCGGCGGGCGCACTTGCGCGTCCGCAACAACATCGTCAGGTTCTTGCTGATTCACGGCGCTGTCAATCTGAGCCCGATCCTGCGACAACTGCTCCGCGTTGGCAAGGTCGGGCAGGCGGCGGACCCGCTGGTGGTGGCTTGTTCGTGCTTTCTTGCCTCGTGCACTACGCATGCTGCGGTCCGCCAGTGGCTGCACCTTGCCGGCTCATCGCTTGGATGGCCGACCGACTGCGACCCGCCATCAATTACCCGGCGCGTCGAGCCCCGGGTTTCCTGGCGAACGGCCAGGGACCGGGCTCCGAATGTGACTGAGGTCACGGACGAGGAAGAGTTTACGACCGTATCATCGGCTGAGCCGAGGGTGCATGCAGGCCCTGCGTGTCGAGGCGCCGCCAGTGGATTACGAGCGCGGGCTGATCGCCTGCCAGGTGGCTTGTCCGGTTCACACCGATGCGCGTGGGTACGTGCGCGCTATCGCGGAAGGACGCTTTGAAGAGGCCTACCTGATCGCGCGCGGTCCCAACCCCTTCGCCTCGATTTGCGGCAGGATTTGCGGGGCCCCTTGCGAAGCGGCCTGCCGGCGCGGACTGGTTCCCCTAGTGGACGATGAAGGCCACTTTGTCGGCAACGACCGCCCTGTAGCCATCCGGGCGTTGAAGCGATTCGTCTGTGAATTGGCCGGTCCCGAGACGCGACCGCCGGCTGAGGTTCTCAGGGCTGTTCAGGGGTACGTTCCGCTTGGGCCCCTTCGGCCGCCTGTCTCGCCGCGACAAGCGAAGCCCGTTTGTGGCGAACGGCCATGTGGATGTCAACCCCGCCGACGCCAGGGAGCTGGGCATCGAGGACGGGGACTATGTGTGGATTGATCCCGATCCGGAAGCTAAGCTCTTCCGCAACTGGCGGCGCAACAAGCGGGACGCAGAGTTCGCCTGCCTGCTGGGCCGCGCCCGTTACTAGCCGGGCACGCCGCGCGTGGTGACGCGCATGTGGTTCAACTTGTACTGCGCCACGCTGGGTTCGGTGCAGGGACAAAGAACCGGTCCTGACGGTCTCGCCAGGAACCCGGGAGCGGCCAACATCACTGGCCAGGCCGCCTGGCGATTTCGTGAAGATCACCTGCGGGGGCTGACCGTACCGCCGGCGGTAGCGCTTCGGCCCTTGCCCGTTTCCTACTTATCGTAGCTGCGCCGATGCGAGTCGCCGGGCTGGCTTCGTTCCCGCCGGCTCAGTCGCCGCATCGGCATCGAACCCGCGTGGTTGAGACGCCAAGACTTTTTCGCTACACTCATTCTGCCTGTGTTGTGCGCCGCCACCGTGAGATCGTTGCGGATGGGCGCAGGAGGCATGCCGGCGCACAATGTCTCCCGGCGGGAGATGGCGCCGGCCCCAGGGTTGGCTGATTGCCCATCCTTCAATTCGGGAGAAGGGAATATGAATCGTCGCGAGTTTCTCAAGTTCGCAGGGTGCGCGTGTTTGGCTGCGCAGGGAGAGCCGCGCCGCACGGAGGTCCGGATCGAGGGACAACAATTCCTGATCAACGGAAAGCCTACTTATCCCGGGCGGTACTGGCGCGGCTGGAAAATCGAGGGTTTGTTGATGAACTCCCGCATGGTTCAGGGCATCTTCGACGACCTCAATCCGGCTACGCGTTCCCGATGGGTATATCCTGACACCGGCCGCTGGGATCCCGAGCGTAACACTCGCGAATTTATTGAGGCGATGCCTTCCTGGCGGGCTCACGGGCTGCTCAGCTTTACGATCAATCTTCAAGGCGGCAGTCCCGAGGGTTACTCCAAAGAGCAGCCCTGGCACAACAGCGCCATCGAAGCCGACGGCTCTTTACGCCCCGATTACATGAGCCGCCTGAAACGGATCCTCGACCGCGCCGATGAGCTCGGCATGGTCCCCATCGTGGGCATCTTTTACTTCGGCCAGGATCAGCGGCTGAAGGACGAGGACGCCGTTCGACAGGCCGTGATTAACGCGACGCGCTGGTTATTGGAGCAGGGCTACCGTAACGTGCTGCTCGAGATCAACAACGAATGCGACGTGCGGGCCTACGATCACGAGATTCTCAAGCCCGCGCGCGTGCACGAGCTGATCGAGCTGGCCCGCGGCATCCGGGTCGGCGGCCGCCGACTGCTGGTGGGAACCAGCTATGGGGGAGGGACCGTGCCTCGCCCCAACGTAGTGGCGGTTTCCGACTTCCTGCTCATGCACGGCAACGGCGTCCACGACCCCCGGCGCATCGCGGAAATGGTCCGCCAGGCGCGTCAGGTCGCCGGTTACCGGCCTATGCCCATCCTGTTCAACGAAGACGATCACTTCGACTTCGACAAACCCTTCAACAACATGATCGCCGCCATATCTGAGTATGCATCCTGGGGCTACTTCGATCCCGGCAAGAGTAACTACCACGACGGCTATCAGTGCCCGCCGGTCAACTGGGGCATCAACACCGAGCGCAAGAAAGCCTTCTTCGGTCTTTTGAAAGAAATCACCGGTCAGGCTTCGCTTCGGGCAAAGGCAACTTTCCCCAAAGGTCGGCCAGGAGCCAACCGATTCCCGTAAGGGCGCCGAACAGGCCGGCCGCGACCCCGATGGCCCGGGGACCGATCCTTAACGAAACGATGCCGGTAAGAGCAAAAGACGTCGCCATGACCGCCCACCGAAGCGTTTCGATGGTTGCAAACACGCGCCCGCGAAATTCATCGCGCGTGTAACGGAGCAAATAGAAAGTGTTCAGGACGGAACTTACCGACATACCCACCCGGGAAAGTAAAATCAGGGCGAGCGCGACTGCAAAACTGTTCGTGAGACTGAAAGCGATGTAGGTGAGTCCGTGCGAGACATAGGCCAGCGCCACCGCACGTTTGTATCCCTGAAAGTCGAGGCGGCGGCCCAGCGCGTGGCCCAGTAAACCGCCGGCGAGCAGTCCTAATCCGGCGAATCCCCACAAAGCCCCGATCCCTGCGGCGCCTCTGCGGAATACTTGTTCGCCGAACAGGGCAAAGAGAACCTGGGCCGCTCCGCCGCCGATGGCCCAGCCGACAGTCATCATCGCGATTCCAAAGATCAGGGGGATTGAGCCCAGATAACGCAGGCCGGCGCAGTAATCGCGCCAGGGCTGCAAGTCGCTCTGCGGCTCCCTCGCCGCGGGGCGGAACCCCTCGGGAACGCGCAGGCGCGCGATCGCGGCGGCGGACGCCAGAAACGAGAGGGAGTTCAACAGAAACGACCACGCGTAGCCCCAACGCGCGGCGGTCTGCCCGCCCAGCAAGGCTCCCGCGCTCTGCGTGGCCCATTGTGTGGTCTGGGTCAAGGCATTGGCGACCCTCAATTCGTCGCCTCGCGCCAGCGCAGGCAGGATGGCGTTGCGCCCGCTCGTGAAAAATGGCGAGGCGAACATCAGCAGGGCGCTGAGCAGGTACAGAATCCAGGGGCTAGGCCTGACGACGGCGATCAGAAACGCGGCGGCGATTCCCGCGCGCGCCAGATCGCTCAGGATCATGATGCGCTTGCGATCCATGCGGTCCAGCAGCACGCCTGCCAGCGGTCCGGCCGTGACCGAGGCGACAGCCCGCGCCAGCAGGACGCCGCTGACCACCAGACCCGAGCCCGAGCTTTCCATGACCAGCGCCAGCACGGCTACGTTGTTGAAGAAGTCGCCGACCTCGCTGACCACTTGCGCCAGCCAGAGGCGACGATAATTGGAGTTGCGCGCCAGCAGCGCCAGAACTTCGCTCATGGGATGGATAATAGTAGCAGGTTAGAATGACCCGGCCGTTCGACCCTGCGGTCGCCGTGGCAGCCACTTTCACGGCTGAGCCGCTCGAAGACATTCTGAAGTTCTGGTTCCGCCGACTGGGCTGGGATCTCGCCATCCAGTTCGCGCCTTACAACCAGGTGTTCCAGCAGTTGCTCGATCCCGGGAGCCTGCTGGCGCGCAACCGCCAGGGCGTCAACGTCGTGCTCGTGCGTCTGGAGGACTGGACTCGCGACCGCCGGCCGGACCGCGACGAGCTGCGGGCCGACGTGGAACGTTTTCTGGCGGCGCTGGAGGGCGCGGCCCGCACATTCTCCTCTCCCATCCTGGTCGGCCTGTGTCCTTCCTCGCCCGCATTCGCCGAATCCGTGCAGGGGCTGGAAAATCTTTTGGCCGCGGGCCTCCGGCAGGCGCCCGCGATCCACTGCTTCACCGCCGACGACGTAGCGGCGCTTTACCCGACCACGAGCGTGCACGATCCCTACGCCGACCAGCTCGGTCACATTCCTTACACGGACGAGTATTTCGTCGCCTTGGGGACGATGATCGCCCGGCGACTTCACGCGCTCCGCACGCCGCCATGGAAGGTCATCGCCCTCGATTGCGACGATACGCTGTGGAGCGGGGTGATCGGGGAGGACGGACCCGACGGCATCAGGCTTGACCCGCCTCGTCGCGCGTTGCAGGAGTTCATGCGGGCCCAGAAAGAGGCGGGCATGCTGCTGGTGATCGTGAGCAGAAACAACGACGAGGACGTGGTCGAGGCTTTCCGCGCGCACCCCGAAATGCCGTTGCGACTGGAGGACTTCATTGCGCGGCGCGTGAACTGGGAGCCGAAGGGATCCAATCTCGGCTCCCTGGCCCGGGAGTTGGGACTGGGGTTGGATACGTTCCTGTTCGTGGATGACAACCACAAAGAGTGCCTGGAAGTGCGCAGCTTCTGCCCCGAAGTGACGACCGTGCCGCTCCCCGCCGATCCCGAGCGCATTCCCGAATTTCTTCGGCACTTCTGGCCTTTCGACCGCGTGCGCGTAACCGAGGAAGACCGCCGGCGCACTGAACTCTACCGACAACAACTGGAACATGCGCGGCTGCGCCGCTCGGCCGCCAGCCTCGAGGACTTTCTGCGCGAACTGCAACTGGAAGTGGACATCGCCCCGGCTCAGGAGCAGGATGTTCCGCGCGTGGCGCAGCTCACCCAGCGCACGAACCAGATGAACCTGAGCGTCGTGCGCCGTAACGAAAGTCAGGTCCGTGATGCTCTCCAGCAAGGCTTCCGTTGCCTGGTGGTCCGCGTGCGCGATCGTTTCGGCGATTACGGGCTCACAGGCGTGGCCATGCATCGCCCGGCGGGAGAGGCGCTGCACGTGGAAAGCTTTCTGCTCAGTTGCCGGGTCTTGGGTCGCGGCGTGGAGCACCGTTTGCTGGCGTACCTGGGGGAATTGGCTTGCCGGCAGAACCTGGCGTTCGTGGATCTGCTGTTCGTGCCCTCCCGGCGCAATGAACCTGCGCGCAAGTTTCTCGAAGGACTGCCTGTGCACGAACGTTACGAATCAGCCGGCGGCGTCGTATATCGCCTGCGCGCCGGGGAGGCTGCGACTGTGGCGTACCGGCCGGAAGAGACGGTGGCGCCCGAGCCCGAGGCCGCTTCGCCGTCCGTCGCCGGCGAGCAGCGTCCGGTTGTGGACTATGTCCGCATCGCCGAGCTCCGCGAACCGTCGCAGATCCTGGCTGAAATTCGCGGGACGACGCGTGATCGGACCCCGCCAGCCCCCCGTTTCGAAGCGCCGCGCACCGATCTGGAGCGCGAGCTGGCCGCGCTGTGGGCCGAGCTGCTGAAGACGCCATCGGTCGGAATCCACGACAACTTCTTCGATCTCGGCGGGCACTCGCTTCTGGTGGTGCAGATGCTGGCACGGGTGCGCGAGCGCTACGGCGTGGAGCTGTCTTTCGAGGTCGTTTACAGCGGGGATTTCACGGTGGCGGAGCTCGCCCGCGCCATCGAGATCAGCCGCTTGCAGGAAGCGGGCGGCGAGGTGGAAGATCTGCTGCGGGAGATCGAATCGCTTTCCGACGAGGAGGTCCGCGCCCTGCTGGCCGAGGAAGGCGGCCAGGAGACCTCACGCTGACGCCATGCGGATCCTGCTTGCCTCGGGCGCGTCCTACCTTCCGCCGCGCGGCGGCGCCACGCGGAGTAACCTCACCTGGTTGAAACGTCTGGCCGCCGCGGGTCATGAGTGCCGCGCCGTGGTGGGGGCGCTGGCTTCCGACGAAGCCCGGCGCTTGCAGCTTGTGCAGGAGCGGATCTCGTTTCGGTTCCGGGCGGGCGCAGACGGGGTGGAGGAAGCTGAACACGAAGGCGTGATTTTGTTTTCGTGTCGCGATCCTGCCCGGCGTCTTCGCATGCTCGGCGCGCAGATCGCCGAGTTCCGTCCCCATTGGGTTCTGGTCTCCTCGGAGGATCTCGGCCACGTCCTGTTGAGGGAAGCTTTCCGCCGCGCCCCGGGGCGTGTCGTGTACCTTGCGCATACGCCGCAGTGGTTCCCGTTCGGTCCCGAGAGCTGGAATCCCGATCCGGAAGCAACCGCTTTGCTGGCGACCGCCGCTGCGATCGTAGCCATCGGCCGGCACATGGCGCGCTACATCGAGACGCACTTGGGGCGCCCGGCCGCGGTGATCCATCCGCCCATCTACCCGCCTCCGCCGTGGCCGCGCTGGGGTCGCTTCGGTGAAGGGTTCCTGGTGATCGTCAATCCCTGCGCGGTCAAAGGCATTTCGATCTTCCTCGAGCTGGCGCGACGTTTCCCGGACGAGCCCTTTGCGGTGGTGCCGGGCTGGGGAACCACGTCCGCGGATCGGCAAGCGCTCGCCGCTCTGTCGAACGTCACCTTCTTGCCGAACTTCGCGAACATCGAGGACTTGTTCGCTCGCACCCGAGTGCTGCTGATGCCTTCGCTGTGGTACGAAGGTTTTGGCTTGACCGCCATGGAAGCCATGCTCTGCGGCGTTCCCGTGCTGGCCAGCGACTCCGGCGGGCTGCTGGAGGCGATGGAAGGAACCGGCGGGGTCGTGCCGGTCCGTCCGATCGCGCGCTATGAGCCGGACTACGACGAGCATGGCCTCCCACGGCCCGTCTTTGCTCCCACCGACATCGGCCCGTGGGAGCAGGCTCTGGCCCGGCTGCTTCACGATCGCGAGGCTTACGAGCAGGCAGCGGACACAGCCCGCCGGCGCGCCGAGCGTTTTGTTTCCGGCATTGACCCCGACGAGATGGAGCGTTTTCTGACCGGGTTGAAGCCGTCGGAAATCCGCGACGCCAAACCGGCGCGTCCCGGTGTGGAAACCCTATCGCCCCGGCAGCGTGCGCTCCTGCTGGAACGACTCAAGCAGCGCCGGGCCGAATCGGAACCCTGAATGCGCATCTTGCTGGCACAGAACGCGCCTTACTACCCTGCGCACGGCGGTGGAGACAAGTCCAATCGCTTGTTGATGGAAGCCCTGGCGGCGCGAGGGCACGACTGCCACGTCGTCGCACGCCTCACGAATCTGAGCGCTGCCGATGAGGAGCGTTATCTGAACCTTCTTTGCGATCGGCCTGTCGAGCAAGTGCGCGCCCAGGGAGGGGTGGTGTCGTTCCGTCTGAGGGGCGTCCAGGTGCAGGTCGTCGCCAACCGCAATTTGCGCGCGTTCTTCGGCGAGGTTGTCGCTCGCTTCGGCCCCGATGTGATCCTGGCCTCGAGCGACGATCCTGCCCAGATTCTGCTGGAGGCGGCTTTAGGGAGCCCGGCGCGCGTGGCGTACCTGGCGCGGGCCACGCTGGCGCTGCCGTTCGGTCCCGATTGCGCATTCCCCAGTGCGCAACGGGCGGCGCGCATCGCCCAATGCGACGTGGTCGTCGGCGTCAGTCAGTACGTAGCGGATTACATGCGACGCTGGGGCCGCATCGAACACGCGCTGCATGTGCCGATTTCGCTGATGGAGCCGGGACCTTGGCCGCGGTTGGGTTCGCCGGACAACGAGTTTGTCACCATGGTCAACCCGTGTGCGGTCAAGG
>Ga0197142_1002716_pt1 | contig 15246 bp, 12 predicted proteins | sample GBS60_MetaG_FD_148614 | JGI IMG/M metagenome (GOLD analysis project Ga0197142, IMG submission 148614) | Sediment microbial communities from Great Boiling Springs, Gerlach, Nevada, United States - GBS 60_MetaG | ecosystem: Environmental > Aquatic > Thermal springs > Hot (42-90C) > Sediment... | reverse complement strand
GAAGCGCCTCCAGATTCCCCACGTGAAGCCAGGCACCGTAGATGCCCGTCAACGCGAGCACCGCAACGCTGGCGATCGCCAGGGTTGAGAACCGGGGGATGGCACTGGTATAGACCGCTCGCCATTGCTCCGCTTCGCCGCGACGCACCAGGAAGAGCCCAGCAGCCAAGGTCAGCACGCCGCCAACCCACACGCTCGCGGCGATGAGGTGCAGCCAGTCGGCAGCAACTGCCGCCGGACGTCCGACTGGTTGGGCAGCGGCATGGCTGACCATGGCGTACGAAAGGGCCACCGCCAGGCCAAGCCCGAACAGGACCACCGTTCGGCCGGTACGGATCGGCCCGATCCAACTGGCGCGGCTCGCCAGTGTCCATCCGAGGCCGCCCAGCAGCAGGGCGCGCGCTACCCAAATCAGACCGAAGCGGCTGCCGCTCAGCACGCTTACCACAGCAGCGAGCGACAGCCGCCCCTCGGCGTTCCAAGCATGAACTCCCAGCCCGACCAGGCTCCCCAAGACCGCGCAGCTCAAGCTAACCAGGGCCACCCGCCGCACCGCCCGAGCCACCAGTTCCCGGGTGCCGCCGTCAAGCGAGGTGAGGCTCGGAGTGACGACCCAGATCCAACAGGCGACCGCACCGAGCATCCCGCTGAGCCCGAGGAGTGCGAGCCAACGCACCGCTGCCTCGAACCAAGACGGCACAAACCCGATGGGCAACGGTGGCGGTGGAGCGGGAACCTGAGCGTCCGCAAGCGTCCCCACGGTGAAGGAGAAGAAGCCAGCTTGGGGATGCCCATCAGCCGCCGAGACGTTCCGCCACTGAACGGTGTAGGTGCCTCGCGGCAACTCCGGTGGCAACGGCAACACCAGCTCGTTGCGGTCCGCCCCGAGGCGGCTCGGCTCCGTTGCGATTTTCTGTCCCTGGGCGTCGAAGAGTTCGGCCCGACTGTAGGCCGGTTCAAGCGGCTCGGTGAACCAGAGCCGCACCTCCCTCGGCACCTCGGGTATCACCGCGTTCGCCGCCGGATCGCTCTGCTCGAGAAACGCATGCCCCTGCACCATCGCCACCGGCACGGCACAGCAGAGTACTAGGGTGACGACAGAGGTCAGGAGCCATCGCCTCGCCCGGTGCGGTCGTGAGCTCATCCTCTATCCCCGCCGGTCCCGGCTTCGCGCGGAGTCATTCGTAAAACCGCCTCGCTCGCCTGTGTGGCTCGGCGAGCGACTAGTAACCCGCTCGTCCCCACCGCTAGCCCGAGGATTCCGGCGACCAATCCCGCGATCCCAAGCAGGCGCGCAGTGTCAGCCAGGTCGTTGGCCTGAAGCGCAATCTCCTCTACGGTCGAGACCGCCGACACTCGCTTCGGGAAACTCAGCTCGCTCCGTGAGTACACCTCCGAGAATGTCTGTGGCCCGCTCGTGAAGCGCTCGTCCACGGGTGTCCCTTCGATAGTGCCGAAGATGCGGAAGGTGTACGACCCCTCAGCAGTCGGAATGAACTCGGCCTTGTACGCTCCAGGTTCACCCCAGACCGGTGACAGCTTTAATGGCATCACTTGCCCGCCGAAAATCACCTCCGCCTGCAGGGTGTCGGCGAGCCCCTCGACCGGCTCCTCCGAGCCGTGGTGGCCCTTCGACACTCGCAGATCGAGTCCGTTCGGCTCCTCGACGATCGCCGGCTCGTGCAAGAAACCGACCACCAGGTTGTACTCGCCGACGTGGCGTCCCTCGTGTGCATGGACCGGCCCAGCGATCGCGACCAACCAGGCAGTCACGACCGCCAGGGCCGCCACCAGACGCAATGGGAACGACGGTCGCGTCGTGCTCATGCTCGCCTCCTCGTCCTCGCTGTGCAACTAGACCGGCGACCAAGCGTTGCCTCAGGGCAACCGCTTTGTCACCATGCTGATCCTCGTTCACCAACCGATCAGCTCAAGGCGCAGGTCATGCACGGGGCGGAGGAGGATCGGGAACCACCACCACGCCACTTGGCATTAAGCTGAAGGGAACGCAGGGTGCCGCCGCGCAGCGCAGGAGCAGCGAAATGACCAGCTGAAGGGCAGCCATCGATGGTTGGCTGTCAGCCGCCCGGGCTCCTGGAGCGCGCAGCACCGGGCCTTCGCCATCGCCGACATCGCCAGCGCTGCGTGCCGTCACTGGCGATGTCGAGCCGTGGTGGTGCATGGGGAGCTCGAAAAGTCCGTGCTGGTGCGGCAGGTCAGCACCGCAACGACAGGTGGTCGGGAACGTCAACAGGCCGAGCACCAGCACGAGTGCGAGAGGCAGGCGGACGAGATCCACGTCACGCGCATTCCAGCGCAAGCACCGACGAAGAGTGGCACCAGCGCTGCTACCCTGGCGTCTACCCGGAACTCCATCTGTGCCAGCGACGGGTGACGCACGACCTGGCTGCTGATCGACCACCACACTCGCGATCAAGGCCGACAATGACGTGAGCACGGCGCGCACGCGTGTTGCGAGCTCCAGATGATCAACCTCGGCCAGAAACACCAGTAGCACCGCATCCTCGCGCAGCGTCCCCGCGAGTGCCCCGATCACCGTCTTGCGGTGAGTGACGCCGCCCTTCGATCGAGTGGCAGCGGAGCACGACCAGCGGACAGCATCCACGGCCGCGATTCAACCGGCAGAACTATACAACGGAAAGCGTCCTGGCCTGTCAGGGAATGTCCGAATGGGGGAACACGACATCTCGGCTCGCGCCACCGGCGTGACCCCGGCCTGCTCCGAGTTGGAGATCGGTGACGTCGCATCGTGCCCCCGGAAAGGTGCAGGATGCCACCCTCCAGCGAAACCGAAGTTTTCACACTTCCAAGGTACCTGTGTGTGCGAGACCGGCAAGCGGTGGCCTCGAGCGAGCGCTCCAGTTTTCGTTCCGCCAAGGGCCAGCCTGTGCCAGTTGCCATCAACCGGGTGATGGTTTGATCGAGCAGGCGGATCCTGCTAGACTGTTTGCATCAACATGAGGGGCGATGGAGCCCGCCAGAGCCGACAAAGGCTCGAACCGCCAGCTGGCTGATGGCTCCTGCTCGCGACGCGGGTAGGAGCTTTCGCATCCCTGCCCGTGACAGGCGGGGACCTGCACCCGGGGTTCTGGGAGGTGATGCGGTGCAGCACGTGTGGGAAGTTGCCGCGGTCTGGATGGCGCTCGCCCTTCTCGCAAGCCTGGTCTCGATCCGGCTCGGCGTGTCTGTCGCTCTGGTCGAGATCGCCTTCGGTGTGTTCGCCGGCAATGTCCTGCAACTCACGGTAACCGAATGGATCAACGTCTTGGCCGGGATCGGAGCGGTCGTCCTGACCTTCCTCGCGGGGGCGGAGATCGATCCGGAGTCGCTGCGCCGGCACCTGAAGCCGAGCCTCGCGATCGGCCTGGCTGGCTTCCTCTTCCCCTTCCTCGGCGCAGCGGCCTTCGCCCGCTTCGTCGCCGGCTGGGCGCCCGACTCCTCCTGGATCGCCGGCCTCGCGCTCGCAGCGACCTCGGTGGCGGTGGTGTACACTGTGATGGTTGAGACCGGCCTCAACCAGACCGAACTCGGGAAGTTGATCCTGGCCGCGTGCTTTGTGAACGACCTGAGCACCGTCATGATGCTCGGCCTGCTGTTCGCTGGCTTCGACCGCTGGCTCCTCGGCTTCGTCCTCGTGACGGGGCTGGTGCTCTGGCCGCTCCCACGCCTTGCCCGCTGGGTCGTCGCGACGTGGGGCGGGCGTATGTCGGAACCGGAAGTGAAGTTCCTGCTGGTGGTCCTGTTCTCACTCGGCTGGCTCGCCACGCGTGCAGGGAGCGAGGCAGTACTGCCGGCCTACCTCATCGGCCTCGTACTCGCCGGGGTCTTTCAGCAGAGCCGGACGACGATGCTCCGACTGCGAACCATCGCCTTCGGAACGCTGACGCCGTTCTACTTCCTCAAGGCGGGGGTCTTCGTCTCAATCTCTTCCATAGCGTCCGGGGCAGCGCTGATCGCCGCGTTCTTGCTGGTCAAAATCGCAGTGAAGTCCATCGGGGTCTGGCCGCTCACGCAGGTCTTCGCCATGGAACGGCGCAGCGGTACCTACCTGACGCTCCTCATATCTACTGGACTGACGTTCGGCATCATCTCCGCCCTCTTCGGGCTGACCAACGGGATCATCGACCAAGCGCAGTACACCGTACTGGTGACCGCGGTCGTCGGCTCAGCCGTCATCCCGACCCTGATCGCACAGGCGTGGTTCTTGCCAGCTTCGGGTCCGGCCGGCGCGGTAAGAGCTCCAGCGATGGATGTGCCGGAACCGAGCCAAGGAGAGGATTAGCATGCTCTTCCGCAAGGTCTTGGTTGGGTTCGATGGATCCAAAGGCTCCTGGGAAGCCCTGCGACGCGCGATCTCCCTCGCGAGGCAGTGCTCAGCCGAAATATCGGCCCTTTCGGTGATCGAGATCCCCTACTGGCCGGCGGCCGTCGGCGAGGTCGACGAGCAGCGCGCGCTGTTCGAGGAATCCTACCGCCGGTTGCACGAGGAGGCGCGGCATGTCGCGACACAGCAAGGGGTATCCCTCCAGACCGTCATCAAGGCTGGACACCCCGCCCAAACGCTCGTCAACACGGCACGCGCCGGGGAGTTCGACCTGCTGGTCATCGGCCACAGCGGCCACTCAGGGGTGTGGGGCATGCTCCTGGGCACCACAGCGGAAAAAGTCGTCCGTCACGCACCCTGCACCGTGATGGTCGTGCGCTCCTAGGCGCGGCCGCCCGTCAGTGCGAGATCATCCAGGGCCGGCCTTTGGCCACACCGTATTGCGGTTTGCCCTCCGGATCAGGAGCCGGTAGGCCGAGCTCCTCGCGCGTGGCGACTCGCGGCTCGTGACGGCTCCGCTCCTCGCGGGTCAACCCCTCGACGATCCACGCCGGAGTGCGCGGGACGTTGGGGATGGTAAAGACCCGGCGGGCAAGGTCGCCGCAGCGCGGGCAGAGCGCCGGATCACTCGCCTGGCTGAATGGTCGCCGAAGCTCGAAGGCCCCATGGACCTGACAGGCGAACTCGTAGAGCGGCATGTCGACTCCTTTCTCCTACTAGTATACCGAAGGAGGCCACCATGCCAAAGACCTGCCCGAGTGATCTCCTTGTGCTACGTGACACACATTCTTCATCTGTAGACATGTGCCGTGAAATTTTTCACACCTGTACGTACGATTGACAGGCTCATCGATCGTAGTCTAAAGTACACTTGGATCCAACATTTGAGCTTCCCGAGAGGAGGTGGTAAGCCTTGAAAGGTCGTCGACTCCTCCACTGACTGCGTGTCGTGTTCCTCAGACTGAGGCTCCAGAAGGGGAGGGAGCACTATGCCGAACGTGCTGTTCGAAGTCGACCTCACCAAACCGTGGACAGAGCAACCGGTTCCTGGCCACAACCGCTGGCACCCAGACATCCCACCCGTCGCCTCGGTCAAGCCGGGCGCCGTCTTCCGGATCGAGTGCCAGGAGTGGACCGACGGCCAAATCCGTAACGACGACAGCGCCAATGACGTGCGCGACGTCGACCTGACGCGCAATCACGTCTTGAGCGGGCCGATCGCCGTTGAGGGGGCGGAGCCAGGCGACCTGCTCATCGTCGACATCCTTGATCTTGGCCCGTTCCCTCAGGGCACGAAGACGCCGCACCTTTCCCCGACCACGGAGTGGGGCTACACCGGCATCTTCGCCAAGATCAACGGCGGCGGCTTCCTGACCGACCATTTCCCCGACCCGCACAAGGCGATCTGGGACCTGCAGGGGACGACCTACGCACAGTCCCGCCACATCCCGGACGTGCGCTACGTCGGTATCCCCCACCCGGGCCTGATCGGCTGCGCGCCGTCCCATGAGCTGCTGGCCGAATGGAACCGGCGCGAGGCCGAGCTGATCTCGACCAACCCGACCCGTGTGCCGCCGCTGGCGTTGCCGCCGCTCGAGACTAACGCGGTGCTTGGCACCCTCAAGGGCCCCGAGTATGAGCGGGCGGCCAAGGAGGCTGCGCGGACGATCCCCCCGCGTGAGCACGGTGGAAACTGCGACATCAAGAACTTGACCCGCGGCTCGCGCTGCTACTTTCCGGTCTACGTCCCCGGCGCCAAGCTCTCGATGGGCGACCTGCATTTCTCGCAGGGCGACGGGGAGATCAGCTTCTGCGGCGCGATCGAGATGGCCGGCTGGATTGACCTGCACGTCGACCTGGTCAAGGGCGGGATGGCGAAGTACGGGATCACCAACCCGATCTTCCGTACCAGCCCCCTCGAACCGCGCTACACCACGTACCTCGTGTTCGAAGGCATCTCGGTCGACGAGTCGGGCAAGCAGTACTACCTGGATGCCCATGTCGCCTATCGCCGCGCCTGCTTGAACGCGATCGAGTACCTCAAGAAGTTCGGCTACACGGGCGAGCAGGCCTACATCATCCTGGGCTCGGCACCAGTCGAGGGGCGCATCAGCGGCATCGTCGACATCCCGAATGCCTGCTGCACCATCTACCTGCCGACGGAAATCTTCCAGCGCAACATCCTGCCGGAAGAGCCGCCGACCGCGCCGACCACCGGACAGCTCGCTCGGGCGAGTTAAGGCCATCCGCTGTTGCAACGTCCGTCGCGGGGCCAGGGACACAGCCCTTGGCCCCGCTGTCAAGAGGAGGGCAGGGATGATCGGGCTTGTGCTCCTCTGGGTCGGCGCCGTCCTTACCCTCAATGGGCTCTGGCTGATGGGCCGGATCAGTGACCGCGAAATCGCGGTGATCAACATCTTTGCCGGCGGCATCGCCTTCCTGGCCGCCATCGTCTCAGCCTTCAGCTCCGGCGCTGAGGTCACTGGGGGAATCGCCTTCGGCGCGCTGGTACTCCTGTTCGCCTTTACCTACCTCTGGGTCGCCATCAACCGGATCTTCCAGCTCGACGGGCGAGGCCTGGGCTGGTACTCGCTGTTCGTGGCGATCACCGCGGTGCCGATCGGCATCGAGATCCTGCTCGGTGCACAGAAGACGTGGGACTGGTGGCTGGGCCTCAACTGGTTGGCCTGGGGGGTGCTCTGGTTCTTCTACTTCGTGCTCCTGGTGCCACGACGGCTCACCGCCAATTTCGTCGGCGCCGTCACGCTGATCGAAGGGATCCTGACCGCCTGGCTCCCAGCCTATCTGATCCTGCGCGGTCACATGGCGATCTGACCCACGTCGACGCGGCTCAGCCGGTTCAACTTGTTCTTCTCAACGTGCTCGTTAGGGGTGGGTGGTCTCAGCACTGCCCGCCCCGCAACGCGTCGCCGTTCTGGGCACAGCCGACCGCCCCAGGGTGCCTGGCACGACGAAATGGACGAAGGTCAGCAAGCCGTCACGCATCGCTTCAACGTGCAGGTCGGGAGTCGCCCGACGGCGAGAGGCAGCTCGTTGCTCCACCCCCGGCACTCAGGTCGCACTCACCAGGTTGTTGTGCGCTAGGATAGAAGGGCAGTCGAGGACCGATCGCCCGCAGCAGGAGGCCACGATGGACCTGAAGACGCGACTCCGCTCCCATGTCGGGCTCGTGCCCAACCCGCTGAGCGAGACGACCAGGCAAGCACACGCCCGCATCCGTGGCGCCGAGGTCACGGTGAGCGTCTGCCCATACTGCGCGGTCGGGTGCTCGCAGCTCATCTATACGAAGGACGGTCGGATCATCAACATCGAAGGCAACTACGAGAGCCCAATCAACGGCGGGACGCTCTGCCCCAAGGGCGCGGCGACCTACGGGCTGCTCACCAGCCCGCTCCGCGAGACCAAAGTCAAGTATCGCGCTCCGTACAGCGACCACTGGGAGGAGCGCTCGCTCGAGTGGGCAATCGAGCGCATTGCCCAGCTCGTTAAGCAGACGCGCGACGCGACCTACGAGGAGAGCGACGAGCACGGGGTGCCAGTCAACCGTACGCTCGGTATCGGCCACCTGGGAGGGGCAACACTCGACAACGAGGAGAACTACCTTATTAAGAAGCTCTGGACTGCCGGCCTCGGGATCGTGGCAGTCGAGAACCAGGCTCGCATATGACACTCCAGCACGGTGCCCGGTCTGGGCGCCCGGCTCGGTCGCGGCGGCGCGACCACGACCCAGCAGAGTCTGGCCGACAGTGACTGCATCGTCATCATGGGATCCAACATGGCCGAGAACCACCCGGTCGGCTTCCGCTTCGTGCTCAAAGCCAAGACCAAGGGCGCAACCATCATCCACATCGACCCACGCTTCTCCCGCACTTCGGCCCTGGCCGACATCCACGTGCCGCTGCGGCCCGGGACCGATCTCGCGGTCCTCGGCGGGATCATCAACTACGTGCTCGCGAGCGAGCGCTGGAACAGCGATCCCTTCTTCAGGGAGTACGCCATCCACTACACTAACGCGCCGCTCCTCGTGAGCGAGGAGTTCAAGGACACCGAGGAGCTCGAGGGGCTCTTTTCCGGCTACGATCCCGAGCAACGGCGCTATCGCAACGAGAGCTGGCAGCTCGAGCGCCCGGTCGCACCTGGTGCCGAGCCGCCGATGGACTTGACGTTGCAGCACCCGCGATGCGTCTTCCAGGTCGTCAAGCGGCACTTCGCCCGCTATACGCCGGAGCTGGTCGAGCAGGTCTCCGGCGTGCCGCGTGACCTCTTGGTCACAGTCGCGGAGACGCTCCTCCAGAACTCGGGGCGCGAACGCACCAGCGCCTTCTGTTACGCGGTCGCCTGGACGCAACACACAATCGGTACCCAGATCATCAGCTGCTGCGCATTGCTGCAGCTGCTGCTCGGCAACATCGGGCGGCCCGGCGGCGGTATCCTCGCGTTGCGCGGGCATTCGAGCATCCAGGGAAGTACCGACATCCCCACGCTCTACAACCTGCTGCCTGGCTACTTGCCCATGCCGAGCACCCAGGCCAGGCATCGCTCCCTCCACGAGTACCTGGCGGCGGAGCAGTCCCCGGCCGGGATGTGGTTCCACCTACCGCAATTTCTCGTCAGCCTGCTCAAGGCCTGGTATGGCGACGCTGCCACGCCTGAGAACGACTTCGCCTTCGAATTGCTGCCCAAGATCTCGGGCGACTACTCCTTCGAGGCGATGATCCCGTTGATGGCCGACGGGGTGATGAAGGGACTCGTCTGCCTGGGCCAGAACCCAGCAGTCGGCGGCCAGAACGCCGTGCTGGTACGCAAGGCGCTGGCCAACCTCGACTGGCTCGTGGTGCGTGACGCCTACGAGATCGAGACCGCGGCCTTCTGGTACGACTCGCCGGAGGTACGACGCGGCGAGCTGCGCCCGGAGCAGATCAAGACCGAAGTCTTCTTCCTTCCGGCTGCTTTGCCGGGAGAGAAGGAAGGGTCGTTTACCAACACCCAGCGGCTCATCCAGTGGCACGACAAGGCGGTCGACCCGCCCGGAGACTGCCGCTCCGAACCCTGGTTCCTCTACCACCTCGGCAAGCGGCTCAAGGAACTGTACCAGGACGACGACACCATCAAGGGCCGGCAGATCAGGGCGCTGACCTGGGACTACCCGACGAAGGGGCCATGCGACGAGCCGGACCTCGAGGCGGTGCTGAAGGAGATCAACGGTTTCACCCTCTCTGACGGCAAGCCGGTGAGCAGCTTCCGCGAGCTCAACGCTGACGGCTCCACCGCCTGCGGCTGCTGGATCTACTCGGGCATCATGCCTGAGGAGGGCCACAACCGCGCCCGCAACCGCAAGGGCGACGACAAGGCCTCACTCGAGTGGGGCTTCTCCTGGCCCAACAACGTGCGCATCCTCTACAACCGCGCCTCGGCTGACCCGCAGGGGCGTCCCTGGAGTGAGCGGAAGCGCTGGATCTGGTGGGATCCGGCGCAGCGCCGTTGGACAGGCTACGATACCCCCGACTTCCCGGTCGACAAGCCCCCTGACTACCAGCCACCAGCCGACGCTCGCGGGCTCGATGCCCATGCCGGCGACAAGCCGTTCGTCATGCTGCCCGACGGTCGGGGCCGCCTCTTCGTCCCCACCGGACTGCTCGACGGTCCCTTGCCCACCCACTACGAGCCGTGGGAGTCGCCGGTCGGAAACCTGCTCTACCCGAAGACGTCGAGGAGTCCGGTCGCCCCCACCTTCGAGCGACCGGACAATCCCTACCACGAGATCGGCGATCCCCGCTTTCCGTACGTCATCACCACCTACCGGCTCACCGAGCACCATACGGCTGGCGGCATGAGTCGGACGGTACCCTGGTTAGCCGAGCTGCAGCCCGAGGGATTCATCGAGATTAGCCCGGAGCTGGCTACCGAGCTCGGCATCGCTAACGGTGACTGGGTCGTCGTTTCGACGCTGCGCGGGGAAGTGGAAGCCCGCGCGCTCGTTACCGACCGGATCCAACCGCTGGTCATTCACGGGCGCCGAGTGCACCAGGTCGGCATGCCCTGGCACTTCGGGTACAAGGGGTACGCCCAAGGCGAAATTGCCAACGACCTCTCAGCATTAATCGAGGACCCGAACTCGCGCATCCACGAGGCCAAGTCGTTCACCTGCAACTTGCGGAGAGGGCGGCTGGTGCAGGAAAGGGGACGACAGTGGTGAGCGCTAGCGTGTCCTCGGGCGACCCCAGTGTTGGCACCACCGGCGCCCGGCCGGGGGCGCTCGGTTTCCTCACCGACACGACCCTCTGCATCGGCTGCAAGGCCTGCGAGGTCGCCTGTAAGCAGTGGAACCAGCTCCCGATGGACGACTTCGGCTTCACCGGCTACAGCTACGACAACACCGGCGACCTCGGCGCGACCACCTGGCGGCACGTCGCCTTCATTGAGCGGGTTAGCGACCGTGAGGGACGCCGGCCCACCCGGCTCAAGGCGTTCCAGAGCAACTGGCTGATGATGAGCGACGTCTGTAAGCACTGCGTCTACGCCGGCTGCCTGGAGGCGTGCCCGACCGGCGCCATTGTCCGGACGGAGTTCGATACCGTCGTCATCCAGCAGGACATCTGCAACGGCTGCGGCTACTGCGTGCCGGCCTGCCCATTCGGGGTACCGGCGCTCAGCCTCACCGATGGCAAGGCCCACAAGTGCACGCTCTGCTACGATCGCCTCAAGGATGGGCTGGAGCCCGCCTGCGCCAAGGCCTGCCCGACCGACTCGATCCAGTTCGGCCCGGTCGAGCAGCTCATGGAGCGCGCCAAACGGCGAGTGGCCGACCTCCGCCAGCAGGGCGTGACCGAGGCGTACATCTACGGCGACCGTGCGGTAGGCGGCACCGGCGGGATCGAGGGGCTCAACGCCTTCTTCATCCTAACGGCGCCGCCGGAGGTCTACAACTTGCCGGCCCGGCCGGAGCTGCCACAACGGAAGGTACTGCCAGCATTCCTGAGCACCGCGCTGGCAGCGCTCGGGCTGGGGCTGGCCGCACTGTTCTCCCTGTGGAGACGGTAACGCAGAGTGATGACGAGGGGCCGGCCGCGATGGGCATGCGCTACGAGCGACGGTGGGAGACGCGACGCGAGGCGGGGCGCTCGGCCGCGGAGCAGGCACGCGAGAGCTACTACGGTGTCCCGGTCGTCCACAAGCCGCACTGGAAGTGGTCGATCGTCCTCTATTTCTTCCTCGGCGGCATCTCCGGCGCCAGTTACGTCATCGCGACACTGGCTCGGCTTGCCGGGGGCCCCCAGCTCCACAGCGTGACCCGCGCAGGACGCTACCTCTCCTTCCTGACCGTGATCCCGGCCCCGCTGCTGCTGATCTACGACCTCGGCAGACCGGAGCGCTTCCATCACATGCTGCGAGTCCTCAAGCTTCGCTCGCCGATGTCGCTTGGTGCCTGGGGCCTGGTCGCCTTCAGCCTATTCTCTGGCCTCAGTGCACTGATCCAGGCAGGACAGGACGGCCTACTGGGTCGCTGGTCTCAGCAGCGACTGCGAGCGTTACCCGATCGGCTTATCGGCCTGCTCGGCAGCGGGCCGGCCTTCTTTCTCAGCGGCTACACCGGCGTGCTGCTGGCCGCGACCGCCGTCCCGCTGTGGACCAAGAACTTCCTGTTGCTGGGGCCGCTCTTTCTCGCCTCCTCCCTCTCGAACGCCACCTCGGCGCTGCTCCTCCTGCTCACCCTGGCGCGACAAGTCAGCGCTGAGATCAGCGATCGACTGGAGGGACTGGAACGCCTCGCGCTGCTGGTGGAGTTGGCGCTCCTGCTCGGGCTTCGCGCCAACAGTGGCCCGGTGATCCGCCGCCCGCTCGACGAGGGGAGCACGGGGGCAGTCTTCCGAGGTGTGCTCGGAGCCGGCGTCCTGGCGCCGCTGCTACTGCAGACGCTCGCCCGTGGGCACCACGGGTGGGGCGCGCAGGCGCTGCGCGTGCTGGCAGCTGTGCTGGTGCTGGTTGGCGGTTTCCTCGTGCGCTGCGTACTCCTCTTCGCCGGCCACCGCTCGGCCGACGACCCGCAGGCAACGTTCGAACTCACGCGTGGACGGTGACGTCGCCACGCCGAGGCACCGGGATGCCCCGAAGGCGCCACCGAGAGCCTCATTAGACGCGAGCGGTTCCGTCGCCCGCCACGACCACAGCGCGCGGGTCGAGTCGATAGTTCCCCCGCCGTGTGACCGAGGTTCGACAACAGAGCGCCGAGCGCTACCGCTGCTTCAACGGATCGACGAACTCCGTTTGGAATCCGCACGCGCGGAGAGCCGCCAGGCAGACCTCGCAGTCCTGATCCACTGGCCCGCCACTGACGCCGATCCCGCCGAGGAAGACCCCGTCTGCGACAATCGGGAATCCCCCATCGACCATGCAGATGCGGTGGTCGGTGAACTGGAGACCGTAACCGAACTCTCCGGGTTGCATGATCGCACGCACCATCGAAGTCGGTCGCTTGAACGCGATGGCCGTCCAGGCCTTCTTGATCGCGATGTCCAGGTTCGCGATCCGACCGTTCTCCGGACGCTCCGCTGCTCGAAGGTTCCCCCCGGCATCGACAATGGCGACTGACGACGGCGTCCCGAACTCCTTCGCCTTGTCGCCGGCCGCGCGCAGCATCGCGCGGAGTTCATCCAACGTCAATTCACCACGCATGTCCGGTCACCTCCCTCGCCACGCCCTCGATCGACTCAATGCCACTGCTCCATGTGACGGCGATGGGTCTCTAGATACGAACCGGCGCCATAGAATCGGTCGTAGAACTCGAGGTCGATGTGCTGAGCCTGCGCGTAGATGCGCACGTACACGCTGGGGATCGACGCGGGAAACCGGCCGTAGGTATCATAGAGGTACTGCGCCACTTCTTGCAGAAACTCGACGAACTCAGGGGTGTACCTGTCCACCCGGCTCTTCACGGCCCGGTTGTCCTGATACGGCCCCGGTTCCGAGGGATCGTAGGCCCCGCCCCGTCCGAACTTCATCTCCACGAACTTGGCCACGGCCGTTCGCATATCGGGCACGTACGGCGGGCACAACGCTTCGAAGACTCCATCCCGGCCAACCGGGATCGGTGGTCCCGCCGGCGGCTGGATGAACCGGAAGCCGAGCCCTGGGATCCCCTCGCTAGCGAACGCGCCGAGCAGGCTCGGCGGATTGATCCCGGTGTACATCCACCCGCCAAGCCCCATCGCTTGCAGCATCAAGACCATGTTGTGGCACATCACCCCGATCTCGATCGCTCCGGTCGCGAGGACGTACTGCTCGAAATCGAGGATCGAGAACTTTCTGTCGAGATCAACCAGCCCCAACCGAGCGAACCGATCCAGATCACCGCAGTATCGCCCGTGGACAGGATCGTAGGGGGCAAACCCGGATCCGAGGTAAATGGCCAGGAAGTCAAGCAACTGCTGCGTCAAGTCAACGATCGGGATGAACAAGGTCGTTCCAGGCTTATTGGCGTTCCAGTAGTTGTGCGGGCTCACGTGCGGCATCGCCATCGGCAGATCGACACGGCCCTCGGCGATCTGCACCAACCTGCCTTGAACCCAATCGACGAGCTGCTCTGGGCTGAGTGTCTCCCCGAGTGAAAGCCCCTCTTCTCCGGGACGCTGACGGAACTGGGTGATGAACGTCCCGGAATCGTCCGTCACGATCAATTCCGCTGTCTCGATGCCAGCCGCGCTTGTCTCGATGCCAGCCGCGCTCGGGTGCGGTCGTCCCGTAAAGCGCAGAGGGTAGTTGCACAGGGTGTCCGGTCGTCCCGCGGCTGTGTGCTCGATGCCGAAATGCCATCCCATGACGCCCGAGCCAGCCAGAATCAGCAGCGAGCGCTCCAAATCGGACAAAGGGAGCGGGTCCTGACGGGAGGCAAAGGCCAGCGGACCGTCTGGAATCGTCATTCCGAGCCCGAATCGTCGGCTCCGGCGACCGAGCAGCGCCGCGAGCAGCGGAAAGTCCCACAGGTGGGCAAACCCGGCAGGATCTCGTCGAGTCTCCCCCGGCATCCCAGCCCCTCCGTCCACCATCCGACCTAGCGGCTAGTCGTAGAACTCGGGAGTCTTGTAGAAGCGGCGTAAGGTCTCCGGATCGTGGCCAAAGACCAGGTTCGGATCGCGCATCTCCACCAACCGCTGGATCTTCTTGCGCGATCGGTGCCACGCTGCATGGTCTCGCAGGAGCCACCCTTGGACGTGTCCGTCGTAGTTCTCTTTGAAGAAGAACATATCGCTCGTGAAGTAGAACGGGCCCGCATTCTTGAGCTCGAGCAGCATGCCGAGCAGACCGGGCGTATGACCCGGCGTACGCAACAGTGTGATGTCGTCGAAAAGCTCGACCACCTCACCGCTTACCGTCCGCCAGTCAAAGTTGAAATCGAGATAATGACCAAGATACGGCCCGATATCCTCTTTCACCGCCACGGCATAGAAAGCGTACTTCAGCTCGTCCTCATGCACGTAGATCGGTACGCTGCGGTTCCGGAAGAACTCGAGTCCGCCAGCATGATCGATATGCAGGTGCCCGATGATGACCGCCTTCACGTCCGAGATGTCGAAACCACACGCGTTGATTGCACGGTCTAGCCGGTTGGCCTCCTCGTACTTCGTCACGGGAAACACATCGAACAGGTGTTCACCCCAGAGGTCACGCGCATTCGGAGCAGCTCCGACCTCGTAGAGGATCAAGCCATGCTTCGGATTCTGGATGAGAGCAGAGATCATTTTGAGCAAGCGTTTCTCTGAGTGCGGGTTCGGGTTCGACGCGGTCGAGGTGCCACCACCCTGAAAGAACCATCCGACATCCGCTGTCAGTTCTCCCAGATCCAACAGCCAGAGCTTGATCCCTGGCACTTTGACACCTCCGCT
>Ga0197142_1002715_pt1 | contig 15249 bp, 17 predicted proteins | sample GBS60_MetaG_FD_148614 | JGI IMG/M metagenome (GOLD analysis project Ga0197142, IMG submission 148614) | Sediment microbial communities from Great Boiling Springs, Gerlach, Nevada, United States - GBS 60_MetaG | ecosystem: Environmental > Aquatic > Thermal springs > Hot (42-90C) > Sediment... | reverse complement strand
GGGCTAGGTATGCAGGGTAAGATGTCCTCCTCCCAGCCAGATACAGCAATATTCACAACTGATGATGAGAAGGTTATAGAGAAGAAGGTGATGAATGCATACACTGGTGGGCAGCCTACAGTTGCATTGCAGAGGAGGCTTGGTGCAGATGCAGATACATGCCCAGTATTCTGGTATCTAAGGTACATGTTTGAGGATGAGAAGAGGTCTGATGAGCGCTATATTAAATGTAAGAGTGGAGAGTTATTATGCTATGAGTGCAAGCGTGACCTTGTAGATTCTATAAAAGTATACCTAAAGGAGTTTCAAAGGAGGAGGGAGAAGGCCAAGGATATGGTAGATAAGTTTATGTTTGAGCCTTAATCCATCTATAATATCTAGAGTGTTATCCAATGATGATAACAGTAAATATATCATAAGTTTAACTGAATCTTGTATTATAACAAGAAACCTATATACCTAATTGCTTATTTGGATATTATAATTAGCATGGCAAGGAAACACTGCTCTATATGTGGTAAAGAGGTCAAGATACCATACAAGCTTGATAAGTATGGTATACAAGGTATAATATGTGGTTCTTGTTACGATGAGAAATTAAAGGAAATATATAATATTAAACATTAAATAAAAAAGTATGTATATAGATTTATGGTTTCATTGCATATTTAGTTTATTATCTGTTATTAAAGATAAATTTATTAGTTATAACTAGTAAATAATAATTGATTTTGAGTAAGAGATTGATACTGCTTTATGATAACAAGTGTTACTATTGTAGTAGATTTGCTACTTTAGCAGCTAAATTAACAGCTAATAGATTAACTCTTGTAGGGCTATACAGTAAGGAGGGGGATGAACTTAAGGCTTCATTCCCTAAGGGTATTAACGTGTATGAGATGTTTTGGTTTATCGATGGGTTGTATGCATATGGAGGTTTATATGGTCTCTTTAAACTTTTAATGGTTATAATACCAAATCTCTTAAGCATAAATAATAATAACATACCAATTAGTATAAAATACGAATGTAAGCATGATTATTATGATGATTGTAGGCTCATCTCTAGGATATATAATCTTATAACTAAAAGGAGCAAAGTAAAGTTAATCAAAGAATAAAATAATAAACTAAATTTAAATATATTATTACTGGATCAGACTACTGGTTTAACCTCTACCTCTTCTTTAAGCCTCTTGGCAACTATCTCTGCAGCCTTCCTTCCAGATAACAGCATTGCACCAAATGTTGGACCCATCCTTGGCAAGCCAAATGTCTCAGCAACACTCATTCCTGCAACAACAAGCCCTGGATATACCTCAGATGTATGCTCAACCACTAGATCCTCTGACTGCTCAACCCACATAGGGTTCATACCAGAGAACTTTACTAAGCCTCTATCCTGTAACCTCTTTACTGCTACTGCATCATGCCCAGAGGCATCTATAACATATCTAGCCTCTAATGCTACTGGGTCAACACATGTTATATTCCTTGGGAGCGCAGCTACTGGCATCCAATTAACAACTACACCAGATACCCTATCATTCCTAAGTATAAGATCATCAAACTTTGTTAAATTAAGGAACCTAACTCCAGCATCACATGCACTTGCTATAAGCTTTGAGCATGCATTTGGTCCAGGTGTAGCATACAAACCATCTGTTACCTTCTTGTACTTAACCCCTAGCTCGTCTAGAACTTTGTTTGCTGGAGCCCTAACAGTTATTGGGTTCATCATGAAGCCTCCTATCCAGAATCCTCCACCTATGTAGTTGTTCTGCTCAACTATAAGTGTCTTAAATCCCATCTTTGCAAGATCTCTCCCAGCCATTAGACCTGCTGGTCCTGCTCCTATTATTATAACATCGCTATCTGCATACTCCATTAGCATCTCATGGAACATACCTGCTATTGCCCTAGTTATCTCCTTCTCGCTTACCTTTGCGAATATTGGCATAAAATTATTCTACTATACAGATATTTAATTATTGTTACCTTAATATTTAATTAAAGGTTATAAAAGAGGAGTGAGTAGGAAAGGGATAGGTAAAGGAAGGGCAAGTAATAAAACACTAGCATTAATAATACTTGCTGGTATAATAGGTGCAATAGTAACAATAAGTATTGTAACATACAATGAGAGGGTTAAGCAGGAGAACTATGTAATTGCTATACAAAGAGTAAATGCTGAGGCTAAACAGTTGACTGAGCATTATAACAACGAGTATGATAGATGGAGTAGTAAGATTATAGATGATGATGATATGGTTGATATTGTTGATAGTATAATGGTTAAGCAGAAGAGGTTAATAGATATTATGAAGAGTATGGATGTGCCAGATGCGTTCAAAGAAGCACATGGTTACAATCTAAAGTCACTTGAGTATGAGTATAATGGATATGGTTACTTTAAGGACTATCTAGTAAGCAAGGATGAGAATGCGTTGAAGAGATATCAAGAGATGCTACAGCTTGCTTTTGAGAACGAGGTTAAGGCATTAAACATTTACAATGGTAAGGGATTAATACTCCCTTAACTCTGTTAAGAGTATGTTAGAGCAGTTAAAGGTTAAAGCACTCTTCCAGAATACCATAGATGTATGGATTGCATTATGTAATGAGAGAGGTTCAGAGTGGTATAGCGTTGATGGTTATAGAGCATTCATACGTTACCTTTTAAGTAAGAATGTTAAGATGAACAGATTCCCTCTATGTGTAAAAGAGACTGGTACATATGAACGTAGTAGGGATAAGGTATCCTTGCTTGATGAGTTATCAAAGTTAAATACACAAGATGCTCAGGTTTATATAGTAAAGTTAGATGAGGAGACATTAAAGATTATAAGAGAGTTCCCATCTTTGGATACTAAATAAATTAATAAATAAAATTATTACTAACCAAATATCAATGTTAGTTATGCCTCATTATGATACCAAATCCTTTGCCTCTTAATGCTATCAATGCTAGAATGAATGATACACCTAACATTAGATAGTATGCTAATGGAAACTCTGGTACATAATTGAATGATACACTTGCATCCTCTCCTTGCTCACCGTTTATACTCCTTACCTCAAGTATGTAATTACCTTGTTCATTAAGGGTTAACCTACTTATGCTGCTAGAATTAACTCCATCTAACCTAGAGACTTCTCTGCCATTAGAGTAAAGTATAAGATCGAATGTTGCATCGTTTAAAGCATTACCATTGCTATCAGTTATACGTATGTTAAATATGGAGTCCTTACCTATATCTGCAGGTAACCACTCAACCATAACATTGTATTTACCACTTGTACTCTTTGCTATAAGATTAACAGTAGGTTCTCCTATGCCTATTATGCTTGTTGTATAGAACTCAGGCTTCAATGCAAGGTTACTTACTGCAAGTATCTTAACCTCATTGCTGCCAGTAGATAGCATATATGTATTATCCTTATCTAGACTTATTGTAAATGAGCCATTGGAATCAGGCTTAACAGAACCTTGCTTTACAACCTTACCATCCTTATCCTTTATATAGTAGTATACATTAACATCCTTGCTAGGGTCTCCTTCTACTCTAACACTACCTGTTATAACCAACTCCTCCCCTCTTGTAAATGATATTGGGGCGTTAACACTCTTTATCTCTGCTAACCTAACATGCTCAAACATACTCCAATGTCCCTGCTCAAATGGGTATGTATCATCTCTGAATGCCTTTATAACTATAGTCCTTGCATCTGGGTTGTAAGAGTCTAGATAGAATGGTCCGTTGCTTATTACTGCATGCCCCTTGCCCTCTATCCATCTTATTGTAGCATCGTATCTAGCATTAGCATCCTGAATACTTACTAACCCTTGTAATGCCTTTGGTATAGCGTTATTTGCCTTAAAGTTAAGTAATGCATCCTTGACCATATCCGCATTACTCTTTATTATTAAGGATAACCATTCAACGTTCTTTGATTTAGCAGCAGATTGTGAGAACTCTGCATTGCCATCAGTAACAACCTGCTCCATAGCTGCATATACCTCCCAAGGCATACTTGCCCACAATGAGGCATAATCTGCTATATAATTAGGATCAAAGTGCCAGTAATCAACGTAAACCTCTAACCTATGATCATCCAAGAATCTTACCCCTTTCAATGTCTTTATGAACTTCTCTGCTGTTGCTGTATACTCAGGATCGTATGTAGGATCATCCTCGCTCTCCTTTGTGCCCCACTCGAAGGCAAAGTATAATGTATAAAGTATATCATTCTTATCCATCATGATACCATTATGCCACCTACTATACTTTAGATCGAATGTTACCTTGCTCTTTGCCTTAACGTTACTACCAACCTCTTTCCATTGATTACCATAAGGGTCCCATACAATCGCATTGCTAGGTACATCTATTGAGCCATCTGGACCTGTAGTATAAACATCCCATGTTACCCTAACAGGTATAACATCACCAGTATGAGGGTTCCTGAAGGTTGCTGGATCAGCTATTGCATTCCATATCCTTGTTGCATAGTAGTCCCTTAGCCCTGATACAGGGTTCCATGCACCTTGGTATATCTGCTTCATACCAACCTTAAGGCTATTAGACTCATTACTTGCATTTATCAGTGTGAATCTACCTGTTATACCAGCACCAAAGTCCAATACTACACCTTTAACATTACCTCTAACTATGTATGGATCTAAGGTATTAGCGATGAATATCCTAACAGATTCATTAACACCTAGAGTAACTGCCCTCTTAAGCAAGGTATCTCTCTCATCCTTTGATCTATAATTGCCTGTGAATATCTTCTCTGTTACCTCATCCAACTCCTTATTCTCATAGTTCCAGTAATCTGGGTTCCTGAAGCCTGGCATGTTAGCAAACCAAGGAGCATACATCTGTGCTGCCAATGAACTATCGTATCTATCTAATGCAGATCTACCCCAGCCTTCAGTGTATAGATGCCATCTGAACTCCTTTGGATCAGAGCCATAAACATCTGAGAATGCCTTGTTAAGATCACCATATATCCTCTCAACCTTGAAGCCTAGCCTCTCAAGGTCAGATGCTATTATCTCTCCTATAGTCTTTCTTCTAGGATCATCACTTCTTATGAAGAACTTAAGCTCTATCTGCTTCCCTTTGTATAACCATTTACCATCACTGCTCTTCTGAGCACCAGCATCTGTTAATGCTCTGCTTATCATATCCTCTGCTAACTTAGGGTTGTACTTAAACCCAAATGACTCTATAACATCTGCCAACACTATGTAATCTGGATCGTATTGGCTGAATGCTGAGTACATTGGTGCACCAAAGCCCTTCAAGACCTCATTAACTATATTATCCCTATTTATAAGGTAGTTCATGGCATACCTAACCTCTCTAAATGCAAATGGATTAAGGTTATCCTGCCCTGCTGGTGCAGGGTTTAGCAGTAGGCTCAATGAGCCCCCAGGAGCCTCATAAACCTTTACATTAGGATTATTCTTCAACTCCTGCACTATATCAAGGGGTATTCGCCAGAAGTAAGTATCTATATTACCTGCTTTAACCTCATTAACTGCAACATTCTCATCTAAATAATGTATGAAGATTACCTCATCTACATATGGACCCTTCTTAATCTCTTGGGCATAAGCATTTATAGGTATACTTGTAAGTAGTGATGCTAATAATGCTAATGCTATAACTGTATTGCTATAGCTATAGCCTAACCTTCTTACCATATTTACTCTTTAGAGGTAATATTAATTAAATCTTACCATTATTGCTATAATATATGGTACTTAGCAAGATATTATTACTTAAAATGATACCATTTATGAATGGATTTGTATATGCTAAAGAGTTAGCCTCAAAATTGTATATTAATTATAATGTATGCAATGATATGCTAGAGGAGTTGGTAAGGCTAGGTATAGGTAAGAGAGTTTACAGTGATAAAGATGAAGCCTTGTTCTTATTTGATGCTTATGATAGGATAAATATAGTAATGTTAGCATTAAGGCTTAATGCAAGTATTGAAGAGGTTACAAGTGTACTTAACTGGAAGGACTTTGAGATACTAACATCTAACATACTTGAAGAGAATGGATACAAAGTTGCTAGGAACGTTAGGTTAAAGCAGAATAGATTTAGATTAGAGATAGATGTTGTGGGCATGAAGTATATTAATGGTAAGTGTATTGCATTAGCGATAGATTGTAAGCATTGGAGTTACATTACAGAGGCAGCATTAAAGTTAATAGTTAAGAAGCAGATAAAGAGGGCAAGTATGCTTGTAGAATATGATAATAGCATAGATATTGCCTTGCCTATTATATTAACACTAAGGGATATACCTATGCTTATGGATGGGGTACCAATAATCCCTATATCTAGGCTAAGATCGTTCCTTTATGAGTATGATATCAACGATGATAGGATTACATTTGTAACAAAGCACAACAGATTATAGAATTAATATAGAATTAAAAGGTGATCATGCCTACAAGGAGTAGTAAGGTTATACCTATAAATGCTTTGGTTATCCTTAAGGAGTTATCCAAGGCTTTAGAGTAGTGTAAGAACTGCTCATGCCCCATTACCTTAACCTCTGTTGATGAGTATGCTACCTCATATGAGCACTCTTTAGCATTTATACTTGCTGCATTACTTAACTCTATAAGTAATGATGCTAACCTCTCCTTGCTTGTTATGCTCCCTAATGGGAAGTAGCCTAAGGTATTCCTTGCTTTGCCAGAGGTAGCATGTGTATCTGATGTGCACAAGACTATATGATATCTCTTAGCCATCTTCTTGTTACCATTAATTAATGTCTCTCTTAACCTATTTGCTATATACTCTCTAACACCATTTAATGCGTTATTAGCATCTACCCATGCAATCAGTAAGATAGATTCATTAACATATATTATACATACATAAATGCCAGATGGACCTATATCACTATTATTATGAATATATGATCTAAGATCCTCATTGCTATATGATTCTAACAGATCATCTTTATAAGATGTATAGCTATGATGCATAAAACCTACTTTAAAGCTATACTGCTCCATAGATGTTAAAGATTCTAAGGCATACTTGCATGCATCTATCATATCTTTAATCTCTTCATTATTTAAACTCTTACCCATGCTATCATGGGCATCTACAAGTATGATATCCTTAAAGCCTTTTAGCCTAGCATACTCCTCTACATTCTGCCTAACAGACATAGGTATATCCTCCATACCATGCTTAGATGAGATTATAAGCAAGGCTACACTACCAAACGCTATTGCAGTAACATTGGTATACTTTGAGTCAACGGTTATAGGCTCTGTACATCTGTAACCACTCTCAATTATACTCTTATCATCAAGGGAGTCAAGGAACCTCATCAACTGTACTCTAGAGGGTAAGTTTAGTGAGTGATCTGATATGCTATGGAGAGTTACTGCATGAGCTCTAAGGTTAGCGTACTTTAATCTTATAGCATAAGGTAGATTGCTACCACCAACAGGGTAGAATGGACCTGGATGGATATCAGGTAATACCAAGAGAAGGTTACCATCATAACCATTGGGATGGTAAGCCTTTACACTGTTATCAAAGACTTTAACTATCTCTGCATTACTACAATAATTACACTTGAATATGAGCATCTTTGTGCCAACCTTAGATGTGTATGCCTTATGCTCCATTATAGCCTCCATAGCTCTAGCATCTTTATCTGTCCATGCTAAAAGGTAAGCTTGTAGCAGTCTAAATGTACTCTCTACGTATGGTCTACCAGCCCTATCAGCCAATATGCACCATATTATGGCTAGTGCAATTATGCAAGTGCTAAAGAGCACTGATTGGAATGAGATTAGATAATAAAGAGCATCATACTTCACTATTACAATAAGCAGAATTATAGGCATTACTAACGATACTAGTATAGAACGATTTAATGGGGAACCAAAGACTGATGTAAATATACTTATTCTAAGCCCTATAGAAAATGCCATACCCTCAATGAACAGTATCCTATCTGTTAATGATAGATAAGAGAGTAGTATACTTAGCATGAGTATACCTAACCATAGTAGTATAGCAAATGCATTTGTATGGTAAACCTTGCTCATCTTTGCTACTGGGTACCTCTTAAGCAGAAGATAATCAAGTCTAAACAGCATGTATGCTATGGGTAAAGCAATAAGCATAATCTCAATACTAGCACTACTCAAGTATGCTATTGCAGATACACATGTAAGTGCTATTGCTAGTGAGGTCTTATAGGATGATGGGTTTATAAGGGTAAGGTAAAACCGCTTATGTATATTACCTACTGCATCTACACCTGTATGGTTTATAGAATTAGAATCCATCCAGCATTAGGTAGGGAATAATATCTTTATAAGTATTGACACACCTATAAGGGCTGCTGAGGCTATTAATACTATCTCTGGTCTTATCTTTACACCTTTAGTCTCGTCCTCAAAGAATCTAAGTAACCCTGCACTTGATGCGGGTAATGGAGCTGATCTCTTACTCTTCCTAGAGCTCATACAATAAAGTGATTAGTTACACAATGATAAATATTTTACTGATACTTAATTTAATTTATAATACACATACTGCCTACTTGCTCTACAATCTTAATCTTAATCATTATCATTCATCATCTCCTCATCTGCCTTCTTCTCTCTTACCCTTTCACCCTCTTCCCTTAACCCCTTCCCTACTTTAATCTTTGACCCTACTCTCTCAGCATCACTCTCCTTTATCTTTGACAGTATATCAAGGTAGTATAGCAGTAACCTAGCCATATCCATCTGTTTTGTAATATCATCCTCATTCCTTAATATGCTACCTATAGAATTAACCTTCTCCACTATTATCCCTTTTAGATTACTTAACGATGTATCTTTACCTTCTTCAAGCACTGTCTCATTGCCACAGTTTATACATATCAGTCTACCTTGATACCTTACTTGTACCCCTTTGCACTTAACACATGCCTCCTTAACCAGTGCCCCTCCTTTCCTAAGCATCTCTGCTGCACTTCTAACGCTATCCTTGCTCATGTATTATGTAAGTAAGCACTCAAATAAAAACAAAACAACATACTAATTGTACAGCAAGGCTTAATAATGAGTTCTAAATAATTTCTTACATTAGAATGTCTGTTATATGTAAGAAGTGTGGACTGCCAGAGGATCTATGCGCATGCGGGGAGTTAGAGAAGGAAGAGAGTAAGATAGTTATTAGATTAGAGAAGAGGAGGTTCAACAAGGATACAACTATGATAGAAGGCATAGGACATGCTGGAGATATAGATAAGATAGTTAAGTACCTTAAGAGCAAACTTGCATGTGGAGGGACTACAAAAGACGGTTACATACTCCTGCAAGGGGATCATAGGGAACAGGCTAAGAAGTATCTTGTGGAACTTGGATTCAATGAATCATCAATAGAAGTACATTAATAAATAATAAGAAATAAGAAAGGAAGAAGAGGGTAGGTAAAGATGATGATATATTTATGCTAGTAACTATTGTAGTTGTATATGCAAAGAGTAAATAACAAAGGTTGGATTATATTATTACTTATTAATACAATCATAACACTTATTATAGCTGCCTTAATGTTAATCTCATTCCCTCTTGGTTTTTACATAGTATTTATACATTCGGATCATGCTCTTTTAAATGATACATATACCTTCATATCTATGCCTATAAGGATGGAGTTAAGGATAGGTTACATTTTCATTATAGCATGGTTTATCTATATAATCCTCTTTGTTATGATACTATTAAGACCTAAAGATGTAGTAAAGGTTGCACTTAGCATAATTCAAAGCAAGAATAATAATAAAAGAATGCCTAGAGGTGGTATGACTTCTGTTAACAGTAAAGAGAATTATATTGATAAGGCTAACACAGTAGAAGAAGCAGATAGAAACCTACTTATGATAACCATTACATGGTTCTCTATATTCATACTAGCATCTAAGGGTATAGATACCATACAGAGTGCATTTGGTATAACTATGGGTTCTCTAGAAGCAGAGTATGATAACTACATGAGATACTTCATAGATGCTTCTATTGCCCCATTAAAGGAAGAGTTTGTATTCAGGATCATTCTAATAGGTCTACCTATTTATATACTCCTAACCAAGCATGATGTATCATTAACAAGTGTATTATGGCATCCTTACAATAAAATTGATATTAATAAGATGAATGGAGAAAGAGTAGCATTTATTATAACAGTAAGCGCACTATTATTTGCTTTAGCGCATATACTATTCAGTTCTGGTTGGAGTTATGGTAAGATATCACAAGCGATGCTAGGAGGTCTAATACTTGGATGGTTATACTATAGGTATGGCTTTCCTACTGCAGTTATACTACATTGGGCTATAAACTATATGCCCCTAGTTTACTTGCTATTTAATAATGGCATTATATCAAGTGAAGGATACCCTTTGATTAATACTACACACTTGTATTATAATGGCAGTAATACCTTTATTTATATAATAGAGCTCTTAATCATCATAAATGGTATAACTGCTCTAGCAATTATCTTAAGGTATAATCTTAAGAGTTATATAGTTAGATTGAGCAGTTGGTTTAAATTACTAGTTGATCTCATTTTTATCTATTTAAGGTGAGGTTAGATATGGCTGTATTAGGTAAGAGTGAGTTGATTAGACTGATAGATAAGTATAAATGTATACATCCATTCAATGCTAACCTACTTGATGGAGATGGTTATATTTTAACGGTGAAGGACGATGTTACCTTAAACTACCTAGAGCATAAGAATGTTATAAGCTATGAAGTAGTATTTACTTTGCCTAACTACGTTGCTCACTTAACAGCAAAGAGCAGATATGGTAGGCTAGGCTTATCCTTCCTTAATGCAGCTAAAGTACACTCAGGCTTCATAGGCAGGATAGTCTTAGAAGTGGTTAACCTTAACAATGAGAGGAAGCCAATAACTATAAGGAGAGGAGACCCATTCATGCATATAGAGTTTATAGAGCGTATAGGTGAACCTTATCCCTACGATGGTGAGTATCAGTTCCAGTATATGAGTGATGATGAGGTTAAGATGTACATGCATATTATAAGCAATGACCATAACCTTAGAAGCATATTTAATATCAATAAACTTGAACTAATAGCATCAAACAGGGTACTTTAACTAGATCTCTTTTATATCAATCCTTATATTTATTATTATCGTCAAATAATTGCTCTATTTGATGGGAAATATCTAATATTTATTGTATCAGATAAATTTACTTAATAGACTAAATGGTAAGTATCTAGAACATATAATATTCTGTAACATATAAACAATGAATAATGTATTTAAGAGGCAATGTACTCTTACAATATAGATGGATAAGGGCGTTGATGCTAACTATAAGAGGTCTACTTTAACACATAATAATATCGTAAAGATTGTTGCTATAATTCAGAGAACCCTAAACAATGGTAAGGCTAATACAATAGAGATGAAATCTGTAAGCAGATATATAACATACTATATTAGTACTGAGGTTAATAAGTGCATTAGATACATAGAGAGTATTATTGAATATAAAAATTATAAATCTAAACGTAAAAGATCAAGATCAGTAGAGTATTATAATGATACTTTACTTACTATAAAGGATAGGTTACATACTATAGTCAGAGAGTTAACTAATAGCATACCAGAGACATATGAATCCATTATGCTACCTAATGGGTATATAGATAAGGCTATATTTGGAGAGTTGGTTAAGATAGACAATGAGATAGCATATAACATAAAGTTGTTAAGTAATTATTTAGCAGATGTTAAGAAGAGCGGTGTAATAAATGATGATAATGTAAAGGAGATCTCATCAATATTATCTGAGATAGAATTGTACATAGATCAAAGGGATAATATATGCAAGATAAATAATAATAATAAATAAGTCTAGCAATTACTTCATGCTTTTCCTTTTTATACTTTTAATATTTATTGTTATAATCATGATATTGCAAGCATAAGATTAAGAGAAGGATTATACTAAGTAAGTTAAGGGGGTGTAGTTTAGCATGGTAGAACTCCAGTCTCGGGCACTGGAGGTCGTGGGTTCAAATTGGATCCTTGGAGATCTATGAGAATCCCACCACCCCCACCTAACAGTTAATAAAATCGTAAAGGATTAAATTTGATTGATATGCTCATGTTGGCATGAGCATTGAGGATGAGATAGGGGGGTGGAGAAGGACACATTACTCATCACAATTAAATCCAAGATTAAACAATGAACATGTAACTCTCATGGGTTATATAGCAAGCATAAGGGATCATGGCAATATAGTATTTGTTATGCTCGCAGATAAGGATGGGGAGATTCAGCTAGTATTCAAGAAGGGTAAGGGGGCTGGTAATAGTAGTAGTGATAACAGTACTACTACCCCTACTGCTGTTATTGATGATGGATACACTTCTATACCATTCTCTAAGGTTAAATCTTTAAAGGAGCATTCATGTATAGCAGTAAAGGGAAGAGTTAAGGTTGCCCCAAATGCACCTAAGGGAATAGAGGTTGTACCAGAGGAGTTAAAGATACTCTCATTGGCAAGGAGTATACCTCCATTCTCTGTGTATAGTAAGACATTCCCTAATCTAGATCTTAGACTTAACCTTAGGGCTATAGATCTGAGGAGGTATTACATGAAGACCATATTTAGAATTAGGCATAAAGTCCTTAAGGCTATTAGGGAGTTCCTTGATAAGGAAGGGTTCATAGAGGTTAATACACCAAAGATAATATCAACTGCTAGCGAAGGGGGAGCATCTCTATTTCCAGTATTCTACTTCGATAGAGAGGCTTTCCTTGCTCAAAGTCCTCAGTTGTATAAGGAGCAACTTGTTACTGCATTTGAGAAGGTATTTGAGATAGCCCCAATATTCAGGGCAGAACCATCTAGGACTAATAGACATCTTGCAGAAGCGATATCAGTTGATGTTGAGGAGGCATTTGTAGATTATAAAGATGTTATGAACTTGCTGGAGAGGATGATAACTTACACTATAGAGTATATTGTAAATAATGCAAGTGATGAGTTAAAGATAGTTAATCCTATACTTACAGTACCAAATATACCATTCCCAAGGTATACATATGATGAGGTTATAGATATTCTTAGGAAGAACGGTTATAGCATAGAATGGGGTGATGATCTCTCAAGTGAGCATCTAGCATTACTAGGTAAAGTTATCAATGGTTATTACTTCATAGTAGATTGGCCTTCCAGCATAAGACCATTCTACACAAAGAATAATGGGAAGGTTGCTGAGGCGTTTGACCTTATGTATAATGATCTAGAGATATCATCAGGAAGTAGTAGGATAAATAAGAAGGAGGAGTTGATTGAGAGGCTTAAGATCCAAGGCTTAAGGATAGAGGCGTTTGAGTACCATCTTAAAGTATTTGATTATGGTATGCCTCCTCATGCAGGCTTTGGATTAGGACTTGAGAGGTTCCTAATGACTATAGCAAGGTTAGATAACATAAGGGATGCAACCTTCTACCCTAGGGATATAGATAGGCTTGTACCATAACAAATGTGATAGGGAACGAGTAAATAGGCTCTTCTTTACTATCTATATGATTTCTGTCTCCTTCTCCTTGCACCAGGACCTCCAAACTTCTTAGGCTCCTTCTGCCTAGGATCTCCTATTAGCAGGTGTCTATCATACTCCATTATCCTCTTCTTTATCTCTTCCCTAACACTCTTTGGTAAAGGATGGTCTTTTATCTCTCTCTTACCCTTAACATAACCAGTTAATGCCCTTGATATTGCAATCGCTGCTGCAAGTGCTTGGCCCATAAAGCCTCCACCATGAACTCTAACTCTTATATCTACCTTATCCTTAGCATCACCAGCCAATATCAATGGGGTCATTATAACATGCCTAGCAACCTCTGGCATGTATATCTCTAATGGTATATTATTTATCCATACTCTACCTTCTCCCTTGGTTATGCTAGCAGTAGCCTTTGCTGTCTTCCTAAACCCTGAGTATAACTCAACTAGAGTACTCATGTACCACCACTCCACCCTATAGACCTTGCTATCTCTTCTATACTAGTATAGTATGATCTCTGCTTCCTTATCATAGCATCATCAAACCTTGTATACTGAGAGTTAGCATAATCCTCTGGTACACCAATGTAAACCCTAAGCCTCTTAAACGCATTTATACCTTTAGGCTTCCTCCTAGGTAACATCCCTCTAACCATCCTCCTTAGTATCATATCTGGCCTCCTAGGATGGAACGGTCCATGCTTAGGGTGTACTACACTTGATATATGAAGGAACTCATGCCATTCTCTAAGTATAGATTCCTTCTTACCACTTATCATAGCTCTCTCAGCATTAACTACCACAACACTCTTACCAGATAGCAGTAACTTTGCAATATATGAGCATAACCTACCTGCTATATGATCTGTAGCATCAACCACAACTACTTCTTCTTGCCTACCTTTATTGTTTATACTTACACTAACATTAGGATTAGACAATTATCCTCACCCCACTACCTTTAGGATACATATTAACAAGTTCTCTGATAGTTAAGGCTTTACTGTTAGATGCAAGTATCTTTTTTAATGCAGACTCTGAGAATGAATATGCCCCTATAGTAACCTTAGCATTAAGGTTACCTACACCTAGAACCTTGCCAGGTACAACTACCACACTACCTTCAGTAGCATATCTTGCTATCTTTGCTAGATTAACCTCAGCCCTCTTACTCCTTGGTCTCTCTAGCAACTCTGCTACCCTATCCCATATCCTTGCATTATTCTTCCTTGCTGCATATCTTAATAGCCTTATATCCTCAAGCAATACTTGGTTTCGCATACTCCCTTAACCCCTCTATTCCATTACCTAAGTTAATAATCTTATGCTCTAATATGTTTACTGCACTGATCAGTATATCCTTGGCATCCATTGAGCCTACAGACTCTAACTCTAGTATATACTCATCCCTTTCAGCACTAACCTCTTTAACAACAGCTATACTAGTAGGTTGCCATTTAGCATGCATCTTACCTATGCCTAATCTTGCATAAGCTTCCAGCTTTATACTCTGACCTTTAGCAAGTATTACTATAGGTATATCATCACTTATTGGTTTCACACTCTCATCATCAGATACCAGATCTTTAGATAAGACAATTCTATTCTTATCCTCTGCCTTTACATCTAGGTAA
>Ga0197142_1002714_pt1 | contig 15250 bp, 14 predicted proteins | sample GBS60_MetaG_FD_148614 | JGI IMG/M metagenome (GOLD analysis project Ga0197142, IMG submission 148614) | Sediment microbial communities from Great Boiling Springs, Gerlach, Nevada, United States - GBS 60_MetaG | ecosystem: Environmental > Aquatic > Thermal springs > Hot (42-90C) > Sediment... | reverse complement strand
TTAACTTAATTAATTATTACTTTATAAGTAATAGTTTAATATAGGAGATAAAAAAAGTAAAGGGATTTTTTATTTCCTACAACTTCATTCGTGGTATTCGATCAAGTTTTTGCATGTCAGAAACAAAAAGATTTCTTTTAGCTTTAAAGAAGGCAGCCACCCCAATCATGGCTGCATTATCGCCCGTCAAATATTTAAATGAAGGAAATAAAACTTGACCCTTATATTTTTTTCCTAATTGACGAAATAATTTTCGAAGATAAAAATTAGCCGAAACCCCGCCAACTAAAGCTAAATTTTTAATCCCAGTTTTTTTTATTGCTTTTTCGGTTTTAATGATTAACGTTTCAAAAACCGCCTTTTGAAATGATGATGAAAGTTCTTTTATTTTTCTTATTTTTTCCTTCTCGTTCATTTTTTTTAAAAAATAATAAAAAGAGGTTTTAAGACCCGAAAAAGAAAAATTTAAATTATCACCGGAAATCATCGGTCTTGGAAAATGATAAAAATCACGATTATCAACTTCTTTAGCTAATCTTTCAATTACCGGCCCTCCAGGATATCCCAATCCTAAAAGTTTGCTTGCCTTATCTAAAGCCTCTCCTGCTGCATCATCAATTGTTTCACCAATTACTTTATAATTTAAATGATCCTCAAAAATCACTAAATTTGTATGCCCTCCAGAAACAGTCAAAACTAAATAAGGAAAATGAAAATCAATTTTGGGATTACCTTTTGAGTTTTGAACAAAAGGTGAATAAATATGGCCTTCTAAATGATTGACAGCAATAATTTTTTTATTAAATTTTTCTGCTAACTCTTTGGCTTTTTTGATTCCAACCTCAAGTGCGGGTGCTAATCCTGGACCTATAGTTATCGCAATATAATTAATATGTTTAAAATCTAAATGTTTTGAGTTTTTAATTTTTAATTTTGAATTTTTTTGGGACTTAGAATTTAGAATTTGGAATTTTTTAATTGTTTCCTCAATCACCCAATCAATTCTTTCCTCATGGGCCCTTTTGGCAATTGAGGGTACCACTCCCCCCCATTTTTTATGAAGTAAAACTTGAGAGTAAATAACATTTGACAAAACCCGCCGACCAGAAACAACTGCAGCTGCTGTCTCATCACAACTGGTATCGATTGATAATATCATAAAATTTAAAAATTAAATCTCAAATCTCAAAACGACAATGCAAAATTTAAAATAATTTTAAATTAAAAATTAATTAATTTTCATTTTGAGATTTGAATTTTACATTTTGAATTAATCACTAATTTCTATTATTCTCTCTTTCTCATTCTCATACTTCATCCTCACATAAACAATCTCTCCTTTTTTTTTAATCAAATCAAATATCTCCCCCACTTTCTCACCCCACTCAATCGCCAACAAATTACCAGGTGTTAAATATTGCTCAATCTTTAAATACTCAAATTCCTCCTTATCCTCCACATTATATAAATCTAGATGAATTAATTTTTTTAGTTTTAAGCAGGTATAACTTGATTTTGGCATTTGCCCGCTATCTGACGGATTGATTTTTGAGTTAATCTCATACTCGTACATCACCACAAAACTTGGTGAAATAATCTCTTTAATTCCCAAAAATTCGCCCATTCCCTTAACAAAAACTGTTTTCCCAACCCCCAAATCTCCCTTAATAATAAAAATTAATGGTTTTTGGATCTTTTTTTTTAATAATTTTTCTAAAATAAACTGAGCGATTTTTTTTGTTTCTGATGGTTTTTTGGAAACATATTGATTAACCTGTCTAAAAACAATATCGCCTTGCCTAAGAATTTTAATATTCTCCTCAACCAAATCAATTACGGTTGATGGTTTATTTCTTGGTAATTTTCCGGCATCAACGATTAAATCAATTAATTTTTTTTTACTTTCCGGTAATTGTTTTAATAAACTCTCAATTGAGTAATGAGGTGGTTTACCACTTAAATTAGCTGAAGTTGCCGTAATTGCTCTATTAAATTTTTCAACCAAACTATTAATTGGTTGATAATGAGGAATTCTTACTCCTAAAGTTTTTTTCTCTGACTCCAAAAGAGAGCAAACTTTTCTTTTTGATTTTAAAATTACAGTAAAAGGACCAGGTAAAATATTTTTTAATATTTTTTCTTGCGAAGGATTAATTTCTACCAAATCTTTAATAAAATCCCAATCGACAAAAACTGAAATTGGCTTTCCTGGGGGTCGATTTTTAAAAGCAATTAATTTTCCAACAGCTTTTTCACTGTAAGCATCAACTAAAAGTCCATAAACTGTATCAGATGGAAAAACCACCAATCCTCCCTGATTTAAAACTCTTACAGTTTCATCAATTACTTTTTTATCGTTTAATTTAACAATTTTCATGGGTTAAAAATTAATTGATTAAAAATCTTAGTTTTTAACTTTAAAAAAGAAAATTAAAATAACCTTTAAAATATTACATAATCTACTAACAATTTATATAAAATTTTTATCTTTCATCTTACATATTTTACAAAATTCTGATAAAATTTATAAATATGATTGAAAAAAATAAAAATAATAATAAAAAGAAAAAAAAATTTTTTCAGTGGCAGTTAGAAATTAATGTTAAAAATATTTTTATCGCCCTTTTCATCTTTCTTTTTCTTTATCAGTTTTTTAAAGCAATCAATAATGAAATTAAACAAGTTTTGCCCGAAAAACCAATTACCCAAATCATCAAAGATATAAAAGAAAAAAAAGTAAAAAAAATTGAGATTACTAATAATCGATTGTTAATTGAGTATAAAGATGGAAAATATGCTATTTCTTATAAAGAACCATCAGAAAGTTTCTTAAAAACTTTAAAAGATAATGAAATTGATTCTTCATCGGTTAATTTACTCATTAAAGACAATCAAGCACCATCAGCCCTAATTAATTTTTTAGCCAACTTAATCCCAACCATTCTAATGGTTGCCTTTTTTATTTTTCTTTTTCGTCAGGCAAAAGGCGCCCAAGATTCAATTTTTTCTTTTGGACAAGCAAGAATAAAAAAGTTCACCAAAGACATGCCAAAAATTACTTTTTCCAATGTGGCTGGTGTTGACGAAGCAAAAAAAGAATTAGAAGAAGTAGTTGATTTTCTAAAAAATCCAGAAAAGTATAAAAAACTAGGCGCTCGGACACCCAAGGGAGTTCTCTTGGTTGGACCAGCTGGTTGTGGTAAAACACTATTGGCCAAAGCTGTTGCTGGTGAAGCCAACGTACCTTTTTTTTCCATTGCTGGAAGTGAGTTTATGGAAATGCTCGTCGGCATTGGCGCTGCTCGAGTACGCGATCTTTTTAGTACCGCTAAAAAAAATGCTCCTTCAATCATTTTTATTGATGAAATTGACGCCATTGGCCGAGCAAGATCAATGAGTGTCATGCCGGCACATGATGAAAGAGAACAAACTTTAAATCAAATTCTAGTTGAAATGGATGGATTTGCCCCCACTGAACAAGTAGTTGTTATTGCAGCCACTAATCGAGGTGATCTTTTAGATCCGGCCCTTCTTCGCCCAGGTCGCTTCGATCGTAGAATTATTATTGACTATCCTGATCTTGAAGGAAGAAAGGCTATTATCAAAATTCATTCTCAAGGTAAGCCTTTTGAAGAAAATATTAACTGGGAAAAAGTGGCTAAAAGAACCGTGGGTTTTTCTGGTGCCGATTTAGAAAATATGCTTAATGAAGCTGCTATTCTAGCTGCAAGATTAGGAAAAAACAAAATTTCTTTTGAAGAGATTGAAGAGGCTGCAACCAAAGTTAAACTTGGACCAGAGAAAAAACGACTTCAATCAGAATACGATAAAAAACTAACTGCTTATCATGAGGCAGGTCATGCCATCGTCTCTCATTTTTTGCCTCATACCGATCCTGTTCATCGAATTTCTATCGTTTCTCGCGGTTTAGCTTTAGGTTACACTCTAATTCCACCAGTAAAAGATAAACTTCATGAAACAAAAACTCATCTTTTGGAAAGAATTATGGTAATGATGGGTGGAAGAGCTGCTGAAGAAGTAGTTTTTAAAGAAATAACAACAGGCGCTGCTAACGATTTTGATCAGGCAACAAAAATTGCTCGACTAATGGTTATAGAATACGGTATGAGTTCGCTAGGACCAATTAACTTCGGTCCAACTTTAGATATAACTGAGTGGGGAAAAGGATATTTTGAATCACAAACAATTTCTCAAAATATGCTAGCAAAAATAGATCAAGAAATAAAAAAAATAATCACTGAAGCTTATAAAGAAGCAATTAGAATTATTAAAGAAAAAAGACAACTCCTTGACCAAGTAGCTCAAGTTTTATTAAAGAAAGAAAGTCTAGATCAAGAAGAATTTGAAAACATTGTTGGCAAAAAAAATGTCTAAAAACACTCTTATTCTTATTGATGGCAATGGCATAATGCATCGAGCTTATCATGCCCTCCCTAATTTATCTACTACCGATGGAACTCCTACTAATATTATTTATGGATTCTTATCAATGATTTACAAAGTCGTTTCTGATTTTTCACCAACACACTTAACGGTTGTTTTTGATACTCCAAAACCAACATTTCGTCATAAACTTTTCAAAGAATACCAAATTCAAAGACCTAAAATTGAAAATGTGTTTAAAATACAAATTCCTCTGGTAAAAGAAGCAATAGTATTATCTGGAATTTATCAAATAGAAAAAGAAGGATATGAAGCTGATGATATAATTGGAACAATCTGTAAAAATTTAGCAAAAAAAGACAATTTTAATATTATTATTATCTCAAGTGATAAAGATATACTTCAGTTAGTTAATGAAAAAGTGTGGGTTGCTAGTCCGGTTTCTGGACTAACAACAATCAAAATTTATGATGAACAAAAAGTTAAAGAAAATTATAACATTTTACCAAAGCAAATAATTGATTATAAAGCCCTAGTTGGTGATCAATCAGATAATTACCCTGGAGCAAAAGGAATTGGTCCAACAACCGCAATAAAACTTATCAATCAATTTAAAACGGTTGATAATCTTTATCAAAATATTAACAAAATTGAATCAGAAAAAATAAAAAAAATTCTTCTCCAAGAAAAAGAAAAAGTTTATCTTTCAAAAAAATTAGCAACCATAATAACTGATATACCAATTGAGATAGATATTGATAAAATGCGATTTAATGGCTTCAACAACAAGCTAAAGGACTTCTTAAAGAAATATCAGATTAACTCTTTATTAAAAAGAATTTTTAAAGAGAATCAACAAAAAACAAAGGAAGAAAAGTCACTAATCGAACAAAAAACTCTTTTTTAATTAATTTGGCCAATGGCATTTTTTGTATTTTTTTCCTGAACCACACCAACAAGGATCGTTGCGACCAAGTTTATGTTTTTTTTTGACAGAAAATTTATACTTTGATGTTCCCTGTTGAAAATTAATTTGATTTTTTACTTCAAAAGGATTAACCGCTGAAGCTGATTGAAAAATTATAGTTTTTTGCTTTTGTATCAAACTTTCGTTATTTGGATTAAAATATATTTCAATTTTAAATAATCGTCTTAAAAAATCAAAATCAATATCAAACAAAAGCTTCTCAAACATTGAAAAAGCTTCATTTTTATAAGCAACTAAAGGATCAATTTGAGCATATCCACGTAAATTTATTCCTTCTCTTAAGTCTTCGATTGCTGTTAAATGCTTAGTCCAATGATGGTCAATGGTTAAAATTAAAGTTGATTTTACAATATCAACCCAAATCTCTACGCCAACCTTTTTTTCATAATTGTTATAAAAATCAGCTGCTTTTTTAATAAGAAAATCAATTAATAATTTTTGTTGATTATTAATAACAAATCTCTTAATCTCTTTTTGATCAACCGGAAAAATTAAATTAATTTCGTTTAAAAATGAATCAAAATCTTCAATTTTTTTTTCCTGATAAACAACAAAAAAATTATTTACAGTGGCATTTATCGATTCTTTTAAAATATTAAAAACTAATTCTCTTATCTTTTCACTTCTGTTTTCTAATAAAATTCTTCGACGTCGAGTGTAAATAATCTGACGTTGCCTATTTAAAACATCATCAAATTCCACCAAATGTTTTCGAATATCAAAATTAAATCCTTCAACTTTTATCTGTGCCTGTTCTATTGCTTTTGAAACCATTGGATGAGAAAGTGGTTGATCTTCGGGAAAGTTAAAAAATGTCATTAATCTTGAAATCTGTTCGCCGCCAAAAATCCTCATTAAGTCATCTTCCAAAGAAACAAAAAAACGCGACTCTCCAGGATCTCCTTGTCTACCTGATCTTCCCCTTAATTGATTATCAATCCTTCTTGACTCATGTTTTTCTGTACCAATAACATATAACCCTCCCAATTTTATTACATTACTATGTTCTTTTTCCCAAATTCTTAATCTTTTTTTCAATGCTTCATCTTTTTTTTTATCTTCAGAATAAATTTCAGGTAAATCTCCACCTAAAATAATATCAACTCCTCTTCCCGCCATATTGGTAGCAACCGTTACCGATCCTATTTTTCCTGCTTGAGCAATAATTGTTGCTTCTTTTTCATGATGTTTGGCGTTTAAAACTTGATGAGGAATCCCCCGTTTTTTTAAAAGAAAAGAAAGATATTCGTTTTTTTCGATAGAAGTTGTCCCCACCAAAACTGGCCGGCCAATTTTATAATTTTTAGCAATCTCCTCAACAACAGCATTAAACTTTGCTTTTTCTGTTTTATAAATAACATCGGGATGATCCACCCTAATCATTGGTTTATGAGTTGGAATAACCACCACCGTAACTTTATAAATTTTATGAAACTCTTCGGCTTCAGTAGCAGCAGTTCCTGTCATTCCGGCCAATTTTTCATACATTCGAAAATAATTTTGAAGAGATATGGTTGCCAACGTCTTTGATTCTTGTTTTATCGGTACTCCCTCTTTGGCTTCAATCGCTTGGTGAATCCCTTCTGAGAAACGTCGTCCTTCAAGCAATCGACCGGTAAATTCATCAACGATAATAACCTCACCATCTCTTACAATATAATCTCGATCTTTTTTAAACAAAGTCTTTGCCTTCAAAGCCGCCTCAATATGAAACAAAGTTTCATAATCTTTCTCGTAAATATTTTCAATGCCCAAAATTTTTTCTACTTTTAAAATCCCAGCCTCGGTTAAATTTGCAGTTTTTAATTTTTCATCCACCAAGTAATCCTTTTTTTCTTCTAATAAATCAACAATTTTTGCAAATTGATAGTAACGACTAATATCTTCTTCATAAGGTGCTGAAATTATATGAGGAGTTCGCGCTTCATCGATTAAAACCGAGTCTGCTTCATCAATAATGGCATAATAAAACCCCCGTTGGACTACGTCATTAACATCCATGACCATATTATCACGAAGATAATCAAAACCAAACTCTGAATTTACCCCATACACAATATCAGCCAAATAAGCCTCTTTTCTTCCAACTGGCCGAAGATGTCTTAAGCGCCAATCTAAAGCTGAAGCATCGGTAAAATTTGGGTCAAAAATAAAAGATGTTTCTGGAATAATGGCGGCAGTTTTTAATCCCAAAAAATGAAAAACACCACCCATCCAACCACAATCTCGACGAGCTAAGTAATCGTTAACGGTCACTAAATGAACGGGTTTTCCGGTTAAAGCATTAAGATATAAAGCGGTTGTTGCCGAAAGTGTTTTTCCCTCTCCTGTTTTTTGCTCAGCAATCTTTCCCTCGTGCAAAGCCACTCCTGCCATAAGCTGGACATCAAAGTGTCTTTGCTTTAACACTCTTCTTGCTGCCTCTCTTACTAAAGCAAAAGCCCAAGGAAGAATTTGATTCAGTAATTTTCCTTTTTCCAAAACCTCTTCTTTTAACTTTTCTGTCTCTTTAGGAAAGTCTTCATCTTTTAAAACGCGGGCTTTATCTTCTAAACTATTAATTTGTTCAACAATTTTTTTTATCCGTCTAATTTCTTTTTCATTGTAATCAAAAAATTTCTTTAAAAAATTAAACATAAAATTATTTTTAAAATGAATAATTAATATTTTATAATTTTTACTTTAAAAAATACTCTTGTGGAATAACCAATATCTTTTGAGCAGAAAAACGATTATTTTCATTTTTTTCATCCTTAACCACAAAATGAATCATGTCACCTTCTTTAATTTTTGAAAAACCAATTTTTTCTAGTTCTAAGTTTTTAATATTTAACAACCATTGTTTAGTAAATGTCTCAATATCTAAGTCTATATTTTCATTAGTTAAAGTAGATATTTTCAACCAATACTCATTTTTATTTATTTCAACCACCTTACCAAAATCAACCAAATATTTTTCATCAACAAAAATGGAATTTGCATTAATTCCTTTGTCGTTATAAACTCCTGAAACTATGATGTAATCTCCCTTTTTTAAATTAGAAAAATCAATTTCTTTTTTTTGATTGTTTTTTATTGAATAATATTTTGTTAACAATTCATCAATTTTAACTATTTTTTTTTCATTATTATAATAATCAATCTCTATTTCGTCTTCGTTTATATCAACAATTATTCCCGATAAAGCCTGATAATTTTCTCGACGAAGGTCTGCAACTTTACTCGCAATTTTTTCTTTTAAAATCTCAACTTCTTTTTCTGAAACATTATTTGCTGAATCAGTACTTAATTTATCGGAAGCAAAAATAAAAAAATTAAGAAAAAACAAAAATAAGAATAGAAAAAAAGTCAATTTCAAAAAAATTTTTTTGTTCATATATCTTTAGGTAAATAATAAATTAAAAGTTTTCTTTCTTGAGTTTTTAGATTCTTATTTTTAGGATAAGCAACTATTTTTATCGGATTTTCACCTAAAACCAAGGGGAAATCAATTTTAAATTTTTCATCTGTGTTTTGAAAAATTAAATCTTTTATAGGTGATTGAATAATAATTAAAGAATTCTTTTCTACTTCTCCTTCAATGGTAATTTTTTCACTATTCACAATTAAAAAATCTTTGGGTTTTTTAATAGTTAAAGATTTTAATAAAGATATTTTCACTGGCGAAATAGAAGGTTCTTTTTTTTGAATTAAAGAAGAATTATTTTTTTCTTCTAGTTGACTCTGATAAATATTACTTACAATAATAAAAGAAAAAAAAATACCAAAAATTATCCCTAAAAAAATCGCCAACAAAGTTTCTTTTTTCATAGGTTAAATAACTATTTTTTTTAAAACCATAGGCACTGTCTCAATCAAATTATTAATATTATACCAATATCCTTTTTCTAAAAACAAGAGTTCGGCAGTTTTTTTAAGAAGAATCGAAGAAAAAACAGCGCTTTCTAACGGTTTATTTTTTGCATAAAAACTAACCACCAAACCAGCCAAAACGTCCCCCGAACCGCCTTTAGTCAACCCTTGATTACCTCCTTCAATAACATAAGTTTTATCACCATCAGAAACAATATCCTTTATCGCTTTGAGTAAAATTATTACCTTATATTTCTTAGCGTATTTTTCCACTAACTCAACTTTTTTTTCAAAGTCTAAATCAAAAATTTTTTCGCCAAATAATTTTTCAAATTCTTTTTGATGAGGAGTAAGAATAGCCGGCGTTTTTAATTTTAAAAGCCATTCCTTGTCCATCATCTGCAAAGCCCCCGCATCAAAAACAAATTTTTTTTGCGAAAAATTCTCAACCAAAAATTTAGGTAAAAAATAAGTATATAAACCTTCATCTTTTAAGTTAATTAAATCTTTTTGGTTTTTAATATTTATTTTTGATTTTAGATTTTTAATAGTTAACTTATCTTTCCTTATCATCCCAGGCCCAACCAAAATCGCATCATCCTCCCCAACATAATCAATTAAATCTTTTTTTGAAACAACGATCCCATTTCTAAACTTGGTTTTCAAATTTAAAAAAATTTTTTGATTTTCTTTGGTTGAACAATAATGAACAATATCAACAAAATGCGAAGCCGCCTCAGCAGCCCACAAAGAAGCCGCATGAAAAAGAGAAGAACCACCAATAATTAAAATCTTGCCATTTTGACCTTTATGAGAATTTTTTTTGGGAAGAGTAAATTTATTAAAAATATATTTTATTCCATCTAAGTCACTGGTTTTTATTAAAGTAAACATATTAAAAAAAATTAAACCTCAAAATTCACCCTCCGAATCGGAGGACAAGGTGACAATACAAAATTAAAAATTGAAAATCAAATATAAATAATTGATATAATTGTTATCCCTTAAGTTAATAAGGAATATATTTATAGTATAATTTTACATTATGTTTACCCATCTTCATCTTAGAAAAAAATTTGCCGATTTTTGGAAAGAAAAAAATCATAAACAAGTGCCCCCCATCTCTCTTGTTCCTCAAAATGATCCAACCACTTTATTTACCGGCTCTGGAATGCAGCAACTTGTTCCTTACCTTTTAGGTGAGGTTCATCCTTTAGGAAAAAGGCTTTATAACATTCAACCTTGTTTTCGCTCTCAAGATATTTTGGAAATCGGTGATAATCGGCATACCACTTTTTTTGAAATGATAGGCAACTGGTCTTTAGGTGATTATTTTAAAAAAGAACAACTTTCTTGGTTTTGGCAATTTTTAACCGAAGTTTTAGGTTTTGACAAGAAAAAACTTTATGTGACCGTTTTTGCTGGTGATAAAAAGAATAATTTAGCCTCTGATGAAGAATCAAGAAAAATTTGGTTAGAACTGGGAGTCCCAGAAAATCATATCTTTTCTTATGGACCCGAAAAAAACTGGTGGTCAAGAGCCGGTATCCCTGATAATATGCCCGAAGGCGAACCTGGCGGTCCTGATAGTGAGGTTTTTTATGATTTTGGTCAAGATTTTAAACTTCATGAAAATTCTTCTTATTCTTTTCTAAAATGTCATCCAAACTGTGATTGTGGTCGATTTTTGGAAATTGGCAACTCTGTTTTTATGGAGTTTAAGAAAACAAAAAATGGTTTTGAAGAACTACCAGCAAAAAATGTTGATTTTGGTGGTGGATTGGAACGAATAATGGCAGCGGCCAACAATAATCCTGATGTATTTTTAACCGAATTATATCTTCCAATTATTAAAAGTATCGAAAAGATCGTTGATAAAAAATATGAAGACGAAGATGATAAAAGAAAAATAAGAATCATCGCCGATCACTTAAAAGGAGCTGTTTTTCTTATTAAAAGTGGAGTTTATCCTTCCAATAAAGAAAGAGGGTATGTTTTAAGAAGACTTCTTCGAAGAGTTAATATTAAAATGTACCAACTAAAAGGAAAAAAAGTTTTAGCCAACGATTTAACTTCGGTCGTTGAGGCTATTATTGAAATCTATAAAAATATTTATTTTGAGGAAAAAGATTTAGAAGAAATAAAAACAGTGATTACCGAAGAAATCGATCGTTTTAACAAAACATTAGAAAAGGGCTTTTCTATTTTACAAAAAATTGAAAAACCTACCGGTAAACAAGTTTTTGACTTATATCAAAGCTATGGTTTTCCAAAAGAGTTAACCGAAGAACTTTTAAAAGAAAAAGGACTAACTTTTAACCAAAAAGAATTTGATAAGGAATTTGAGAAACATCGAGCGCTTTCTCGAACTGCCTCAGTTGGTATATTTAAAGGAGGTTTGGCTGATCACTCAAAAAATACTTTGCGATATCATACGGCCACTCACTTACTTCATCAAGCTTTATGTGATATTTTGGGAGAAACTGTCCGTCAAGAAGGATCGCATATCACTGGAGAAAGACTGCGTTTTGATTTTTACTGTGTGAAAAAACCAACCAATGAGAATTTAAAAGAAGTAGAAAAAATTATCAATCAAAAAATAAAAGAAGAATTGCCAGTAAACTTTGTTGTTCTTTCTAAAGAAGAAGCCTATAAAATTGGTGCTAAAGCATTTTTTAAAGAAAAATACCCCAAAATGGTTAAAGTTTATTATATAGGTCAATCTTTAGAAACTGCCTACTCCAAAGAGTTTTGTGGGGGTCCTCATGTAAAAAACACTAAGGAAATTGAAAAAATAGAGATTTTTAAATTTGAAAAGATTGGTGCCAATTTATACCGAATTTATGCTAAATAAAAAAAATGAATTGACAATTATTATTAAAAATGTAATAATTTAATAATTAAAATTTTTTAATTAATAATAATTTAATTTATTTTAAAAAATATGAATAAAAAAAATAAAAAAATAGAAGAAAAAAATTCTTCGAAATCTGTTAATTTTAAACCTCTTTATTTTTTCTTAGGATTAATTTTTCTTTTCAATATTTTTTTAACAATAAAAATATTTAATCTTGAAAAAAAATTAGCTCCTATCATCGCCCAAAAACAACCAGAACAACCCCAACCACCAAAAGAAATTAAAATCGATCAGGTCAAAAAACTTTTTGGGAAAGATTTTATTCATTTTGGCAATAATTCAAAAAAACTTCTTTTTGTCAAAATTTCTGATCCAAGCTGTCCATTTTGTCATATTGCTGCTGGCGTTAATCCTCAACTTTCTTCCGAGGTTGGTGAAAGATTTAAATATCAATCCGAAGGTGGTTCTTATATACCGCCTCTTCCAGAAATTAAAAAATTAGTTGATCAAGGAAAAGCTTCTTTTGCTTTTTTATATTCTAACGGCCACGGCAATGGCTTACTCGCGGCTGAAGCTTTGTATTGTGCCTATGAAAAAGGCAAATTTTGGGAAGTTCATGATAAGTTAATGACTTACGAAGGATATAATTTAATCAATAATCAAGTAAAAAACGATAAAACAAAAATTCCTGATTTAGTCAGCTTTTTGTCCAACGAAATCGACTCAGATTTTTTAACCAAATGCTTAGAAAGTGGTAAATATGAAAAAAATTTAAATAGAGATCAACAATTATCACCGTCTTTAGGTTTTCAAGGAACGCCTCACTTTTTAATCAACACCGAAATGTTTCAGGGAGCATATAGTTTTTCAGATATGAAGCAGGTAGTTGACAAGTATTTATAAACAAGTACTTACAAAATCGATAACCTTTTTTATGATTTTCTTCTTAAAAAAAAGTTTTTAATCTTTATAAGTTTTTTTCTTACCTTTTCTTTAAACCAAGTTGGGGTACGATAACCTAAGTGATGAAAAATCTTTTTTTTCATTTAAATAAATTAAAAATGATAGTTAAAAGAATACTAATTAAAATAGAAGTAACAATTGGAAAATAAAAAGTAAAGTTTTCTTTTTGAATTAAAATATCACCTGGTAAGGTAGGAAAATTAAATTTACTAAAAAAATTTAATAAAATTCCAAAAATAATGATTAAAAAGCCTATAAAAATTAAATAATTACCTATCATATCTATTTTGAAGATTTTTTTAAAAACTTATTAAACACAATAAATCCTCCAATTAAAAGACCTGTAAAAAGAATAGTAAAAATCTCAAAATAATTATCCAAAAAGTATTTTATATCCTTACCAAAAAAATAAATTAACGAACAAACTAAAAAAAACCTTCCCCCTCGACCGATAATTGAAGCTAAAATAAATTTTTTTAAATTTATATCAAATATTCCCGCTGAAAGAGAAAAAACTTTATAAGGAATCGGTGTAAATCCAGCAACCACTATTGCCCAAAAATCATACTTGTTATATAAAAGCTTTACCTGATAAAGTTTTTCATCGGAAACAAATCTTTCAATTATTGGCCGACCACCAATCTTACCAATATAATAACCAAAAATTCCTCCAAGAACCGAAAACAAAGTTGTTATCGCTGCATAAAAAAAAGCATTTTTTGGATTTAAAATTGATAAGGGAATATAAATCAAATCAGGAGGAATAGGAAAAAATGATGATTCAGTAAAAGATACTAAAGAGAGACCGATAATTGGATAATTTGAGTTTAAAATTGAGTTAACAAAACCAGCAAAGAATTCTTTCATTTTAAAATTCTATTAAATTAAAAAATAAAAATCAATAAAATTTCTTATGATAAGATAGAATATTATTGATGATCAAAATCTTTAGACCATGGCTCAACTAGCAAATAATTGTATTATTAAGACGTCGACTAAAAACTCGCTCCGAAATCACAAAATCACCTAACACCCAACAACTAACAACTAACATCTAACAACTAAAAACAAAAATTTAAACCTTCAAGCCTTAAAAATTAAAATTCAAAGTTAAAAATTTATAAAAAATAACTTATCTTATTTTAAATATCTTCTATACCTTCCAAAACAAAGCCTTGGGCCAAAACCTTTAGGGTGAAGTTCTTCAATGGTAGTAATCATTACTTTTTTCTTCTCTGAATCAGAGACAAGGATTTCAAAATTTGTTTTATAAAGCTCGGCAAATTCCCAAAGCATCTGCCGACAAATTCCGCAAGGACCGGAATGAATTCTTACTTTAAAATGATCACTTTTGGAGATAATTGCTATTTTTTTAATATCGTATTCACCATTAGAAACCATCGATGATAAAGCCGCTCTTTCTGCGCATAACCCTCCATAGGCGCAGGTATTGATATTTACTCCTTTATAAATATTTTCTTTGGTTGTTAAAATAGCGCAAGATACATAAAACTGAGAATAAGGATCATAGGCATTATGAATTACTCTTTCAGCTTCATCAATCAGATTTTGATCTTCTTTTGAGAGTTTTTTAAAAAAGATGATTTTCATAAATCATTCTTTTTTTATATTTTTATATTTATTCTAATTTAAATAGAATTATGACCCATTTTATCAAACAAAATCTGTTTAGAAAAGTGATTAATCACGTTTATTATAAAAAATAATAAATTCTATATTCTATATTAAAATCGATCCCACAAAACACAAAATAGAGTTTTTTTAATTCTTCTTTAAAATATGTATTTGTTTTTCTATAATTTTCTCATGGATAAAAAAAAGTTAGGACTAACTTCAAAAGAAGCAGAGAAACTTATAAAAACTTATGGAACAAATGAAATAAGAAAAGAAAAAAAATTTACTCTTATAAAATCTTTTTTATCCCAATTCAATAACTTTTTAGTTCTTCTTTTGATCGCGTCATCAATAATTTCTCTTTCTTTGGGAAAAATAATAGATTCAATTTTTATTTTGTTAATTGTTGTTTTAAATGCACTTTTTGGCTTATATCAAGAATATCAAGCTGAAAAATCTTTGGCTTCTTTAAAAAAAATGACTAGAACGATTGTTCGAGTTTTTCGTGATAACCAAGAAAAAGAAATTGACAGTCGTTATTTAGTCCCTGG
>Ga0197142_1002713_pt1 | contig 15251 bp, 19 predicted proteins | sample GBS60_MetaG_FD_148614 | JGI IMG/M metagenome (GOLD analysis project Ga0197142, IMG submission 148614) | Sediment microbial communities from Great Boiling Springs, Gerlach, Nevada, United States - GBS 60_MetaG | ecosystem: Environmental > Aquatic > Thermal springs > Hot (42-90C) > Sediment... | reverse complement strand
GTGGATATGTAAGGAAAATACTTTATTTATGTGGGCTTTCAGCTATAAGGGCGAATAAATATTGTAGGGAATTTTATCAAAGGTTGATAAGTAGGGGTAAAGCGAAGAAGTTGGCATTAATTGCAGTGGGATATAAGTTAATAAGGCAAGCCTTTGGGGTATTAAAAAGTGGTCAACCCTTTAGAGAAGATTTATTGACTACTTGACAAATGGATACGGAACATTCCGAAGGAGTGTTAGCGAATGAGGAATTTCCTTCTTTTTCACTAGATAGATTCTTTAATGAGAGATCCCTCGGGGTATTGAACTCCTCGGAATGACTGCATAAATTAAAGATTGTTTTTATCTCTATCGGCAATTTCAAGGATTTTACTAAACTCTATAAAATTATATATAATACTCAACATGAAGGTGGCTATTGGTTCTGATCATGCAGGTTTTGAATTAAAAGAATTGGTTTCCCATATAATTAAGGAGATGGGGCATGAAGTTATCGATATGGGAACAGGTTCATCCTGTTCTGTTGATTATCCAGATTATGCAGAAGCTGTTGCTAATGCTGTTTCGAAAGGAAAAGTTGAAAGAGGAATATTAATATGTGGAACAGGAATTGGAATGTCAATTGTTGCAAATAAATTCAAAAATGTAAGAGCAGCACTCTGTAATGACCTTTTTACTGCAAAGATGTCAAGACTTCACAATGATGCCAATATTCTTTGCCTTGGTGGAAGAATTATTGGAAAGGACTTAGCAAAAGAAATTGTTAATATCTGGTTTTCTACAGATTTCGAAGGCGGAAGGCATGAAAAAAGACTTGAAAAGATAAATCTTATAGAAAGGAAGGTTATTAATTCATGAAAATGAAATCCCTAAAAGAAGTTGATCCCGATATCTACGAATTAATTCTTCAGGAAAAAAAGAGAGAAACAAGTAAAATTCTTATGATCGCTTCAGAAAATTATACAAGCAAAGCAGTTATGGAAGCTCAGGGTTCATTATTTACAAATAAATATGCTGAAGGATATCCTGGCAGAAGATATTACGGTGGATGTGAATATGCTGATGAAGTTGAAAGGCTTGCTCAGGAGAGAGCAAAAAAGCTCTTTAATGTGGAACACGTAAATGTTCAACCACACTCAGGAACACAGGCAAATATGGCAGTTTATTTTGCCATGCTTCAACCTGGTGATACAATAATGGGAATGAGTCTTCCCCATGGAGGACATCTATCCCATGGCTCACCTGTTAATTTTACAGGTAAACTATATAAAACAGTATTTTATGGTGTAAACAAAGAAACAGGTTACATTGATATGGAAGAAGTAAGAAGGCTTGCCCATGAAAATAAACCTAAAATTATCATTACTGGAGCAAGTGCCTATCCAAGAATTATTGATTTTAAAGATTTTGCTGAAATAGCAAAGGAAGTAGGTGCCTATTTAATGGCAGACATTGCCCATATTGCTGGATTAATTGCAACAGGACTGCACCCTTCTCCTGTTCCTTACTCTGATTTTATAACCACTACAACACATAAAACCCTAAGGGGACCAAGAGGCGGAGTTGTCATGTGTAAGGCCGATTATGCAAAAGCTATTGATAAAGCAGTTTTCCCTGGAATTCAAGGTGGTCCTCTTGTTCATGTAATTGCAGCTAAAGCTGTTGCATTTAAGGAAGCATTATCAGAAGATTTCAAGGAATATCAACAAAGAGTTGTAAAAAATGCAAAAACCCTTGCAGAGGCATTAAAGAAAAGAGGTTTTAAACTTGTTTCTGATGGTACCGATAATCATCTTATGCTTGTTGACCTTACAAACTTAAACATAACCGGTAAGGAAGCAGAAGAAGCACTTGATAGAGCAGGTATTACAGTTAATAAAAATACTATTCCCTTTGATACAAAGCCACCAACAGTGACATCTGGAATAAGAATAGGTACTCCTTCTGTTACAACAAGAGGTATGGGTGAGCAAGAGATGGAGGAAATTGCTGAAATCATTGAGAAAGTTTTAAAAAATATATCAAATGAATCGGTAATAAAAGACATGAAAAAGAAAGTGCAATCACTTTGTAAAAGATTTCCAATTTATTGATTTCTTAATTCTTTAAAAAATTGTTTTAGAATTTCACGGCATTCTTTTTCAAGAATGCCGTTTTTTATTTCAACTTGATGATTCAATCTCGGATCTTGAAGAATATTGTATAGACTTACAGCACCACCACCCTTTGAATCATCACATCCATAAACAACTCTTTTCAGTCTTGCATTAATTATAGCACCACAGCACATAATACAGGGTTCTTTTGTAATGTATAATGTAGCACCTGTAAGTCTCCAATTATTAAGAGTCTTACAGGCTTTTCTTATTGCCAGTATTTCAGCATGGGCTGTTGGGTCATTTATAGATTCTTTTTTGTTATAGGCTCTTGAAATAATTTGACCATCTATAACCAAAACAGCACCAACAGGAATTTCGCCTTTTTTGTATGCCTTTTTAGCTTCCTTTAATGCCTCTTTCATGAAATAGATGTCAGAAGCCAGTTCGTCCACTCATCAATACCCTGACCTGTTTTACATGATACCTCGAATATTTTTATATTTGGGTTTAAAAATTGAGCATCTTTTTTGATTTTATCAATACTGACATCGAGTAAATCCTTCAGGTCAATTTTGTTTATTATAAGAACAGAAGATTCCTGAAACATTAAAGGATATTTAAGAGGTTTATCATCTCCTTCTGTAAGGCTTAAAATCATCACCTTTACATCTTCACCTACTTTAAATTCAGCGGGGCATACTAAATTCCCTACATTTTCAATAAATAAAAGGTCTAAATCTTTAAGGGGAAGTTCTTTGGCTGCATCGGCAATCATATTTGCATCAAGATGGCAGGCACCTTCTGTATTAATCTGAACAACAGGAACACCAAGACGGTCTATTCTTTCAGCATCATTTGTACCTGTAATATCTCCCTCAATAACTCCAACTTTTACTTTATCTTTTATTGCTTCAATTGTCTTTTCAAGCAAAGATGTTTTTCCTGCGCCAGGAGAACTCATAAGATTTACTACATAAACTCCAGCTTCTTTAAACATTTTTTTGTTTTCTTCTGCTATTCTTTCATTTGCATCAAGAATCTTTGTTGTTAACTTCACTTTCATTAGCTGACCTCCATTTCTGTTATATTAAGTTCTTTCCCAGAAATTAAATTAACTGAAAAACTTCCACAATTTGGACATTCAAAAAGAATATAATTTTCATTGCTTTCAAATTCTTTTTTGCAATCATTACAAACACCCTTAACAGGAGTCTCTTCAATTATTAAATTAGCATTTTTCGCAATAGTATCTTCTTTTAATGCATTAAATGCAAAAAGGAGGGCTTGAGGAACTACACCCGTTGCCCTCCCAATTAAAACTTTTATTGTTTCTATTTTGCTGTATCCATTTTTATAACATTCATTTACTGCAAGATTAAGTAATTCATAGGCAATTGAGGCTTCATGCATTAGCCTTCCTGCTCCTTTTCCTTAGATACCTCTTGTTCATAGGCTTCTTTTCCTGCTTCCACTGCCTTTGTAATAGCAGCTTTTTTTTCTTCTAATGTTTCCTTAGCTTTATCAAGTGTGGTTGCTATTTTTTCCTTTGCTTCTTTGATGTAAGTTTCAGCTTTTTCTTTGACTTCATCTGCTGTCTCTTTAATCTTAGCCCTAGTTTCCCTACCAGACTGAGGAGCTAACAATAAAGCTAATCCAGCCCCTACAATTCCACCAAGCAAAAATGATAAAAAAACTGATTTTGCGCTGAATCCTCTCTCTTCATCCATTTTTATTTACCTCCTTTCTTTATATTTTCTAAAAAAACATTGGCTGCAACAGTTACTGCTGTTTTCAATGCACTACTTTTAAGAGTTACAGAATTTTTAAATTTGTCAACAGCATTTACAAGCTCCGAAACAATGATAGTTAATCTCTCTACTGTTTTAGAAAGTTCTCTAACTCTTTCGGTTACTTCATTTACATCATCAACAGAGGATTTTACACCTTGAATAACCTTTTCTGCCTCCAATATGGCAGGATCTAATTTAATTTTTGTTGCATTAAGAAATTCTTTGAAAGCATTAATTCCTCTTCTTAATTCAATGGCTACTACAATGAGAAATATAAGTGCAGCTATTAAACTTAGTGTTGCAAGGAAATAACCAATACTTAAAATAATTATCCATGTCTCACTCATTTTCGCCTCCTTTAAGAAAGGATAACATTTTAGATATCATTGAGGCAAACTTTTAATCTTTTTTCGGGCATAAATAATTCTTTGAATTACTGTTATCCAGCTAAGAACAGTAAGTATAAGCAAGGTAGCACTAATAAGGCTTGTTAAACATCCAAAGGCAAGAATAATAAGTCTTTCAGGTCTTTCTATTATACCTACATTACATGATACTCCGATTCCTTCTGCTCTTGCTCTTACATAGGAAATTAAAAATGAAGCTATCATACAAAGAAGAGTTATAATCAAACCTATTTCACTACCAACTATGAAAAAATACCATGATATTCCAAGAAATATAAATCCATCAGCAATTCTGTCCATAGTTGAATCAAGTAAAGCTCCGAATTTAGTTGCTCTACCATTAACTCTTGCAATTACTCCATCAATGAGGTCAAAGGCTCCACCAACAAGTATAAAAATACCACCCCAAAAAAGATTAATAGGAATTATAAATCCTGATAACGATGTTATAATCATTCCAATAAAAGTAACAATATTTGGATTAACGGGGAAGGCTCTTGCTAATGGTGTTAGTGGTTTATCTAAAAGGTGACTGAATTTTTCACTAAGCAAGTTATCTTTCCCTCTTGCCTTCTATAAACTCCTCCACCATATTTTTTGCCACTTCATCGGGATATTGAATTCTGGGATGCTTCATAAAATAAGCAGAGGGGGATATGAGCAATCCTCCGATTCCTCTGTCCAGTGCTAACTTACAACATCTTATTGCATCAATTACAACACCAGCACTATTTGGAGAATCTTCTACTGATAATCTTAATTCTAAGTTAATTGGAATATTTCCAAAAATCTCACCTTCAATTCTTAAAAAGCATATTTTATTGTCATTTAACCATGGAATATAATCAGAAGGACCGATATGAACATTATCGGCAGTAATTTCATGGGAAATTTGAGAAGTGACAGCTTCAGTTTTTGAAATCTTTTTTGAATTGAGTCTATCACGATTAAGCATATTAAGAAAATCCGTATTACCACCTACATTCAGTTGATAAGTATTTGTTATTCTGACACCTCTATCCATAAAAAGTTTTGTAAGAACTCTATGAACAATTGTTGCTCCAATCTGACTTTTTATGTCATCACCTATAAGGGGAATGTTTTTTTCTTCAAATTTTTTTATCCATTCATCCTTTGAAGCAATAAAAACAGGAATACAGTTTATAAAGGCAACTCCAGCATCTAAAGCTGCTTGAGCATAAAAGCGTGTTGCTTCCTCAGAACCTACTGGAAGATAACTAACCATCACTTCTGCACCAGAGTCTTTTAGAACTTTAACTATATCTACAGGTTCTGCCTTAGATGGAATGAATCTTTTATCTGGAGGATAATTTTTCATGTGTTCAGCAAATCCGTCAAGAATAGGGCCCATTGATACTTTAACAGGATAATCAGGCAAATCTGAATAAAATATTTTTGTACAGTTTGGTTTGGCAAAAACAGCTTCTTTAAGAGTTTTGTTTACTTTTCTTTCATCGATATCAAAGACTGCTACAATTTCAATATCTCCTGGAAGATAGCCACCTAAGTTAAAATGCATTAAACCTGGAACTTTGTCTTGTAAATTATATTTTTTATAATACTCAATTCCCTGAATTAAAGCACTTGCACAATTTCCCAAGCCAACAATAGCAATTTTTATTTTACCCATTCCTAAGCTCCTTGAATTTTTATTCATCCTTGAAAAAATGCTAAAACAAAATTTTATAAACTAATAAATGCCTTTATGTCAAGCATTCAACTGTTGATTTAATTTATAACTGGATTTTACAATATTTTCTTAAGATGGAAAATATACAAAACTACATAAATAATTTTTTAAATTATATAAAACTACAGAGAGGAGACTCTCCTCATACTCTTAGAGCCTATAAAAGAGATTTAGAGGAGTTTTTTAATTTTGCAAAAACAGAACCTGATAAAGTTGAACCTGTTATAATCAGAGGCTTTATTTCTGAACAAATATTGAAAGGAAAAGCTAAAACAACAGTGGCGAGAAAACTTTCCACATTAAGATCCTTTTTCTCATATCTTTATTCAGAAGGAAGAATAAAAATTAATCCTGCAAGGATTGTTGCATCAGTTAAAACAAAGAGAGGGTTGCCAAAATTTCTCACAGTTGATGACGCTTTCAAGCTTGTTGAGTCCCCTAAGGAAGATAAATTTACAGTTCAAAGGGACAGAGCAATTCTTGAACTTTTCTACAGTAGTGGAATAAGAGTAAGTGAGCTCTGTGGATTAAATATGGATGATTTAGATTTAAAAGAAGGATTAATTAAAGTAAGAGGAAAAGGAAACAAAGAAAGAATTGTTCCTATAGGACAAAAAGCAAAAGAAGCATTAAAGAATTATCTTGCAATAAGGCAAATTTTACGAATTAAGAAAAAACTTTTAACAGAAGAATCCCCTCTTTTTATTAATAATCGAGGAGGAAGAATTTCAACGAGACAAATAAGAAGAATTGTTGAAAAATATGCTAAAACAGTAGGAATTCTTGAAAAAATCGGTCCTCACACTTTAAGGCACACATTTGCTAGTCATCTACTTATGGAAGGAGCTGATTTAAGAGTAATTCAGGAACTACTTGGACATGCATCACTTTCAACAACTCAGATTTATACCCATGTTGATTTAAAACATTTAATGGATGTATATGATAAATCCCATCCATTATCAAAGGAGGAAAAGTAAATGAAGCCTCAAGAGAAAATTGTAATTTATGGAACAACTGTGTTATGTGTAAAAAGGAATGGTTCAGTTATTATGGCATCGGACGGACAGGTTACTTTGGGGAATACGGTTTTGAAACATAATGCTAAAAAAATAAGAAAACTTTACAATGGACAGGTTCTTACAGGTTTTGCGGGTTCTACTGCAGATGCATTTACACTTTTTGAAAGGTTTGAGAGTAAACTTGAAACATATAAAGGAAATTTATTAAGAGCTGCAGTTGAACTTGCTAAGGATTGGCGAACTGATAAAATTCTTCGAAGGCTTGAAGCTCTTTTAATTGTTGCAAACAAAGAACACATACTGATTATTTCTGGAAATGGTGATGTAATTGAACCAGAAGATGAAATTGCAGCAATTGGCTCTGGTGGTCCCTATGCCTTTGCAGCTGCAAAGGCACTTTTTGACAATACCGAGCTTACAGCAAAGGAAATAGCTTCAAAGGCAATGGAAATTGCTTCAAAAATATGTATTTACACAAATAATCAAATTATAATGGAGGAATTAAACTAATGGAGAATTTTACGCCTAAAAAAATAGTTGAAGAACTTGATAAATTTATCATAGGACAGGAACAGGCAAAAAAGGCTGTTGCAATTGCATTAAGAAACAGATTTCGAAGACAGCTGCTTCCAAAAGAATTGAGAGATGAAATACTTCCCAAAAATATTCTAATGATAGGTCCAACAGGTGTTGGTAAAACAGAAATTGCAAGAAGACTTGCAAGACTTGTGAATGCTCCCTTTGTAAAAGTTGAAGCATCTAAATTTACAGAAGTAGGATATGTTGGAAGAGATGTAGAATCCATTATCAGAGATCTTACAGAAGTGGCAATGAACATGGTTAAACAAGAACACTCTGAGAAAGTTCAAGAAAAGGCAAAACAGATGGCAGAAGAAAGGGTACTTGATATACTTTTACCTCAGCCCAGATATACAAGAGAAATGGATGAGACAGTAGAAAAAAATAGATATAAAGAAACAAGGGAAAAACTTAGAAAACAACTTAGAGAAGGCGTTCTTGATGATCGTTACATTGAAATTGATTTAAAGGAAAAAGTTATACCCTTTGGAATTATATCAAACGTTGCTATGGAAGAAATAGAGATAAACCTGAAAGAAATGCTAGGGAGTTTTCTTCCTGAAAAAGTAAAAAGAAAAAAAGTTAAAATTTCCGAAGCACTACAATTATTTACGCAAGAAGAGGCAAATAAGCTTATTGATATGGAAAAGGTTACAAAAGAAGCAATTGAAAGAGTTGAACAAACAGGAATTGTTTTCATTGACGAAATCGATAAAATAGCTTCTCGTGGAAGTTCCTATGGTCCAGATGTATCCCGTGAGGGTGTTCAAAGAGATCTTCTTCCTATTGTTGAAGGATCAACAGTAACTACAAAATACGGACCTGTTAAAACAGATCATATTCTCTTTATAGCAGCAGGTGCCTTTCACGTTGCAAAACCCTCTGACTTAATACCAGAACTTCAAGGTAGATTTCCCATAAGGGTTGAACTTGATTCACTTGGCAAGAAAGAATTTGTAAGAATTCTAATAGAACCTGACAATGCACTTATAAAGCAATATATAGCTCTTTTGGAAACAGAAGATGTCCATCTAGAATTTACAAAGGATGGAATTGAAGAAATTGCAGAGATAGCCCAACATGTGAATGAAAAAACAGAAAATATTGGAGCAAGAAGACTTCATACAGTAATGGAAAAACTTCTTGAAGATATATCTTTTAATGCTTCGGAAATGAAGGGGCAGAAAATTGTGATCGATGCAAAATTTGTAAGAGAAAAACTAAGTGAAATAATAAAAAGTGAAGACCTTAGCAGATACATTTTATAGGCTAAAATATTTATGTTTAAGGTTGAAGCTAATAATATTAATATTAGCATTATTTTCCTGTGCTCCGAAACAAACTCCATCTGTCGAATACATTCCAAAGGTTGCACAAAAAGGTGTTGCCTCATGGTATGGAGCAGAATTTCACGGAAGACCAACAGCATCAGGAGAAATCTATAACATGTATGATTATACCTGTGCTCATAGAGAATACCCCTTTGGAACAAAACTTAGAGTTGTAAATCTCCAAAATGGAAAAGAGGTTACCTGTACTGTTAATGACAGAGGTCCTTTTATTCCAGGAAGAGACATTGATTTATCCTACGCATCAGCAAAGAAAATTGATTTAGTCGGTCCTGGTACAGCAACAGTTTTAATGGAACCAATAGGTAGAGACATGACCTATGTAAGATACGTAAAATATACTCCTACCCCTGGCATCCTAACAATTCAGGTCGGTGCTTTCCTTGAGATTGAAAATGCTTTGAGATTAAAGCAAGCATTAAGACTTCGATATGAAAATGTTTACATAAACAAAGCAGTTGTAAAGGGAGAGACTTTCTATCGTGTCAGAATTGGTAAATTTAAAAGTTATGAGGAAGCATATAATTTAGCAAAATCAATGGCACAGGAAGGATACAAGGTAATAATTACAAATTTTATAGGAGGAAAAGATGAAATTTGAAGATGTGGTAAAGTTTCATGGACATAGCTGTCCAGGACTTGCGTTAGGATACAGAGTTGCCGTAACTGCGCTTGAAGAACTTGGATTAAAAGAACCTTCCTCAGATGAAGAAATTGTATGCATTGTTGAAAATGATTCTTGCGCTGTTGATGCAATTCAGGTTGTAACAGGATGTACCTTTGGAAAGGGAAATTTAATTTTCAAAGATTATGGAAAACAGGTTTATACATTTTTTAACAGAAAAACTGGTAAATTTGTTAGAATTTCCGTTGATTTTGAATTTAAGGAAACTGAAAAAGAAAAAAAACTATGGCAGAGATTTATAGAGGGAGATAATTCCCCTGAAGTCATTGATTTTATTGAAAAAAGAAAAGCAGAAAAGACAAAACAAATTCTTAATGCTAAAAAAGATGAAATTCTTAAAATTACTTATCCGGAAATGACTCCTCCAAAGAGAGCAAGGATATTTAAAAGTCTCAGATGTGAAAATTGTGGAGAAAAGGTAGCAGAGGTAAAGGCAAGGTTATTTAATGGAAAAGTCCTATGTATTCCCTGTTTCGAGGATTCTTTATGAATGAAATCGTGATTAATCTTACAGGTATTGCCCATCTTGGTGAATCCATTGGAAAGCATAATGGCAAAGTAGTATTTGTTCCCTATGGAATTCCTGGGGAGACCGTTAAAGCAAAAATAATAAAGGATGAAGGTGATTATCTGAGAGCTGAAATTATTGAAATAATTGAACCTTCCTTTTTCAGAGAAAATCCACCTTGCAGTCTTTTCGGAGTTTGTGGTGGATGCAGTTTCCAGCATGTTACATACAGTTATCAGACAAAATTAAAAGAAATAGTTGTTATGGAGCAACTTAAAAGAATTGGAGGATTTGAAAATCCAGAGGATTTTACAGAGCTTACAATAAAAGCAGCAAATCCTTACAACTATCGTAACAGGGGAGATTTTTCAATAAACAGACAAAAACTTTTAGGATTTAAAATGAGAGGTACCCATAAATTTATTCATGTAAATTACTGCTATATAATGCATGAGAAGATAAATGAGCTACTTAAAATACTTCAATGTAAAACAATAAAGAGAAAAACTCACAATATAACTATAAGATATGGAATAAACACTGGAAAATGGCTTGTTCAACCAGAATTTGATCTAAAAGAAATTGAGACAGGTCAAAAATTTTATACTGAAAAACTTCTTGGAAAGGAATTTTTGATTTCATCACCTTCTTTCTTTCAAGTGAACACCTATCAGGCTGAAAACCTCATAAAAACTGTCTTAAAATATATTGCTCCAGAAGACAAAATAGTTATAGATGCCTATGCTGGAGTTGGCACATTTACTGTTTTTTTAGCTGAAAAAGCAGAAAGAGTAATTGCTATAGAGGAATCACGTTCTGCCTATAAAGATGCCCAAATAAATATAAAAAATTATAACAACATAACTTACTTATGCAAAAAAACAGAAGAAGCTTTATCAGAATTTAACTTTGATGTAGATGCAATAGTTCTTGATCCACCAAGAGTAGGATGCATGAAAGAGGTCCTACAGGCAATTGCTGAAAAAAAGATTAAAAAGGTTATTTATGTATCCTGTGAGCCTTCAACATTGGCAAGAGATTTGAAATTTTTAAGGGAAAAAGGATATAAACTAATAGAGATTCAACCAGTTGATATGTTCCCACAGACATATCACATTGAAAATGTTGCATTAATGACACTAATATAGAGGAATTAACTATGGCAATTAAAATCAATCTAAATGAAGTAAAAATGCAATCCCATCCAAAATTTAATGGAGTCAAGATCGGATATGTTGTAACCAAAGAAACTCATCCAGAACTTAGCATTATAATACTAGAAGTTGATGAGGAAATTGAAATACCGGCACATACTCATGAAAAAGAGATTGACAGTATTTTTGTTATTGAAGGCGAAGGTGAAATGTTCATAGTAGACAGCTGGCATAAAGTAAAAAAGGGAGATATAATTGCAGTAGGGAAAAATGAATTACATGGTTTAAAATCAAAAACTCCTTTAAAATGTTATATAGTTCATGCACCTGCTTTGTGGTAAAAGGATTTAATACAAAAATAAATCTTTAGGATGGTTAACATAATTAAGTTAAGCCTATTCACTGTATTTTTTGATTAATTTTGATCCAATAAAGAAAAAACAAAGACTATAAGATAAAATTACAAGAAGAGAAATTAATGCCTCTATATCAATGTAACTTTTTCTTATCAATATATTGGTATGGGTAAGAGGCATAATATAAATGATTGGTTTAAAAATTGAAGGAATTCTATCAATTGAAAAAAAGGTTCCACTAAAAAAAGCCATCGGCATGATAAAGAAGTTTGAATAAGTAGCTGTGTCTTCATGAGATTTTGTTACCATACCTGTTATTACTCCTAAGGAGGCAAACATAAAGCAGTTTAAAAACAGTGTAATAAGTAAAATTAAATTTATTGAAAATCCTGACGGAATAATAAATCCCACAGCAATTATAAGCAAAGAGGCAAAAAGTCCTTTAACCATGCCAGCAAAAACTTCTCCGATCATAATAGAAAAGGGTTTAATTGGTGATTGAACATAAACTTGAAAGGTTTTAAAATAAAGCCTGCTTAAATTTAAAGAACTTGCAACCCAAGAGTAGGAGTTATTCATTGAACTCATAGCAACAAGTCCTGGCAGTAAAAAAGTTAAATAATCAGTTCCTTCACTAAGCATAACTTTTTTACCAAGTCCAAGACCAAAAGTAATTAAATATATTATAGGTGCCATCATAGCAGAAAAAATATATCCCAATCTTAATAACTTTCTTCTAAAATGTAACATTTCCTTGAGAAACACTGGATACCATTCAGTCATTGTTGTTTAATCCTTTCTCCTGTCAGTTTTACAAAAACATCTTCAAGATTAGATCTGCGAATTGTTACTCCATCACTTCTTTTTTTAGCTATTTCATAGGCTTCTTCTCTACTGCGGCATATCTCACTAAAGAGTTTTCCTTCATGATCCATAAATTCCACTACATATTCACCTATCTGCTTTTTTAATTCCTGTGGACTACCTAAAGCAATCAATTTACCATGTGAGAGAATTCCTACTCTATCACATAATGCTTCTGCCTCTTCAATGTAATGGGTTGTTAGCAATACTGTCCTTCCCTGAGCCTTAATTACCCTTATAATTTGCCACAGTTCTCTTCTAATGTGAGGATCAAGACCTATTGATGGTTCATCAAGGAACAAAACCTTTGGCTGAGGCAGTAAAGCTCTTGCAAGAAGTGTCCTTCTTTGAAGTCCACCTGAAAGAGTTGAAACAACTGAGTTTTTTTTATCTTGAAGTCCCATTTCTGAGAGAACCTCGTATATTCTACTTTTCAGGTTTTTTACTTTATGAAGCATTCCATAAATTAGAAGATTTTCATAAACAGTTAGTTCTCTTTCAAGGTTGTTTTCCTGAGGCACAACTCCGATTATTTTTTTTATTTCAATAGGATTTTGAATTATATCAATTTGATTTATATAGCAGGCTCCTTTGTCAGGCCTTGTAAGTGTTGTAAGAATTTTTACGGTTGTTGTTTTTCCAGCTCCATTAGGTCCAAGAAGACCAAATATTTCACCCTTTTTTATTTCAAAACTTAAAGAATCAACTGCTTTAACTTTTCCATAATGTTTTGAAATGTTTTCAATTTTTATCATACAGCATCGTGAAACTTTGTTATCCTCGGGCTTCTTCCTTTAACTTCGCAACATTCTGTTAAATGGGCATCGCTTACTTTAAGAAGAGTTCCTCTTTTAGAACCATATCTAAAAATCGTTATTCCCTTAAGTCCCTTTTTGTAAGCAAGAATAAATATTTTTGCTACTTCTTCTTTTTTTGTTCTCTGTGGAAGATTTATTGTTTTTGATACAGCATTATCTGTATACTTCTGAAATGATGCCTGCATCTCAATATGTTCTTCTGGGAAAATTTCAAAAGATGTTTTAAAAAGTTCTTTAATGTTTGATGGCACACCTTTTATACCTCTTAAAGTTCCTTTTTGTCTTAGTGTGTTAATAAATTCATCACTGTAAAAATCCTCATTCTGCGCAATCTCAACAAGATATTTATTTATTATTTCAAATTCTGTATCAAGTATTCTTTGCTTGTAAGCAAGTAAAAAATAGGGCTCAATGCCACTTGAACAGTCAGCAATAATAGAAATCGTTCCAGTTGGTGCTATTGTTGTTGTGGTGGCATTTCTTATTAGAATTCCAGATTTGTCCCATATAGAGCCTTTAAAATTTGGGAAAACTCCTCTTTTTTGTGCAAGTTCTTGTGAAGCTTCGTGAGATTTTTCTTTTATAAACTTCATAATTGATTCAGCTAACTGAAAAGCCCTTTTATGATTATATGGAATCTTAAGCTCTACAAGGAAGTCCGCCCATCCCATAACCCCAAGTCCTATTTTTCTATTGCCTTTATGCATTTTTTCTACCTCTGGTACAGGATAATGGTTAACATCAATTGCATCATCAAGAAAACGGACAGCAGTTTTTACATCATTTTCAAGAAGTTCATAATTAATTTGTTTATCCTTTACATACTTAGACAGATTGATTGAACCAAGAATACATGCCTCATAAGGAAGAAGAGGTTGTTCACCACAGGGATTTGTACTTTCTATCTGACCAATATGAGGAGTTGGATTATATCTATTTATTGTGTCTATAAAAATAATTCCCGGATCTCCTGTTTCCCAAGCTGATTGAACAATTTCATTAAAAACTTCCTTTGCTTTGATTTTCTTTACAATTTTACCATTTCTTGGATTTACCAATGGGTAGTAATCATCTTTAAAAAGAGCTTCCATAAATTTATCAGTAACAGCAACGGATATATTGAAATTGCTTAAATCTTCAAATCTTTTAAGTTTTATGAATTCCAGAATATCAGGATGGTCAACTCTAAGAATGCCCATATTAGCTCCTCTTCTTGCTCCACCCTGTTTTATTATATCTGATGCTCTATCAAAGATTTTCATAAAAGAAACAGGACCACTTGCTATACCTCCTGTAGAGCGAACAACATCTCCCTTAGGTCTTAAATGAGAAAAATTAAATCCTGTTCCACCACCACTTTGTAAAATTAATGCTGCATCTTTAAGAGTTTTAAATATTGCCTCTATAGAGTCTTCTACAGGCAGAACAAAACAAGCAGCAAGCTGAGCTTTTGGTTTTCCAGCATTCATCAAAGCAGGAGAATTTGGTAAAAATCTTAAGGAACTTATTAGTTCATAAAACTTTTCTGCCCATTCTTCAGGATTTTCTTTATAAAGCTTTTCAGCAATAGCAACATAATTTGAAACTCTTTTAAACATCTGTTCAGGGGTTTCAATAACTTCACCCTTTTGATTTTTAATAAGATATCTAATTTCAAGAACTTTTTTTGCTCTTTCTGTAATAATCATTTTTTATAGTGTATCATATCTAGTTGCAACTTTATTATATTTAAAATTAAAATTAAACATGACTGCTAAATGTCCTGTATGTGGAAAAGAAACTAATCTTGAAAACAATCCATGGAGACCTTTTTGTTCTAAAAATTGTAAAATAATTGACCTATGGAACTGGGTTAATGAAAATTATTCAATAAAAGTTGAAGAAGTTAATCAAAAAATAAATATTGAGG
>Ga0197142_1002712_pt1 | contig 15253 bp, 11 predicted proteins | sample GBS60_MetaG_FD_148614 | JGI IMG/M metagenome (GOLD analysis project Ga0197142, IMG submission 148614) | Sediment microbial communities from Great Boiling Springs, Gerlach, Nevada, United States - GBS 60_MetaG | ecosystem: Environmental > Aquatic > Thermal springs > Hot (42-90C) > Sediment... | reverse complement strand
ATTTATAACAAAAGATTTTCCCAGTAAACATTTTGCCTGACCTGGATTTATGAACCTTTGGTGCAGAGTTCAACACTCCTGGGCGATATGGTCATGCGGTCTGGCCGGTGAACCGAGCGTTTTCAGTGCGCTCGTACCGCCCGAAACATCCCAAAGCGGCACAACCCCGTACCAAAAGCCCAACGCATGAGCAAAAACGTGGGTACTTCCCGCAGCGCTTTTACCAAACCCACCACCCCAAACCGCAGGAGTCCTTCCGGGCGGACTATCCCCTGCCAAATGCCATCCAACCAGGAAGGCAAGGTTGCTGCCGTCCAATCCGCCGTGACAACCCTGCCTGCCACCCACCCGGTCGCTGCCAAGGCTGCCGCAAATTCCTCAATGCTGGCAAAGGCCGGATGCGCCCATTGGTCCAACAATTGCCGCATCACCCATTTTTCCCAAGGACGCAGGGGCTTTTGCCGGTCATCCCGTTGGTTCCAGTCCGCCACCACCAAAATTCCCCCCGGTTTGAGCACCCGCAGCAACTCCCGGGCAAATTGCGCCTTATCCGGCATATGCGGCCCCGCTTCGATAGACCAAACCACGTCAAAACTGCCATCGGGAAAGGGCAACGCCAGGGCATCCCCCACCTGAAACTGCACCGGCAACCCAGGGGGCGTCAACGCCCGCGCCCGCTCGACCTGGCGGGGACTGATGGTAATCCCCGTCACGTGAAACCCGTAATCCCGCGCCAAAATGCGACTGCTGCCGCCAATCCCACACCCTACATCCAACACCGTGGTTCCCGGCGGCAAACGGTCTAAACCACCCCAGCGCACCATTTCATGCACCAAATCCACCTTGGCTTGACGAAAATCCTTCCGCCGCGGGGGAAAACCATAATGCCCCAGGTGAATATGCTCCCCCCAGTAAAATTCCAAAATGCCATCTTGGGTCCAAGCGTCGTAAGCAGCCGCCACCGAAGCCGCCGTTTGATACCGGCGGGGAAACCGCAAATATAACCCCAAGCCCAACAGTACCCCTGCAGCCAATACACCTAGCCCAATCGCCAAAACCTGCACCATACGCTCAGTCCAGGAGTAAAATAAAAAATCCCGCCTGGGGTCGGGGCATGTACGTTACCGTTTTTAATCTTACTTTAATTTTTGCTTTACCTGATGCGGTTGGCTTGCCCGCTCTCTCGCCTACCCCAGCCGCCGATTTGTTACAAATTGTTATACTTGACGGCAGAGGGCAGACCAAAAAGGATGTTTTTATGGAAGGGCGGACCCAGACCCGTTGCCGCTTGGGGCAGACTGATGTGGAAGTAAGTCCGGTGGGTATTGGCACGTGGGCGTGGGGGGACCAATTGTTTTGGGGCTACGGCAAGCAGTACAACGACCAGGATTTGCACGCGGCTTACCGGGCGAGCATTGAGGGGGGCATTACCTTCTTTGACACGGCAGAAGTGTATGGGGGGGGCCGGTCGGAGCAATTGTTGGGGCAATTTGTGCGGGAGATGGGTCGCGCGGCGGTCATTGCCACCAAATTTATGCCCTTCCCCTGGCGGTTTTGGCCGCAAACCCTGGTGGATGCCCTGCGCGCCAGCATTCGCCGTCTGGGGGTCAACCAGGTGGATTTGTACCAAATCCATTGGCCGGTGCATTTCCCCGTGTCCCTGGCCAGTTGGATGCACGCTCTGGCGGATGCGGTGGCGTTGGGGTTGACCCGCGCGGTGGGGGTTTCCAACTATTCCCTGGCCCAGATGCAGGAAGCCCAGCGGGTGTTGGCCGACCGGGGCATTCCCCTGGCCAGCAACCAGGTGGAATACAGTTTGATTTGTCGCGCCCCCGAACGGAACGGTTTGTTACGTTATTGTCAGGAATCGGGCATTACTTTAATTGCCTACAGTCCTTTGGGCATGGGACTTTTGACCGGCAAATATACGGTGGACAATCCGCCGCCGAGTGCCCGCGGGTTGCGCTTCCATCGGGAACGGCTGGTGCAGGTACGGCCTTTGCAGGGCCTGCTCCAGGAAATCGGCCAACGCTACGGCAAAACCCCGGCGCAGGTGGCCTTGAATTGGGTGCTCTGCAAGGGTGCCCTGCCCATTCCCGGCGCCAAAAATGCCCGCCAAGCCCAAGAAAATGCCGGAGCGATGGGGTGGCAACTCACCCCGGATGAAGTCCAAGCCCTAGACCAGGCCAGCCCCAACTGGTAGGAATTACTTATCCGGGCTGGAAAAGAGAATCAAGGGGTAGGGAATGCGGCGCAACAACTCCCCGCCCAGGGAAGGGGAAATATCCCACAATTTGGTCATGTGGGCTTCAGTCAGGGTCACCGCACTGATGTCCAACGTCTGGGCTAAGGTCATACAGGCTTCCACCGGATTGCCCGTGCGCACATGGGTATAGACCTGGGGAATGTAGGGGGACAACTGGGCCGCCACCGTTTGCAATTCCTGTTCCGCCCGCCGGATTTCCTGGGGGTCGGGGTCAAAATCCCGGCGAATCGGGTCTTCGACCACCCACACCAGATGACAACATTCCACCCGGGGCACGGGATTTTTTTGCACCTGCGCCAAGACACTGTGCAGCAAATGTTGGGACTCCGGGTGCCCCCGATAGGGCAACATCAGATGGTAGAACAAATGGCGGCACCGCAAGTCCAACTCCTCCGCCGTCAACACCTGCACCAACTGGGGGCGGATCACCATCAGGGGAATCTCACACTTACGTATAATATTGAGCGCATCGCTGCCCACCAATTTTTCCGTTAGGACATTCCGCTGCTGGGTACCCACGATGATCACATCCGCGCCCACTTCCTGCGCTGCCTGCACGACCACTTCCGCCGGTTTTCCCGAACGAATCACCCGCTGCACCTGCACGCCACCCGTATCGCTGGGCAAGGTTAACTTGGCTGCCGCCGCCGCCAGCGCTTCCGTATCCTCCCGTACCCGCACGCCCACATCCCGATAGGGCACCCCATGCACAAAGGTCACCGCTTCGATACCGCCTGCCCCCAACGCCGGGAGAAAGTGGCTAAATCGGTGCAACCCATCCCGCAAATCTGTCGCAATGACCAATCGCTTGAACACCCCTACCCCCCGGACGTGACCCTGGCTGGTTACCCGCAGTCTAACATACCCACAATGATCGCGGCGTACCATCTACAGGGGCAAAAACGTTCCCGGCTATGGCCCCATGCCATGCGATGGCCAGTTTGACCCCGTTAGGTTGCCGCATGCCCGCCGTAAAACCACTATCCTAACCTTCGATAGACTGGTTTTTGTCACTGCGCCTGAATCGTTCTAACAATGTATGGCAGTTGTTCACCATACCTTGCCTACCTATGACCGACACCCTCACAGCCCATCCCCTGTTGCGCCAAGTCATTGCAGAATTAACGGCTGATTTTCGCCGCATTGATGCGTTAGTGAAATACAACTTGATCCGGGTGATTCAGGCCATGCGGACGCATCGGGTTGGGGTACACCATTTTCAGACGACGACCGGCTATGGGCACGGCGACCAAGGGCGGGAAGTTCTAGAGCAGGTTTTTGCCCAAGTGATGGGTGCCGAAGCGGCGCTGGTACGCCCGCAGTTTTTCTCCGGTACCCATGCGATTGCCTGCGCCTTGTATGGCCTTTTGCGTCCTGGGGATGAATTGCTCGCGGTGACGGGGGCGCCCTACGATACCTTGGAACCGGTATTGGGTCTGCGCGAAAAAGGCAGTGGTTCGTTGCAGGATTTTGGCATTACGTATCGGCAATTAGATTTAACGCCCACAGGGCGGGTCAATTACGAACAATTGGCGGCGATGATTCATGCCAAAACCAAGGTCGCTTTGATTCAACGTTCCTGTGGTTATTCCTGGCGGCCGAGTGTAACCATAGCTGAACTGCGCCACCTCATTCACACCATTAAACAGATCAATGACCGGGTGATTTGCGTGGTGGACAATTGCTATGGGGAATTTGCGGAAATGCAGGAACCGCCGATGGTAGGTGCGGATGTCATTGCCGGTTCGCTCATCAAAAATCCAGGCGGTACCCTCGCGCCCTGTGGCGGTTATGTCGCCGGTAAAAAAGAATATGTAACCTTGGCAGCCAATCGGTTAAATGCCCCCGGTATTGGTTGCGAAGCCGGTCCCTCTTTGGGCTGTAACCGTTTATTTTTTCAAGGTTTGTTTTTGGCCCCACAAATGGTGGGGGAAGCCCTGAAAGCCGGGCTGTTGTTGGCGGCCACCTTTAGTCGCTTGGGCTACCGGGTGCAACCGCGAGTCGAGGACCCTCGCACCGATACCATTCAAGCCATTGAACTGGGGAACCCAACCCGTTTGACCGACTTTTGTCGGGCCTTACAACGGCTCAGTCCGGTGGGCAGTTACCTGGACCCGGTGCCTGCGCCCATGCCCGGTTACGAAAGCCCCTTGGTCATGGCTGGCGGTACGTTTGTTGACGGCAGTACCAGCGAATTTTCTGCCGATGGGCCTTTGCGTCCGCCCTACATTGTCTTTTGTCAAGGAGGCACGACATGGCTCCATTGGCTCTGGGCGTTGGAGGAATTGCTGGCCGAATGGGCGCTCTAGTCGACATACAAAAACACCTCATTTTTTTCGTAGCGCACTTTGGGGCGTTGGGCATTTTTGTCATCGGCGGCGCGGTAACCCACAGGGCAAACTACGACCGAACGATAGGGGGTATCCGTGAGGCCAAGAATTTCATCGTACTTAGCGGGAATAAAACCTTCCATCGGACAGGTGTCAATCCCCAAAAAAGCAGCTACGGTCATCAATTGTCCCAGGGCAAGGTACACCTGGCGGGCGGCCCATTCTTCTAAATTCAAGGGGTAGGGGGGTTGGGTCAAAAATCCCTTGATCATCTGCCCAAGTCCCTGGAGATTTTCTAGGGGAATCCCCTGGACGGCTGCCATCCGTTCAAGATAGCGATTGACGTCCTGTTCAGTAATGTGTTTTTGCAGCGCCAAGACCAGCAAATGCGAGGCATCCACCACTTGTTTTTGTCCCCAGGAATGTTCGACCAATTGAGCACGAATATCCGGGTTATTCACGACAACGAATTTCCAGGGCTGTAGCCCGAAGGAGGAGGGAGCCAACCGTAAACTTTCCTCTAAAACCTGCCAAATTTCCGGGGGAATTTTGCGGGTGGGGTCAAATTTTTTTGTGGCATAACGCCAATACAATTGACGCTTCACAAAATCGGTGGATACATAATCACACGACATGGGAATTGACCTCGCTTGGTTGTGACCAACCCCACTATAGCAAAAGCATATGAGATGCTATTTGCCCTGCAAACCAACCTGTTGTTTTCCTGAACAGTGGCTGGTTGTCGGTACCGAGGCGTTGATGGAGACTTGCCAGCAACGAGGCTCTGTTTGGGCGCACCATCCCCAGGCGAAATGTTGCTAAGACTCCAGAGCTGCCACCCTCACCCCCTGCACCAATCGTCCAGGTGCACTACCGTTCTGGCATCGCCGGGGCATTCCAGGGCAAAAGTAACGACACAACGCCGGCTGAACCAAGGGCATTGCTGAGTGGATGAAGAGTCTTTTTGTTGTCCATAGAAACGAGAATACGTTGCATCACCGGGCTAGATACGCATTTGGGCACAAACCCATAAAACCCATAAAATCTTGAAATTACCCCTGTGCCCAATCTATGGGCAAGGCGCAATTGCGCCAGCGGCGGGAACGCCCAGGCGTGTTTTTCCTTCTCCAAACTACGGTACCCTGAAGGGCAAACCAAACAGGAAGCAGGCATGAGACGACGGGAACTGTTGGTAGGAGCAGGAGTTTTGCTGGCAACGGGGCGGGTGTTGGCCCAGGGAGCGCCCCCAGGGGTGACGATTCAGTTTTTCGGGCATACCTGTTTTCTTTTGACCGGCGGCGGTTTGCGGATTTTGGTCAACCCGTTTTTGCCCGGCGGCTGTACCCAAGGCTACCGGCAACCCCGAGTGCAGGCAAATTTGGTGCTGGTCAGCAGTTTGCTTTTGGATGAAGGGTATGTGGTGGATTTGCCGGGCGACCCCAGAGTGCTGGCCGTTGCCGGCGACTACGAACTGGCCAATGGGTTCAAAATCTCAGGTTTTCAGACCCACCATGACCGCCTGGGCGGGCGTCGGTTTGGGGCAAATATCTGCTGGCGGTGGACCCAGGCGGGGATGCGGTTTTTGCACCTAGGGGGGACAGCAACACCAATTGGCGTGGAACAGCAGATTTTGTTTGGCACCCCGGATGTGCTGTTTATTCCCGTCGGTGGCCGAGACAAGGCGTTTAATCCCCAGGAGGCGGCAGCAGCGGTTCAGGCCCTCACCCCCAAAATTATTGTCCCGACCCACTACCGCACCCAGGCAGCGGATGCCACCTGCGATCTCTTCCCGTTGGCGGATTTTTTGGCATTGATGGGCAATACACCCGTGCGGCGGGTGGGGGAGCAGGTGACCATGCGACCGGCAGATTTGCCCACCCAAGGGTCAATCATCTACGTCTTTAGCTACAATTTTTCTACTCCGGTCAAACCCAGCCCTACGCCGAAACCCAAAGTTTCCCCTGGTTCGATGCCCCGCTAGGAATGGTTACGACGCCTTTGGAATTGCATCCCCCGCTGCCTGCCGAGGAATATGCCGAACGGCGACGCCGATTTTTGGCCGCTTTGGGACAGGGAACGGCGATTTTGCCCAGTGCGCCCCAGGCGTATCTCCATGGGGATGTAGAGGCAGGTTATCGTCAAGACGGTAATTTTTTCTATCTCACGGGGCTGAATGAACCGCAGGCCGTCGCTGTTTTTGCCCCCCATCACGGGGAACATCAATTTGTGTTGTTTGTGCTGCCTAAGGACCTGGAAAAAGAGGTATGGACGGGTTATCGGGTTGGCCCGGAAGCCGCTAAAGAACTATACGGTTGCGATGCCGCTTTTTCCATAGAGGAATTGGACCAAAAACTCCCGGAATACGTGGAAGGGGCTACCTGCATTTACTACCATCCGAGCCGGGATGAAGCGATGAATGAAAAAATCTACCGGCTCTGGCGGCAAATGGTCAATTTGCGGCAACGCAAAGGGTATGGGCCAACGGTTCTGGCGGATGTGAATCCCATTTTGCATCCCCTGCGCATGGTCAAAAGTCCGGTGGAATTGCAACGCATTCGCCAAGCGGTCGCCATTGCCGCCAAAGCCCACATTCACGCCCAAGAAACCACCCGCCCTGGGATGTTTGAATATGAGATTCAAGCGGGCATGGAAGCGATTTTTCGCCAGCACGGGGGCGCCCCAGCCTATCCCTCAATTGTGGCTTCGGGGCCGAATGCCTGTATTTTGCATTACGGGGATAATATCCGGCAAACCCAAGCAGGGGATTTGGTTTTGATTGATGCGGGGTGCGCCTGGGGATGTTACAACTCAGACATTACCCGCACTTTTCCGGTCAACGGCACCATGACGCGGCCACAACAATTGATTTACGAGGTGGTATTGCGGGCACAATTGGCGGCGATTGAGGTGGTCAAACCGGGGGTGCCCTACGATCAGATTCACAAAACGGCAGTGCGGGTTTTGGTAGAGGGTTTAATTGACCTGGGGTTATTAAGGGGGGATGCGGCAGAAATTGCCAACGAAAAGGACGAAAAACAACAAAAATATCGGCCCTATTATATGCACCGCACCGGCCATTGGTTGGGATTAGAGGTTCACGATGCGGGGATTTATTACCAAGACAAAGAGGTCGCCACCCTTTTGGCTCCCGGTCAAGTCTTTACCATTGAACCTGGTTTATACATTGGCCCCCATGCGGAACCCTTTGCCGGACAACCAGCCATTCCTGATGAGTTTCGGGGGATTGGTGTGCGGATTGAAGATGATATTTTGGTGACGGAAACGGGTTGTGAGGTTCTGACTGCGGCGGTTCCCAAATAACTCACGAACGAATTGCCTCCATGGAAGCGGCTGTCACCGAAGTATTACCGATTGATGCTTTACCGGAGGCTCCCCGCTATTTCCCAATCGAACGGGGACGCTATGAGGTGAAACCGGGTCTTTATCCCCTGGGCAAAGATTTTGGCAATGGGGTCTGGGATCAACGGGTTTTTCAGATTGACGGTAACTACACCTGCTACTATCACGCCAAACAATTAGCCCGTCGGGAATGCCTAAAAAAGTACTATCAAACCCAAGAATTTGCTCCGGAAATCGAACGGTCAATTGCCCAATTTATCACCGAACGTCTAGTCCAAGAATATCCCCAGCATTATCAAATAACCCAACAGGCCAATGGCCGGATATGGCATAACCGATTAACCGGAGAAGCTGTGTATTTTGACGCTGATTATCGTCTGTTGGATGTCACCGGTTTACCCCCGGAGGTGCCCCCTTATTGCTCCGCGTTGGATGCCTTGGCTTGCCAGGTGCAAGAGGATATGGCGGTTGTCTCGCGGGCGGGGGAGCGGCATTGGCTCAGTGCCATTCACCTGTGTTTTCCCAACCATTGGGCTGCCGCGGCGAAAATTGGCCGGGAATTTGCCGAGGTTCATGGGCCGGTGCCGGGGATGGCCGGGATAAACCGCCGGGGCCATGCCTTGGTGCATACCATGATCACCCAACCGCCGCTGGTGCGTTTTGCCTGGGGTGTGAGCACCGACACGCGCTTGAACCACCACCCGGAACCCCCGCCAGGGGTTGACCCGGAGCAATGGCAGGGACGGCGTTTTCAACCCCATGACCCGCGCCTGTACTTACGCATCGAACGGCAGGTGATTTGGGGATTTCCGGCGGTGGAAGCGGCGCTCTTTACCATTCGCACCTATTTCCTAGATGTGGAGGTGATGAAAAAACAATTTCCTGGTCACTGTGCCCAACTGCGGGCAGCAATTCAGTCTATGTCGCCGGCAGCCTTAGATTACAAAGGTTTGGCGCACCACTGGTCGGAGATTTTAGCCTGGTTGGATACCCCTATTTCGCAATAGTTATCGGCGACCAGCGGGAAACATGTACCCCAGGAAGCCAGAAGATAGGCGACAGTCATTTCGACTAAGAATGTGACACTTTTTAGATATTTTTTTAGACATTTTTAATCGCTCCATCTCGTTTTGGGACAGAGGGTGTCGCTAAAGGCAAATGTGGCAAACTTGGTTGAAACTGCTACAACTCCCGCAAACTTATGGGTATTGGCGCAATGTCTCATCCACCATTTACGATGCTTCTCCCTGGGAAGGCAAAGCCACCGACCTGACGGAGAAGCCTTGTTAGCATCTCTTGAGCATTGCAAAGATAGCGCTACTGATACATGTCTTGAATGACATCCTGATACCGTTCCATGACCTGATTGCGTTTGATTTTGAGGGTCTGCGTCATCAGTCCGTTTTCTATCGTAAACGGTTCGCCAAGCAGCCGAAATGGCCCAATCTGCTCAAAAGGCCGCACACTGGGACGATTCTGCGCATGGGTTTTTAATTCCATCCGGTAGAGTTCCAACACTTCCGGTGTGTTCAAGGTCCAGGCGCCCGGCAGCGGTTCCTCGTGCGGCATGACCAAGGTGTGCCCCTGCGCCTGCGCCCACGCCTTGAGCGCCGTTTCGTTGGGCACAATCAAACACCCCAACTGGCGCTTATCCTGTCCCACCAAAACGATCTGGCTAATGTAGGGACTTTGTAAACAGGCGTCCTCAATCGGCTGCGGTTCCACATTCTCGCCGCTGCTAAGGACAATCGTGTCTTTGGCCCGCCCGGTCAGCACCAAATCTCCTTGAGGGGTCACCCAGCCCAAATCCCCCGTATCGAACCAACCCTGGTCATCTACAACCTTGGCAGTGGCTTCTGGGTTGCGGTAGTAGCCTTTCATCAACTGCGGTCCGCGGGCCAGCACCAAGCCCTGGTGGGTTGCCGGTAGGGGTTGGCGGGTTTCTGGGTCCACGATTTTGATTTCCGTCCCTGGTAGGGGTTGCCCTGCGGAATAACGCAGATTGCGGGTCACGGAACGGGCCGTCAGCACGGGTGAGGTTTCGGTCAAGCCATAGCCAACCAGAATCGTAAACCCGGCCAGTTCATAAAAATCATCCAAATGCCGTGCCAAGGCTCCGCCCCCGCTGGCTCCTTCCCGCAAGCGTCCCCCCACCGCCTGCCGCACCTTGCGATACACCAGCCAATCGGCCAGCCGATGCACCGGCCAAAGGCACAGGGCCACCAACCCACCTTGCCACCGCTGGAAAAGACGCGGCTGCACCGGTTCCAAGGTCAGTCCCTGCCACAGCCGTTTGCCGTAGATGTAGCGTTTGCTGATCCCTATCAAGCGCCAAATCAGCGCTTGTTTGCCGGGGGGCTGCTGCCGAAACTCCCGCTCGACCCCCTCATAAATGGACTCCCACATCCGGGGCACACCGACAAGGTGATGCGGGCGGTAGCGGGTTAAATCCTGCTTAAAATGCCGCAGGGTGCTGTAGATTTGGTGAATCCCCTGGGAGAGCAAAAAATACTCCCCGGAACGCCCGTAACTATGCCACGTAGGGAGCAAACTCAAGGCCACATTCCCCGGCTTGGGCCGAAACACCACGTGCAGACTTTCGACTTGGTGGAGTAAATTGCCGTGGCTGAGCATTACCCCTTTGGGTTTACCGGTTGTGCCGGAGGTGTAAATCAGAGTTGCCAGGGAGTCCCGTTCCAAATGGGGGGGCTGAAACGGGTGGGTTTCCCCCCGCTGCATCACCTGGGCAAAACTGAGGCTATTGCCATCCCCTTCGCCCCACAGCACGATGACTGCCCGGGGTTGCCATTCCCCCAGATAGGGTTTTAGCCGTCGCAGCACTTCCGGCGTATCCACCACCAGAAAACTGCTGTCGCTGTTGCGGTAGATAAAATCCAGTTCCTCGACAGGCGCCTGCGCCCCCCGCACCACATCCACCCCGCCAGCGCGCATAATGCCCTGGTCGGCAATCAGCCAGCGGGAGCTATTGTCGGCAAACAGGGCCACCCGTTCCCCCGGCTGCACCCCCAGGGCCTGCAACCCCTGGGCAAACCCCTGAATGTGGCGCGCCAATTCGGGGTACGTAAGGCGCACAGGCGGCTGGCGGTGCGGTTCTTCCAACGCCACCAGGTGGGGAAACCGTTGCGCCAAATCCGGCCACAAATCGGGGAGGGCAGACCAAGGAGCCATAACAACCGGGTATTGGTGGTGTTGCTACTAGGGTAACCTGTTTTGCCGCCAGGGCTGGCAATAAAACGTTATAATTTGGGCGGAATCTTGGGGAGCGCCGGCAGTGGTACGAGCATTTTTCATCGGGCGGGCGGCAGCGCAGGTCCTATCCGAACAGGTGAGCAATTGGCTCGGGGAAGCCTTGGCTGCGGTGGGGCGGTGGGATGCCCAGCAACGGGAAGCCCTGCGGCAGAGCATCCAGCAGATTCTCGACCGGGCGGCCCAGGAAGAACAGCGGCTAACCCAAGCAGCGTCCCCGAGCCCGGCGGCCAAGCCTGTGGACCTGCAAACCACCATTGACGAATTGCGGGCGGAAATGGCACGCCTGCGTACCGAACTCAAGCGTTATCGCCAACAGCACTAGGGTGGCCGTCCTCGTCAGCACCAAGAAGTACCGCTGGAACCAGGAACGCTACTCCCGCTGGCGTCGCACGTTTGATATTTGGTGGTTTGTCCTGCGCTTTTTGGCCGCCCAGTGGCTCTACGAAAAAAATTGGAGTTATCGGGGCGGCTCCACCCCGGAAAAACGGGCACAACGGCGGCGGCGCATTGCCGTTTGGGTGCGGGAGCAGTTGTTGGAGTTAGGCCCCACCTTTATCAAGGTTGGGCAGTTGTTTTCCACGCGGGCGGATATTTTCCCGGCGGAATACGTGGAAGAATTGGCCAAATTGCAAGACCAGGTGCCTGCCTTTGGCCTGGACCAGGTGGCGCGCATTATCGAAACGGATTTGGGCAAACCTATAGACAAGCTGTTTCTCAATTTCGAGCCAACCCCTTTGGCCGCGGCCAGTTTGGGTCAGGTGCATCGGGCGGAATTGCCCACCGGGGAAGCGGTGGTGGTCAAGGTGCAGCGTCCGGGTTTGCGCCAGTTGTTTCAGATTGATTTGGCGATTGTCAAAGACATTGCCCGCTATTTCCAAAACCATCCCCGTTGGGGGCCAGGACGGGATTGGCTGGGCATTTATGAAGAATGTGCCCGCATTCTCTACGAAGAAATTGATTACCTCAATGAGGGACGCAATGCGGATGAATTTCGCCGCAATTTCCGCAACGTCACCTGGTTAAAGGTTCCCCGCGTCTATTGGCGCTACTGTTCCCGGCGGGTGCTCACCTTGGAGTATTTGCCGGGGATCAAAATTAGCCATTACCACGCTTTGGATGCGGCTGGGTTGGACCGGCGGCGGCTGGCGGAATTGAACGCCCGTGCCTATTTGGAACAGGTGTTGAATCATGGGTTTTTCCACGCCGACCCCCACCCCGGCAATATCGCGGTGGACCCCGATGGCAGTTTGATTTTTTATGACTTTGGCATGATGGGGCGGCTTCACCCCCAGACCAAAGAAAAACTCGTGCAAACCCTGATGTGTATCGTGGAGCGGGACGCCGACGGGGTGATTGAGGCGCTGATCCAACTCAAAGCCCTGGTGCCGCAGGGGGATATGGGGCCGGTGCGCCGTTCCTTGCAGTACGTTTTGGACAATCTGCTGGATAAACCGCTGGAGTTGCAGTCCATTGGCGCGATTAGCGAAGATTTATATGCCCTGGCCTACGACCAACCGTTTCGCTTTCCCGCCACCTTTACCTTTGTGATGCGGGCCTTTTCCACGCTTGAGGGGCTGGGGCGGGGCTTGGATGCCAATTTTCAATTCTTCCAAATTGCCACACCCTATGCCTTGCAACTGATGGAACAGCGCCAAAACCACGACCTTTGGGGGGAATTGGGGCGGCAGGCGGCCAAAATGAGCAACTCGGCCTTGAGTCTGCCCCGGCGGGTCGAAGAAACCCTCACCAAGCTGGAACGGGGGGACCTGGTGGTGCGCAGCCGTTCTTTGGAGATGGAGCGGCTGTTGCGCCGGTTGAGCGCCCAGCAGGCCGCAGGTAATTACCATGTCCTGACGGGCAGTTTTTTGATTTCGGGCACGATTTTGCTTGTCAATGGCTACGGCTGGCTGGCCTTGCTGGCCGGGGTGCTCGCCGGATTTACCGGTTGGCGGGGCTGGCGCGTCTGGCAGCGGCACGAACGCCTAGAACGCCTGTTTGAATAATGCCGCAATCGGGGTTTGACGCTCTCTCTGCGGTCCCCCTTAGGAGAAAGCTGCACTTGCCGCTCCGCGCCGGAGGGGGGACGCCATGACCCCAACTTGGGATAAAACATCCCAAATATCGTCGTTTCACCGGAAAATGCCACACGTTGCGGCACCGGTCAGCAGCCCCTTTTCGGATAGGGTTTACAGGTAAAGGCGAATGTCGCATGTATTTCTTAGGCCAAGAAGCTGTACCGCAGCCCTGGAACTTGTACCCCAGAGGGCCGCTTACGCCCAGGCATGAATTCGGTCAGTAATGACTCCCCGATTTGCGGTGATGCACGGCAGTAATCCCCGTGGGATTGAGCACCTTCCCTTCATCCACCGTGGCATAGACCACCCAGTGGTCACCGCATTCCATCCGTTGCGCCACCTGACAGTGTAAGTACGCCAGGGCCTCGGTCAAAATCGGACAACCGTCGGCGGTTTGACTGGTTGCCACACCCGCAAAGCGGTCTTCACCCGGAGCAAACGGCTTGAGGAAATGACGGGGCAAAGGACTCCCTTCCGGCAGGATGTTCAGCACAAACCGGTCCCCCACATGGAGCAGGGATTCCACCGCCCGGTCCTTGGCCACCGCCACGGTTAAGCCCGGTGGGTTGAACGTCGCCTGCGCCACCCAACTGGCCAGCATGGCCCCGGTCAATTCCCCCCGACGGGCCGCCAGCACACACAAGGGTCCCACCACCCGTCCCATCGCCTGTTCGGTGCGGGCGGCTTGGGCGTCGGTGGGGCGGGCGCTGGTTTGCCGCTGTTTTTGCCGCAGGGCTTGGGCAAAGTCCGTCCCCGTCTGTTCGCACCGTTGCAAATCCGCATCCGTCGGCGCAAATTTCACCCGAATTGGCTCAAACCCCCAGCGAAACCCCGCATCCCGCAGCCGATTGGCCAGTATCTCTATGGCTTCGCCGCTCCAGCCGTAGGACCCAAACACCCCCACCGGCACCGTGCGGGGCACATGGTCCACCACCAGGCCCAAAGCCGTTTGCATCTGGGTAGGCGCATGCCCCCCCAAGGTGGGCGACCCCAGCAGAATCCCCTGCGCCGTGCTGACCACCTGCCGGATTTCTTCGGGACTGGCGGTTTCACAGTTAACCGATTCCACCCGCACCCCCGCCTTGCTCACCCCCCGGGCCAACGCCTGCGCCAGGGTCGCCGTATTCCCGTAGGCAGACGCATACAAGAGCGCCACCGTCACATCACAGCCACTTTGGCGTTCGCACCAAAGCCGGTAACTGCGGGTCAACTCCGGCAGATGGTAGCGCACCAAAGAACCATGCCCATTGGCATAACAGGTAGCCGGCCAGCGCGCCAAGCGTTCCAACACCTGTTCCACCTGACGAACTTGCGGCGCATGGATACAGTCAAAGTAATAACGATAATCCTCTTCCAGAGCCTGCCAACCCTCATCAAACACCTGGTCACTACAGCGATGGGCGCTAAAAAACTTACCGCTAAATAACAGACCGGTCTGGGGGTCAAACGTGGCCAAACCGTTGGGAAAGCGCGGCGTCGGGATGGGGATGAATTCCAAACGATGCCCCCGTCCCAGGTCCAAACTGGCTTCCCCCCGCACGATGTGGGTTTTGAGGGGATGCTGGGCAAAAAATTCGGGTATCTGCTGGGCCAGCAGGGAGCGCAGGGCTTGGTCGCCGGGATTGGAACACACAAACGTAACTTGGGGCGCCTGTTGCCACAGCTGCGCCAGCGTCACCACCCGGTTGGGGTTGATATGGCCCAAGATCACATAGTCAATTTGGGCAAATTCCACATGGCGGCGCAATTCCGTAAAAAATAAGGTCGCAAAGGTCTCGCCCGGTGGGTCAATCAGGGCAATTTTTTCCCCTTGAATCAGATAGCTATTGGCCGTCGTGCCTCGCTCCAGGGCATATTCCAACTCAAAACGCAACCGTTGCCAACTCCGGCAGCGCAACGCCAGGGTATCGGCGGCAATGGGTACGGTTTGCACGTCACGGGGAGGATGCTGT
>Ga0197142_1002711_pt1 | contig 15258 bp, 12 predicted proteins | sample GBS60_MetaG_FD_148614 | JGI IMG/M metagenome (GOLD analysis project Ga0197142, IMG submission 148614) | Sediment microbial communities from Great Boiling Springs, Gerlach, Nevada, United States - GBS 60_MetaG | ecosystem: Environmental > Aquatic > Thermal springs > Hot (42-90C) > Sediment... | reverse complement strand
ATGAAGGCTGGCGAATATACATCGATAAAGAAGATGATTTATTTGAAGTGATGATAGAGTTTTGTCACTGTAAAATAACGAAGGGCGGGATAACCGCCCTTTTATTTTTGTTCATAAGTATAAGTGATAGTGTGTACAAAGAAAACACCGTAAACGAAACCTACACTATGTCAGAGATTGCTTCAAAACTCCGTTTCTCGCAATGACTTTTACTACTTACATCGTCATTGCGAACAAAGTGAAGCAATCCTTCCCATATAAATCAATTCAAAATTCAAAAATCATCATTCAACAATCAGAAATTCTGTAAAGGATTGCTTCGAAACTCCGTTTCTCGCAATGACTGACACATTAACTGTCATCGCGAACGAAGTGAAGCGATCTTTCCAAACAAATCAACATTCAAAACTCATAATTCAACAATCAGAAATTCTGTAAAAGATTGCTTCGCAACTCCGTTTCTCGCAATGACTAATATTTGCATCGTCATCGAAAACGCCCTCTTAATTGTCATTGCGAGCGCCAGCGAAGCAATCGTTCACTAAGAAGTCAAAACTTTCACTATATCAGCGATTGCTTCCGACTTCGTCATTCGCAATGACGGATAGGATTGTCATTGATAAATGAATTGACAGTCCAAGCCCTGTCCCTACAATTTATTGAATTACTTAAAATGGTTTTCTCGATACAAACTTTCGCTTCGCTCAAGTTTTACTCGAAAACCGGACAGATCTCGGTGTTCGAGTAGCGAAGCGTATCGAGAACACCGCCTTATACCACAACAGCATCATTTATGATGGTTTGTTTGAAAAGCATTGTCGTTTACGGCAATGCGGATTGTTAGAAACCAGGATTACCCTCCAGATTTGACTCAAAGGCATTGAAGACTAAATAAACTTTATTTACTAAATGATTAACGATTTAATTGAGCGTGAATTTACCTTTTGCTAATTTTGTAACAGATGATTGTAATTAATTTAGTCAAAAATCAAATAATCCATTTTCCACAAGTAGATTTAACCTATCTTAAGTTACTAATCTCAAAATCCAATCAAACAAAACAAATCAATGAGGCTTACCATGACTGAATATGCTCAAAGAGTATTAGCCGATGTTAAGGCAAAAAATCCCAATGAACCCGAATTTCATCAAGCGGTTTTCGAAGTTTTTGAAACATTAACACCGGTTCTCGAAAGGCACCCAGAATATGAAGCCAATCGTATTCTCGAAAGAATGGTTGAACCAGAAAGAGTAATAATATTCAGAGTACCCTGGCAGGATGATCAAGGGAGGTTTCATATTAATCGTGGTTTCCGTGTTGAGATGAACTCAGCAATCGGACCATACAAAGGTGGCTTGAGGTTTCATCCTTCCGTCAATCTTGGAATTCTTAAGTTCTTAGCATTCGAGCAGGTTTTCAAAAATAGTTTAACAACTCTTCCGATGGGTGGTGGTAAAGGTGGAAGCGATTTCGATCCAAAAGGAAAGAGCGATCACGAAATTATGAGATTCTGTCAAAGTTTTATGACAGAACTATTTCGACACATTGGTCCCGACACTGATGTTCCAGCGGGAGATATTGGAGTTGGTACAAGAGAAATTGGTTATTTATTTGGTCAATATAAAAGACTTAAAAATGAATTTACTGGTGTCTTAACAGGAAAAGGAATTAATTGGGGCGGTTCGTTAATCAGACCTGAAGCAACAGGTTACGGAGTAGTTTATTTTACTCAAGAAATGTTGAAGACAAGAGGTGAAACTCTGGAAGGAAAAAGAGTTGCTGTTTCTGGTTTTGGCAATGTTGCCTGGGGAGCAGTAAAAAAAGCAACAGAATTAGGAGCAAAAGTTGTTACACTCTCTGGACCAGATGGATTTATTTATGATGAAGATGGAGTTAAAGGAGAAAAAATAGATTTCATGTTAAAAATGAGAGCAAGCGGTCGTGATGTTGTAAAAGATTATGCTGATGAATTCAAAGTCCCATTTTATGCTGGAAAGAAACCATGGGGGATAAAAGTTGATATTGCTCTGCCATGTGCAACTCAAAATGAAATTTATGAAGAAGATGCAAAAGAACTCGTAAAGAATGGTTGCATCTGTGTATGCGAAGGTGCAAATATGCCTACAACAATTGAAGGTTATTATGTATTTAAGAATGCTGGAATTCTTTATGCACCTGGAAAAGCTTCAAATGCTGGCGGTGTTGCTGTTTCTGGCCTTGAAATGACTCAAAACAGCATGAGACTTCCCTGGCCCAAAGAAGAAGTTGACTCAAGACTGCAACAAATTATGAAGAAAATTCACGATACTTGTCTCGAAACTGCAGATAGATTTGGTGTTCCCGGTGATTATATGGCTGGTGCAAACATTGCAGGTTTCTTGAAAGTCGCTGATGCAATGATTGATCAGGGTCTTGTTTGATTTTGAATTTTGACTTTAATGTCTTTGAAATGTTGAATGCTAATTTTTAATATATCTGATAAAGTCATCAGAGTTCTAAAAAAAAAAGACTCTGATGACTTTTTTATTTTTAATTTTCTTAACCAATCTTTTGAAATAATTATAAATCTTAAAACCTCTCAAATAAGTCAAACTATTAACAAAATCAAATTATAAAATATCATAGAACAATTCTCTTAAAAAGCAAATAATTTCTTCTTCAAAAATTTAACTTCAAGAATTTTGTCTCAGATATTCTATCAATAACCTTACACCATAACCAGTCATAGTTTTTGAGTTGTAAGGGATAGTATCTTCTTGAAAGGCAGGACCTGCAATATCAAGATGAGCCCATTGGTAATTTTCGTCTACAAATTTTTCAAGGAAACAGGCAGCTGTAATTGCGCCTGCCCATCTTCCGCCAACATTCTTCACATCAGCATAATTACTTTTAATTAATGAATGATAATCATCCCACAATGGAAGTCGCCAAACTTTTTCAGAAGTTATATTTCCTGCTTCGGTTAGCTTGTTTGCAAGTTCATCAGATCTTGTGAATAACCCAGCAGCAAATTGCCCAAGGGCAACAACACAAGCACCAGTTAGTGTTGCAAGATCAATCACAACTTTGGGTTTATATTTTGATGCATATTCAAGGGCATCGGCAAGAATTAATCTACCCTCTGCATCAGTATTATCAATCTCAATACTTTTTCCAGATGCAGTTTTGATAATGTCACCTGGTTTCATCGATTTACCAGAAGGCATATTTTCAGCAAGTGGAACTAACCCAACAAGATTTGTTTTTAGCTTTAACTCAGATGCAGCAAAAATAGAAGAGACAACCGCAGCAGCACCAGACATATCACCTTTCATTTCCCACATTCCAGATGCGGGCTTAAGACTGATTCCCCCAGAATCAAAAGTAATTCCTTTACCGACCAGAACAGTTTTATCTTTTGATTGTGGTTTTCCATTATATTCAAGAACAACAAAATAAGGTGGATTGTCACTCCCTTTACCGACAGCTTCCAATCCACCCATTTTCATTTTCTTTATTTGTTCAAAATCAAAAACTTTTATCTTTATATTCTTATTTTTCTTCGCATATTCCTTAATTAACTCAGTAAATTTCTGTGGAGTTAATTCATTCGAAGGTTTATTTTGAAGATCTCGAGCTAAATAAACATATTTCATCAAGACTTCTGTTGTGGAATAAATTTCTCTTAATTTCTCATCACTAACCTCTGGATAGTAAACCTTGACTGAAATTACCGAAGATTGTTTCTTACTCAAATAATCTTCATACTTATAAGCACCTAATTTAAAACCTTCAAGATAAGTTTGAATGTAATACTCATGGGTTTTGAAATTCAATGTTATTTCCTCATCACTCAAATCAGCCGGAATAATTAAAGTTTCTGCAACTTTGAGGGAAGTTAATTTCCTCACCAGAGTTGAGGCTGCTCTTCTAAAGCTATCTGAGTGAAGTTTTTTCCTTTCTCCAACTTTGTTAAGCAACACAAGTCGTCCATCTTTAAGATTAAATTGAATTAAATTTTCTTCTGTACTTTCAATCAATGATTGAAGTTTTTTAGGTAACTTTTCGTTTGTAAGTGTGGAGAATTTTGTTAAAACCTCTTCGAGCGATTCCTTTTCTGAAAAAGAGAAAAGTGAGAAGCTTTCAACCGATTCAAAATGAGATAATAATTTTTTGCCTCGAGTTGTTAATGTTTCAAATTTAACCATTATAATTCCCCTTCATATTGTTTTAAATCTTCAATTGTTTGTTTGATAACTTTTGGTAAAACATCAACTAATTTCATTCCATCAAAACGAATTCCAGCAGCGTTCAAATGCCCACCACCACCAAACTTTTCAGCAACCGAATTTACAGGAAATTTTTCTTTGCTTCTCAAGCTAACTTTGGTCCCATTTTTTAATTCAAAAAAGAGAAGTCCAACTATTACAGACTTCAAACTCAAACAATAATTTGCAAAACCATCTACATCAAATTCTTCTTCAGATTCAACATATTTTTCTATCAATTTTCTATCAAGCACCATAAAAGCGATCTTTCCGTTTGCTTCGAGTTTTATATTTGAAATCGCTTCACCAAGAAGTTTTAATTTCTCATAACTCATCTCGTTGTAAACTTTATTATAAATGTAAGTTGGATTAACTCCACGAGAAATTAAATCAGCAACAATCAGGTGAACCTCAGAAGTAATTCTCTCAAATCTGAATGAACCTGTATCAGTCATAATTGCGGTATATAAAGCATCGGCTGTTTTTTTGTCAATAAAATCTTCGTTATAAGTTTTAATTAATTTATAAATTATATTACCAGTTGCAGGTTCATCAATATCATAGAAAATTTCATCTACAAAATTTTGTGGATTGCGATGATGATCAATTATTATTTTATAAGCTTTGCTTTTTTCGACAATCTCCATCATGGACCGTGTTCGACCAATTGTATTGAAATCAACAGCAATTAAAACTTCGGCATGAAGAATTACTTCATCAAAATCTGGATTGTATTTGTGAATTAAATTCTCCTCATCTAAGAAAAGATAATTTTCTGGTGTAGGACTGTGATTAATTATCCAGAATTTCTTATTCAGTTTTTGTAAGAAATAAGCAAGGGCAAGTTCACTTCCAATTGCATCACCATCTGGATTAACATGAGTGGTGATGATAAATGAATTATTTGATTTTAGAATTTCAATTATTCTGTTGTAATTAATCATATATATTCCTTTTTATGCACTGAATTGTTTTCTAATTTATAAAATTAGATTGAAATGGAAAGGAATGATTTTATATAGTTTAAATGATTATTTTTTTATTTCAAATGAATGTAAATTAGTTATTTATATTAATTTTGAATATAAAATTAACAACCATTAAATCGAATATTATAATTAACCTGTTAACTGCATTATATATCTATTCTATAAAAATCTCTTATAAAGTTTACTACTCTTCCTAAAAAGAATTCCGCATTGTTAATTTGATCTAAAGCCTCCTCTTTTGTAGCAACATAGAAATCCTCATAATCGCTATCCAATCTTAATTCAAAAGCTTCGGACAAAATTTCTTGCATCTGCATTGGGAATAAATTCTTCTTAATAAAATGATTATAAAAAAGGTAAATTATTCCCTTATGAGTCTTGACGTTAATTCCCTCTAAAGCAAATAGCGCCCTAACCGAATGAAAAATAGAGTAATATGAACTGCTTAATGATACTCTCAATAGATTTTTTTTATATGAGTGTTTTGCACTTTCCAGCTCTTCTTTAGCTCTACTTAATCTATATCTGGCCAGTTCTACTCTACTCTCATCCATATAAAATAATTCCTTCCTTAATCACATTTTGATAAAATGGAGAGATCATTTTATATCTGCTGAATGATTTATTACTCACAATTCGAATAGACAGAAGTATATTATACTTATTTAAGAATTCTGATATTATTTTTACTCTGGCTTTTCGATATAATCTTAAATCATCATCTTCAACAACAATCAAAATATCCACATCAGAATCTGGATTAAAATCTCCACGCGCATAGGAACCAAAAAGGATTATTTTCTTTATTTTTTCACCAAACAATCCCCTTGTCTTTTTTTCAACTTCACGTAAAATTTTATTTATTCTTTCATCTTTTTTATTCATATCAACTTCTATCTTAATTTAATACAAAAATTAAAATTTATAAATGTAATGATAGATTACTTATCATTTTCTTTTTATGATTAAAATTTCAATTAGTTCTAGAAATGATATCCAAAACTCACAAATAAAAATAAAAAAGTCACCCCAAAATGGGTGACTTTTAATTATAAAAGCTTAAAGCTTAAAAATATTCTTACTTGATTTCCCAGGTCGTTGCATCAAAGAATAATTTTCTCAAATCACCTTCACCTTTTTTCTCTTTAATTTTTCTAATCTGATCGTGAAGCATTTCGTCGTAGGTTGGTTTGAAGATTTGACGAAATACACCTATTGGAGTTGGCAATCCAGGTTTTTCATTCATATGAGCTAGCATTGATGCATAAGCAGGATCCGAATTAAATTCATCGTGAACAAGTAAATCATCTTTTGACCATTTTCCATCTTTAAGTGAAACAACCACTGGTGTCATTCCATCCATTCGAATGCCTTTATCGTTCTCTTTTCCAAAAATCAATGGCTCGCCATGTTTTAGATAAACAACATTTTCGGGTTTGTACTCTTTCTCTGTTAAATGGAAAAATGCACCGTCATTGAAAATATTACAGTTCTGATAAATCTCTATAAATGCAAGACCTTTATGCTGACCTGCTCTTAAAATCATTTCTTGTAAATGTTTTGGATCTCTATCCATCGAACGAGCGACAAATGTGGCTTCGGTTCCTATAGCAAGAGCAACTGGATTAAAAGGATAATCGATTGTTCCGTACGGTGAACTTTTGGTTACTTTGTTCAATTCAGATGTTGGTGAATATTGTCCTTTTGTTAATCCATATATTCTATTGTTGAAAAGTAAAATTTTAAGATCAATATTTTTCCTACAAGCATGGATGAAATGATTTCCACCAATTGAAAGTAAATCACCATCACCCGTTGCAACCCAAACTGAAAGTTTTGGATTAACTAATTTTATTCCAGTTGCAATTGCTGGTGCTCTACCGTGAATTCCGTGGAAGCCATAAAGATCCACATAATATGGAAATCGACTCGAACATCCGATACCGGAAACAAAAACATAATCTTCTTTCCTGATATTCAGCAGTGGAAGTGTCCTTTGAACCTGAGCTAAAATACTATAATCACCACAACCTGGACACCAACGAACATCCTGATCAGACTGAAAATCTTTTGGTGTATACTTTACTTCTGGAGTTACTGTTGTCATGTTAATTTACTCCTAACAATTCATAAATTTTCTTTTCTATTTCTGATGACCTGAACGGCAAACCTTGTATTTTATTCAATTGATAAACTGGAATTAAATATTTTGCTCTAATGATAAATGCAAGTTGACCCAAATTTAATTCCGGAATTAAAATTTTCTTGAAGTTATTTAAAATCTCTCCAAGATTCTTAGGCATTGGATTCAAGTAGAATAAATGAGCTTGTGAAACTTTATAACCTTTATCTCGGACACGATTTACAGCATCACGAATTGCACCGAAAGTTCCGCCCCAGCTCAAAACCAACAAATCACCTTCTGGGTCACCATAAACATCCTGAAGAGGAATTTCATCAGCAATTTTTTGAATCTTTTCGTCTCTAAGTTTAACCATGAACTCGTGATTTAATGGATCACTTGTTACCTCACCAGTAATGTGTCTTTTTTCAAGTCCACCAATTCTATGCTCAAGTCCGGGAGTTCCAGGAATTGCCCATGGACGCACATTTAGTTCATTTCTAAGATATGGTTGAAATTTTTGTTCTTTATATTCTTCTGGTTTTGCAAATTTAACCTCAATTGGTGGAAGTGATTCTGGATCTGGGATTTTCCACGGTTCAGAACCTTGAGCAATATAACCTTCTGACATCAGAATAACAGGTGTCATATATTTAATTGCAATTCGTGAAGCTTCATAAGCCGCATTGAAGCAATCAGCAGGACTTTTTGCAGCAATAATTGGGATTGGAGCTTCTCCATTTCTTCCAAACATTGCTTGTAATAAATCACCCTGTTCGGTTTTCGTTGGCATTCCAGTACTTGGACCTGCTCGCTGAATATCGCAAATCACTAGTGGCAATTCTACCATAACTGCTAATCCCATCGCTTCACTCTTCAAAGAAAATCCAGGACCGCTTGTTGTCGTTATTCCAAGTCCACCAGCAAAGGAAGCACCAATAGCAGTGCAAATACCTGCAATTTCATCTTCAGCTTGAAAAGTTATAACATCATAATTTCTTAAAGCACTTAATTCATGAAGTATTTCACTAGCAGGAGTAATTGGATAAGAACCCTGAAAAAGTGGAATTCCAGCTTTCATTGAGGCTGCAACAAAGCCTAAAGCCAGTGCCTCATTTCCCATAACATTTCTATAAATACCAGGCTCGAGTTTAGCAGGCTTGACAGAGAATCTCATTGTAAAAATTTCGGCTGTATCGCCAAAGAAATAGCCCGCTTTTAATGCTTTCTCATTTGCTTCAGCAATTTTAGGATTTTTCCCAAACTTATCATGTATCCATTTAATCGTTGGTTCCATTGGTCGATCAAACATCCAGTAAGTCAAGCCAAGAACAAAGAAATTCTTACAACGGGTCATTTCTTTCATCGAAAGACCCATTCCTTCGAGTGCATTTAAAGTCAAGGTAGTAATTGGGACAGATATAACTTGATATTGAGATAATGATCCATCCTCGAGTGGATTGGTTTCAAATCCAGCAAGTTGAAGATTCTTTTGATCAAAGGCATCGCTATTTGCAATTATAATTGCACCTGGATATAAATCTTTTAGATTTACTTTTAATGCAGCAGGATTCATTGCAACTAAGACATCTGGCTGATCACCAGGCGTATAAATTTCTTGTGAACCAAAATGCAATTGAAATCCACTGACTCCATAAAGTGTTCCTGCTGGAGCTCTAATCTCGGATGGGTAATCTGGTAGCGTACTTAAATCGTTACCGACAAGTGCAGTTGTATCTCCGAAAATGTTCCCTGTCAACTGCATTCCATCGCCCGAATCTCCGGCAAAGCGAATGGTTACATGGGTTACTTCTTTGATTTCCTTTTCCATTTTTCCTCTAATCTTTCATTTTTCATTTACAAAGCTAACGAGATTAAAAAGTTTTTGCAATGTAAGTTTTTGTGCAGGAAAATTGTTTCACTCAACTTCTTTCAAGATTTTCAAAAATTCTTCTGGATTTACAAACGACGTAATTCGTTTTACTTCACTTCCATTCGAATCAAATAAGATCACAGTTGGAACTCCTACTATTGAATATTTTTTCATAGCGAGTTGAGTTTCTTCACTTCCAGTTGATGTCAAATCAATTTTGTATCGTCTAAATCTTTTAGACTCTTCAATGACATTTTTATCGGTAAAGGTTATTACATCAAGTTCTTTACAAGGCACACACCAATCAGCATAAAAATCGATTACTACTGGTTGACCATCTCCTATTTTAATTTGTTCAACACTAACTTTTTCCCATTGAATTGATTCTTTATCGGAAGGGATTAGTAACCATAAACCAATCAAAGCAATTAGAATTAAAATTCCATTTTTAATGAATGCAAATGTCTTAATGTTATTTCCAGTTTTATCAAATACTAAAAGATACACAGAGCTTAAAACCATAAATGAAGGAAGGATATATCCTCTATATGATTCTGGCAATAGTGGTAGTAAGAAATAAATTGCCATTCCAATCAAAACAAAGCCAAAGATTTTCTTAACTGCTATCAGCCATTCTCCACTTCTCGGAAGTGATTTTATTTTACCTGAAAAGACAGCAAGGAATATATAAGGAAAACCAAGTCCAAGTGCTAAGACGAAGAAAATGAAGAACCCAAAGACCGGATCGCCCTTAGCACCAACGAATGTGAGTAATCCAACTACAAATGGTCCAATGCAAGGTGCTGCAACAATTCCCATTGTTAATCCCATAAACAATGCACCAAAATAACCTGAACGAGCCTCACCAAATTTTGCCATCCACGATGCGGGTAATTGAAATTCATACAAACCAAACATACTCAATGACAATGCAACCAATACTAATGCAATCCCAATCAATACAAATGGATTTTGAAGTAAAGCTCCAAACAAACTCCCACTTAATGCCGTTACAACTCCAATGACAGAATAAGTAATTGCCATTCCAGTTACATATATTACTGCTAATGCAAAAAGTCGTGATGTTTTGCTCTCACTTTGACCGCCAAAGTAACCAAGCGTAATGGGAATTAATGGATAAACACAAGGAGTTAAATTAAGAGCAAGTCCTCCAAGAAAAACTAAAATGAACGAAAGCAGAAGATTACCCTCATCGAATAGAGAACTTTGTTTACTTTCATCAACTTCTCTTTTCTCAAATGCAGCAAAATTGAAATCTGAATTTTTAATTTCTTCTGAAGAATTTTTAACTATTCCAATCTCTACAGGGATCTTTTCCTTATCCGGCGGTAAACAAGTTTGATTATTACAGGCTTGATATGAAAATTCAACTTCAAATTTGTAATTACCATCGCTCAGATTATCAGGAATTCTAACAATTAGTGGAATTTCAAATTCACCTTCAAAAACTGAAACTGGAATATCCGAGAAATCAAACTTTATATCCTTTGCTTTTGGAAAAATTTTCTGGGATAAAAGAAAACCATCATCCGATACAATTGATACATCACTTGGAATTAGAAAATCTTCATTTGGTTTATTTGAATTAATATGCCATTCAGGATCAATCTTTACTTTTAATATCAAGTAAAAATTTTCACCTGACTTAATTTTAGAATGACTTTGAGAAATTGAAACGCTTAAAATTTTTTGTGAATAAACTGATGTTGTAATTAAAAGCAAAACGAGTAAATAAATTATTTTTTTCATCTCCACCTCTGAACTATTGGGAATTTTCTTCCAGGACCAAATGCTTTGTTTGTTACTTTTAATCCTGGAGCTGCTTGTTTTCTTTTAAATTCTGCTCGATCGACCATCTTCAAAACTCTTCTTACAAGTTCTCGATCAAAACCTTTCTCTACAATTTCATCTTCTTCTTTTGCTTCTTCAATGTATAAATACAAAATCCTATCAAGAATATCATAGGGTGGAAGAGTATCCTGGTCCGTTTGATTTGGCCGTAACTCAGCAGAAGGAACTTTGTTTATAATTTCTATTGGAATAATTTCTTTTTCACGATTTATAAAACGAGCAATTTCATAAACTTTTGTTTTAAAAACATCTGAAATTGGTGCAAGCCCACCACACATATCGCCATAAAGAGTTGCATAACCAGTTGCAAGTTCTGATTTGTTTCCTGTTGCAAGAAGTAAATATCCAAATTTATTTGATAAAGCCATTAATAAAACTCCACGAATCCTTGATTGTAAATTTTCCTCTGTCACATCTTCTGGTAAATCGTCAAATTCATTTTTAAGACTTTTTTTGAATTCTTCAAATAATGGTTGAATTGGAATAATTGTGCTCTTTACACCAATATTTTGAATTAATTTTTGTGAATGTATAATGCTTCCTTCTGAAGAATATTGAGAAGGCATCATCACGCACAAAACATTCTCAGCTCCAAGAGCTTCCTTAGCAAGAACAGCAACCAGTGCAGAATCCATTCCACCACTTAATCCTAATACAACTTTACTAAATCCTGTTTTATTGCAATAATCTTTTATTCCAAGAATCAATGCTTTATAAATTTCTTCAGCATCAGAGGAAAAAGTATAATCAACTGCCTTGTAATCAAATTCAGTATCAAAATGAACTAAACTTTCTTCAAAACGATTAGATGCAAGAATTAAATCACCGTTTCGATTAAAAACTTTTGCCCCACCATCAAAGATTAAATCGGTGTTTGCACCAACTTGATTAACAAACAAAACATGTTTTTGATGCTTCCGTGCAATTTGAGAAAACATCTCGGTTCGAACTTTTTCTTTCCCTGCACTGAAGGGACTTGCAGAAATGTTGATAATTAAATCCGCACCTAATTTTACATTTTCTTCAACTGGATCAAATTCATATAATCGGTGAACCCAGAAATCTTTATCATTCCAGGCATCTTCACAAATTGTCACTCCAAATTTTTTACCTTTAAACTCAAGTAAATGAATATCCCGTGAAGGCTCAAAATATCTTACTTCATCAAAAACATCATAATTTGGAAGGAGCGATTTTTTATGAATTGATTTAATCTCTCCATCTAAACAAACAATTGCTGAATTAAAAAGATTTGTTCCAATATTATCTTCAAATCGAGTTACACTACCAAAAATCACACCTATGTTTTTTGAGTGTTCAGCAATCTTTGTATTATAAATAATTACTTCATCAACAAAGGAGCGTTTATCTAACAAATCAAGTGGAGGATAACCAGTCAGTGCCAGTTCAGGAAAAATGATTAAGTCCGAACCTTCTTCCTCAGCTCTTTTAATAAATGATATTATCTTTTCAGAATTAGATTTCAGATAACCAATTGTTGGGTTTATACTTGCTAATGAAATTTTCATAACTCAAAAATAGCTAATGGATGAAGTTTATTCAAAAACGAAGAATAATTAGATTGAATAAGTTATTATGGAATTTGATTAAATATTAAAAACTTAAATCTCTTTAGATTTTAAGAACATGGAAGAATGTAGGTTTTATTTTAGGATTACAAAGAAAATATTATCCAAGTAATTTGAATCAACTTCAATCAAGAATATTCTTTAGACTTTATTAAAACACCAATCAAAAATAACAAGTAATTCAAATCTAGTTCCTCGGTGGGTTTTTGCAAGATAAAAAAAGAATAGAATCAGAGATGACTTCAATATCAATGAAAAATTTTCCCGAATCAACGGCAATTTTTTGAGTTCCGCACCAGTAAAATCTATTGTGGTTTGTTAAAGTTTTTCCATTAACAACAGCGCTGGCATCTACATCTGGAAAACCTGTATCAAATAATAATTTCTCATAAGCAATAGGATTTGACGATGAGCCACTAATTAAATCACCTACTAATTTATCCCCAACAATGATATTTTCCATAAAATAAGGAGTAGCGTTTGTAAAAATTACTTGAAGTCTTGGCTCGTTTGGGTGTGTTGGATTATCTTGATTAATAGGATTATTTGGTTCAGTTATTTGAAATGTATTAACTGTGTCTTTACACGCTGATATAAAGATTAATAATAAGAAAGGGACTAAGATTTTTGTTCTCATAATTTAATCACCTTTTTCCAAATACATATTAAGAAGTTCAAAAATATTTTTCAAGATTTCTTTGTGAACTTAAAATAAATTAATATTTTTGTTCAGATAATTGAGTAAATTTACTCAATTGTTTGAGTAAATTTACTCAGTCTCATAAGTATATTAACTCAATAAATTAATTCAAGTTTGTTGAATCATTTTTTAATTGATGCCTAAAATATTTATGATAAAAACACAAAATATGAGTTAAATCTATGTTCATTAGAGAGTATATACAAAAAATCGAAGAAAGAGTTAATGATAGAACTAATTTAATTCAAATAATCACAGGACCACGACAGGTTGGTAAAACAACGCTTGTTTTACAATTCCTGGAAAAAGTTAAAATCCCTCATCACTATGTTTCAGCTGACATGGTTCCATCTTCGAATTCAATCTGGATTAAACAACAATGGGATATTGCTCGATTAAAATTTAAAGAACACAATTCGGAAAAATTTTTATTGGTCATAGATGAAATTCAAAAAATTAATAATTGGAGTGAACTTATTAAGAAAGAATGGGACAATGACAGAAAAAATAAATTAAATATAAAAGTTATACTTCTTGGCTCATCAACTTTATTAATCCAGAAAGGATTAAGTGAATCTCTTGTTGGAAGATTTGAATTGATTCAATTACCACACTGGACTTTTAAGGAAATGAATGATGCATTTGGATTTACTGAAGATGAATATGTTTTCTTCGGTGGTTATCCCGGTGCAGCTGAATTCATTCAAAATGAAACTAGATGGCGAGATTATATTCGTAATTCTATTATTGAACCATCTATATCGAAAGACATTTTTCAATTAACTAACATTCAAAAACCTGCTCTTATGAAAAATCTCTTTGATCTCGCCTGCTTTTATAATGGAGAGATTGTATCATATACTAAAATGCTTGGACAGTTAAAAGACGCAGGTAATTCGACTACTTTAGCACATTATAAAAATCTTCTCGATCAGGCATGGCTTTTAACAGGAATTGAGAAATTTTCTGGTTCGAAAATTTCCAGTCGCTCTTCGATTCCAAAATGGTTAGCTTATAATATTGCTCTGGTTTCAGTTTATAGCGAATATAATTTTTCTTCCATCAGATCTAATCCTGTCTTATGGGGAAGAAAAGTTGAACAAGCAATTGGTTCATATCTTCTCAATTTTTCAAAAATCTTAAATTACAATCTTTATTACTGGCGTGAAGGTAATTATGAAGTAGATTTTATTATTCAAAAAGGAAAAAAAATTATTGCAATTGAAGTTAAACTTGGAAAGTTAAAATTTCATGAAGGTTTGGAAAGTTTTAGTAAAAAATATAAGCTTAATCAAGCATTGCTTATCTCTGACGATGGAATGAGATGGCAGGATTTTCTAAGATTCGATTTAAGCAATTTATTTTAAATTGTAAACAAGTAATCTTTTTATTCTAGGTTTATCATTTCTGCATTTTATCTTATAGTGTAATGTTAATAAAACCATACTATGATTGATTATAAAGAATTTGTATGATCTCAAAATAATTTTAAAACAAGAAAGGGCTATCACTACGATGATAGCCCTTTGATTTATAGACGGATTTATGAGAGCAATTTATTCTACAATCTTTCCATTCAATAATTCGTTTACAATTCGTGTTGCTTTATAAATATCTTCCATAGCTTCGGTTATTCCAGCAGTGTGTACAGCAACAGTTCTATTTTTTGTATCATCGAAAATAAAATTGCCAGGCAAACTTTCAATGTTTCCATCAAAAGCAAGACCCACGACTTCGAGATTTTTGTTAACAAGTGGACTTCCAGAATTTCCACCAATGATATCAGCGGTGGAAACGAAATTTAATGGAGTTGTGAGATCAAATTCGGCAGGTGGATTTTTCCATCTCTCTGGCAAATCCCAATC